>Ga0247844_1007534_pt1 | contig 12278 bp, 10 predicted proteins | sample LaCtaG_FD_192421 | JGI IMG/M metagenome (GOLD analysis project Ga0247844, IMG submission 192421) | Freshwater microbial communities from meromictic Lake La Cruz, Castile-La Mancha, Spain - LaCruzMarch201714.5m_1 | ecosystem: Environmental > Aquatic > Freshwater > Lake | place: Spain: Castile-La... | reverse complement strand
GCCACAGTAACATCAAACATCAATAAATTCAAAAGTTGCCGTGTATTGTTACTTCCATAATTAGGCTTTAAACTCTCCACTTGAGGCACACTCGACATATAAGAAAGTCCCTCTCCCACAGACATTGTGGTGGCTAAAAAGGAGTTCCAAGGAAATCCTATCCATCTAAAATTCAAGTACAGATCCCCCTCATATGCTGGACCGCTCCCCTGCCCCCAGTATGTCCCCATCAGCGTTGGTTCTAATTTAGCACCGGTAAAAGCAAACACTTTTGAAAGTGGATTATCGCTATTTAGCCGGTATGCAAGAGCAATACTTGTCTGTGTAGAATTTAAAGCCTGTAACTGTTGAAAAGTTATTGTTTGACCTAAATCATTCATATACACTTGATTAAAACTTGCTGCTAATGACCATTTATAACTGTCAACGCTGCTATACATTTGGTGTTGCAAATCCTCAGATAAACTTAAAATAGCTACTGTTGCTGCCGCTACGAGCATAAATCCTTTTTTCATATCTCCTCCCTTTTCACTCTATTATACCAAAAAAAAGTAGGTCTCGCGACCTACTTTTTAAAAATTCCAACTATTTTTTTGACGCTTCAAATTTTTCCCAAATTCCGTGGCTCACTAAAAGTGATTTTACAGTTCTTGTTGGTTGAGCTCCATTTTTAAGGAAAGTAAGAATCTCTTCCTCTTTCAATACAACTTCTGCTGTCTCTTTAAGTGGGTTATAGCTTCCTAAGTAAGCAATTGCTTTTCCATCTCTTTTAGTTAATGCTTCCATTGCTACAACTCTGTAAAAAGGTAATTTTGTTCTTCCCATTCTTGTTAATCTTAATTTTACCATTTAAGGCCTCCTAAATTTTGTTTTAATTTTCATTTTTATAATTAATTTATTAAAATGGCATTTTCATATTTTTTAAAGCACCCATGTTTGGAAGTTTTGGCATTTTACCGCCCTTCATTCCATTGAACATCTTCATCATGTCCTTCATCTGGTCAAACTGCTTTAAAACTTTGTTGACATCGCTCACTTGTGTTCCACTTCCCTTTGCAATACGCTTCTTGCGATTGGCATTAAGAATATCTGGACTCTTACGCTCTTTAACTGTCATCGACTGAATAATCGCTTCAACCTTTTTCATCTCTTTTTCAGCAGGAGCTAAATCATCAATTTTAGGCATTCCAGGAATCATTTTAAGAAGTCCACCTAACGGCCCCATCTTTTTCATCTGTTGCAATGATGAAAGAAAATCCTCTAACGAAAATTGTGATTTACGCATACGCTCTTCCATACGCGCCATCTCATCTTGATCTAATGCCTCTTGGGCTTTTTCAACTAATGAGACTACATCACCCATTCCTAAAATTCTCGAAGCCATTCTATCTGGATGAAAGGCTTCAATATCAGCCATCTTCTCACCAACACCCGCAAACTTTATCGGTTTTCCAACGACAGATTTAATCGAAAGCGCTGCTCCACCACGTGTATCTCCATCTAATTTGGTCAATACCACACCATCAATTGCTAGCACATCGTTAAACTCTTTAGCTACATTAACGGCATCTTGACCTGTCATAGCATCCACCACCAAAAGAATCTCTTGAGGTCTGGCCACTTTTTTAAGTTCTACCAACTCTTGCATCAGTTCATGATCAATATGCAAGCGTCCCGCTGTATCGACGATAATTGTTGTCGCTCTCTCCTCTTCCGCCGCTTTTTTCGCTTCGTTGAAGATTTTCACAACATCTTTACACCCGTCAATGGTAAATACCGTCGTATTGATATTTTTTCCCAAAACTCTCAACTGTTCTTGAGCAGCTGGACGATAAACGTCTGCCGCAACTAAAAAGGTCTTTTCTCCTTTTTTTCTTAAATAGTTTGAAAGTTTTGCTGCAAATGTTGTCTTTCCAGCACCTTGAAGTCCAGCGAGCAAAATAACCGTTGGAGGCTTAATCGCTTTAGTTAAGTTCGAATTTGAACCCCCTAAAATCTCCACCAACTCATCATGTACAATTTTTACAAACTGCTGTCCAGGATTGATTCCCTTTAAAACATCCTCGCCCATTGCTTTATCCATGATATTTTTTACAAAGTTTTTTACAACTGTGTAGTTAACATCCGCTTCTAAAAGCGAGAGTCTTACCTCTCTCAGAGCATCTTTAATATTCGTCTCTGAAAGCTTTCCATGACCACGAACTTTTTTAAAAATATCTTGGAACTTGTCACCTAAATTATTTAACATAACTCCACCTTACAACAATGCTAAAAGTTTATCGCGTTCATTTAACTTTACATCAAGTGCTTCGATAAGACTTTTCAATTGTTTATCTCTTTTTACTATTTCAAGCTTCTCTTCAATCTCGTAAAGTTGGTTAACACCCTTTTTTATTTGATCGTAAACTGCTTGCCTAGAAACTGAATACTCTTTAGCTATTTCAGACATACTATAATCCTCTTCTAAATACGCTACCAAATAGGCCTGCTGTTTTTCTGAGAGAAGATTTCCGTAATAACCGAGTAAAACTGTTACCTCTACTATATTCTTTATCTCCATAATATCACCATTATCTATTTTAACACTTAACACCGTTTTTGTCAAGCGATTTAGCTTTACAAAAATCGAATATTTTCAAACGCCTCTAAAATGTATATGTCGCAACTAATTGAGATGAAAGAACGCTTTTAGAATTTTCCACCATTGGACTCTCAAACACTTGATTGGGTAATTGATATAGTGTGAAAAGTAAGAAGATGTTCACTCTCTGATTAGCAACATATATGAAATTAACACTCTCATATGGGCCAAACGAATCTGTTGCGGAGTACGTTGGAAGCCCTGACTTAATACTCTCCTGTTGAGAAATTCCAAAATAATAATTATTTAAATTCTGACTATCGTATTGTAATCCAATCTCCGGTTTTATCATAAATGTTTGATTGACATTACCATAAAGTAGTGGCATTTCATATTTGATACGCCCCATAAAACCAGCAGAATCACCAGTGATATCTTTTTGGCCACTCACTACAAAAAAACCATAAGGTGTCATAAAACGCTCTTCTAACCCTAACATGATCGACATATATCGATTATTTAACTGTTGCATAGCCCATGAATCACCATATTTCGAATTATAACTTACTGGAAAAATTTGTCCAACAATATCCGTCGCTGTGTGATCCGTTCTTATTAACTCATATCTTCCATAAGTATCATAAAATACAAATTTGGGTGTGCGATAGATAACTGCTGGAAGCAACCATGAAACCGTTTTGGTATTACAATAAGGATTTGGTGTTACAAATCCCTGAACACCAATACTCCAAGGATTTTGTGGCGCGATGATATTATTGATCATTATTTGTCGCTCGCTTAAAATGGAACTCCCACTCAAATCACTTGCTAATACCACCAAGGGCAACCCCAATATCAGCAGTAGCAACACGTATATTTTTCTCATAAACTCCCCCAATTTCATTAAATTGTATATGTCACTATAAACGTAGAAGACAACACACTCTTTGCTTTTACTACCATCGGACTATCAAATACTTGATTTGGCATTTGATTTAACTGAAACTCTAGATCAAGATTCAATCGTTGATTTGCACAATATACAAAATTCAGCGCCTCATAAGGTCCCCACGAATCAGAGGCAGAGTATTGAGGCAATCCCGACTTCACGCTCTCACTTTGCGATACACCAAAGTAGTAGTTATTTAAATTTTGACTATCATATTGCAGTCCCACTTCCGGCTCTAACATAAATGTATTATTTACACTTCCCCAAAAAATGGGTGCAGCATACTCTATACACCCCATAAAACCATTAGATATACCCGTAACATCATTTTGTCCACTGATTTCAATAATACCCATGCGAGATATAAAACTCTCTTGTAATCCCAACATAATCGACATATATCGATTATTTAGCTGTTGCATTGCCCAAGAGTTACCATATTTCGCATTATAAGATATCGGAAAAATTTCACCCACAACATCCGTTGAGGTATTCTTTGTTCCAAACAATTCATACTCTCCATAGGTATCATAAAAATTTAACTTCGGGCTAGTGTATATAACTGCTGGAAGCACCCATGAGACTGAACGGGTATTACAATAGGGATTTGGTGAAACAAAAGCCTGTACTCCCACACTCCACGGATTTGATGGAGCAGTGATAGTATTAATAAGCTGTTGCTCACTACTTACTTTAGGGATATATCTATGGCTATTTTCAGCCTGTGTTCCAATTGCTATTGTGAGCACCGCTAAAACAACACTTAATTTTTTCATACTTTCCTCTTTCAAAATTCAAAATAGAACATAAATAAAAAAAGAGCTTTCGCTCTAAAATTTTTATTTGGAGCGTGGAACGGGTCTCGAACCCGCGACCTCAACCTTGGCAAGGTTGCGCTCTACCAACTGAGCTATCCGCGCACTAAAAATACTTTTTCAAATAGAGAATTAAGAAACAACACTATTTGAACATCATAATTATAATATCAATACAAATTATTCTACAATATTTTCATTTTCTTGTCAACACAAAACTTTAAATCTTAAAAATACGATATGTTAAAAACTACCTGTTTTCTCCGCACAGTTCTGGCATACGTTTTTTTATGCACCCAACATTTTAACCTTGCTTTAAATGTTAACAAAAAAACCTCATCCATTAAGATGAGGTTTAGAATTTTTACGCTAGCATTGGTGCGAAAGGGGGGAGTCGAACCCCCACGCCGAAGGCGCTAGATCCTAAGTCTAGTGCGTCTGCCAATTCCGCCACCCTCGCAACAGGATGAAAATTTTATGGTGGGTCATGCGGGGATCGAACCTGCGACAACACGATTAAAAGTCGTGTGCTCTACCAACTGAGCTAATGACCCATTACTTCACATTTTTTAAAGTGCTTTTGTGGCGCACCTGGAAGGATTTGAACCCACAACCTACGGATCCGAAGTCCGACGCTCTATCCAATTGAGCTACAGATGCATCCTTTTAAAAAAATTCTGGGGTGATCGACGGGACTTGAACCCGCGACAACAAGAATCACAATCTTGCGCTCTACCATCTGAACTACGACCACCATTACAGATATGGCGAGCCTGAAGGGATTCGAACCCCTGACCCACGCCTTAGAAGGGCGTTGCTCTATCCAGCTGAGCTACAGGCTCTTAAAATTATTGGAGCGGGAGACGAGGGTCGAACTCGCGACATTCAGCTTGGAAGGCTGACGCTCTACCAACTGAGCTACTCCCGCATTACAATAAGTTTTAAAAAATGGTCGGAGTGAAGAGATTCGAACTCCCGACCCACTGCTCCCAAGGCAGTTGCGCTACCGGACTGCGCTACACTCCGAACTGTATCTGTTCCTCAAGCATTGCTGCTTTTCCTAACGGACAAGATAAATTTTACCACACATAAACCCTTTTGTCAACACTCTTTAAAAAATTATTTCATTTATTTCTAGAAAGCTTGATTTTTAAGGATTTGAACTCATTAAAAGTGTAAGAGTACGCCTTTTCTCTTACACTTTTTATGAAAAATTATTTTTTTCTTCTTAAAAAAGCAGGTACATCTATAGCCCCTACTCCAAACCCATCATCCCCAAAATCTACGTCGGCGTTTCGATTAAACGTCATGGTATCGTCTTGCTCTTCATTAAAAAGTGCCTCTCTTTGCTCTGGTTTATGCAAAGGATCTACTTTTTTATTTTCGAAATCTGTCGCTATCACTGTTACTCTTAAGAAATTTTCCATGTGTTCATCAATAACAATTCCATACATAACGTCTAAATCACTGTTACCTGAAGTTTTAATGATATTTTCAGCAATTTCACTTGCCTCTTCTAACGTGAAATCTGGACCAGCAGTGATATTCACAAGCACTTTATAGGCTCCTGAAATTGGTTTTTCTAGAAGTGGATTGTTAAGAGCTTTTTCAGTTGCAATGGCCACTCTATCTGTTCCCTCTGCTTCACCAAATCCAAGCATTGCAACACCAGAATCTTTCATCACAGCATTAATATCAGCAAAATCTAAACTAACAAAACCACTGCGGGTAATCACTTCAGACATACCTTGAACGGCTATTTTTAACACATTATTTGCCTCTCTAAAGGCATTTTGAAGGGTTATTTTTCTCTCAGGTAGTTCTCTTAATTTATCATTTGGAATAATAACAATAGCATCAACAAACTCTCTTAATTTCTCTATACCGATATCAGCATTTCTTTTTCTTTTTGGACCTTCAAACCCGAAAGGCTTCGTAACAATTGCTATGGTTAAAATGCCCATCTCTCTTGCCACTTCTGCAATGACTGGCGAAGCACCCGTACCTGTTCCTCCACCCATACCAGCGGTGATAAAAAGCATATCCGTATTTTCAAGTATTGAAACGAGTTTTGCTTTATCTTCTTCAGCTGCTAATTTTCCTATTTCAGGATTTGCACCAGCTCCAAGACCTTTTGTTAACTTATCACCTAATTGCACTTTTATGGTAGCTTTTGATTTCTTAATATCTTGAGCATCTGTATTCGCCACTGCAAATTCCACACCAACAATTCCACTGTCCACCATATCGTTAATGGTGTTGCCTCCAGCGCCTCCTACTCCAATTACCTTGATTTTAGCTCTTAACTCATCTAACTCAACCATCATATCTCCTTTTCTAAAAAACCTCTTCTAAAGTCTTTTTCACTTTTTTATTCAATTTTTTGAAGAAGCCTTCGCCCTTCTCTTTTTTTACTTTGACTTTGACCTTACGCTCTTTAACGGCAACCTCTTCAATATCTTCTTCATATCTCTCTACATCTTCGCGTATTTTAACATTTTTAACACTCTCATTTGCATTTAATACATACTCTTCTTCTGGTATATGAAGCGCATACTCTGCACTCATGCCTACTAGCGCAGTTGACTCTTGTAAATTAAGAGACTTCCAATCACTATTCGACGTCGCATTCATTCGTTTCACCTTTGGAAATTTAAAATATTTTTCAGCCCATTCTGACGTTTTTTCAAATTCAGATCCGCCACCCGTAAAAATGTAATTGGCTATCTTATCGTGTGCAAATCCAGCCCCTCTTAGCGCTTTAATCGATATTTCAAAAATATCTTCCATTCTGCTCTCAATAATCGCTTCTAAATACTTCTTCTCCACTACAAAAAAGCGGCTGCTCTCTCCACCATTTTGAATTGGAAAATTCACTAAAATTTTAGTCCCATCCACTTTTAAAAATCGATTATAGGTCAATTTAAGATTTTCAGCTTGTTCAAAAGAGATTTTCAAAATATCTTTGATATCTTTTGTTACATGATAGCCACCAACTGGGATGGTTTTCACAAAAATGAGTTTGTTAAATCGGTACAAACTGATTTCGCTGGTCACTTCACCAATATCAATAACTATTGCACCTGTTTGTAGCTCTCTCTCTTTGAGTAAAATTTTAGATACGCTCATCGTATTAATTGAACAGCTTGGAGAACATTGGTGCCAATTTCTCATGACATTAAATACAGCTTGAATCTTTTCATCCATTTGAGTATAGAAAAGGGATAACCTAAAGCTGAATGCTCTGTTAAACTTATAATTCATATATTCAGAGATATTAAGTCCATCCACTTTAATGTGCCAAAAACTGCTACCTATGATATTTTTGTCACCATAGTACTCATCACCATAATAATTTTCCTGAACTTTTTTCAAATATTCTTGTGTCACATAACTCTCTTTTGTAGACATGCGTTCATCTTCAATAATATCTGTTTCTGTTTTAATTGCCTTAACATTAAAATAGATTTTTGATAACTCTTTTCCGGCTAAAATTTTACTTGTATTAGAAAGTTTCTGTACAAACTCTTCTAAATTATTTTCTAAATTACTGTACTTCTTCTCTTTTAGTTGTGATTCTTGATCTAAAATTTTGGCACAATACTCTACATATTCTAGCTCTTGCGTCTCCCTATTTACTGAAACAAGTAGGCCTTTTAACTTGTAACTTCCAACATCAACAAATCCTACAATCTCTTTTTCACCCATTTAATTTTCCTTCACTGCATAATTTTTAAACCGTATATCAATATAACTGACTTTTGTATTTTGACTGACAAGTTTATCGTATAACTTTAGAGCAATTTGGTACTTTTCTGCTTTAACATGTGTATTTGTTTTAATAGTCAACCCATTTGAAAAAATAATATCTATCTCTCCAGGAACAGCATCTACCTCTTGTAACTGCGTTTGATACGATGAAGGAATATCATTTACTATTCCAATAACTTGCTTTAGCTGATCAATATTAGCCACTTTATACTTCAAAAGTTGCAAGTTTGAAAAACTTGATTGAGGACCAATAATATCTCCAACTTGATCAATTGCGTACCAACTTTTTGTCCCCGTAAATAGCACATACCCTACAGGAATTTGTGTTACAATCTTAATACTGACTGTGTTTGGGAACTCTTTTTTTATGGATACACTATTAATTCTTACATCTTTTTCAAGCACACTATCTAAATACGTTGACGGTACAAACCATAAATTTTGACCCATCAATGCCGTTTGAACTTCACCTTGTAAATCTGAAATCAATTGTTGATCTGATGATTGAATATTAAAATTAACATTTTTTATGATAAAATAATTACTTGAAACAAAATGAAGCCCCCACAATAGGACAAAATAGAGAATGATTATTGGAAATAATAGCTTAATAAATGTTCTGATTCTCATAATACCTTTACCTCACTTACCTTAAATCATATAATATGTTAATCTTTCTGTCAATCTTTTTTAATTGATTTTAATAAATTTTTGTGCAAATTTTTGCGCCAAATAGGTTATGTTACCCGCTCCCATAAAAATCAGCAAATCTCCCTGCTCTGGAATCATGCTCATGACTGCACTCTCATCAATCACTTCAACATTATTATTCTCGCTAATTTGTCTACACAAATCAAGCTCTGTTATTTTATAAACATTCTCTTCACCCGCGCTATAAATTGGTAAAATAAATCCTTTCGTGATATCCTTAAACACATTATAATACGCATCAAACAAAAAATTTGTTCTGCTATAGCGATGCGGTTGATATACAACAACTAAACGTTTAGCATTAAGTGTTTTTGCTGCCTCTATCGTCGCTGAAATCTCAGTTGGATGATGGGCATAATCGTCAATTATGGTGAATCCATCGTTATAAATAATATCAAATCTACGCTTTGCGCCCGTAAATTTCTTTATCTGCTCTCTGATAACATTTTCAGCAATCCCACACTGATGAGCAACATAAATTGAGGCTGTTGCATTCAAAACATTGTGACGGCCAGGGACAATAATTTCTATATTCTCATACACAAGCACCCCATCAATAGAGATGTTAAATAAAGTTCTTGTTCCCTCTACTCGTACATGAGAGGCTACGATATCAAACTTAGTGTCAAATCCATAAAGACGTGCCTTCTTTGGATGTTTCTTGACCATATTAAGAAGTGTGTCACACTCCCCACATGCCACAATCTCTTTTGAAGTTTGTTCCATAAATTTCTCAAATGACTCCTTAATATGATCAAAACTTCCATGGAAATCAATGTGATCTGGCTCAATATTCGTGATAATACTATACTTTGGGTGCATAAATAGAAAGGAGTTATCACTCTCATCTGCTTCAGATATAAAAATTGAACTCGTTCCAGGGTGAACTGTATCTTTAACCTCCGGAAGTACGCCTCCAATATAAAAAGTGGCGTCACTTGGAAGAAAAAGCATTGCACACATAGAGGTTGTTGTTGTCTTACCATGTGCTCCTGCAACCGCGATTCCCTCTTGAAAATGCATTAATTTAGCCAAATATTCTCCACGTTTAAAAATCAGTTTCTTCAATTTTATCGCCTCAATAAGCTCTGGGTTTGTCATTTTAACCGCTGTAGAGTAGACAATCACGTCCATCTCCTTAATTCTATCTGCACAGTGAGAATCATAAAATGTAATTCCTTGAGCCTCAAGTGTTTCGCTCATAGGTGTTCTTAATTGATCGCTTCCATACACATCATGCCCTAAAAATTTCGAGATTTTAGCCAGACCGCTTACCCCAATTCCATTCACACCAATAAAATAAATTTTCATCTTACGCTCTCCAAATATTCAAATTTTCAATAATTTTATCCACAACATCTGTATGTTTTAACTCTTTCAAACTCTTTTCCATTACTTTAAGTACTGCAGGGTTTAAAACGATAGAAAGCGCCTTGTCTATGGCCTCATTCACCTCACTATTTTTATATATATAAGCTGCGCCTTGCTTTGCAACAACTTCAGCATTTTGAACTTGACCTACAAAATCATACGGTATCAGTATAGAAGGTTTATCTAATACAATCAGTTCTGAAATAGTAGATGCACCACTTCTGCACATAATCAAATCGGCTGCCGCCATATACGTGTACATCTCTGAAATATAATCGAAAATTTTAACATTTTTTAGTATTGTTGGAATTTTTTTCATCACTTCATCATAGAGTTGTCTCCCAACAACAAAATAAAATTTGACTCCACTTTTTTCTATCTGTTCAATTTTGCCAATCACAGCATCATTAAGATTTTTAGCACCTAAACTTCCACCAAAAACTAAAACAACCCTCTCTTCTTCAGATATCTCTAATTTTTCCCTAGCGCCTTGATAATTGACCTCATAAAACTCTTTTCGAATAGGATTTCCCACAATTTTAAACTTATCTGCATATTTAATAGGGAGCGTATCAAAAGTTTTATCAAAACTTAAAAATATCTTCGTAGAAAAACGGTAAAATAACTTATTTGCCGCACCTAAATCCACATTTTGTTCATGTAGATAATAGGGTTTACGGCAAATCAAAGCAGCTATTAAAAAGGGAACCATGGTATAATTGCCCCATCCAAAAACCACATCCACTCTTTCGCGCTTCAATAATCTAACAGCTTTTAAAATAGATATCATAAAAAGAAAAAATCCTTTTATACTTGACAGCCTTGCAATTGGAAAGGCAAAAAAAGGAAATTTATGCTGTGGTACAATTTTTTTTTCCATTCTATACTTGCTTCCTGCAAATATAACCTCTACCTCTTTTTCTCTCAGTCGCTCTGCCACTGAAATCGCTGGATATATATGCCCACCCGTTCCTCCAGCTGCCATCAATACTTTTTTCATGATTTTACTGCCTCTCTTTTTTCCTCTTGTTTTAAAATATTAAATACAATCCCTAATCCTAAAAAAAGGATTAGAACGCTCGTTCCCCCGTAGGATATAAATGGGAGGGGTCTCCCTGTTGCAGGCATCATACCTGTTGCAACCATAATATTCATTAAAGCTTGCAAAACAACCATCAGAAAATACCCTGACACAAAATATTTTGCAAACCAATCCTTCGAATCTAATGCAATTTTTATTCCAATATAAAGAAAGATAAAAAATGCGATGATTAATATCACGGCAAGTACAAAGCCCCCCTCTTCTCCAATGACGGAGAAAATAAAGTCAGTATGAAGCTCTGGTAAATAATAGTATTTTTGTATTCCATTTCCTATTCCAAGTCCGAATAAGCCACCATGACCAATTCCAATAATAGACTGCTGAACTTGATATCCTCCACCAACACCACTGCTTTTCAGCCCTTCAAAAAATGATATTACCCTTGAAATTCGATGGGCACTCAGTGCTATTGCTGGCACAGATGCCCCTATTGCTAAAACCACAATACCCACAAAATACCGAATTTGAACATTTGAAAAAAATAACATACACAAAACTGTTGCACCAAGTATTGCAATCGTTCCAAAATCCTTCTCTAAAAAGATTAGACCAATGTATATTACTGAAACAAGCAATGTAGGGAGTAAAATAGCCCAGTTTTTAGAATTCTGTTTTTTAAACTTCGCCAACATGGCTGCAAAATAGACAATAAAGCAGAGTTTTGCAAACTCTGCTGGTGCAAAATTCACCGGTCCTAAATCTATCCAACGACGTGAACCATTAACCCGCTTACCTATAACCAATACCGCCACCAGTAAAATAAACCCTAGTAAATAAATCATATTTCTCTTTTTAATGTACTGTTTATAGTCAATTCCTGAAACATAGAAAAATACCACATAGGATATTGCATACCAAATCGCCTGCATCATGATAAATCTATAAGGTGTCCCATACGTACGAATAGCAGTAGGGAAACTACTGCTGTACACAAATATAATACTATATGCTGTAAATATTAGCATAATAATTAGAAGA
>Ga0247844_1007531_pt1 | contig 12283 bp, 8 predicted proteins | sample LaCtaG_FD_192421 | JGI IMG/M metagenome (GOLD analysis project Ga0247844, IMG submission 192421) | Freshwater microbial communities from meromictic Lake La Cruz, Castile-La Mancha, Spain - LaCruzMarch201714.5m_1 | ecosystem: Environmental > Aquatic > Freshwater > Lake | place: Spain: Castile-La... | reverse complement strand
GACGCCGCGGCACGGGATCGGTGTCTGCGTGTCCTCGCCGACCACGCGCCGGACTGGGATTACTGGGTCGGCCCCGACGGCGTTTATCGCTATGTCTCCGCGGCCTGCGAGGCGGTGTGCGGGTACCCCCCGGAAGCCTTCCTTGCCGATCCCGGGCTGATGGAACGTCTCCTGCTGGCGGAGGACCGCGCCGCCTGGAACGCACACTTGGTCGCAACGGCCACTACCGGCGTGTCACACCTCCCCCACCAGGCACTTGATCTGCGCATCCGTACCCGTGAGAACGGGGTGCGTTGGATCGAACATCGCTGCCGACGGGTCTATGACAGCGACGGGACCGATCTGGGCTGGCGTGGAGTCAATCACGACATTACGACCCATAAGTCAGCCGCGGCGGCGTTGGCCCGGAGCGAGGCTCATCTGCAAGCCGTGGTCCGCTGCGCGCCGGTGGGTATCGCCACGGTCGTGGCGCGTATCTTCGTCGAGGTCAACGACCGGCTGTGCGAGATGACGGGGCACACCCGTGAGTCACTGCTCGGTCAATCCACCCGCATCCTTTACTTCAACGATGCCGAGTTCGAGCGCGTCGGCGCGGCGATTTACCCGCGGGCGACGCAGGTGAGCAATGCCCAAATCGATGCGCGCATGCGGCGCCGTGACGGCCAACTCATTGATGTTGTCCTGTCCAGCGCGGCGCTGGACCCCGCGGACCTGTCGCGCGGCGTCGTTTCCACCCTGCTCGACGTCACCCGGACCCGACGCGACCAGGCCCTGATGGAGACCCGTTTGTCCCTGACGGCGGGCGCCGCGGCGGGGGACCCGGGCACCCTGCTGCGGATTGGGCTGGATGCCGCCAAACGCCTGACCAACAGCCAGGCCGGGTATTTCCATTGCATCGAAACACTCCCCCATCGCCAGGGTCTGCCGGAGGGACACCAGGCGCTGGAACACCCGCTGGTGGTCCAGGTTGAACGTGATGGACAATTAACGGCCATCCTGGCGGTTGCCGGTAAACCCGGCGACTACACCGCGGCAGATCGGGCGGCCGTGACCGACATCGCCGCCATGGTCATGGAACGGCTGGAGACCGTGCGGGCCGAACAGGCCATGCGTCAGGCCGCCCGCGTCTTTGAGAGCACCTCCGAGGGCGTCATCGTGACCGACGCGCAAGGGCACATCCTCGCGGTCAACCGAGCATTCGCCCGCATCACCGGCTATGCGGAGTCGGATGTGCTCGGCCTGACACCCCGTATCTTGCGCTCAGGGCGTCATGACCGCGCTTTCTACGAGGAACTCTGGAGTGCCTTACGCGACGCCGGCCAATGGCGCGGCGAGATTTGGAACCGACGCAAGGACGGCGAAATCTACCCCGAGTGGCTGACCATCAGCGCGGTTGATGACGCGACCGGGCAGACCACTCACTATGTCGCGGTGTTCAGCGACGTCACCCAACTCAAACAATCCCAAGAACGTATGGACTTCCTCGCACACCACGACGCGCTTACCGGACTGCCGAACCGCATCCTGCTCCAGGACCGACTCGGCCAGGCCATTCGCCGCGCCCAGCGGGAACGCGGCCGTCTCGCCCTGCTGTTCGTCGATCTGGACCGGTTCAAAGAAGTGAACGACACCCTGGGGCACGGGGTGGGAGACCGTCTGCTCGAAGCGGTCGCGCGCCGACTCGGCGAGCGGCTGCGCGGCGCGGACACCCTGTCACGACTCGGCGGGGATGAATTCCTGATCCTCCTGGACGGCAACTCCTCGGCCGCCGGGGCGGCGGCGGCGGCCCAGGCCTGCCTGGACCTGCTGCGAACGCCGCTCCAGATCGACACTCACGAGATTCATCTCTCGGCGAGCATCGGTATCAGTCTCTATCCGGCCGACGGCATGGACGCGGAGACGTTGATCCGCAGCGCCGATCTGGCGATGTACCAAGCCAAGGAGCTGGGCCGCGGTAACTACCAGTTCCACGCCCCGGAGATGAGCATCGCCGCCCAAGAGCACCACGCACTCGAAACTGCCCTGCGCGGCGCCCTGGCCCGCGGTGAACTGGGATTGCTCTATCAACCGCAGATCGAACTCGCAACCGGTCATCTGTGGGGGGTCGAGGCCTTGGCGCGCTGGACCCACCCGGACCTCGGGGCGGTCGCGCCGGAACGCTTCATCCCCGTTGCCGAGCGCATCGGGCTGATCGGCGAACTCGGTGAGTGGGTCTTGACCGAGGCGTGTCGGCAGTTGGTCCGCTGGCGCACCGCCGGTTTCGCCGTACCGCGCATCGCCGTCAACGTGTCGATCCAGCAACTCGCGCGCTCCAACCTGCTGCCGACGCTCCAACGCTGCCTGGTCGAGTCCGGGCTGGCCCCGGAGGATCTGGAAGTGGAAATCACCGAGTCAGTGATCGTAGGTGACAATGCGCGGGTGATTACCGCACTGAGTGACCTGCGCAGCCTGGGGATCAGCCTGGTGGTGGACGATTTCGGCACCGGTTCCTGCGCACTGGGACGGATCAACCGCGTACCGATCGATCGGCTCAAGATCCACGGCTCCTTCATCCGCTGCATCGGGCGCGGCCAGAGCGAAGAAGCGATCACCCGCGCCATCATCGGCCTGGGTCGCGACCTGGGGCTCGCGGTGATTGCCGAGGGCGTCGAGCGGGAGGACCAGTCCGCCTTCCTTCAGGCCGCCGGTTGCCGGCTGGCGCAAGGCTATCTGTTCGGCGCACCGATGGATGCCGACGCCCTCGGGGCCTATTTGGGCCGGACTTCTGTGAATTAGGGAAGGAGTCAAAACTATAGGTTATACGACGAATACCATCGCTGTCGCTGTCGTTGTCGTAATCGGATTCGGATTCGGATTCGGATAAGCGATTGGGTAGTCCTGTAATCTGTAGGCGGTCTTGATCGTTGTGCCGGCCGACAGACGGGCACCCGCACTGGAGGTCGAGGCTTTAACCGGACGAGGGCCGCCCAGACGCGAGGTCGACCGGCTAACGGCCATGGCGCCCGCGCAACCCCGGAACATGAAAGTCCATGCGACCACTGATGCTACTGCCGGCGTGCGAGGCTGCGTAGTCAGGGCTTCCAGCCCTGACTGTTCCGGCCCCGACGCCGCTAGGTGGCCCTCGCGGGGATAATCAACCGAACTCGATTACGATTACGACAACGACAACGACCGAGACGCCAAAGGCGCCTCCTAAACCGCGTCCGGCGCGAAATGCGTAATTTTCATTGTGTGTTCGGCCTTGGGGATTTAACCAACCTCGGTGGAGACGCGGTTTAAAATTGATGCTCTTCAAAACTTTAAACCGCGCCAACTCCATCAATTGTCGAGTCTGCCGGGGCCGAGCCAATCCAAGAACATCGCATACCGCGCTGGGCGCGGTTTAATGGACTTGTTCAACTTATTTAGTGAACTATTCCTGAATCGTTCCTGGGGGCCGCGCGACACCGACCCCCGGCCGGTGTCGCGCGCCTGACCGCCGCTCCCGACCTAGAGCGGCACCGGCGGGACCGCGTCCAGATGCCAGATGTCCCGATTGTATTCACCGATGGTCCGGTCGGACGAGAAGAATCCACTGTGGGCGGTATTCAGGATGCTCATGCGTGTCCAGTGTTCCTGATCGCGGTAGGCCGCCGCGGCGCGCTCCTGAGCCTCGCAATACCCCTGGAAATCCGCGGCGGTCATCCACGGATCATGCGGGCTGCGAATCGTGTGAATGATCGCGTCGAAAATACCCCCTTCGAACTGATTGAAATGACCGGACTCCAGGAGGTTCATCACATCCTGAAGGGCGCTGTCGCGGGCGATGACGGCATTGGGATCATAGTGACCGCGACGTTGTTCGACCTCGGCGGCCGTGAGCCCGAACAGGAAGAAATTCTCATCGCCCACCTGTTCCCGAATCTCGATATTGGCCCCGTCCAGCGTGCCGATGGTGACGGCCCCGTTCATCATGAATTTCATGTTGCCGGTGCCGGACGCCTCCTTGCCGGCCGTCGAGATTTGCTCTGACAGGTCGGTGCCGGGCGCGATCACTTCCATGAGCGACACCCGGTAGTCGGGCAGGAAGGCAACCCGCAGCCGCCCCTCGGTATCCGGATCGCGATTGACCGCCCGCGCTACATTGTTGATCAATTTGATGATCTGTTTGGCCATATAGTAGCCGGGCGCGGCCTTTCCGCCGATCAGCACACACCGCGGCGTCCAGTCACGCGTATCCCCGCGTTTGATGCGGTTGTACAGGTGGATGACGTGCAGGATGTTCAGGAGTTGCCGCTTGTACTCGTGGATGCGCTTGACCTGCACATCGAACATGGCCTCCTCGGGGAACTCGACATGAACGAGCTGCTTCACGGTCTGCGCGAGCCGACGCTTGTTCTCCTGCTTGATGGCACGCCAGCGCTGACGAAACACCGCGTCGTTGGCATAGGGAGCGAGCCGTTCGAGCTGATCCAGATCGCGCACCCAACCGTCGCCGATCGTCTCGTCGAGGAACTCACGTAACCCGGGATTACAGAGTGCAAGCCAACGCCGCTGAGTCACCCCATTCGTCTTGTTATTGAACTTATGCGGCCAGAGGTCGTAGAAGTCCTTGAACAGCCCTTCCACCAGCAGCTTCGAGTGCAGGGCGGCCACGCCATTGACGGAGAAGCTGCCGACGATGGCCAGGTAGGCCATCCGGACCTGGCGCTCATGTCCCTCTTCGATCAGTGACATGCGACGCTGCCGCTCGCTGTCGCCGGGCCAGCGGCTGGCCACCTCGGCGAGGAAACGGGCATTGATCTCGTAAATGATCTCCAGGACGCGCGGCAGGAGTTGCTCGAAGAGCCGGACCGGCCAGCGCTCCAAGGCCTCCGGCAGCAGGGTGTGGTTGGTATAGGCCATGGTCTTGGTGGTGATGGCCCAGGCCGGCCCCCAATCCAGATCGTGTTCGTCCATCAGTTGGCGCATCAGCTCCGCCACCGAGATGGCGGGATGCGTATCGTTCAACTGGAAGCAGTTCTTGGCAGCGAATTCGCTGAAGTTCTTGCCCTTCAGGCGCACCCACTCGCGCATCACGTCTTTGATACTGGCGCTCGCCAGGAAGAACTGCTGGCGCAAGCGCAGTTCCTTGCCGCTCTCGCTGGCGTCGTTGGGGTAGAGCACCATGGTGATGTGCTCCGCCGCGTTCTTCTGTGCCACGGACTCCGGATAACTGCCGGCGTTGAACTCGCCCAGATCGAACTCGTCGGTCGCGGCGGCCTTCCAGAGGCGCAAGGTGTTGATGTTGTCGTTGCGGTAGCCGGGAATCGGCACATCGTAGGGTACCGCCAACACATCACGGGTATCGACCCAGCGTGCCGCCGGACGGCCGGTGGCATCCTTGTAGCGCTCGGTACGACCGCCGAACTGGATGCGTTGAGTATATTCCGGCCGCTCCAACTCCCAAGGGCTGCCGTCACGCATCCAGTGATCAGGCTCCTCCAACTGGTGGCCGTCCTCGATCAACTGCCGGAACATCCCGTATTCGTACCGCAGGCCATAGCCTTTGACGGGCAATTCCAGGGTCGCGCAGGAGTCGAGGAAGCAAGCGGCGAGCCGACCCAGACCGCCATTGCCGAGACCGGCATCGCGCTCGCCGCTCGCGAGTTCTTCGAGGACCAGACCCATGTCGTACAGCCCCTGCTCGGCGGCATCGTGGACGCCGAGGTTGAGCAAGGCGTTGCACAGCGTCCGCCCCATGAGAAATTCGAGGGACAGATAGTAGGTCCGCTTACAATCCGCATCGTTATGGGCTTGGCGGGTCCGCTTCCAACGCTCCATCAGCCGATCACGCAGGGTGATCGCCAGCGCCTCGTAGGGGTAGTAGGCGGAGCGTGAATTCCGATCCTGCCCCATGGTGTGGGCGAAATAATGACGCACATCGGCGGCGATCGCCGTCGCGTCCATCCCCAGGGGAGGGAGATCGTAAAACGCGTCGTTTGGTTGGCTACGGCTCAGATCTTTAAATGGAGACATGGGCTTATGCTTATCCTCTTGTTATCGGAACACGGCGATTGGTGGTTGCGGCTGGGATTCTACAGGCAACGAGCGAGCTTGAGTCAATGAGATGGCGGCCGGCGGCCAGCCGCCGAGGACTTGGGGCTCGCGCCGGCACCGGCCGGATGGCAACCATCCGACCGAACTTTCGTCGCTGGACGCTCGCGGCTCAGTAGTAGAGCGCCTGTACCCGCCAACCGCTGCCGGTGAAACCCAGGCGCACGAACACCGGCCCGCCGCAATCCGCGTTAAGACGCAGCGAAAACTGCCCCGGACCGTCGAAAAAGGCCCGCGCCAGCGCCGGGCGCAAGCCCGTACCCGGCGGGGAGTAGGCGAGCATCCGGTCGCGCACCCAGGCCAGATCGACCTGAGTCTCGAGTGCCGCGGTACCGTCGCGCCGGATCGCCTCTTCCAACCAGACGATGAAGGCATCCGAGGGCGGACCGCTGGCGCTGTCGACGTCCTTGTTGAGCCGGCGGCGGAGTTCATCGCGAATGGCATCCAAGTCCATCAGACGGGCCAGAACGATCTGATCATTCCGCACCAGGGCGCGATCCAGCCGCCACAGGGTCACGTAGGGCCAGATCAGATAACCGATCAACAGGGTCAATAACACCAGGAGCCGGCCGAGACGCCGCCGACCGTGCGCCCGCCAGGCCCGCGACAGTGCGACCGGACGGATCTCCTTCATTCCAACTCTGCCTGCCGTTGCTCCAAGTCCTCGCCGACCGTCAGCCACTGCCCCTCGGCCGCCGCCAAGTCGACGGCGACCCGGCGCTGCTCCTCCAGCAAGGACAGCAGTCGTGGTTTGGCATCGGCGGCATAGAGTTCCGGGTCGGCCAGCGCCGTCGCCAACGCCGTCCGCCGGGCCGTGAGGACCTCGCACTGCTGCTCCAATGCCTTGAGTTGGTTGCGCAGCGGCTGCAGGACCTTGCGGACCTCCGCGGCGGCACGCCGCTGCTGCTTGCGGTCGGTGCCATCCCGGACATCGGCGACGACACCAGGCCCCGTCGCATCCGGATCACGGGCGGCGAGCCAGGCCGGGTAATCGTCCAGGTCGCCGTCGAAGGGTTCGACCCGACCGCCATCCACCAGCAACAGGGTATCGGCGGTCACCCGCAACAGGTGACGATCATGCGAGACCAGGACCATGGCACCGTCGTAGTCCTGCAGCGCCTCGCTGAGTGCATGGCGCATTTCGAGATCCAGGTGATTGGTCGGCTCGTCGAGCAGCAACAGGTTGGGCCGCTGATAGATCAACAGGGCCAGTACCAACCGGGCCTTTTCGCCACCGGACAAGGGCGCGACCGGACCCAGGGCGCGTTCCCCGGCGAACCCGAAACCACCCAGGTAGTCGCGCACGGACTGCTCGGTCGCCTTGGGGTCCAGACGCTGTAGATGCTGAAGCGGACTGTCGTCGCGCCGCAACTGATCGAGCTGGTGCTGAGCGAAATAACCGATCCGCAGGTCCTGAGCGGTTTGCCGACAGCCCCCGCTCGGGGCGAGATCCCCGGCCAGAACCTTGATGAGCGTGGACTTGCCGGCCCCGTTGCGGCCCAGGAGCCCGACGCGGTCACCGGGGTTGAGACTCAGGTTCACGCCGGCCAGGATCGGCCGGTCCGCATAGCCGGCGGCGACCGATTCCAGGCGCAGGAGCGGGTTGGGCAGGTGCAGGGCCGGCGCGAAACCGAAATGAAAGGGCGAGTCGACATGGGCCGGGGCAATCAGCTCCATGCGCTCCAGCGCCTTCAGCCGGCTCTGCGCCTGGCGCGCCTTAGTCGCTTTGGCGCGAAACCGCTCCACGAACTTGTGGATATGGGCGACTTCGCGCTGTTGACGCTCATAGGCCGACTGCTGCTGGGCCAGGCGCTCGGCACGCTGGCGCTCGAAGGCCGAGTAGTTACCCGCGTAGAGCGTGAGGCGCTCGCGCTCCAGGTGCAGCGTGTGGCCGACCACCGCGTCAAGAAAATCGCGGTCGTGGGAGATCAGGATCAGGGTACCGCGATAGGCTTTGAGCCAGCCCTCCAGCCAGATCACCGCGTCCAGATCCAGATGGTTGGTAGGCTCATCGAGCAGCAGCAGATCCGAGCGGCACATCAGGGTGCGCGCCAAGGCCAGCCGCATCCGCCAGCCGCCGGAATAGCTGTTCACCGGCCGTCGCTCATCGCCCGGCGCGAAGCCCAGGCCGTGCAGCAGCCGCGCCGCACGGCTCTCCGCACCATAGCCGTCGATCGACTCCAGTCGGCCGGCCAGTTCACCGTGGCGCAGTCCATCGCCGGCCGCATCGGCGGCGGCGAGCGCGTGCTGGATACGGCGCAATTCCGCGTCGCCGTCGAGGACAAACTCGATCGCCGGGGCCAGGGTATCCGGCGTGTGCTGGGCCACGTGGGCCAGTTGCCAGTCCGCCGGCAGGCTGCAGGCGCCGGCATCGGCGTGCAGTTCGCCAAGCAGCAGGGCGAACAGACTGGACTTGCCACATCCGTTGGCGCCGACCAGGCCCACTTTGGAGCCTGGATAGATGGTCAGCGAGGCCCCGGAGAGCAGCAGCCGCGGACCGCGGCGAAAAGAAAGATCAGTGAGTTGCAGCATCGTCGAAAGGTGTCTTCATCATCGGGAGGGAATCAAGCCGACCCGCGATCGAGGCGCCGGTAGCCGATCGCCTCGCTCAGGTGCGGCACGGCGATCGACGCGGCCCCCGCCAGGTCGGCGATGGTCCGGGCAACCTTGAGGATACGGTGATAGGCACGCGCCGACAGCGCGAGTCGGGCCAGCGCCTGCTGCATCAAGCGACGGCTGTTGTCATCCAGTGCGCAATCCCGCTCGACCTCCCGCGGGTGCAGTGCACAGTTCGGCTTGCCGGCCCGCGCCTGCTGGCATGCGCGCGCGGCGGCCACCCGCGCCCGCGCGGCCGCACTGGTCGCGGTTCCAGCGGGTGCCGGGCCGTCCAGCACGGACAGATCAAATCGCGGCACCTCCACATGCATGTCGATGCGATCCAGCAACGGACCCGAGATGCGCCCCCGATAGCGCGCAACCTGATCCGCCGTGCAATGACAGCGCCCGCCGCTGTCACCCAGATAGCCGCAGGGACAGGGGTTCATCGCCGCTACCAGTTGAAAGCGTGCGGGGAACTCGGCCTGCTGCGCGGCACGCGAGATGTGAATGCGCCCCGACTCCAGTGGCTCGCGCAGCACTTCCAACACCCGGCGATCGAACTCCGGCAACTCATCCAAGAACAACACCCCCAGGTGCGCGAGCGAGATTTCACCCGGCCGCGGGTTACTCCCCCCGCCCACCAGCGCGACCCCGGAAGCGGTATGGTGCGGCGACCGAAAGGGCCGTTGCAGCCAGGTCGCCGGATCGAACCCGGCACCTTCACTGATCGAGCGGATCGCCGCGGTCTCCAGCGCCTCAGCCTCGGTCAGCGGCGGCAGCAACCCCGGTAACCGGTTCGCGAGCATGGACTTACCGGTCCCCGGCGGACCGATCAGCAACAGACTATGGCCGCCCGCCGCGGCAACCTCCAGGGCGCGCTTGGCCTGCTCCTGACCGCGCACCTCAGCGAGATCCGGATAGTCCGGAGCACAGACCGCGGCATGGTCCGGGCAGCCGATCGGCAAACTCCCGGCTCCGTTCAGGTGCTCGCACACCGCCAACAGGTGAGGCGCCGGACGGACAGTGAGATCACTGACCAGGGCCGCCTCCGCCGCATTTTCAGTCGGCAGGATCAGTTCACGGCCGGCGTCGCGGGCGGCCAGGGCCGCCGGCAACACGCCGGCGATCGGCCGCAGGTCCCCGGACAGTGCCAACTCACCCAGAAACTCACAGGCAGCAAGCCGCCCGGCCTGGACTTGACCGGAGGCACCCAGGATACCCAGGGCAATCGCGAGGTCGAAGCGACCGCCCTCCTTGGGCAGGTCGGCCGGCGCCAGGTTGATGGTGATGCGCCCCAGCGGAAACTGAAAACGCCCGTTGAGCAGCGCCCCACGCACCCGATCCTTGCTTTCTTTGACCGCCAACTCGGGCAGTCCGACGATCGACAGAGCGGGTAAGCCGCCGGCGAGATGGACCTCGACCGTCACCAGCGGGGCTGCGATCCCCACCCGGGCACGACTATGCAGAACGCAAAGAGCCACTGGCGCGCTCGGCTGACCGGCCGGACTGTCGGAGCGACACCGTGAATGCCTGGATCAGCCCGACCGCGACGGTGCCCCGACCGCCCGCTCCAGTTCAGCGACCTGCGCCTCCAACTGGGTGAGCTTTTCACGGGTACGGGCCAGCACCGCGGACTGCACGTCGAATTCCTCGCGCGTGACCAGATCCAGACGGTTGAGACCCGCCTCCAGTGACGTTCGGAGGTTACGACCCAGGTCCTCTTGTAGGGTCTGAATGCCCTTGGGCAAGGCGCTTGAGAGGCGCTGTACGAGATCGTCGAGTTGCTTCGGATCCAACATGACAGGGGGTCCTCGGTGTAGGCCCCGGCACGACAGGCGTCCGCGGGGGGCTTGGGTTTGAACCTTCATTATAAGGGCTTGGGGTCGAACCCGTCTTTTCGGCGATCCGCACCATACTAGTGCGGAAAGGTGATCAGAGGACCACTGATCAGGTCACATTTGGTGCAACCATCTGTTGCGATTTCCGCACAATCGACCCCAATGCCGTTGTGTATTCGGAACAGTCCGGGTTGGCACACTAGCTGCTTTCAGTGATTGTCGTAAACCTGGCACAGCAGCTCAGCCAGTGACCGTGCTCTCAACCTGCCCGCGGAGCCGCAACGTACACTATAGGATTTCAGAGGGTTATCTCGCATGAACGCACCACACATCCGTATTGCCTGCGCCGGCGGCGCACTGCTCCTCAGCCTCGGCACGCTCCAGACGGCGGCCGCGGCGGACCCCAACAGCTTCAGCGCCAATATCGGCGCGGTCAGCAACTACATCTGGCGCGGCGTCTCCCAAACGCAGGACGGCCCGGCCATCCAGGGCGGACTGGATTACGCCCATGCGAGCGGTTTCTATTTGGGGACTTGGGCGTCCAACGTCGACTTCAACAACGAGGGCGCGGCGCAGATTGCCACCGCCATGGTCGATGCGGATGGTCTGCCGATCCTCGACGACAATGGTTTCCCGATCTATGAGACGACCGGGTCTTCCAACCCGAACGCACCAACCTATGAACTCGACGTCTACACCGGCTTCGGCGGCAAGATCGGCGAAGACTGGAAATGGGACCTCAACGCCATCCTCTATGCCTATCCCGACGGGCGCGATGCAAACTTCGCCGAGATCGGCGGTAAGCTCACCTACCGGTGGATCACGGCAGGCCTAGCATACACTGTTTGGGGTCAGGCCGACGGCGGCGACAACAACAAGGGCATTCTGCCCTACGAGGGTGACCTCTATTCCTTCGGCGCCGTTGACTTCGCCCTGCCCTATGACTTCGCCTTCAATGCGCATGGCGGCTACTACATGTTCCGCAACAGCGACGGGCAGAGCTACGCCACTTGGGGTATCTCCGTCAGCCGCGCCGTGGGCGATTATGGCACGGTCAGCTTCAACTACGATCAGAACGGCGGCAATAAAGACGTTTGGGACACCGATCCCAAGGTGTGGGTCGGCTGGAAGAAGACCTTCTGATCGAGACTCCGGCTCAACGGGCAACCATCCTGACCAGGGGACCCGCCCTGGTCCCTATTTGGAGATTCCTGTCGTGAAACTGATTTCAGCGATCATCAAACCCTTCAAGCTCGACGACGTGCGCGAGGCGCTGGGCGATATCGGCGTCTCGGGGATCACAGTCACCGAGGTCAAGGGCTTCGGCCGCCAGAAAGGCCACACCGAGTTATATCGCGGCGCCGAATACGTGGTCGACTTTCTGCCCAAGATCAAGGTCGAGATCGCCGTGGACGACGGCCTGGTCGACAAGGTCATCGAAGCCATCACCAATGCGGCCCGCACGGGCAAGATCGGCGACGGCAAGATTTTCGTCTACAACCTGGAACAGGTCGTGCGCATCCGTACCGGTGAGACCGGCATTGACGCCCTCTAGAACTCAAGCCGGAGGAGAACCCATGATGCGACCCAATTCCCCGACGACCTGGCCTGGCCGGATTGCTCTGACGAGTCTTCTGACCCTGGCGCCGACCCTGGTCCTGGCTCAGGAAGCCGCAACCCCGACCCTCAACTCAGGCGACACCGCGTGGATGCTGACCTCCACCGCACTCGTCCTGTTCATGACCATTCCGGGCCTGGCGCTCTTCTATGGC
>Ga0247844_1007520_pt1 | contig 12303 bp, 11 predicted proteins | sample LaCtaG_FD_192421 | JGI IMG/M metagenome (GOLD analysis project Ga0247844, IMG submission 192421) | Freshwater microbial communities from meromictic Lake La Cruz, Castile-La Mancha, Spain - LaCruzMarch201714.5m_1 | ecosystem: Environmental > Aquatic > Freshwater > Lake | place: Spain: Castile-La... | reverse complement strand
AAAAATAACTACCTTGAATTAGGAATAGGAATTTCTACTTTTTACTTTCATGGAAATGTTTATGTTCAAGAAGGATTTTGTGGTACTCATTTTCCATCTGAATATAACACAAAAGTTAAAAATTTCGATTTCTCTTTGATACCTAAAATTGGGTATCGTTATCAAAGAGAAAAAGGAGGACTTTTTTTCAAAGCAACTTATTCTCCATCATTCAATCTAATAAATTTCGAAAATGTCAACAAACTTAACTACGATAGAAAATACACTAAAATAGAGTTTTTTAATAAGTTTCAGAACCTAATTCTCTGGCCTGGCGTAAGTTTGGGATATACATTCTAAACAAAAAAATTTAATTTTTTTCTATTTACCGTAATCTACATTAAAGCTAACTCCTGCTCTAAAAGGGTAAATTGCAACTGTCTTCCCTTCTTTAAAAAGAGTATTTAGATTATAATTTGCAAATAATCCGATTGGTCCAAAACCCGTTCTAACAGTTGCTTCCAAAGTAAATGGTGCCAGATTATATTTTGATCTGACAATCAATTCATAGCGATCACCATTCGAATAAGTTCCTTTTTTTCGTGTACTTGAAAACAAACGAACACCTCCAACAACACCTGCAGCTAAATAAAAACTATTTTTTTGTTCTTTCTTAGTAGAAAATTCCAACAATAATGGTATCGTAAGGTACTGTAAACTCAATGAATTTGTTCTATAATTAGGAATTGAATTAATGCTTGCATAAATTGTATCTGAAGTATGAATTAAATCGTAGTTTTTAGTTAAACCAATTGTTGAAACATTCCAACCCATTCCAGTTGTCAATCCCAAATATTGTTTAAAAATAGGAAACTTATAATCAAAAAAGTTAAAGTTGAAAACAGATGAAAAAACAACATCGTTCTTCCAATAATCGTTTGCTGCAAAATCCGTTTTGAAAAAATCACTCATTAAAACTAGGGTTCCAATATCAAAACCTGCCCAATGAGCATCGTATAATTTTCGTTCTTCATCCTCTTCTTCTTCTACATCGTCCAATTCTTCTCCATTTGAAAGTGAAAAATTTATTGGTAATCTAACTGTTTGATTGATGGGTTTATCTGTTAATATTGCTGGTTTCCATTTCGGCATAGATTCAATAACTCGAATTGCTTCAGCATTCAAACTATCGCTAATACCTTTTTCTACTTTTATATTTGAAATCGAACCAACTGTATCGACAACAAATGAGATAAAAACTCTTCCTTGTTCGCTCTTTTCGATTGAAGATTGAGGATAGCGCACATTTTCGTTAATATAATTCATCATTGCCTCTATTCCACCAGGAAATTCAGCTTCAATATCTGGGAGTTCGGTTTCTAATTTCGGAACAATTTCAACTTTGGTTTCGGTTTCTTTTACTTGAGAAAAGATAACAAAAGGAAAAAAGAACACGCAAAATAATAGATTTGATTTCATGATTGGATTTTTTTTTAAAGGTAAATAAAAAAAGATGTTTTGACTAAAATATAAATCTCAGGTTATTAGTAATAGTTTTATTTTCCGCCAACTTTAAAACCTGATTTTCCATCTTCTTCTTGCTGTTTTTTCCAGCTATCCAGTGTTTTCTTAAGTTTAGAATCTTTTTTCTGTTTTTTCTCTTCGATAAATTCCTTTTTTGTGGCTGGACCAAATTGTATTTTTAAGTCTTCCTTTGGAACTTCTTTTGGAACATAAATATTGACAGATGTATCTTTTTTAAATAAACCAAATTCAGTTTTCAGAATAGATTTTGCGTCTTCTTTGGCTTGTTCGCGATTTTCTTTTGTTTGTTCCTTTCGAGAAACATCATCCCATTCAATTATAGGATTTTCCAAGGTTCCATGCATTCGCATAAACATTTTGATTCCAGTTCCATCATCAATAATTTGTCCAAATTCACTATCTCTTTCACTTGCCATCAAATCCCTAAATCGAAAAATAAATCGATAATCAATGTCATTATCAAAACTATGTGACCCAGCAACATCCATATCTAGTGCAGTTGAGCCAATGTGCATTTTAGGAATCTGAACAACTCCATTCTTTATTAAAATACTGTTTTCCATGGTGTTAAATGAAATACTATTTAATTTTTGCTCTAGTAAATCAATATTCTTTTTGCCTAAAACTAATTTTCCAGAAGTCGTTTTTAAGCTTTGCGTAATATCCTTGAAAGAACTAACATTTTTCAACTGACCATCATAAACACGTAAATCAAGTTTAGCATCTATGGCATTCATCACGATTCCTGAACGCAAATCAAACGGTGCGAAAAAATACAATTCAGCTTCCGCACGACCTGAAATATTTTGATCTGTTAATACACTTTGTTCAAAGTTCTCCCACTCTTTAAATAAAGGTTTGAATTTCAGGTTTTTGGTTGCAACTTTAGCTGTGATTGTGAATATTTCAGGCGATTTTTCTTCAATCACCAATGCACCACTTACTAACGCTTCTGCATTCACTAAACTCAATTGTGGAAAATGTAAACGACGTTTTTGTAGTTGCATTTTTCCTAGGATATTTGAAAAAACGTGATGTTCGTAACGCAATTTTCCAACAATCAAATTTATCGATCCATTAATATCATTTGGAAGAACAAAAATTCTGCTTTCTTCAATTTTTTCCTTTTTTGTTGTAGTACCTAAATCTTCAATTTTAAGATTATTACTTTCAATATCAATGTTTGTTTGAAGTGAATTAATCCCTTTTAAATAGTCAAAAAGATTAGAAAAAAGTCCATTTATTTTTAAATCACTTGTTCCAATTTTTAAAGAAGCGTTATGAATTCCTGCTTCATTTCCTCGAAGAAAAATCGTTCCATTTATTGATTCAAATGTTCGTTTATCATCCAATAGTTTTAACCAAACATTACGCATTTCAACATTTCCATCGCATTTTCTAACATCAACAGCACCTGTTTCAGTTTGGCTTTGAACAGAAAAATCGGTATTGACTGAAACAGCACCTGTTACATTTTCAATTACTGGAAATTTAAAAATAGCGTGAGCTACATTTAAATCAATATTTCCATTTGCATTTCCAGTTACAACTGGATTTTCAAACGCTGTCATTCGAATTGCTCCATTAAATGGTCCTCCTGCTGTTTTAAAATGCAGATTCCTTAACTCTAAAAATTCTTCTTCAACGCCTCCTTCATTCGAAAAAGCACCATCAACATTAATTTCTCTAATTTTTAAACCTTGAAATGGCTCAATCAATGAACCATTTTTAATACCGAAATCACATTTAATTGTAGTTGGTTCAGTAGATTCAACAGCGCCATTGATAGCTAAATCAAAATTGACTAAACCATCACCTTGGAATTTTTTAATATCATTAGTTGCTGCTAGTGAAAATTTATTTACCACATCTGCTAATTGAATATCTTTCGATTTTACGCTAAAATTCAAACTGTCTGCATCAACATTTCCCTTGATTTCAAAGGGTAATCCTGCCACATTAATAACTGCTTTTGGAAGAGAAATTGTTTTTTTTTCTGAATCAACGTCAAGCTTCAAATCGTATTTTAATGATTTATTGGAAAGCAAAGTTACCCCACCACTTTTTGCACGAATTACTGTTGCGTTTCCTTCTGCAACGAGTGAAAATTTACTAGCAGAAAAGTCACCTGCAAGAGTTGATTTAAAAAATTTTGTTTTATAATGTTGATTAGTAAGTAAATTTTCATACCCAAATCGCACGTTTTCAAGCTCAATTTTCTCTAATCTCAAATCAAATGAAGTTTTTGATTTTGAGTCACTTGGCTTAAAAATATCATAATTTTCTTTTCCTTGTTTATTGATTTTTAGGTTTAAGGTTCCCGGTGAGATTTGAATAGCTTTAACATGGTAGTTTTTATTCCACAAATCGATTGGGTTAAATTTTAAACGAATGCGTTCTGTGTATAATAATGTGTCTTTTTTTGTTGAATTTTTAAAAGCATCTTGAATGTAAACTTGCTTAAAATCAACCGATAAATTTGGAAAACTACCCCAAAAAGCAAGATCAACTTCACCAACAGAAACAGGAACTTTTAAATGGGAATTAACCTCACTAATAACCACTCCTATAATTCGATCTTTAAACAAATACAACGAGGCAGAAATGAGCAAAACGATGCTCAAAATTATTCCAACAATCCACTTGCTTATTTTAAAAACGGTTTTCCACATCTACAACGAATTTAGTAGCTCTCCGCTTATGATTTAGGCGAGAATGATGGAATTATTAACGGAAGTTTGTTTGTTGGTTTCGAAAAAAAAGAAAATTCAAAAAAAAAATTAAATCTTATCAAATCCTGTGTAAGGTCGAAGCACTTCTGGAATGATAATGCCATCTTCCGTTTGGTAATTTTCCAACAATGCAGCAACGATTCTTGGTAAAGCCAAAGCAGAACCATTCAAGGTGTGACATAATTGTGTTTTCTTATCTTCACCTTTAAATCGTAACTTCAAACGGTTAGCTTGGAACGTATCAAAACGTGAAACTGAACTCACTTCCAACCACTTTTCTTGTGCTGCAGAATATACTTCGAAGTCGTAAGTCATTGCAGAAGCAAAACCCATATCACCACCACACAGGCGTAAAATACGGAACTGTAAACCTAATTTTTCCAATAAACCTTTCACGTGTTCCATCATTTCGTCTAATGCTGCGGCTGTGTTTGATGGATGTTCGATTCGTACGATTTCAACTTTATCAAATTGATGTAAACGGTTCAAACCACGAACGTCTTTTCCATAAGAACCAGCTTCACGACGGAAACAAGGTGTGTAACCAGTCATTTTGATAGAAAAATCAGCAGAAGGTAAAATTACATCGCGATAAATATTAGTCAAAGGAACTTCAGCCGTTGGAATCATGTAGAAATCATCCTCTTTCATATAGTACATTTGACCTTCTTTATCAGGTAATTGTCCCGTTCCAATTCCACTAGCTTCGTTCACCATCAAAGGCGCTTGAATTTCTTCGTAACCCGCTTTTGATGCTTCATCTAAGAAAAAGGCAATTAGTGCACGTTGTAATTTTGCACCTTTTCCACGGTAAAATGGAAAACCTGCACCTGTAACTTTAACGCCTAGTTCAAAATCAATTAAGTCGTATTTTTTTGCCAAATCCCAGTGAGGAACGGCATCAAAAGTATAAACAGGAGTTTGACCAAATTCGTAAACAGTTTGATTATCGTTTGCATCACGACCAGCTGGAACCAATTCATTCGGCACGTTTGGAATCGTGTAAAGTAATTGCTGAATTTCAGATTCAAGTGCATCAACTTTTGTTTTTAATGCCGCTTCATTTTCTTTTAATTCAGTTGTTTTTGTTTTTAATTCATTCGCTTCAGGTTGTTGTCCTGATTTGAATAAATCACCAATTTGTCGAGCTAATTGATTCAATTCTGCGGAAATAAGATCTGACTCTGTTTTTGTAGATCGCCATTCTGAATCTTTTGATAAGATTGCGTCAATTGTTTCTTGAGCGTTGATATTTCTTTTTTGAAGACCAGCTAAAATGGCTTCTTTTTCTGCACGAATACGTTGAATTTCTAACATAAATTGATTTGCTTTTTTTGAGCGAGTAAAATTAATCAAACGATTCGGAATTAGAATTTAATTCAAAAAGTTATTGACCAATTTTAATTTTTAGTTTCGAAATTATTCTTTACAAAGACCTTGAATAACATAAAAAGTATCATGCGCTTGAACGATTAATTTTTTAAGTGTTTCGTCTTTTGCATTTTTCTGAACAGCTTTCTGAATTTCAACACTTTCTTTCACCAATTTATCCAATGCAGCTTGAATTTCAGGTTTGTTTAAAGAAACAGGTGGAGTTGAATTTTTAAGTAATAAAGCTTTCGCTAAAAACTCATTACTTCTAGTGCGCAATGGTTTGAAATCTCCTGTTTCCGCTGGGTGAAAAGTTTGCGACATTACTTTATGAAAATCTTTTAAGGCAGGCCAAGAATCTTTTTCAATAGTAATTAGCAAAGAATCAGTTAAAGCTACTTTGTATTTATCCGAAACAATTCCCCAATCAACCAAGTTCCAAATTCCAGCTAAATAATCAGCGCGTTTATTTTGGTATTTTAAATAATAAGCGTGTTCCCAAACATCAATTCCTAAAATTGGAATGCCGCGATCTTTGGCAACATCCATAATTGGGTTGTCTTGATTTCCAGTGCTTGTAACCATTAGTTTTTTATCAGGAGTTACAATTAACCAAGCCCAACCTGAACCAAAACGTGTTGCACCTGCTTGATTGATTAATTTTTTAAGAGAATCCATAGAACCGAATTGATTTTTAACGGCTGCATCAAACTCAGTGGAAACAATTCCAGATTGTTTGTCTTTTGGAGCTAAAATTTCCCAGAATAAGGTGTGATTATAATGTCCCCCCGAATTGTTGCGAACAGCATCCGAACGAAAACTAGCATAAAGCATCAAATCGATCAAAGAAGTAGTTTCCATTTTTGTACCAGCAATTGCTTTATTCAAGTTGTCAATGTAAGCTTTATGGTGCTTTGAATGGTGAATTTGCATCGTTAATGCGTCAATATCTGGCTCGTAATCAGTGTATTGATACTTTAAATTTGAAAGTGAATATGTTTGGGATTTAAGGGTAACAACTTGTGCTAAAACTAGGAGAATTAGGAAATATTTCATGTTTTTCATTTTGACAAAATTACATTAAATTGAATGTTCAATTACAAATGGGATAAACAATTAGTATAAATTACCAATTCAAAAATTAAGCTTTCTGAAGTATCAATACAAATTATACTAATTTCTTATTTTTCACGTTAGTTTCCTATGTTTAAAGGAAAAATTTCTCCTGTTTTTCACGCCAATTTTCAGCTATTTACCATTCTATTGTTGGTAGTTGGTGTTGTTTGCAGTAAATTTTTGATGTCTTTAGGCCTACTTTTCGGAGGAATTGGATTTCTAATTGAACGTGATTTCAAAAATTATTGGCAACAGCTTAAATCAAACCGATTATTTTGGTTCTTGCTTGGTTTTTATCTTTTGCATTTTGTTGGATTGATTTGGAGCAAAAACCTCGACTATGGATTGAATGATATTCGTGTTAAATTTTCCTTGCTTGCCATTGCATTAATAATTTGTACACGACCACCGTTGTCGAAAAATCACTTGACGATTTTCTATTTAATTTTTGTGTTGGCGCTTTTTACAACCTCGCTCGTAAACTTTATTTGCTACCAGTTTTTTCAAGCTAAAATCAATTACATTGACATTCGCGATTTATCGCTATTTGGTTCCCATATTCGCTTTGGAATTTTAATCGCTCTTGGAGTTTTGGCTAATTATTCCCTTTGGAATTTGAGGTCAAAATTTCGTTGGTTTTGGATTCTTTCATTGTTTTGGTTTGTTTTTTACACCTATTACAGTCAAGTGTTATCCGGAGTAATTTCGATTGCTGTGGTTGTGTTTGTGCTATTAATTTGGGAATTATATCAGCGCAGAAAATGGATGATAATAATTGGAACGCTTTTACTTTTGGCGGTTGTTAATATCGGATTGATCGTTTATTTAAGTAAACCGATTAATCAAAAAAGTGCTTTCCAACAAAATTATGTGAGTTTAAAACAAGAATGGAATAAACGAGCAAAAATTCCTTACGATAGTTTAGACTTAAGAAAACAACATGTTCGTTTTACAATAGAACGCTATTTAATCTCTAAAAACTTACCCATTCGAGGAGAAAGTGTGAGCAAACTTTCAACTATCGATATTGAAAATATTGAAAAAGGTTATGCAGACATCAACGAAACAAAATCGGGGTTAATTGCTCGTTTGTATGGTTTGCGTTTTCAAATTCATAACACACAAAACCCAAGTGGTCATTCGCTTTTAGAACGTTTAGAATTTTGGAAAACAGCAATTCTTATAATCAAGGAAAATTTGTTTTTTGGAGTTGGAACTGGTGATGTAAACGATTCATTTTTAAATAAGTACGAAGAAACAAACTCACCTTTAACAGTAGAAAGACGTTTGCGAGCACACAATACCTATTTAACTGAAACTGTAAGTTTTGGTTTGTTCGGTTTTTTGTTTTTTGTTACATGGATGTTTTACTTTTTATATCAGCAAGTTAAATTCCAGCAAGTTTTTGGGTTTGTTTTTATTCTCGTTGGAATTGTTACCTTTCTTATCGAAGACACACTTGAAACGCAAATGGGTGTTACGTTTTTTGCTCTTTTTTACGCTGTGTTTTCTAGGAATTTAGAAAAGAATTAGAGAAATAAAAAGTAGTTTGTTGTATTAATAGTGAAGAGGTATTAGTTAGTAATTTTTGTAATTTAGCATACATTTAATTCATTATTTTGAATAACGAACTACTAGAAAGAATCACATTTAATCAAAAATCAATGCGGTGGGAAACCTTGTATACGTGGGATGAGAATACGTGTAAGTGATGTATTGTCGCTTCTTGCAAATGGGCTTTCTAATGAAGAAATTTTAGATGAAATGCCAGATTTAGAAAGTGAAGACATCAAAGCTTGTCTCGTTTTTGCTGCATCAAAATTGAATCACCCTGTTATAAAAGCTGCGTAGTGTTTACAATTGACGCACATTTTTAATTACAAAATAGTGAATTGGAATACCAACAAAAAACGCTAGTAAAACACCAATGAAAGTTGAATAATAACCCCATTTGACATTAACATAAACGAAAATAATCGAAGATGTTAAAGAAATAAAAAATCTAGAATTATTTTTAATTTCAGAAATAAATATTACTGGAATAATATACACTAAAAAACCTAAAGTTATCTGAGTTAACGAACAATTGTTTTCAATAGAAAACAAAAGAGTTCCACTGAAAAGTAATGCTGTTATTAAACCTACAAATAGTTTCATGGTTTTTTAGTTTTTTGTGAAATGCTCTAATTTTTTCCAGCATTAACAATTGCTCCAATTATCATAATTATAATAAAAATAATCCAAGCAATTTTTCCAATTTTTGATTGTTTTTCCCACCAGACTTTCCATCCACCGATAGGATTTTCCTTAAATGCTTTTTGAATTTCAGCTTGTTTACCTTCAGAAGAATTTTCGAATTCAGATCTAGAAGAAGTATACTTCTTATTTGGGTTTAGTTTTTCAAGTCTTGATAAATACTTCTCTTCAATCAAAAAAATTGTTTTAGCTGCGATATTTATCTCATTTTTCCTTTTAGTTGCTTCATTTATTTTTTGAAATGCACCAGATGATGCTGATTGACGTGAATATTTATTAGAAGAAAATTGACCCATTATTCCTTCGGCTAAAGCAGAATTACTTGTAGCAGAAGCATGTTTTTTGGGCAATTCAATTACTCTTCTACACAATTTATATCCAGTTTCAGAATAAGATACATTAGTTTCATCCAAATGTGTTGCGAAATCTTGTGCGCTTTCTAAAGTTGCAAAGCGAGAAACTAATTCTTGATAGGAGTTCTCCAGATTATGAAATTGAATGTAGTGGTTTTCAATTGTTGGATAAAATGAGTTAACAACTATATTGATTTCTTTGGCAACACGTTTACTCATTGCCTCTGTGTTTTGAGCGTGTTTTATTGCGTTTTTCCAATAAGCGATTGCTTCTGTCGTTTTTATATCGCCAATTTTTGAAGTGTAAACGATTGCGATTCCTTTTCCTAACCAAGCATCAGAATTTGTTATATCTTTAGTTAATGCTTGATTATAAAAAGATAATGCTTCTTCCCAATTTGTTGCTTCAATAGCAGTATCAGCCATTATCATTAGGTTTCCTACTTCTCCACTAATTGAAGATTTGAAGTTTTCTTGAGCCTTTTCAGTTTCTATTGTGCTTCCGCAAAAGCCACATTGATTATTTGGTGATAATTCTTGTGACGCGCCACATGAAGTACATTTTATTTGCATGGTAGTTTAAAATTTAAAATAGTTATTATACCGCGAGTAGCTGATTTTCTACAATCCTTGTATGGGAAAAATTTAAAATCGTAATTTTTTGAATTAAAAATTTCAATGATTAATTGAATAGAAACAGATTTTGTATATGGTTTAAGATTATCCTTGTTATTTGGTATTGAAAAGAAAACTTTTTCATTTTTATATTCAGTTATAAAAAAACAATTTTCATTTCTGGTTTTGTGAATACACTTACCTATTGGTAAATTCTCATAAATTTTAACTTGGTTCAATTTCATTATCAAAATTGTTTTAAAAGCTCTTGTTTCTTTATATCAAATTCATTTTGCGTAATGGCTCCTAAATCGAGAAGTTCTTTCAATTCTTTCAATTTTGTCGCAACAGAACCAATGTGATTAGGTTGCATATTTTGCTGAATAAGATTTGGTAAAGCCATACCTATTCCTAATCCTGCTCCTAAACCAATTCCTTCACCCATTCCTCCACCTGATTTAGCCGCGTCCTCCAAAGAATCAGCAATTTTAAATTTCATGTATTGGTCGAGGTTGCCAATTGCGTTCATTCCTGTTTTTGTATCGATTAACTTTTGAACTTCTTCTGGTAAAGAAATTGAATGAATGTAAAAGTCATGCAATGACAAACCCAACCCTTCAAAATCTAGAATAAGTTCAGATCGCATCACCATATTCAGATTGTCTATGTTAACGGGTATGTCAAAAACTGACTTTAGCATATTACCCAAAACCACATTTAATTTTGAAATGATGATTCCGCGCAAGTAATCTTCTATTGCATTCGTTATGTATAAACCCATTGTTCCAACAACCTTGTTGACAAACAATAAACTGTCTTTTACTTGAATAGAAAATGAACCATAAGAACGAAGTCTGACCATTTGCAATTCATTGTCGCGAAATAAAATTGGTTCTTTTGTCCCCCATTTAAGATTAGGAAAAAGTTGTTTTCCTATAAATACTACTTCTGCTCTGAAAGGTGAATCGGGACCATAACCAAGTTGAGTAATCCATTTCGTAATAAGAGGAATGTTTTGAGTTTGTAAGATATGTCTCCCAGAACCAAAAACATCCAATGCTTTTCCGTCTCTGAAGAAAACAGCATCTTGGCTTTCTCTTACAGTCAATTGAGATCCCCATTTTATTTCCAAATATCCATTATCGGGAACTCGTTTTACTAATACAATTCCAGAATTATCTATAAATTCAATTACCTCCATATTACTTGAATTGTTGGATGAAATGATTTCTTTCTTGAAATAATTTATCTATTTCTTTTAAATTATGGTTTAAAGCACTCGGCGTAATCGATTCCTTTTTTTTTGTTTCTACCATTACCTCCATCAGACATATACGATCAGTAACTTGCCAATCAAGTTGTTGTATTCTTTCCAACTCATCTTCCTTAATTTGATTTAAACTAAAAAAAGCTGATTCGCCATATTGAGCATATTTAATCTTTGATGCAAGAGTATTTATGTTTTTTCGAACTTGTTCAAATTCTAAGACTTCCTGAATTTTCTCATTCTTAATAAGTTCTTTTTTTATCTCCTCGATAATTTCTTCAATGCGAATAAGTTTTTCAGATGCACAATTCCTAATTTTTTTATCAGAATTACGCATATTGTCTCTATAAGCATATCCCTGATAACCTGGAATTAACGAACCAATTTTATCTAGAAAATTTATTTTTCTTTGTGTCATTTGCTAAATCAAAAAACAAATATATCTAAATATATTTTAGTTAAACTAAAATAATTTTACAATAACTATCGGGGTTTTATTTTAAACGCAGGTAATTTTATTCTGTGAAAGAACAAGTAGCAGAAAGAATACGTTTCGAGCGATTACGCTTAAATTTAAGTCAACAAAATATGGCAGACGAATTGGGAATTACCGTTGCTGCTTATTCAAATTTAGAAAGAGGTGTAACAGAAATTTCAATCAATCGACTGTTTAAAATTGCTGAATTATTAAAGGTCCCTATAAATACGTTCTTATCAAAAGAGAATGGTTTCAAACCGCAAGAAACTTTTAATCAAAACGTTAATGATTCCTATATAAGTCAACAACTTTATATGGTAATTCAAGAAGTGAAATACTTATCCGATGAGCTTGAAAAAATTAAAGTTCAAATTACTGAAATCACTAATAGATAATTTATTTCTTCAAATTTGATTTAAGTTTTGGCAATTACACTTTCTATATGTTTTTCGGTTTAATTTGTAGAAGACCCTAATAGCGTAATTAATTCTTGGACACAAAACTAAGTTAACAATAATTAGATTTGTGTATGTCAAAACATCGTAAAAGTTGGTCTTCAGAAGACAAAGAGAAGATTGTTCTTCATTCGAA
>Ga0247844_1007513_pt1 | contig 12317 bp, 16 predicted proteins | sample LaCtaG_FD_192421 | JGI IMG/M metagenome (GOLD analysis project Ga0247844, IMG submission 192421) | Freshwater microbial communities from meromictic Lake La Cruz, Castile-La Mancha, Spain - LaCruzMarch201714.5m_1 | ecosystem: Environmental > Aquatic > Freshwater > Lake | place: Spain: Castile-La... | reverse complement strand
GCGCGGAAGCCGGCGAACTCGAGCTGAACCCGACAGCCACACCCCTGCGCGCCCTGATGGATGACGTGCAGACGGTCTGGGCTGCACGCGCTTCCCGTGACAACGTTACCCTCATGGTCAGCTATGAGGGCGACACCGAACTGGCCGCCGTAGTGGACGGCACCCGGCTCACCCAGTTGTTCAACACACTGATCGGCAACGCACTGGGTTTCGCGCGAGACGGCGTCGTCGAGGCCGGTCTCAAGGCTGTCGCCGACGGCGACCGTATTCGGCTGGAAGCCCGCATCCGGGACGACGGAGCCGGCTTTGCGCCCGATGACATCCATACGGTTTTCGAGCCCTTCATGCTTGGGTCGGGACAGGACGGGGGTGGACTGGGACTCGCAATATGCCGTCGGATCGTTGACTGCATGGGCGGCCGTATCTGGGCTGAGAACAATCCCGGCCGCGGAACGACCTTCGCCTTCGATCTTGACGTCGAACGCACCGAGGTAGAGGCAACCGCGGACACCGGTATCGAGCATCTCGGTGGTGAGGGCGACCGCGGCGGCACGCCACATATTCTGATCGTCGACGACAACGCCACCAACCGCGTGGTTGCCCAGGCCCTGTGCGAGATGTTCGGCTGCACCTCCGAGACCGCCGAGGATGGGGTTGAAGCCCTTGAGGCCGTTCAGGAGAGGCGCTTCGACCTGATCCTGATGGACATCAAGATGCCCCGGATGGACGGGGTCCAGGCAACCCGGGCAATCCGCGCACTGACGGGGCCCGCGCGCGACATCCCGATCGTCGCGCTCACCGCCAACGCCGATGCTGACGACGCGAAGAGATACCTGACCATCGGCATGGCGGCCGTCGTCGAGAAGCCGATCAAGCCTGACGACCTGCGCATCGCCATGAATCGGGCCCTCGAACAGGCCGCTGCCGGGGCTACCCCGGAACACAATGGCAGGAACCGCTCGGCGGCCTGACCAACCGGTTCCTGCACAAGCACCCTTGCACTCGTGTCCGGTCAGACCGAGAAGCGGGTCATGCAGTCTCCGATCCTCGATATCCTCCCCCAGCTGGCCGCTGGTGCGGCGCACACCCACGCACTCGGATTCGTTTACGACAGTCTGGACGGCGATCGCGTGCGTATCCGCGCGCCCTGGCGGGAAGATCTGGTCGGCGATCCGGAAACCGGCGTCTTGTCGGGTGGTCTCGTCACCACATTGCTGGACCATGTTGGAGGGCTGGCCGTGTGGATCGCGCTCGGAAGATTTGAAGCAATCGCGACCCTGGACCTGCGCGTCGACTATATGCGGGCAGCCACGGCGCGCCGTGATCTGGTCGCGGAGGCGCGTTGCTACCACCTGACCCGGTCCGTGGCCTTCGTCCGCGCCTGGGCTTTCGAGGACAGTCCAGATGACCCCGTCGCTGCGGCTCAGAGCGCCTACATCCTGTCCTCGATGCGCAACCGCAGCCTCGGTTCCAATCTCAGGGCAGAACCGGTGGGTGGCCAATGAGCGACCTTCTGGCCCGCCTCCCCTATGCCCGGTTTCTGGGTCTGACGACCGCGAGCGAGGGGCAGTCGCTGACCGTGACGATGCCGTTCGACGTCAAATTGGTCGGAAACCCGGTCCTGCCCGCCCTGCATGGCGGCTCGACCGCCGCCATGCTCGAATTGACCGCTGTCGCCCAGGTCGCCGCCTTGTACCCGCGGTTGCAGCTGCCGAGACCGATCAATGTCACGGTGGCCTATCTCCGCTCAGGCCGGCCCGTTGATGTCCATGCCCGAGCCCGCATCAGCAAGGCCGGGCGCAGGGTCGCGCACGTGCTTGCAGAGGCCTGGCAGGACGACGAATCCCAGCCAATCGCCGCGCTCACCGCCCATTTCCTGATGGCTGAAGACGACCGATAGTTGTATTTGGTCATGACCTGTGATTGGGTTTCCCGGTTGTATTCTGTCACAGGGAGAATCCGGAATGACCAGACTTGATGTCGGTGAAGCGCTTGCCGCTCGCCTCTATGCCGCTGAAACCGCGATCGATCAGGCCCTGGTTTCAGCGGCATCTCTCGCGGCGGCTCTCCCGGCCGCGCGGGTCGACGCGTGGTTGTCGGCCACGGCGGGTCAGCGCGCCTTTACGGGGACTGCGGCTACCATCAGCGCCCTGGCGGATGCGCGCGCCCACATTGTCCAGACCCACCATACCCTCGCTGCTCTTGCGCGGACGCTGGGACTGGACGACCTCGCGGTCGGTCCGCTCGACAAACCCGGCGACCGCGAGCCCATCGGCGGCGGAGGTGGCGACGGCCCCGGCGTCCACCCTCAACTGGTAAACAAAACCCTACCAAACGCCCCAAACGCCTGTTAACGTCTTGTTCTTTGTTGAACATGCGGGAGGCTTACATGAACAATGCCGAAGTTATCACCAGCATCGCCGGCGACCTGAACACAGCGGAGCAGTCCCTGGACGCCGCCATCGCCCGGACCACCACGCTGATCCAGACCATGATTGGTGCCCGTACCGCGCTCAACCTTACGGCCGTCTCGGGTGCCGCCTCGCAGGCCCGGGCCATGGAAGCGATCGCCGCCATGTCAGCCGCTCGCGACGCGCTCGTCGCCTGCCACGAAGAACTGGCCAAGGATCATCGCCGCCACGGCTTCGGTGTCTATGCGATCGGCCACATGAACAAGCCGGCAGAAGCTGCTCTGAACAACACCGACGAACAGCCTCGCGCCAGCCGCCTACGCGCGGTTTAATTCGCTGTAACATCGCAAGCCGGTCATTCCGGTCTGCTCAGACTCGCTGCACTATCGCCCCCATGCCATCAGGCATGGGGGCGGTTTTATGTTTGACACGCTGGCGACCCAGGTCGGGGCTGGCCTTACTCTTCTGGTTGTCGCTTTTGCTTTTCTGAAGGGTGATGAGCCTGAGCGTATTGCAGCCGGCGGATATGTACTTGCCTGGTTTGCTTCCCTGTTGATTCAGGATGACGGTGCCGTAGGGGGCACCCAGTGGGGTTTGATGGCGATCGACGCCATCATGCTCGCCGTCTTTATCGCCCTGGCATGGAAGAGTGAGCGCACGTGGCCGGTGTGGACCGCTGCTCTCCAGTCATTGACGGTCATGAGCCACATCCTGACCCTGGTCGACATCCGCCCCCCGGTTTCCGCCTTCTATGCAGTCATCAACCTGGCCAGCACCGGCATTCTTCTTTCGATCGCCATCGGGACCTTCTGGGCTTGGCAGGAACGGCGCGCCGCCGGTCTGGAATAGGCTTTCCCGGATTGAGGTCCTGGGTATTCATTCCTAAGGTGCCCCCGATTCGGCCCCTGTGAGCCGCGGCGGACCCCATGCCCCTCTCCCATGCACAGCTCTGGAAAGCGATCGACAGCCTCGCCCGGCACGAGGGACTCAGCGTCTCCGCCCTGGCCAAGCGAGCCAGTCTGGACGCAACCAGTTTCAACCCGTCCAAACGGTTCGGCCCCGGTGAGCCGCCCCGCCCCCGCTGGCCCTCAACCGAGAGCCTGACCCGCATCCTCACGGCGACCGGGCTGTCGCTCGGAGAGTTTGCCGCCCTGGCCCGTGATGGGGTTGAACGGGCTGCAGCCATACCCCTCCTGGGCATGGCACAGGCGGGACAGGACGGATATTTCGATGATGCGGGCCTGCCGGTCGGAGACGGCTGGGAACAGACCGACCTGCCCCGGCCGAAGGACAGCCTGCTGAGCCTGCGGATCGTCGGCGACTCCATGGATCCCCTTTACCGGGAGGGCGACCGGATCATCGTCGATCGGGAAGCAACGGAGGTGCGCAAGGGCGACCGGGTGGTGGTGCGCACCACCGGCGGTGAGACCCTGGCCAAGGAAATCGGCGCATTGACGGCGCAGGTCGTGACCCTCGCCTCCGTCAATCCGGCCTACGGCGCCCGCACCCTGGCCCGGAACGAGATCGTCTGGATGGGCCGGATCCTCTGGGTCAGCCAGTAGTCGACGCCATGCACGCCGCCCCCCCCCCGGGGGTCAGGCCCCGGCGAGACTGCCGTTAGCGCCTGCCTCGATCAGTTCGATCGTTTGCGGCAAGCCGTAGATGGCCGCGAATGAGCCGAAGCGCGGCCCCTGCGACGCGCCCAGCAGCACCTCGTACAGCGCCCCGAACCAGCCGCGCAGGGGCTCGAAGGCGTGCTCCTTGCCGACAGCATAGACCTCGGTCTGGATCAGTTCACCATCGGTCGTATCGGCCGGCAGGGCCTTCAGGCGCGTCGCGAGGTCCAGCAGGGCCGCCTTCTCCCTGTCGTCCGGCAGGCGATACGACTTCGCCGGCCTGACGAAGTCCTCGTAGTAGTTCAGGGCATGGCCCATCAGCCGGTCGAGCAGCGGCTCGCTGGCGGGTGTGGCCGAAGGCAGGTATTTCGCGAAATACGCCCACAGCTGGTCCTTGTTCGAGGCATTGGCCACGGCGACGAGGTTCAGCAGCAAGGCGAAGGAGACCGGCGAAGTATGCGTCGGCGGCGACCCGGCATGGATCGACCAGACCGCATTATCGATCTGCTTGGCGGGTTCCTGGGTCTTGTAGGCCTCGATGAAGGCCAGCCAGTCGTCGATGGCCCGCGGGATGACGTTGAAATGCAGGCTCTTGGCCGATTTCGGCGACTGGAACATGTACCAGCTCAGCGACTCCGGCGTGCCGTAGCGCAGCCACTCGTCCATGGTCAGGCCATTGCCCTTGGACTTGGAGATCTTCTTGCCCTCGACGTCGAGGAAGAGCTCGTAGTTGAAGCCCTCGGGCGGCGTGCCGCCGAGGGCGCGGCAGACCCTCGAGCTCTCGCGCACGCTCTCGATCAGATCCTTGCCCGACATCTCATAGTCGACGTCCAGCGCCGTCCAGCGCATGGCCCAGTCGGGCTTCCACTGCAGCTTCACATGGCCACCGGTGACGGGCAGTTCGGTACGCCCGCCATCGGGGTCGTCAAAGACGATGGTCCCCTTCTCCACATTCCGCTCCAGGGTCGGCACCTGCAGCACATGGCCGCTGATGGGGCTGACCGGCAGGAAGGGCGAATAGGTGGCGCGCCGCTCCTCTCCCAGCGTCGGAAGCATGATGGCCTGCACGGCATCGAACCGGTCCAGCAGGGTCAGCAGCGTCGCGTCGAACCGGCCCGACCGGTACTGCTCGGTCGAGGACAGGAATTCGTAGTCGAAGCCGAAACCATCGAGGAAGGCCCGCAGGCGGGCGTTGTTGTGCGCCCCGAAGCTGTCGTGCGTCCCGAACGGGTCGCGCACCACAGTCAACGGCTTGTGCAGGTCCTCGGCCAGCATCTCCGGATTGGGAATGCCCTCGGGCACCTTGCGCAGGCCGTCCATGTCGTCCGAAAACGCGATCAGCCGGGTCTGCCAGTGGTCGCCGGTCAAGGCGCGGAAGGCGTTACGAACCATGGTCGTGCGCGCCACCTCGCCGAAGGTGCCCATATGCGGCAGACCCGACGGGCCATAGCCGGTCTCGAAGATGACGGGCTTCTGAAGTGCCTCGAAGGTCGCCAGCGCCTCGTCCGCCTTGCCGGCGTCGATCAGCAGCTTCGCCGCCGTCCGCCCGGCATCGTCCAGCCGCTTCTTCAGCACATGGGCGAGAAGGTTGCGGGCCTGTTCGAACGGCCAGGACCTGGCGTCGCGCGCGAGAGTTTCAAGGTTCTGTAGCATGGGCGCGGTTTGGCGGCTGATTGGGGCGCGGTCAAGGAATGCCGACCCGCCTTGACCCCGCCCCTCCCCCGTGGCCTTTGCCCCGCCAGATGAAGACCGCCGTTTTCGACTTCGACCTGCCCGACAGCCACATCGCGCTCCGCCCCGCCGAGCCGCGGGATTCCGCACGCCTGCTGGTCGTGAAGGACGGCACGCTGGAGGACCGGATCGTCCGCGACCTGCCGGACTTCCTGCGCCCCGGCGACGCCCTGGTGTTCAACGACACGCGGGTGATCCCGGCGCGGCTGTCCGGCATGCGCGAGCGGACCGGAGCCGAAGGCGAGATCCTGACCGTCGCCGTCGAGGCCACCCTGCATCACCGCGACGCCCCCGACGTCTGGTCGGCCTTCATGAAGCCGGGCAAACGATTGAAGGCAGGAGACAGGGTCACGTTCCAGGGTCTGACCGCCACCGTCACGGCCAAGTCTGACGACGGCCTCGTCGCCCTGAAGTTCGATCTCTCCGGCCCGGCGTTGGACGACGCCATCCGGGCTGTCGGCGTCATGCCCCTGCCCCCCTATATCGCGGCCAAACGCCCCGAGGACGACCGGGACCTCTCGGACTACCAGACGATGTTCGCACAGCTGGACGGGTCGGTCGCGGCACCCACGGCCGGTCTGCATTTCACCCCCGCCCTCATGGAGGCCCTGAAGGCACGCGGGGTCTCGACCCATGCCCTGACCCTGCACGTCGGGGCCGGGACCTTCCTGCCGGTCAAGGCCGACGATACCGCCGACCACAAGATGCATTCCGAATGGGGGGAGGTCTCCGCCGACACCGCCGCAGCCCTGAACGCCGTCCGCGCCGCCGGCGGCCGCATCGTCTGCGTCGGCACCACCAGCCTGCGGCTGCTCGAAAGCGCCACGACGCCCGAGGGCGACATTCAGCCCTTCCAGGGCGACACCGCCATCTTCATCACCCCCGGCTACCGCTTCCGCGCTGTCGATGTGCTGATGACCAATTTCCACCTGCCGAAATCGACCCTGTTCATGCTGGTCAGCGCCTTTGCCGGGCTTGAGACGATGAAGGCGGCCTATGCTCATGCGGTGGCAGACGGATACCGGTTCTATTCCTATGGGGACGGCAGCCTGCTGTTCCGGGCCGCCTGATGCCCTTTCCCTTCGACATCACCGCCACCCAGGGCCGCGCCCGCACCGGGGTGCTGAAGACGCCACGCGGTGACATCCGCACGCCGGCCTTCATGCCCGTCGGCACCGCCGCCACGGTCAAGGCGATGACAGTAGATCAGGTGGCCCAGACCGGGGCCGACATACTCCTGGGCAACACCTATCACCTGATGCTGCGCCCCGGGCCGGAGCGGATGGAGCGGCTGGGCGGGCTGCACAAATTCATGGGATGGAACAAACCCATCCTGACCGACAGCGGCGGCTTCCAGGTCATGTCCCTCGCCGGCATTTCGAAGGTGAAGGAGGAGGCCGTCACCTTCGCCAGCCATATCGACGGCTCCAGACACGTCCTCAGCCCTGAACGGTCAATCGAGATCCAGGCCGACCGCATCGGTGCCGACATCTCCATGCAGCTGGACCAGTGCGTCAGCTGGCCCGCCGAGGAACCCGCCGCCCGTGCCGCCATGGAGCTGTCGGTGCGCTGGGGCGCCCGGTCCAAGGCGGCCTTCGGGACCCGCGAGACACAGGCCCTTTTCGGCATCCAGCAGGGTTCGACCTTCAAAAACCTGCGCCGCGAGTCCTCGGACCGGCTGCAGGAGATCGGCTTCGACGGCTATGCGATCGGCGGCCTCGCGGTCGGCGAAGGCCATCAGGCCATGTGCGAGGTCCTCGACTACGCCCCCGACATGCTGCCCGTTGATCGCCCGCGTTATCTGATGGGGGTCGGCAAGCCGGTCGACCTCGTCGAGGCGGTGTGGCGTGGGGTCGACATGTTCGACTGCGTCCTTCCCACCCGCGCCGGGCGCCACGGCCAGGCCTGGACCTGGGCCGGGCCGATCAATCTCAAGAACGCCCGCTTCGCCGAGGATCAGGACCCGCTGGAGCCCGACATCCCCTGCCCGGCCTCACAGGCCTATTCGAAGGCCTATCTGCACCACCTGATCCGCGCCGACGAGATCCTCGGCAAGGTCCTGCTGAGCTGGCACAACATCGCCTTCTTCCAGGCCCTGACGGCGGCCATGCGCGACGCCATCGCCCACGGCCGGTTCGAGGCCTTCCGGCGAGACTTCCACGCCCGGCACACGTCGAACGGCTAGGGTTTGGGGTTTGGGGTGTGGGGTGTGGGGTCTGGGGTGTAGGGTGCCCGCTACCAAAGCGCCGGCCGATTAGTCTCTGGAATGTCGTCGAAACCCAGGTGACCGTCCAAACCCCACACCCCAACCCCTATCTCCGCGGCCTGAACCAGCCCGGTGCCGCGGGCGGGGCGCAGTTGCGCTGCATCCCCGTTCCCTTGAGGAAGGCCCGGCGTATCCGGCCGGCCTGGATGGCGGACTGAACATGGCGGCTGTGCTGTTCGGCTCCCGACAGCTGTCGAATCCAGCCGCGCCCCGGAATGAAGTCCGTCGCCGCGTCACGGATCGCGTCCAGCGCCGCCGCCGAGGCCGCATCGGCCGCCCGTTCGCTGAGAAAGGAGCCATCCGGCGAAGGCGGCTCGTCCGTGTCCGGCCCGAGCGCCTCATTCAGCCGGGCGATCTCGGCCCCGATTGTGGCGCACTGGTTCAGGTTGCGCAGGTCATAGGGATTGGCCTCGGCCTGCAACAGGACGGTCGGGATGGATTCGCGGCGCAGGTTGAGGTCGTCGAGGGGCGCCGTCGCAGCCGCGCCCACCCCGGCCCCGAACTGCCGGGCACCGTCCATCGCCGATCGACCCGCGTTGCAGGCGGCCAGCGGAAGAACGAGGGCAAGACCCACGGCAAGAGCAGGGATACGCATTCGCCTTTCAAACATGCAAAACGTCCGGCTCAAAGCGCCGCCACGCACAAGAGCGGCCGCTTCATGAAATGCGCTTCATCGACGACCGGATTCAAGGTCGGAGAAAATCGCTGATCCAGCTGTTTGAAGCCTTGATCACCCAGCTCTGCAGCAAGCATCAGTATCGTCACAGCCGCATCAAACCGGCCACCCTGATCGGCAAGATCGGTCGCAAACGAAAGCCAAAGCCCTGAATGCTGGGGGGACCTGGCCAAAACGGGTTGGTACGCCCTCTCGGGCTCGAACCGAGGACCCTCTGATTAAAAGTTTTTCAGGGGCTATCCGGCGTCGTCCGTCACCGTCCTGAAACCCTTGTAACATGGGCATTCTGTGTCCACATACGTCCGGCGGCTTCCGGGGGTATGTGCCCCCATCTGTTACCTAAGGTAACGGGCACGGGACCCGCTAAGACGTTTTCAGGAGGTCCCGATGGCGGGCGCGGTTGGACTTACAGACGCGAAGATCAAGGGGCTAAAGGCGCCGGAGAAGGGACAAGAGGAGTATGCGGACAAGGTCGTGTCCGGCCTTCGCCTCCGGATCGGAGCGTCTGGCATTCGGACCTTTATCATCCGCAAGCGCATCGGCGGGCGGGTAGCCAATGTCACCGTGGGACGCTTTCACGAAGGCCGGTTCACTCTGACCGACGCCCGCAGAAAAGCGCGGACCTTGCTGTCTGACATCGAGGGCGGTGGCGATCCCCGGGGCGACACCCGCAAGGCGACCGGCGTGGGCGCTGGCACCGTCCGGGCACTGTTTGAAAACTACAAGGCGGCGAAGGCGGACAAGCTGCGGTCCATTGCGGAGGTCGAGCGCGTCTTCAACGTCTATGTCCTGCCCGAGATCGGCGACCGGCTGGCGGATAGCGTCACCCGGGGCGACATCACCCGTCTGGTTGACGCGGTGGCCACCGGCGGACGCAAGCCGAGGCCGGTCATGGCCCGGCAAGTCGCCGCCCAGTTGAGCAGTTTCTATACCTGGGCAATGCCCCGCCTAGATCGTCTGGAGGTCAATCCCTGCCGGGATGCTGGCAAACCGTCTGCGCCGAAGCCGAGAGACCGGGTGCTAACGAATGACGAGCTGAAAGCATTGTGGACCCTTCTGGACGGCGAGCCCGCGCCATTCGGACCGGCAATCAAGCTGCTGATCCTGACGGGCCAGCGCCGCGACGAGGTGTTTCAGGCCGACTGGGCTGAGTTCGACCTTGAAGGGGCGCTGTGGACCATCCCTCGCGACCGGGCGAAGAATGACCGGACACACCTTGTCCCACTGTCTGACGCGGCCCTGAGGCTCTTGAAGGCCATTCCCAAGGCCAATGGGTCCGACAAGCTGTTCCCGGCCCGAGGCAACCCCGAAACCGGCCCGAGCGGTTTCAGTAAAACACACGCCCGGATCGTTAAGGCCATGATCGAGGCAACCGGACCGACGGAACGCTGGACCCTGCACGATCTGCGGCGAACGATGGCGACCGGCCTGCAACGACTAGGCGTCCGGCTGGAGGTAACCGAGGCGGTGCTGAACCATGTCGGAGGCTCTCGCGGTGGTCTGGTCGGCGTCTATCAGCGGCACGACTTCAAAGAGGAGAAGCGGCACGCGTTGGACGTATGGGCCGCCGAGGTCGAGCGGATTGTGACGGCCCAGGAACGCATTCGAGGTGGCGACGATGCGTAAGGTCGAGAAGATCGTGGGCACTGCCTTCACCCGGCGAAAGACAACGCACGAGGTCGCTGAGGCACCGGAGGAGATCGACGCGGCTCTTAAACGGTGGTCTGAGTCGGAGTTCTTCGATGATCCATGGGCGGGTCACCGTCGCACGGTCGAGGTTGCCCGAGAGGCCCTAGCTGTCGAGGTTGCTAAGCATCCCGCTGGCTACCGGTTCAAAGAGCGCGAGGACACGGGCTGGTACCTGAAGCGGCTAATCGTTCAGGGGACGGCTGTTCAAGATCATATCGACCAAGGGGCGGCAGCGTGGGCAGCACACGAGGCGGCGCTGTTTGGCGAGACATTCGCTGAGCTACAACTGAAGCTGGCGCGCGAAAAACTGTTCGCATTTGGCCGGGACACCCGAGAAGAACGGTCGAGGGGCGGCGCTGCGACGCGCCTAGGGTCAGACGCGGAGCGGGTTAAGCGTATTCGGCATTACTTGGCCGAAGGCGACAAGCTGACAGAGGCATATGCAAACGCGGCGAGTGACTTGGGCTGCGGTGTGTCAACCGTGCGAGGAGCGTGGGCGAAGCGGACAAAAGGTGCGGGCGCTACCGACTAGCACAAAGCGTCCGGCCTAAGCCGGTGTCATCCGAAACAACGGGTGACACCGATGCAAAAACTCCTGAGGCTTCCCCAAGTGATCGAGCGCACATCTGTGCGGCGCTCGACAATCTACGAGATGATGCAGGCGGGGAAATTTCCCAAACCTGTAAAGCTCAACGTGCGCTCTAACGGCTGGCTAGAGAGCGAGATCGGCGACTGGCTAGAGAACCGGATAGCTGACCGCGAGGCCGCCTGATGGAAAGAAACCGCCGCCCGGGCAAGGGCGACGGCTTCAAGGAATTGCTTGGCAGCGAACCTTTGAAGCCTACCAAAAACACCCCGAAAAAGCAACGCGCGGAGACCGCTAAGGCGTTCCGGGAAGTGCGGATCGCTGGCCGGTTTGTCTGTTTGGAGGCGGCACGATGAGCCCCGCCCAGACCGGCTTCGACCGCGAGGCCTGGGCCGCCGCCTGTGAATCCTTTTTCGAGGCGACGGAGCGCCAAGCCCGCATCCTTCACGCCTGCCGGACGCTGGCGGTGCTTGTTCCGGATCACAACGCACTGGTGGCTCATATGGCCCGGGCGGTGGCAACGTGACCGCCGCTCTGGACCTAGACGACTGGGCGGACCTGCCGAGCTTCGGCGCGGTGGCGTCAAGGTCGGCAATCTTGCCTGCTTATCCGCTGACCCAGAAGACTGGGCGCGTGACTTCCCACGAGCGCACCCTGCCGCTCAATGACGACGACGGCCCGAAACCGGTCCGCCAGTCTGGGCTTGCAGAGGATGAGCCCCGCCCAGTGGCCCAGTCGCGATTCCGGAGAGAGTGTTTCGACACCCTGCAACCGAGCGGACAGGCGTGGAACGTCAAGGGGCTCTGGCCCCGCGCCGGTGTTTGTTTCGTCGCTGGCCCGTCTATGAGCGGCAAGTCATTCTGGACGCTGGATGCCCTAACCCGCGTGGTCCGAGGCGAACCGGTGCTAGGGCGCAAGAGTAAGGCTTGCGGCGTCCTATACGTCGCCAGTGAGGCCCCCGGTGGTGTTCGGAACCGGATCAAGGCCCTGCGCGAAAAGACGGGGCCACTGGGCGGGGCGTTCGAGATGATCGGACAGGCACCCAACCTGACGAACCCTGACGATATCGCCGATCTGAGGGCGGTCCTGATCGAGTCCAAGGCTGCAATGGCCGGGCAAGGTATCCGTCTGGGCATTGTCGCAATCGATACCCTGAGCGCGTCGATCCCCGGAGCCGATGAAAACACCGGCAGGGATATGAGCCCAGTCCTGTCCGCGTTGCAGTCTCTGGCCCATGATCTGGACTTGATGATTTTGTTGGTCGCGCACACCGGCAAGGATGCTGAGCGTGGCCTGCGGGGCTGGTCCGGTCTGATGGCTAACGCCGATGGCCTGATCATGC
>Ga0247844_1007511_pt1 | contig 12321 bp, 10 predicted proteins | sample LaCtaG_FD_192421 | JGI IMG/M metagenome (GOLD analysis project Ga0247844, IMG submission 192421) | Freshwater microbial communities from meromictic Lake La Cruz, Castile-La Mancha, Spain - LaCruzMarch201714.5m_1 | ecosystem: Environmental > Aquatic > Freshwater > Lake | place: Spain: Castile-La... | reverse complement strand
AGCCTGTGCGATCCTCAGAGTCTCGTCATGCGTGTCGTTTATGTGTACCGAATGTTTGTCCGCCTTGAAAATATCCCGGATCAGTTCCTTGGCTACTACCAATTTATGGGGTTCATCTGACTCCAACAGAAAAAGGCGCACCATCTCGCTAGTTTCGCTTGAGCAGAGATTTGTCTTTTCCCTGACACCGGCGAAGCGATTAGAGTAGTTTCCAGCCCAGCTTTCGCCCTCGTAAAGAATCTTGACAAAGTTAAAGAGTCCATTCTTAACAAATGTCAGTTGTTTTTCGTAAACGATCTGCCCGACTTCGTTCAGAATATCGCAGATATCCCTGTCGTGCCCGGCAGCCCGCGGAAAGACACTCACCACGTAAGTGTTCCTCTTTAGACGCACATACTCAAGAGCCATAACATCCAAAGACTCCGGCGAGAGACCGGTTGGCATAAAATCGGTCTTGTTTTTGAAATAGTCCCAACTACAGTGATACTGTCCTTTTTTTGCAGGTTGGATCTCGCAGAATAACGGCATCTGATGAAGGATTGCGGTAGCTAAACGGTGTCCTCCGTTGATAAGGTTCCCCTGCTCCTCCACCCAGAGCCGCGACTGTGCCGGAGAGAAACCCGCTCTTTTTACACTGTCAATAAGCAGATGAAAATCATTCAAGAATACTTCCAGCCCTTCTTTGTGCTGACCGGTATGCTCCCCCTGCTCTTTGAAATTGTTCCAGACCGCTAAGTGTTGACGATAAAGTTCACGGTGCCACGTGGCATCGATCCCTTTCTGCCGGTACTTGGCGTAAATATATTTGGCCATCACATCAAAGCGTTCTGCGGTGAGCAGGCACAGTGGGTCTGAAATTTTAAGATATTGTTCGATGACTGTTTTTGCAGAAGACATAGCTCACCTTTAGGTTTACACAATAGTTGCCGGGTGCTCGAGACCTGCCCCGTCCATATAGCGGGGATTCCGGTCCACAGGGCCTGGGATTTTACTTCACGCAGATATTTGGTTGAAATTGCGTCACAGGTTTCAAGGAATCCAACTGAATCGATCTCTCAAATGCACCAGGATCTCAGGGGCCAAAGGCAGAATCTCTTGATGCTCTGTTAACAAGAGATTATTTTCAAAAAAGTTTTTTTTGCATAAAAACTGTCCGGAAAGGTGGTGATAAGATATCTGGATCAAGCTTCGGGGATAACCATCTTCCCAGTCTGAAAATTTACAAGCCACTGCAGACGTTGAACACATTTTGTCAAAACGCTCTCTTCCATCCTCAACAAAATAAATCCTGTCCTGATTCTGTGCAAGATAAATTGATTCGGAATATGTGATGTTAGCATCCCGATAATATAATTTTTCCAACATCGTTCTGTAAAAATCATTGATAGAGATAATACGCGAACAAACAGGAGATGCCGGAAGCGTGTTATCTTTGAACATGACCCAGGAAAGGTAATCTTCAGGATTTGGATGCTCTCCGATGAAGCGCCAGTCCCCATGATCGGAAAATATCCAGAACAAGGTATTCGGCTCATCTAGGTTCCACTGATCCAGAATTGTTTCCAACAGTCCGATAGCCAGTGACTTGTCTTTGCCGTTGGCAATAGCATTATGAACCTGATGGTATGTCACAAAATGCAAAGTATCTGTTTCTGCTGGATCTGCCTGCATATTCCGGATTGAATCAAATTCTTTTCTGTAATATGTTTCCGAATCCTTACATCGCTCAAACATCGCTGAGGAGGCACTATCCCATCCAGTCGCTTCTTCCTCACCCGGGCGCCCACCTGGATGGGCAGTGCTGCATTCAATATTTTTATCATCGGCTAAAAACATATGATGGATGTATCTGCTATTGTGAAGCTTAATTTTCCATCCATTATCAATTAAGGTTTGTGTAATCAGGCGATGTTTCCAAGGCCACTGTATTACGCCTGACGAAGGGTCTTCGTAATTCCTCCAACTAAGGTTTCCAACGCCGAATTTTTCCAAATCAGAAGGTAAGGTACCAGTAAACATCTGTAATACTGAATTGAGAGTACAGCAGCCGCCAACTTGCCGCAGAAGATCTAATTTTTTGCTGTCAGCAATATCGACTATCTTCTTGGTCAAAGGCATAGTATCAAGCATGATGCAGTATATCTTCATAACAATAATGTCCTTACCAGTTTTGAGTGCTTGAGTTGGAAAAAAATTTCAGGAATACCATTCGTTGGAAGAATGCTTTTTGATGTCATCTTGTACTGTCGAAAAATATGATTCTAGTGCTGATATAAAAGCATACATATCATTAGGGGAAATTGCACCAATATTTGCGATGCGAAATGTGTTACATCCGGCAAGCTTGCCAGGATACACAGTAAATCCCCTACGCTTAAGTACGTCGTGCATCTGTTCAAAGTTATAGCCTGAAAGTGAGGGGTCTTGTACGGTAGTCAGCAATTTTGATTGATGTTCTGGAGGAACTATCATCCTCAATCCCAGCCTGGTCAATCCCTCGACCAGTATTTCCCAACAGGCGGAATAGCGGTTATATCGATTTTCAATACCTTCCTGCCTAGTCTCAATCAAAGCTTGTCTCAAAGCGTAAAATGACTGTACTGGCGGGGTAAAGCGCATTTGTGAGGTCGACTCAAAATAATCGTTCTGTTTATAAAGGTTGAGATAAAGATTACGAGGAGGATGAGATTTTGTCAGTTTGAGCGAATCACGATGTGCAATGACAAAACTCACCCCAGGCATGCCCTGGAGGTTTTTATTGGCTGTCGCTGCCAGATAATGAATACCCTGCCAAGGCATGTTAATGGGAATTGCACCATACGAGCTAATGGCATCAACGATCAAAACAATGTCTTTTTGAGCGCACAGCTTGCCGATTGCCTCAATATTATTTAAAACGCCGGTGGTTGTTTCGTGATGAACAACCGCAAGGTGAGTGATCCTCCTGGAGGATTTTACTAGAACGGCAGAGAGATGCTCCGTATCGACACCATTTATGGGGTCAGTACTATATCTCATCATGGGGATGTGGTATATGTTGCCTATTTCACACATTCTGGCGCCGTAAGCACCGTTATCAATAATACAAAGATAATCATTATTACCGATAACAGAACTCAAAATTGCTTCCACAGCAGCCGTCCCCGAGCCGCCGAACAAGACCGTGACATATTCAGCAGAATTTGCGGCAAGAGCTGTAAGCTGCTCGCTGACACTCGCCATCAAAGCTCCAAATTCCCTTTCACGCGGGCAAATATCCGGGACAACTTGTGCATACTTCACCGTATCGGTTGTTGTAGCAGGACCAGGATTCAGCAGTATGTTTCTGGGAACTGTAGGAAGGTCGTCTATTCTACGAACAGCGGGATGAACCGTATTCCTAGCTAATGAATAATGTTCCGGCGTATCAATTTCGCACCACACCACGGCACCGGCATTATGCACAAGAAGCCTGCGATGAGCGGAAACCTCAACCAGAGCGTCTTCATAATTCATGGATTCGTTTTGCTTGTCGTCAAAGAATTCACACATTACATGAAGAGTTTCAAGCGACAGCTTCGAGATTCCCACAAGAACACCGTCTATCGTCGACAGTGAAGCCCGGTCTTTTGACATACCGGTAAGAAACGCGTCAAGGTCAGTTTCTACAAAAACCTCATCACCATAGGAGGTTATTTCGCTGGTCAATATGGCGTCACGTTCCGGGACATCAATTATGGCGCCTAATGCTCTTCGTTCATAAATTATATCCGACTCCAGCAGCAAAAAATCCGCTTGAACATGAGCACACAAGCAACGTAACGTTGCCATACTGCCCGACTCCGCAAAACGCTCATTACAGATACATTTAATACCTTGAAAACGCCGGGCAAGGTTTGCATAACTCTCCTGCCTATAGCCGGTTCCAATAAATATTTCTGTAATACCAAATGCTTGCAGTTTCAATATCGATTCGACGATAATTGTCTCAGCACCAAAAGACAAAAACCCTTTTGGCATCTCTTCGCAAACATCGCCAAGTCGCCGCCCCATTCCCGCTGCCAATATCACCGCTGTTGTTATCATTAGCTTAATTCCAAGCTTAATCAAAATATGCTGCTAATATATCATGGGACAGGCTGATAATCAGCGTTTTTGCATGATCCATGAACTTCCTGCCACCTGATACGTAATTGTATTTTCTTTGCAAAATGCATTTACAGCACAGATAACACCAGCACAATTAATATGCCAATCGTCGCCAATCATGATCCCGTTAGGTCTTAAAATTTTCCAGTAATTTGTGATATCTTGGTATACTTCCTCTTCTTCATGACTCCCATCAATGTAAATCATGTCGGCCTGAATCCCTTTAGCAGTCAACCAACGGGCACCAATAGCGCTTGTTGTAGGTATAGGCAAAATATAGTCTTGAAGGTTGTTATACATAACATTGGCCAAAAACTGCTGGTGCAGAGTAGGGTATCCATGATAGTAGTATTTTCCAAGACCCCAGACGGGGTCATCTGATCTCAATAAATTATTAACAGTCCCCAACCATGTGTCAATACACAATAAAACTCCATCAATTTCTTTCTTTTTTAACAAAGATGCTATGTGAACAGCAGAGAGTCCTTTCCATGATCCAACTTCGATAATCGTCTTAGGTTTAATGAGATCTATAATCTGCTCAAAAGCAGGATGGGCAATCCCACCCCCTAAGTCCGGTTGATACTTCAAATAGTCAAATCCGTTATAAGGGTTATCAAAGGGAAGTTGGTTAGCAATGACTTGAAAAAGTGTACTCATTTATCTTCCTTTTACAGCATATAATTTTAATTTACTTATAATTCACCTATACCGTCTTGCATAATAAAGTGCTTAAGGCGCTCCTTCACTTCGTGCGGCTTGACGGTGGGCCGCCCAAGGCTTTCCATCGACCCCTCAGAAATTTTGATTTGGAAAAAAGAAAGAGTTGGAGACGCCTGCCATGTGGCGATGGCTGCATCCAACTCATCCAGGGAATGCAGGTAAAGCGCTTGTGTATAGCCGCAGGCGGCGGCTATGGCGACAAAATCAACATTGTGGGCAATACTCTGTTGGCCGCCTGTCGATTCGTACGACTCGTTATCAAGAACAATGTGCAGAAAATTTGGACCGCCGTAATAACCGCTCATGGCCAAATTGCCCATGCGCATCAACAAAGCTCCGTCACCGTCAATCACAACAACCTTTTTGTGCTTCTGCGCAAGAGCAATTCCCAAACCAAAAGAGCTTGCACACCCCATCGAGCCAACCATATAAAAATTATTCGGAGAGTCTTCGACAGTGAACAACTCCCTTCCTGCCTTGCCAGTGGTGACAACCTGGACGGTATGCCCGTTTTTTCTGGAATTGATTACTTTCAGTGCCGCAAATCGCGATGGCCGCTGGTCTGTCTCGCGCTTTATCGCAACTGTAACATTCCCATGAACAGTTCTAGTCGGTGCGCAAAGCGGTTCTTTTCCAAAAGTATCCTTGCGAACAACAAAGAAAAATGTTTTACCTGCATCAAGTATTTCGTTCGCGTAAAGTAGTTGATCTTGCGACTGAGCCGGATCAACAGATAAATACTGCCATGGTATCTCCATCATGTCCAGCATCTGCTCAGTAATCCTGCCGGTAAGCTCATGTTGGGGTTCATCCGGGGCACCAGCCTCGCCACGAAGACTTACAAAGCCCAACACAGGTATTTTAAACGGATAATTGAGGGATGTGAGTGGCGATATGGCATTTGTCAGGCCAGAATTCTGCATCAGGACAGCAGTCCTCACTCCTGCAACACTTGCTCCCGCTGCCATGGCTACAGCGTCTCCTTCATTTACTGCAGCAAAGTACTTCAGATAGTTTGATGAATAGTTAATCAGGTTTTCCAGATACGAACAGGGTACGCCCGTAGCCCATCGAAAATGAAACGACGTAAGAAGCGCACCAAATGTTTGCGTATCAAGCATCAGAATTCTCCAGCCTTCTGCAGATCAACAATAGTATCGATATCCAACCAGGAACCCTTGATAAATTTCACTCTGACGGCAGTCTGGGAACTAACCTCGTTGAGTAAATCACAGATGCTCTTCTGCATGAACCCCGGTTGTTGCGACATGCGCTCAAGTGTAAGCTGAATAACTTCTGCTCCGTGCTTACTAATTTTCCAAAGCCCGATGAACTCACCGTTGATAAGGCTCTTATCAAGGTCTGTTCCCATATGTTTAAACTGCACCGTTTGGGCAAACAATTTCTTTGAATACGGCACGTCGGTCTGAACAAAATCCCTTGCACCATCATCAGAATTATCGCAGTCTGCATCAACTATCAAAGTAATATCATTGGCATCTATCAGCAAGTCGTTTAACACATAACTTTTGAAAACAATATCACCGTAGCTGATAACCGTATTATCTCGTAACTCCTCCCTAGCAAGATATAACGAATAAAGGTCTTTGGTCTCTGCGAATTGTTCATTAGTAATAGTCCGTATATTTGTCTCCGTAATTTTTTCCTTTGCAAAACCACAAACTACAGAAATATCCTTTATTCCAACCAGATTGAATTCTTCTATCTGCTTTGAAAGTACCGATTTACCATGAACCTTCAATAATGTTTTGGGAATATCTCTTGTCAATTCCCCCAGATCACCCTGACTGGCAGCGAGAATAATGGCATTAACCTTTTTTCCTGTTGTAGGGAGATATTTTTTTTCCGCTTCTTTCAACTCTTCTTCACCTTGCAAGCGGAATATTTCCGCAACACTTACTACACGGCGTTCAACATTTACAAGGCTTTCATCCATGTGAATCTGCCTAGTTGTTTCCTGCATTGCCGCAACGCTTGCGCGAATATTGTGGTTTGCCCAGATAGCAATGCTGATATTCAGATCACGAAACCTGTTTGTCGGTGTCGAATAGTACTTTGTCGGCACGATAATAACCGGAAGACGATTTGCCCATTCAGCCATAAACTGTTCTATTTCAGTGGGGTCAGGCCGTTTACTATGCACAAGGACAGCATCCGCACCGGCTTGACGATATGCTTCCGCTCTGCGCAATGCTTCCGACAATCCCCATCCGGCAATAAACGCTTCCGTACGTGCAACCACACAGAAATCCGGATCCAGCTGCGCATCTTTTGCTGCCTGAATTTTTCCACAGAATTCATTGATATCGGCTAGTGGTTGTGTCTCACCGCCGATGAAAGAGTTCGTCTTTGGAAAGAGTTTGTCTTCAATACAAACGCCCGCAATTTCGCGTTGCTCAAGTTTTTTTACTAGCCGACAGACATTATTGAAATTCCCATAGCCTGTGTCGCCATCAAGTAAAATGGGTATGGATGTTGCGTCACTCATGAATTCCATAACATCTAATACCTGAGTCCATGAGGCTTCATTGTTATCCCGGACACCAAGTGAAGCGGAAATTGACAATCCACTTCCCCATATGCCCTTGAAACCGGACTCCTCAACTATTTTGGCTGACATTCCATTATGGGCTTCCATCAAGAATTCCAGTTGCGGTGTCTGAATCAGATTTCGCAGCATTTTTGCGTTGTTCTTCATTGTAAGAACTCCTTCAAACAAATCTCAGGAAGCTGACAACTGGAGGAACCTCTGGGTAGAGTAGGGAACAGGTTTCACCCAGTCCCCCCTCATCAAACCGGACGTGCAGTTTTCCCGCATCCGGCTTTCCGATGTTCTTCACTACATGATAATTCCTGGTCAGTGACAATATTCGGGGGACACAATATAGATTTATTGTCACCCATAAAATCTCTACGCCACAATTCATATCCTCACAAAAAGCAAATCATACATCCATAATTTATACTGCTTCTACCTCTTCTTTTCCAAGACCGGTAATTTCGCTGATATCTTCAGTTGTCATTCTTTTACTCCGCAGCTTCTGTACAACACCAGCAATTCTCTGTTTCGCCTCATTCGCTTCCTGTTTTGCCTCGCTTGCTTCCTGCTTTGCTTCGTTTGCTTCCAGTTCAACAATGGCTATTCTCTGTTTTGCCTTGCTTGCTTCCTGCTTTGCTTCCCTTGCATTTTCACGCTGCCGCATTATCTCTCGCTGCATATCCTCAAACTCAATTAAAATGGTATCCTCATCCTTCATCTGTTTTCTTATTTCTGGTTCCATTATGACAGAGCGCAGGCGGCGGATCAAATCTCCATATTTTGCTGGGTAGTCGGCTTCGTTTATGTTCAGGATATGGTGTGTTTCGTCTATTGATTCGCTCTGGTCAAATATGCTCAGCAGTTTTTCAAGGTCGTTGCGCCGTTTTTTTGCCAGTTGCGGTATCTGTATTATGTAACTGTCGTGAGTCAGGCTCTCGATAAAACTTTCTTTTATATCAATCTGCTCGCCAGTTACCAGATCCTTGTATATACGGTTTATGCCGATTATTGATGAGTCGGTCCGGTCAAGTCTGTGACCCAGAAAGTATATGCTGATTATCGGAATCCCGACTCTTCTTGAATGGTCGTTTATAGTGGCGATCTGTGTATTGTCATGGTTGGCGTACTGACCAGCAAGGTAGTTCCTGAAGCGCATGATGTCTGTTGCAAATTTGGCTTTTTGAAGTTCAATCAGAACCTGTTTTGATCCTTCGGCAGTTTTTATCCTAGCGTTAAAATCAAGTCGATATACGGTCAAAGTACCGACATTCCCTTCAATACGGCTTTTGTCAATGTCGGAGGTGTATTCCTGTGGACGGAATTCAAGTTCCTCGATCTCTTCGCCAATTATTGAGGAAATGAGAAGCTTGGCTACTTTGGCATCTTCCATGAGGTATTTGAAGACTACATCGTATATCGGGTTGGCTATCTGCATGTTAAAACCTCCTTTAGCAACGCTTAAGTGCTTGGGGGGCAGACCAAGCTAAGTGGAAACAGAGAACCGAGCGGGTAGAGTAGGGAACAGGTTTCACCCAGTCCCCCCACATCTGATAGGTTATTATTATTCAGGCGGCGGGGCCTGCGGATAATTAAGCGCCGCCTATAGTTCCGGTCATATGACTTGATACTCGTATGAGTCGTCTTTCTTGAAATCTTCATACCAAAATTCGTCTTCCACCGCTCGAACTTTTTTTATTAAGCCTAAACATGTTTTGTCTGTAACACTTTCAAATGTTTTTTCGAGCTGGGTTAACAAGTTGGCCATGGTGAAATCACAACTCCGTCCAATTTGATTCTTAACCACAGCCCAACGGCTGAAGTTCTGGGTGATAAGGTGGGGTTCGTAGTATTTTGTGGCCATATTCCTCAGCAATCTCGTCAAGAGCATATATCGGAGACGGTGCAATTTTATTCAGAATTTCAACCAGTTCAACTTTCAAACAATCTTCTCTTGGCGGAAAGTTATTTCGCTCTAGCCAGGATACAATTCTATCCTTGCTACAGGCGCATGTCGGTGGTGAATGAGCTGACAACACATTGTGATAAGAAGCATTATCCATGATTATAAGCGAACCTTTTGGGATATTGGGGATTAGCATATCTTTGAACCACTTTGTAAATATTTCTTGGTTCATCTGTCCATGATAATCACCTGTTTTTTTGCTGCTCTTAAATGTTAATGTAGCTCCAGGAACCCATCCGTCCTGCGTTATTGCATTGATAATAATCAAACGCTCACCTTTGCCCGTCGGCTTTTGTATCCATGGGTCATCGTCATCAAAGTACCACACAAAGTCGTTACTGTGATTGTATGTTTCGTACAGGTAAACTTCGGGGCGAATAACACCGTAACCTTTCCTGTTTGCACGCTTCTGCCTTAAGTAGCGCTGTCGCGCCGCAACCACATGATCTTTTCCCTTTAACCGCTGTCCGTGGGGGGACGTTCCTGCTTTATTGCTTTAACTGCCGCTGGAAAATAATCATAAAACAATAAAGCAGCTACGTCCGTACGTAGTAACAGTTGAATATCTAACGGGTTACTGCAAGGTCAATTGCGCACTTCACAAATCGGAAAAGTTCAGCCCCACTACAGCAGATAATGCTGTTCACGAATTCTGCCGCTCTCGACCGGGCTTACCCCGCTCTGTCCCGCAAAATCCGGCCAAGCGGCAACAGCTTCCTGTACCTGCCGGATAACCTTATGTGCGGTGCCGATACCAAACCGATCGGCAACCGCCAGCAGATCCGCCTGAGCAATACCGTTGAATTTACCGTTCACCGCCTTGAGATGCTGCCAGGTCCACTCACCGGATGGATTGAAGGCGTACACGTCACATCATATGCCGGCGCCAGCTCTCACTGCCCACCTTCCCGCAGCATGAAGGATATATTCTTGGTGTGGTCGTCACAGTTTACCGCCATAACGTTGAAAACAATGCGCCGGAATGCTTCTTCAAGAGCGGTATAATCCAGCCCCAGGCGGACAACGGTCTGCAGAAACTGGCTGTAATCGTGGGTCGCCTTCTGTTTGTAGTCCAGATGCGCCATGGCGCAGAGTGATTGCAGATGATGCTTGCGGTTCCCGTCACGATCGAAGCGCCGGGTCATGAAGTGTGCCCGGCCGTTCTCTTCCAGCAGGCGACTGGGTGACATGGTAATGCCGGCGGCACAGGCCATCCGGTAGTAGGCATACTCGATCCGACCGTAATCCTGGGAACCGCCCAGTTCCCGGTCAGCACCCATGCCGTCAAACTTGAGCAGCCAGTGTTCAAAGCCGGGCTCCACATCGAACTGTCCCGGCTTGATCTCGTCATTCTCCGGATTCCAGGCAATAGCCGCTTTGGCCCGTGCTCCGCCAGCCGAGGTGCCGACCTGGATAATCTGCGCCAGAGCTGCTTTGGCAAGATGGTTCGAACCCAGTTCACCATGGACAGCCTGACGGGCACTTTCGACCAGACGTGAGAGCTTGATGGCGGTACTGCTGGCAATGGCTGGTGTTCGAGCCGGCTTGAATTCAAGCGCTCCCATGCCGCGTTTACCCATGTATGCGAGGCGGCCAAGCGGCGTAACCTGTTGTATATCAATACCTTTGTTTGTCATCCAGGCATCAATCAGGGCATTACCGAAATCGTCCGGCAGGGCATCAGCCACCATCGCCGGCAGCCGCTTGAAACTCAACTCGGGAAGATCGACAAATATGAAGGGTTCACGGGCTTCTGCCAGTGGCATGGTAAGTGGAGCCAGTTCAATGCCTGACTTTACAAACCTGCTGTCATACTCGAAGGCGAAGTATCCCATATTAGGAGCCAGGGCAACCGCACCGACGGTTTTGCCCCAGATGCGTACTTCAATGGCTTGAACCGGTTTATGCATTGGCGTTACCTTTGGTTTTGGATGCACGTTGTCGCGGCTGTTTTGCCTTCAGCATCTGCATCGGACTGATGGCAACTGCCGGTGCCAAGGTTTCCAGCCAGTCTGCCCGCCTCAGGGTACGTAACACCTTCACCAGTGACGTCAATGTTGCCCCTCTGCCATTTTCCAGATTTTTAACGGCATTCAGGGCTATGCCTGCCTGCTCAGCCAACTGACGCTGATCGATGTTCCGGCGCAAGCGCAGATCGCGCAACTGCTGCCCAAAAGCAGCTTCCATCTCTTCGTGTGTTTTAGATTCTTGCATAAAAAACCTATTTAGGACTCTTGATGCAATAAATATAATCAATAGTCTTAAAGTAGTCCATAGAATTATATCTTAAGCTATTGCCACTATCCACCATGCTTGAGAAGGTACTTATTGAATATCGCCTTAAACGATATTTTACCCTGATTGGAGCGTGTCTCATCGATGGCGCGGAAGGCTCTACTCAGTGCATTCCGAATGCTCTCACTATTACGTCCATCAGGGTGACGGGCCAAGGAAGCAAGGATCTCTTCTTGCTGGGGAGACAGCAATGTAACAGTCATGTTCAAGTCTCGCTGTTGATATTGACGACGAATCGCGACATACATAGTGTCGTCAATAGTCGTGAATTGCAACTAATTTTGTCGCAAACCGTCGCGAACACTGTTGTGAGAGCTGTCGCGATGTATCGAATAAGAGCGGGCAGCTACCTCCTAACAGTTCACATCTGGGTAGGCTCCAAATGATAGCAACTTCGGCTTACCAACCATACGATACTTGAAACGCCACAGTTTTTTACCCTTTGCAGTGACTTCAAGATACAAGCCACCACCGTCAAAAAGATATTTTGGCTCTGATCCTGGTTTGGTTTTATCAACTTCAGTAGCTGTAAGGGGGCGTGTGAGACGTGGCATAGGTATAGCTCCTGTAGGTATAGGAACTTTTTGGCATATCATCTTATACTTATGGGTATACTCAAAAATAGGGGATTTTGTCAAATTCTATTGGACAT
>Ga0247844_1007503_pt1 | contig 12327 bp, 10 predicted proteins | sample LaCtaG_FD_192421 | JGI IMG/M metagenome (GOLD analysis project Ga0247844, IMG submission 192421) | Freshwater microbial communities from meromictic Lake La Cruz, Castile-La Mancha, Spain - LaCruzMarch201714.5m_1 | ecosystem: Environmental > Aquatic > Freshwater > Lake | place: Spain: Castile-La... | reverse complement strand
GCTCGTGCTGACCGATCTGTATGGCGCAACCCCGGCCAACCTGGCGCTCGCCCTGCGTGATCGCCACCCGCGTACACGCGTGGTCGCCGGAGTCAATCTGCCCATGCTGCTGCGCGCCCTGACCTATGCGGGTCTGGACCTGGATACCGTGGTCGAGAAGGCCCTGGCGGGCGGTCGCGACGGCGTCTGCCGGTGCCCGCGCGATGGGCTGGAGGGTGCTGCCGGTGGTGCGTAAAGAACTGGAAATCATCAACAAACTTGGGCTGCACGCGCGTGCGGCGGCAAAGTTGGTCAACTGCGCCGCCGGCTTCGCCAGCTTCATCGAAGTGGAACGGCGCGGCCAGCGTGTCAACTGTAAGAGCATCATGGGCATCATGATGCTCGCCGCCAGTCGCGGTTCATGGATCACCGTCGACGCCACCGGCGAGGACGAAGAGGCTGCTATCGCGGCGATCGAGGCGCTCATCCGCAACCGTTTCGGGGAAGGCGAGTGACCATCGCATTCCAGGGCATCGGGGTGGCCGCGAGCCAGTCGGTCGCGATCGGGCCGGCCTTTGTCACCGGACATGGCATCCACACCGCGACCCAGACCCTGATCGACGCCGATCAGGTCGGCGACGAACTCGACCGGCTCAACACGGCCGTCGCGCAGGCGCGCCGGGCGCTCAAGGCGGTACGCAGTCAGATCCCGCCCTCCACGCCGCGCAATATCGCCGAGTTCATCGACACCCACTTGTTGATGCTCGATGACGTGGCCCTGATCGACGAGGTCCGCAAGATCATCCGCGACCAGCTCTTCAGCGCCGACTGGGCGCTCCAGTTGCAGCGCGACACCCTGGTGAGCGTCTTCGACGCGATGGATGACCCCTACCTGCGCAACCGCCGCGACGACGTGGAGCACGTGGTCGATCAGATCATGTCCTTCCTGCATGGGGCGCCAACCCAACTGGAAGCGACCGGGCGCGACCTGGAAGGCTGTGTGGTGGTCGCGCGCGACCTGATGCCGGCCGACGCCATCACCCTGCGCAATCGGGGTGCGGCGGCCTTCGTCACCGAGTTTGGCGGCCCGGTGTCCCACACCGCCATCCTGGCGCGCAGCCTCTCGGTCCCGGCCGTGGTGGGGGTGCACAACATCACGCGCTATATCCGCTCCGGCGAGCCCCTGGTGGTCGATGGGGATACGGGGACCGTCCTGGCGAACGCCGACGCCCAGAGCCTGGCCTATTATCGCCAGCGACTGGGGGCGATCGAAGCACGGCGCCGCCATCTGCGCACCCTGGTGGATCGGCCTGCCATCACCCGCGACGGCGTGACCATCAACCTGCTCGCCAACCTGGATCTGCCGGAGGATGCCCAGGCCGCACGCTTCAATGGCGCCGTCGGCGTCGGACTCTATCGCACTGAATTCCTGTACATGAACCGGAATGACTTGCCGGATGAAGCCGAACACCTGGCGACCTACCTGACCATCGTGCACGCGCTGGATGGACTGCCCCTGACCATCCGCACCCTCGACCTGGGCGTCGACAAACGCAGTGAAGCCTTGGGCGACCCCGCGGCAAGCTGCTGCAACCCGGCCCTGGGGCTGCGCGGCATCCGCCTCTGCCTCAAGGAGCCGATGCTGTTCCGTCCGCAATTGCGGGCCATCCTGCGCGCCGGCGCACTGGGACCGGTGCGGGCGATGCTGCCGATGGTCACCAACCTGCAGGAGGTCGCGTCCGTCCTTGCCATCATCGCCGAACTCAAAGAAGAACTGACCCACGAGGGACTCGCCTTCGATCCGGCCCTCCAGGTCGGCGCCATGGTCGAGGTCCCCGCCGCCGCCCTCGCCGCCCGCGCCCTGGCCAAACGCGTGGACTTCCTGTCCATCGGAACCAACGACCTGATCCAATACACGCTCGCCATCGACCGCCTGGACGACAGCGTCAATTACCTGTTCGATCCCATCCACCCGGCCATCCTGCGTCTGGTGCGGATGACCATCGAAGCCGGCCGTGCACTCGCCACGCCGGTCGCCATGTGCGGCGAGATGGCCGGCGACCCGCGTTTCACCCGCCTGCTGCTCGGGCTGGGCTTACGGCGCTTCAGCATGCAGCCGGGCGCTCTCCTCGGCATCAAAGAAATTATCCTGGACGCCGACACCCGCGAACTGGAACGGCGCGCCACCGCCCTCTTCGCCGGGCTCGATGAAGCCGAGCCCGCGCAACTGCTCGATGCGCTGAATGCGGCCTAGCCGCTCCCAAGGCCCCGCCATCGCGTTGCGCCTGTTGGACCTGTTGGTTGGCTTGCTGATAGCAATGCCCGCGGTATGAATTCCGTTTCGAAATTGCCGACGCATTTCGAAAGCTTACTGAACGGAGACGACACTCGGAACCGCCTGTTCTTGCGAGACCGGCAGCGTGACGTATGCAAAGCAACTCAATGACTTAAAACACCTGAACACCTATCGCCCACACGGCCGTTGGAATTCACGCTACCGAAACGACAGCGGCGCTGTCGATGCTTGACGAGCAGCATCACCCGCACAGAGCCGTCTGTCTGTACGCTAGCCGACATCTCCTCTCGATGCGTGGCTGTCAGCATCACCTATACGGAGCTGCTTATCCGTTCGGTGGCACACATTGGCCTGGATCGCCTGTGGCATGCCTTGTATTGTTAATCGGCATCAGGCGAAGCGCCGGTTGAGGGGGTCGCGGGGCTGTCCGCCCCGGCAAGCCCCCGAAACGCGGCCGGACAGTTTCACAACCCGAGGATGCAGTCATGGATCACTTCAATGATCCGGCACGAATTTCAGCACGTTTCCGTTGATGCAGTAACGTTTGCCGGTGGGCGGTGGGCCGTCATCGAAGACATGGCCTAAGTGAATGCCGGAGCTGGCGCTCCTGACCTCGACGCGGCGCATGCCGTGGGCATTGTCGGTATGCTCGGTGAGCGCCCCGGGCAGCGGGTTGAAGAAGCTCGGCCAGCCGGTGCCGCTGTCGAACTTGGTGTCGCTGCGGAACAGCGCCGCGCCGGTGATCGGATCGACGAAGGTGCCGGGACGCTTCTCGTCGAGGTGCGAACCGGAGCCGGGCCGCTCGGTGCCTTGTTCGAAGGCGATCTGCTGCTGCTCGGGCGTGAGCAACTGGAAACCGAGCCATTTCCAGAAGCGCGGCTGATCGCCTTGCCAGCCGGTAAAGCGCGAGACCTCACGGCCGTTCTCGAACAACACGATGGTCGGCGTGGCGAACAGCGCCTTTTCCAGTTTCCAGCCCGCCGGCGGCTCGACACTCAGGGTGCGGGCGATGCCCACCTCCGACCGCCAGCCGTCAAGGACCTCGGCCTTGAACTGCTTGCAGTAGGCGCAGTCCTCGGCCTCGAAGACGATCAACTGGCGTTTCGCGTTGAGGGCCTTGGGGTCGAGGGGCTTGGCCGGCGCGGACGCCGTGGCCGACTGCACTGAGCCTGGGTATTTCACGCCGGTGCCGCCGAGGCCGCAGTAGCCGTCCGGGTTCTTCTTCAGGTAGTCCTGGTGGTAGTCCTCGGCACTGAAATAGACCTTCAGCGGCGCGATCTCGGAGGTGATGGCGCCGCGACCGGCGTCCTTGAGCGCCGCCTGGTAGGTGTCGCGGGTCCGCTGCGCGACCGCCAGTTGGGCGTCATCGTTCGTGTAGATCGCGCTGCGGTAATTGCTGCCGACGTCGTTCCCCTGGCGGTCGCCTTGGGTGGGATCGTGGCTCTCCCAGAAGCGCGCGAGCACCTGCTCCAGACCGACCGTCTTCGGGTCGAAGGTCACCTTGATCACCTCGGCATGGTTGCGACCGCCGGCCTTGCCTGCCTTGAGGCGTCGTTCATGGGCGAGCACGGCCTCGTAGGTGCCGGGCACGTCCCCGTTGGCGTAGCCGCTCTCGACGTCGAGCACGCCGGGCAGCTCCGCCATCCGTTTCTCTGCGCCCCAGAAGCATCCCATGCCGAGGACGATGGTTTCCGCGTTCGCCAGTGATGACATGAGAAAAAGCCCCGCTGCGATTATCGATTTGATCATGAAATAGAAAGCTCTGCGTTGGTGGATGGATGAGTCGGTCCCGACGTTTGCGCGCACGCTCGCGGGTTGTGGCAGCACTTGAACGAAGGTTCAAGGACCTTGGACGCCTCGACAAGCGAACCGTACTGCAAGCCAGTGATGGCCTTCGGACGTGATAACGGGATGTCGGGGCGGGTTTCAAACCCGCCCCTACACGAAGGTTCGTCTGGATATCCGATGCGAACGCTATAGCAGGCGTCGTGCCATCGCAAGAAAGGACGTTAAGCCAATGAAAGAAAATCGTAAAATGAAAAATTCAGCCGACGGGCCGCGCGCACCAGGCCACGGATAGCGGTGGTCCCGCGACATATCGCGGGGTACCATGGTCGGCACTGGCCGGGTTCGGATCGCAGGCCCGGATGCGACCGCGGGGGCGCAGGGGCGCACCCTGCTCCTGCTGTCGACCGGTCGGCAACGATTGTCGGCGGGTACGGGTAACGGATCGGGCCGCGCACCCCCGGGCCGAACTCGAGGGGCCTCGCCCCTACATCCCTATGGCGGTTAGAGGCAGCAGATGCAAGAGACGCGCGCGCACGGTGTCGACCGGGTCCTACAGGAGATCGTCGCGGGAACGGCCGCGGTCATCGGCGACGACTTCTTTGCCGCGCTGGTTCGCCATCTCGCGCGCGCGCTTGGTGTGCGCTGGTCCTTCGTCTCCGAGTTCACACCGGGCCGGGATCGGGTCCGCACCCTCGCCTTCTGCGCCGACGGCGAGCTGCTGGAGAACGAGGAATACGCGCTCGATGGCACGCCCTGCCAAGAGGTCCTGGCCGGCGAGACCCGCCTGTACACCCATGATGTTGCCAAGCTGTTTCCGCGCGAGCCGGACCTGGCGGAGATGGGCGCGGAGGGCTATCTGGCCATGCCCTTGACGAATCTTCAGGGCGAGGTCATCGGCCACCTCGCGATCATCGACGACAAGCCCTTCTTCGGCGAGCCGCGCGAACTGTCGGTCTTCGAGGTCTTCGCCTCGCGGGTGGCGGCGGAGCTGGAGCGCCGCACCGCGCAGCTCGCCCTGCGCCGCAGCGAGGCCCGGGTGCGCGGGATACTGAACGGCGCGACGGACGCGATCATCACCATCGACGGCGAACGGCGGGTCACGATGTTCAATCGCAGCGCCGAGCAGGCCTTCGGCTGTTCGGCGACCTGGGCCCAGGGGCAGCCCTTCGACCGCTTCCTCTCCAAGCGCTTCCGCCACCTGTTGGACAAGTATCTCAGCGGGCCCCCGGGGGCGCACGATGCCCAGGCACGTAAGGTGTGGGCTCCCGAGGGCATCAGCGCCAAGCGGGCGGACGGCAGCGAGTTTCCGGCGGAGCTCACCATCTCGGAGGCGCAGCTCGAGGGCGAGTGTCTGGTCACCGTGATCCTGCGCGATCTCAACGAGCGTCAGGCGGCGGCGGGTCAGCTCCGGCAGCTCATGCTGGAAATGGATAGCCTGAAGGAGGAACTGCGCCAACAGTATGGGAAGGTCGAGGTGGTGAGCGCGTCGCCGAAGATGCACGACCTCCTGGCCCAAGTCGAGCGCGTGGCGGCAACCGACGCGACGGTGCTGCTGACCGGCGAGACCGGGGTCGGCAAAGAGCTGATCGCGCGCACCCTGCACGACCGGAGCCGGCGCCGCGCGCGGACCCTGGTCAAGCTCAACTGCGCGGCGCTGCCCGCGGAACTGATCGAGAGCGAGCTCTTCGGCCACGAGAAGGGCGCCTTCAGCGGTGCCGCGGCACGGCGGATCGGGCGCTTCGAGCTGGCCGACGGCGGCAGCCTGTTCCTGGACGAGGTCGGGGAGTTGACCCTCTCGGCCCAGGCCAAGCTACTGCGCGTGCTCCAGGACCAGGAGTTCGAGCGCGTGGGCGGAACCCAGCCGATCCGCACCGATGCGCGGGTGATCGCCGCGACCAACCGCAACCTCGCCGCGATGGTCGGGAATGGCACCTTTCGTGAGGACCTGTACTTTCGTCTCAACGTCTTCCCGATCCATATCCCGCCGCTGCGCGAGCGGCCGCAGGACATCCCGGTGCTGGCCCAGCGGTTCTTGAACGAGTCGGCCCGCAAGCTCGGCAAGCCGATCAAAGGCATCGACCCCAAATCCCTCGCCCGGCTTCAGGCCTACGGCTGGCCGGGCAACGTGCGCGAGCTGCAAAACCTGATCGAGCGTTCGGCCATTCTGGCCGATCATCCGGTCGTGGAGATCGCCGACAGCCTCCTCGGAGCGGCGCGCGCCGAGCCCGCTCGCCATGCGCGCTGCTCCCTCAAGGACGCGGAGCGGGCTCACATCCTCGCGATCCTGAACGAGACGCAGTGGGCCATCGAAGGCCCGGGCGGCGCCGCCGCACTGCTCGGCCTGGCGCCCAGTACTTTGCGCTCGAAGATGATTCGGCTCGGCATCCGCCGGGCCGAGTAGACCCTGGCCCTTGGTCGTGGCTGCAACGGAACAGAAGACTAAAGATGAGTTCGCGTAACAGAGGTACCACCTTGTAGGGGCGACTTCAGTCGCCCCTTCAGCCCCCCGCGGATCTTGCCGCACCCGCACAACAGACCGGAGGTCTGGGTTTCCGCCGAACGCGGCGCCGCCGCCCGCTAAAGCGTCGACCTCCGGTCGCGTCGCCCCGGTCAGCGAAGACATCGTCCGCTAAGCCTTGTTGTTCAGCGCGACGGCGGTTTCGGGGTGATCCGCACCCAGCCGCGACTCGGCGAGAGCGAGTGCCCAGCGGACCAGTGGCTCCAGCAGGGTGTGGCGGGCGGCATCATAGAAGACACGCCAACGCTGCCAGAACCAGCCCAGCGCCGCTTGCGTATCCGCGGTGTCGCGGTGGGCGACGGCCTCACGCAGGGCGGCGGCGTGGGCGGGCGTGATATCCCGCGGTCCCGCGGGCTGGCAGCGGGCATCGAACCAGTCGAAGAGCCAGGCGTCGAGTTCCGTACGAAGCCCCGGCGGCAGGGCCGCGAGGAGGTGCGAGCGCATCAGTCCGTGCAGCCGAAAGCATCCGTCGGCGCCGGGCTCGATGATGGAGAGGTCGCAGAGGTCTTCGAAGGCGGTCAGCGGATAGGGGATGCGGAATCGCGTCAGCAGGGCGGCGAAAACCTCCCGATCGAAGGCGGCGGGACCGGCCAAAACCTTGAGCGCCTCCTGCTCGGCCGGGGTCCGGTGGCGCAGGAAGCGGGCCAGGACCTCGGGATGGGTGGCACCGAAGTCGGCCGGAATCGGGGTCCGCCCGCCGGCGGCCAACAGGTCGAGCCAGGTGTCGATGGCCAAATCCAGGTAGAAGGGGTGGGCGCCCTGGTCGCCGGGGCCGGACGGGTCGCTGCTGCCGGCACCGCGGATGATGGCCCGGCGCACGTGCAGGTCCGGGATGGGAATGCCGGCAAGCAAGCGGTCGGCATCGGCCGCGGCGAGTCCACTGAGCAGGTGCTGGTCGTCCAACCGGCTCGCCCAGTGGTGCGGGAAGCGTTGGTCCCAGGTCAGGCGCTCGCGCCCCAGGATCACGAAGACCACGCCGGGGGCTCCGGCGACCAGGTCGCGGACCCAGGCGTCGGTCTCCAGGGCGGCGAGCCCGGTCTTGTCCGGTGCCGCGCTCCACAATGCCTCGTACGTGTCGATGAAGCACACCGGTGCCGGGGACCGCGGGTGACGGGCGCGGTGGGATTGAAGGTCCAGGCCCAAGAACCCGGGTAGTTGCTCAGCGATCTGGTCGGGCTCCAGATGCTCCAGTTCGCGCAGGGCGGCGCAGGCGGCTGCGGTGTTCGTCCGCTGCCAGCGCAGCGTGGGCACGGTCGAAGTGGGCGATGGGCCGGTCGCGGTTGGTGAAGATGCGGTTGGCCCGCGGGCGGCCACGGGGCGCGGGCCGGCCACGCGGCCGCTCGGGGTTCGGCCAGCAATTCCAAATTTGGGCGGCATCGCGCGATCCCTGGTGGATGCGGCGCGCGCGACCGCCGTGCCGGGCCCCTGACACCGAGCGGCGCGCCTTATCCACCCTACAGCGGAGCCGGTTTTGTAGGGTGGATAAGCGCAGCGCATCCACCATCAGCCTCGCGGCCGGCACGCTGTTGGCGACGGCCACCCAAATTTGGAACTGCTGGGGTTCGGCTCCGGCGTGGGCGGCTGGTCGGGCGCTGATAACATGAGGGTCTCCCTTGAGGGTTGCGGTTCCAGAAGGACGATGCGCGAGTCTGACGCTGGGGGCGGCGGGCAGCAATCGTGAGCAGAGGTCGGCAGCGTCGACCAGCGCGCGGAGCGGCCCCGGTGTCGGCAAGGTTTGCTATTCCGTTGCGCCCGAGACCCCGACCCAGACCCCGCGGCCGAAGTCGCCCTTCGGCTCCAGACACCTGCTAAACCGCGCCCAGCGCGGTATGCGATGTTTTTGGATTGGCTCGGCCCCGGCAGACTCGACGATTGATGGAGTTGGCGCGGTTTAAAGTTTTGAAGAGCATCGATTTTTAACCGCGTCTCCACCGAGGTTGGTTAAATCCCCAAGGCCGCACACAAAATGAAAATAACGCATTTCGCGCCGGACGCGGTTTAGGGAGCGGCGCTTCCTCACCAAAGCCGCATCCAGCCCCATCGCCACGCCGGGACGTGGCGGCCGCGAAATAGCGTGGGCCTGCCGGCCGCGCATACCGCCCGCGCACGGCACCCGACATCAATCCAACGCTCTGTTTTCCTTAAATCTCTTCAGCTTCGCCAGCAGCAAGATCGATCTGGCACATGTTTTGTATTAACCAATGTGTCAAGCCCGCTTGACCCAGGCGACGGCCCCGGCCGGCGCGATGCGGGGGGCCTTCCCGGCCTTCGCAAATAGAACGACGATTCCTGACCATCCGTTTCAACCTTTTTTATCGGAGACGATCCCATGACCAAGCGTGACCTTCTGCTCGCCGCTACCCTTGCCGCTGTCGCCACCATGGGCGGCAACCTTGCCCAGGCCGCTCAGGACGGCAAGGACAAGTGCTTCGGCGTCGCCAAGGCCGGCGCCAACGACTGTGCCAACGCCACCGGCACCCACTCCTGCGCCGGTCAGAACAAGACCGACAATGACCCCAACGAGTGGAAGTACGTCGCCAAGGGCACCTGCGAAGAGATGGGCGGCAAGCTGACCGCCGCGGCCAAGAAGTAAGGCGGCCCCTGGGGCCGGCGTTGCGCTGCCGCGCACCCTCGGCCCCGGCCCGCACCCGGACCCCGCCATGCGACCTCACCCCCCTACCCTGGACGGCTTCGGCGTCGGCCTGCGGGCCTGCCACTATCGTGATTTCCTGGACCAGCGCCCGGTGGTGGACTGGATCGAAGTGCACACCGAGAACTACTTCGGCGCCGGCGGCTGGGACCTTCATGTGTTGGAGACCCTGCGTCCGGATTATCCGTTGAGTCTGCACGGCGTCGGACTCGGGCTAGGCTCGGCGAGCGACGCGCATTTCGCGGCCCATCTCGACCGGGTCGCCGCGGTGGCACGGCGGTTCGCGCCGGCACGCATCTCCGAACATCTGTGCTGGTCGGCGGTCCCTGGCCGTCACCTCACTGATCTGCTGCCCCTGCCGCTGACGCAGGAGGCGTTGACATTGGTCTGTGCCCGGGTGGACCAGGCCCAGGACCTGCTGGGACAGATCCTGCTGGAGAACGTCTCCACCCATCTGAGATTCGCCGCGGACACCCTGGGCGAGACCGAATTCCTGAACGAGGTGGCGCGGCGCACCGGCTGCGGCGTGCTGCTGGACGTGAACAACCTGTACGTCAACGCGTGCAACCACGGCGAGGACGCCCGGGTCGCCATGGCGGCGCTCGACCTCACCGCGGTGGGCGAAATCCACCTGGCCGGGCACCTGGTGACCGAGGACGCGGTGATCGACCACCACGGTGCCCCGGTGGCTGAGGTCGTCTGGGCACTCTATGCCGACTGCGTCGCCCGGTTCGGCGCCCTGCCCACCCTGATCGAGTGGGACACGGATATCCCGGCCCTGCCCGTGTTGCTTGCCGAGGCCCGGAAAGCCCGCGGCGTGGCGGCACGGGTGCTGTCACCGGAACCGGCCCATGGCTGAGCTTCAGCAGCTCCAGGCCCGCTTTGCCGCCGCCCTGCTCGCTCCCGGCAGCGACCCCGGACGACTCTTCCGCGGCGCACCGGACCTGATGGCGCGGCGCTTCGCCCTGTACCGCGGGAACCTCACCGCCAACTGGGAGCGGGCGCTGGCCAACGCCTATCCGGTCATCAGGGCGCTGGTGGGCGAGGAGTTCTTTCGGGCACTGGCCCGTGAGTACGGTCGTGCCGTGCCCCTCACCGAAGGGGATCTGAACCGCTTTGGACACCTCCTTGCAGGCTTTCTCGATCACTTCCCGCCGGTCGCCGACTACCCCTGGCTGCCCGACATGGCGCGGCTGGAGTGGGGGCTGCACCAAGCACACTACGCGCGGGACACCCCGCACCTGACTCCCCAAACCCTGGCAGCTCTGGGGATCGCAGGCCTCGACGGGCTGCGGCTTGCGCTCCACGGGGCCTGCACTCTGGTCGAGTCTCCCTGGGATGTGCTGGGCATCCGGCAGGCCCACACGCCCTCCGGAGCGCCCTGGCCCGAGGACCTGGCGCAGACCAGCCGAATCCTGGTCTGTCGTCCGCGTTGGCGCGCCGAAGTCATGCCCCTCAGCGCCGGGGAACTGGCGGCCCTGCGGGCGATCGACCGGGGCGAGACCCTTGGTGAGGCGCTGGAGCAGGGCGGTGACGCCGACCCGGATTTCGATCCCGCCCAGGCCGTCCCGCGGTGGCTGGGTGCGGGGGCCTTTGCATCAGTCCCGAATTCGCAACCCAACCGAGAGATGTCCCATGAGCGCGATGCCGCATCCTGATTCCTTGCTGACCCGTGGCTATGCCGCCCTCACCGACTGGGGCGGCGGCCTGTGGGCGCTGACCATCCGGCTCTATGTGGGCTGGCAGTTCTTCAAGGCGGGATTGACCAAGATCAAGGACTGGGAGAGCACCCTGGCACTGTTTCGCGACGAGTACGCGGTGCCCCTGCTCCCGCCGGATCTCGCGGCGGTCGCCGGCACCTTCGGCGAATTGGTCTTCCCGGTACTGCTGTTCGTCGGCCTGCTGTCCCGGCCCGCCGCACTCGGGCTCTTCGTGGTCAATGCGATGGCGGTCATCAGCTACCCGGCGCTCTTCAGCTTTGAGTGTCCGGCGGCCATCAACGACCACTTCTATTGGGGCGCGCTGCTCTTGGCCATCGTTGCCTTTGGCCCAGGACGGTTTTCCTTGGATGGCCTGCTTGGGGATCGCCTGCTCGGCCGGCGCCGCGGGTGATGGACTCATCCGTGTCCTGTCGTGTGACGGCCAGACCACCGGGCTACGGTCAGATCCTCGCCGGACAGCGGGCGCTCGTGACCGCTGCCGACGCCGGGCTAGGCGCGGGTATCGCCAGGGCCTTGGCTGCGGCCGGGGCGCGGCTGGTGATCAACCATGCGGGCGCCGCCGCGGCGACCGAGCGCCTGGTCGGCGAGATCGCGGCAGCCGGAGGCCAAGCCTTCGGTGTCGAGGCTGACCTGGGCAGCGAGGCCGAGGTCCGCGCGATGTTCGCGCAGGTGAGCGACACCTTCGGCGGCCTCGACATTCTGGTCAATACGGCTGCAATGCGACTGGAGCATCCGGTGCGCGACCTCTCCCTGGCGGACTGGGAGGGAGCGCTTCGGATCAACCTCACCGGGCAGTTTCTCTGCGCGCGCGAGGCGATTCGACGCTTTATGGAACAGGCCCTGGCCGCGACCGGTGCGTCGGGCAACCGCCTGGACAGCCGCTCTGCCGCCGGGACCAGCGCCGGTAAGATCCTCTGCATCGCGGCGGTCCACGATCGTCCCGGCTGGGCGGGCCAGGGCAGCGATGCCGTGTCGAAGGGCGGCGCCTTGCGGCTCGTGCAGAGCCTGGCCGAGGAACTGGCCCCCTACCGCATTCGGGTGAATGCCATCTGCCCAGGGGCCATCCGCACCGGCACCGGCCGCCCCTCCTGGGCGACGCCGGAGGCCGAGGCCGCGCTGCTGGAGTCCATCCCCCTCGGGCGCTTGGGCACCATCGAGGACGTCGGTCGCGCCGCCGTGTGGCTCGTCTCGGACGAGTCGGATTACATCACCGGGGCGACGCTCTATGTGGATGGGGGCATGAGCCTCGCGACCGGTGCTCGGGGCGGGCGATTGGCATGATTCTTCATACCCTAGGCGCGCCGGCGCGGCTCATCGCGACAACCGGCGGTGCACTGGCCGGGGAGACCACCGAACCCTCGGCCAGCGACTCCCG
>Ga0247844_1007498_pt1 | contig 12329 bp, 15 predicted proteins | sample LaCtaG_FD_192421 | JGI IMG/M metagenome (GOLD analysis project Ga0247844, IMG submission 192421) | Freshwater microbial communities from meromictic Lake La Cruz, Castile-La Mancha, Spain - LaCruzMarch201714.5m_1 | ecosystem: Environmental > Aquatic > Freshwater > Lake | place: Spain: Castile-La... | reverse complement strand
AGGTGAGAAAGCAGTTTCATCGTTGAGTTGTCGGTCGCACTTCAACTTAGCGCATGAGGCTGCTTTTCTCATGTCAACCATCCATCGCAAATCTGGATGAATTCAGGGTTTTGCAAGAGGCTCAATGGTTAAATTAATATTGTTGATGGTAGCTTCGGTATTTTTTTAGCAAGATATTGAGCATCAACAGCGCCCACTGTGCCAGGGAAATTCAACGTGATCGTCGCAGAGCAGCAAATCTACTGCGGTCAAAACGCCTTCTTGTCTGTGCGGACTTCGCGCGGATGGTGGGCGCTGCTGTGAAGAACGACAAAGAAGCATGTCCCCCCCGTGCCGCCTGGATTCAGGATGCCGACACCGCAGTCCTGCGGCTGTCTGGCGATTGGCGTCGCGAGGGACCGCTGCCGGTGGTCGAGGGGGCCGTGCCTGCGGCGTTGCCCGCCCGGTACGAGACAGCGGACTTGGGCGTTTTCGACTCTACTTTGCCTGCCTTTCTCCTGGCCCGCATTCGCGCGGTGGCAGGGACTGAGAAGCCGCCTCTGGATGGACTGCCTGATAACCTGCGCGGGCTGATGGATCTGGCACTGGCCGTGCCGGAGCAGGGTGAGGCACGCGGTCCACCCGCTGCCGCCTCTGACCTGCGGAAGCTGGGAAAGCTAACCATGGAGACAGGCGAGAGCGTGCGCTTGATGAGCGAGTTCATCGGCCTGTCGGTGCTTTCGGTGTTTCGTTTCGTCACAGGGCGCGCCCGCTTTCGCAGCACGGATTTCTGGCTGACGCTACAGGAGTGCGGCATTGAGGCGCTTCCTATCGTCTCGCTCATCAGCTTCCTCATCGGGCTGATCTTGGCCTTCGTCGGCAATGTGCAGTTGGCTAATTTTGGCGCGAACATCTTCGTCGCCGATCTGGTGGGCATCGCCATGGTGCGGGAGATGGGTGTGGTCATGACCAGCATCATCATGAGTGGGCGCACCGGGGCCGCCTTTGCCGCGCACCTGGGGAGTATGAAGGCGAATGAGGAGATTGATGCGCTGCGCACATTTGGGCTGAACCCTTTTGACTTCCTTGTGCTGCCGCGGCTGTTGGCGCTGGTCCTTATGCTGCCGTTGCTGACTATCTATTCGAACATCATCGGTATCCTGGGGGGCATGTTGGTGGGGGCGGCCGTCGGCATCCCACCAGTGCTTTATTGGACTCAGACCCTGATTGCCATTAACCTGACCACTGCTTCCCTGGGTGTCTTTAAGAGCTTCTTCTTCGCCGCTGCCATCGCGATTTGTGGTTGTTTGCATGGGATGCATGCAGGGGACTCCTCCGCTGCTGTGGGGCAGGCTACCACGCGTGCAGTGGTAGCCTCTATCACTGCGATTATTGTTCTCGACTCACTCTTTGCCACTATCTTCACCCTGCTGGAAATCTGACCCATGAGCCTGAGCACAGAGAAATCCACCGCCAAGATCGCCGTGCGCGGTCTGACGATGGCCTATGGTTCCTATGTGGTCATGTCGGACTTGAATTTCGACATTCAGGATAAGGACATCTTTGTCATCATGGGCGGCAGTGGCTGCGGCAAGAGCACGCTGCTGCGCCACATGATCGGCTTGCTGGAGCCGACAAAGGGCTCGGTTCATTATGAGGGGGCAAATTTCACCACTGCCAGTGCCGAGGAGCGTGCGCGCTTCATCCGCCGCTTTGGTGTCATGTATCAATCGGGTGCCCTGTGGTCCTCCCTCACCCTCGCGGAAAACATCGCCCTGCCGCTGGAGGAGTTCTCCGCTTTGCCGCCCAAGGTCGTGCGCGACTTGGTGTCTTATAAACTCTCCCTCGTTGGTCTCGCGGGCTATGAGGACTTCTACCCTAGCCAGGTTAGCGGCGGCATGAACAAGCGCGCAGGCATCGCGCGTGCTATGGCACTGGACCCCGACATCCTTTTCCTTGATGAGCCTGGTGCAGGACTCGACCCTCTTAGCTCGCACCGGCTCGACGATCTCATCCTCCGCCTGCGCGACAGCCTCGGCTCTACTGTCGTCATCGTCACTCATGAGCTGGCTAGCATTTTCAGCATCGCCAACAACGCCATCTTCCTCGACACGGAAACCCGCACCCAGGGTGCTGTCGGCAATCCTACCGAACTCCGAGACCATTCCGGCAGCCCCGGTGTGCGTCGTTTTCTGAATCGTGGTATTGAGACCGCACCCCTGCCCAACTCCCCAGCGCATGAGCCATAAAGCCAATCCTACCCTTATCGGGGTCTTCACCCTCTTAGGTCTCCTACTTGCCGGGGCGGCCGTCATCCTCTTTGGCGCAGGCAAATACTTCGAACGCACCCACCGCATTCTCCTGCATTTTGACAAGAGTGCCATCGGACTGCTCGTCGGCTCGGATGTGCGATTTGGTGGTGTCCGTATTGGGCGGGTCTCCTCCATCAGCGTTCTCATTGATCAGGAGTACAACCGCAAGATCATCCCCGTCGTTGTCGAGCTTTCTGAGAAAGACCTCCGCGCCATCGGCTCCACTTCCGGCGCGGGCATTGACTTCTCCACGGTCGTGGGTGTGAAAAAGGCGGTCAAAGAAGGACTCCGTGCCGGCATGGTCCAGCAGAGCCTCCTGACCGGCCTGCTTTACATCGAGTTTGACATCGTCCCCAACGTCCTCGGCTTCACCTACCGTGGGCCGGGCAGTCCGGACTATCCCAGCGTGCCCACCATCCCCACCCAGTTGGACGAGTTGATTGCCGGTGTGGCCGATGGGCTGAAAAAGATCAATGCCCTTGATCTTGAAGGCATCGTCAAGGACATCCATGCCGTGCTCATCAGCGCAGAAGGTCAGCTTGCCGATCTGAACATGAAAGAGATCAGTGCCAACGTCATCGCCATTACCAAAGACGTCCAGGCCATCACCGGCAATGAAAAGCTCACCAGTGCCATCAACAACCTTGATGAAGCACTCGTGCAGTTGAAGGAAATGATTGCCAAGGCCAGTCAAGGCATAGACCCCGTGCTCAAGGACTTCGCCAAAGTTGCCGACAAGGCCGCCACCAGCCTCACGAGCATCGAGCAGGCAGCAGTGGAACTTTCCCAGACTGCCAACCCGCGCGGCCCCGTCCTTATGCGCTTACAAGACGTACTACAGGAAACCCAGCGCGCTGCCCGCGCCATCAAAGAACTGGCAGACGATATCAAGCGTAACCCTGATGCCCTCATCCGGGGCAAAGAACTCAAGGAATGAAACACCATCGTCTCCTCCACTGCCTGCCGCTCCTGCTCGTCGGCTGCAATATCCTCCAACCTGTGAAGGATCCCGCCGCCCGCCACCTGCTGGACCCCATCGTGCCCTACCGCGCAGCTACCTCCCCCCAGCCTGTCTTGGCCGTGGCGCGTCCCTCCCTGCCTGCCTACCTGGACCGGCTGCAACTCGCCACGCGGGATGCTGCCGGGCAGGTCCAAGTGCTGGATGCCCATCTCTGGTCAGAGCCGCTGGACTCCGCCATCGCCCGTGTCACCGCCATTAATCTTCGCCGCCTTACCGGTGCCACGAACATCCAGCCTGTGGGCGACTTCATCACCCTAGAGTACACCAGTCTGGTGGAGGTCCGCATTGCCCAGTTCGATCCCGCGCCTAGCGGGGCGCTGATCCTCCAATGCACCTGGAAAGTCCAGCCCGTGAAAGGGGGGGATGCGAACAATCGCGACTTCCGCACCGAGGTGCAGCCAGATCCCACCAAGCCCCCCGTGGCAGCCCGCATCGCCGCCATGAATGAGGCTCTCGCCCGCCTCGCGCGGGAGATTGCACGGTCGTTGTGAGATGTCCTTTGCGCACCTGCATTCCACCCAGCCAGCCGATTTGTCCAGATAACCGCGACCTTGTGGGCGAGACGGGATGAACCTAAAATCGGGCCATGCGCGCGACAACGAATCCATTTCCGGGGATGACCCTTTTTTGGAAAACGAATGGGCGGATGTGCATCTCGGACAAGTGGTCACTGTGACCGAAGTCATCAGCCCCTGGAACAAGCGCAGTCCGGGGATGGAGGCTTACCGTGCCAAGTAGCGCGGCTGTCTAGCCGCAGGGGCGAATCTGGTGGAGATTGATCTGCTGCGCGGCGGCCAGCAGGTGGCTGCGGTCCCGCCGGACCTGCTGCGGAGGCCGCGCGGGGCGGGCGGTCTGATCTGCTGCAAACGCGCGCGCCGCCCTGACCGCCATGAGGTGTGTGCCTGCCCGCTGAGAGAACGGCTGCCAGTGTTCGCAGTGCCGCTGGGGCAGACGGATGTGGACATCCCGCTAGATTTGCAGCCGCTGATCAATCAATGCTATGAAATGGGCCGCCATGACATGGACCGCCATGATTTCGAAAAGCTGTCGGACTTTGAAGAAGATGACGCCGCCTGGGTGCAGGAGCGGTTACTGGCTGCGGGCATCGTCGGGGACTGACTCAGCCGCCGGGGGATTTTTCGGAGAGATGACATACAGCAGCAGGCCGATGACGATGGTGCCCAGTCCGGCCAGAGATTCATACGGGCGATCCTGCATCATGTAGATCATCATCCACAGGCTGATGGCCAGGAAGATGAGCGGAGTCACAGGATAACCCCAGCAGCGGACGGGGCGCGGCAGGTCAGGCCGGGTGAAGCGCAGGACGATAAGGCCGACGACGGTGAGGAAGGAGCAGAGCTGGATGCTGAACTGTACATAGTTCAGCACCTTGTCAAAACTGGCGGTGAGCAGCAAGGTCACGACGATGCAGAGTTGGGCAAAGATGGCCGCCACCGGCACGCCGCGCGTGTCGCAAGCGGCGAACGGGGCCAGAATGCGCACGTCCTGCCCCATCGCCATCGTCACGCGCGGCCCCACCCAGGTCATGGCGCTGATGCAGGAGACGAGGCCCAGGCAGATGAGGCCGGACATGATCTTGCCGCCAGTGACGCCGAAGATGTGGGTGGCGGCGATGTGGCCCACGTCAATCTGCCCGCCCAACTCCTTCATGGGAGCCACATGGAGAAAGACGGCGTTCAGCCCGATGTAGAGCGCGCTGACGATCAGCGTGCCCAGCGCGATGGACAGGGGCACATTGCGCTGGGGCTGGCGAATCTCCCCGACGATGTAGGTGGTGGCGTTCCAGCCTGCGTAGGCATACATGACGTACACCAGGCTGATGGCGAAGGGCTGACTGGCAATCAGCTTCCAGTCCCCCTCGACAGGTTTGAAGCTGACGGGCTGCCCCTCAAAGACGGCCATGCCGGAGCCGATGAAGACGAGGATGAGCGCCACCTTCAGCCATGTGGCGGTGTTTTGAAACCGCGCCCCCACGTCCACGCCGGCCACATGCACCAGCGCGACGAGCCAGACGACGATCAGCGAGACATGGGTGGCGTCCAGGCCGGGGAAGATGCCGTCAAAGTACCTGCCAAACGCCATCGCCGCCAGGGCGATGGGGGCCGCGAAGCCGACTGTGGCGGACAGCCAGCCTGCGACGAAGCCCACGGCGGGGTGGAAGGTCCGCGACAGAAAGTGATACTCCCCGCCCGTGCGCGGCATGGCGGCGGCCAGCTCCCCATAGGCCAACGCGCCGCAGAAGGCGCACACGCCGCCGACGGCCCACAGCATGAGGATGGCAAAGCCAGAAGGCAGTGGCCCGACTTGGTACCCCAGGCTGGTGAAGATGCCGGTGCCGACCATGTTTGCCACGACCACAGCGGTGGCAGTGATGAGGGAGATGCCGTGCTGCTGCGGCGGCGGAGTTGAGGTGGTGTCTGCGGGAGTGGTCACGGGCGTCAGATTTTCAGAAAGCGGCGCGTGTGTCCAGCCTCATCCTCGCGCATCTCCAGCACGGCTGGGCGGCGCGTAGATGGGGCGGGGCAGCGGCCCCATGCCAGCGTCTCCATTCGCAGCCTGGGCGCGGATGCCGCGCGCGATGGCCTCGGCCAGGCGCTCCCGGTAGCTGGTCTTTGTCAGCAGCGCGGCCTCGCTGGCGTTCGTGAGGTAGCCGCACTCGACGAGGATGCAGGGGATGGTGGGATTTCGCGTCAGGCGCAGGCGGCGGCGCACCAGGCCAGCATTTCCCGACTCATACGGCGCGGCGGCGGAGAGCTGCTGCTGCACGCGCCGCGCCAGGCTGTAGCTGTCTGTGCGCCAGTAGTAGGTCTCAGGCCCGGCGCGGCGGCGGCTGCCATAGTTCAGGTGGATACTGACCAGCACAGCATTGCTTTGGCGATTGGCGGTGCGCACGCGGTCGTCTAGCTCCACGAAATGGTCGGAATCGCGCATCATCACGACTTTAAAGCCCAGCCGCAGTTCCGACTTCAGACGCCGTGCGATGTCCAGAGCGAGCTGCTTTTCCATCAGCCCGCGTGTGTGGGCACCGGAGTCCTTGCCGCCATGCCCGGCATCAACGATGACCGTGGTGAAGCCCTGCGGCCCCGGCTTGTCGCCGTAAGTGCTGCCTCTGCCACCGCCGCCGATGGGTGCCTGGCAGGAGGCGAGCAGGATGACGAGGCCGCCGAGGAGGTAGGTGCGAAATAGAGGCATGAGAGGGGACAATGCAGGGGACGTGCCAGTTGTGCAGCACTGCTAAAACTTGCCCGCCAGAACCGGCATGGCCCGTATTTGCGCCGGAGCTTCCTCAATTTCGGGGTACTCACCCTCGCCGGGCGGGCCGGGGAAGTTTTCATCCACGAAGCGCCGCCAAGTGTCGCGTGTCTTCACGGAGATCAGTTCCTGGATGCTATCGCCGCACTTGCCGCAGACCATCAGGCTGTGCATGAGGTGTGCGCCCTCGCACAGGCCGGTGATGACAAAGTCGTCCACGCCGTCATCCCCGCGCCTCACGCTGCAGACGGAGCAGTGGTGGAAGCCGCGAAAGAGGTCCACCTTCTCGTCCTGGAACTCGGAGAGACGCTTCTTCGATTCCTGGGAAAACTCCTCCATCATGGCGATGCGGCAGTGGTCGCATAGGGCGTACTCCATCACGCACTCGCCGCGTTTGTAGGCTTTGGAGATTTGGAAGCCGCCCTTGTCATCCTCCAGCGTCTCACCGCAGCGGGTACAGTGGCGGAAGGGACGCTCCTCGTACTCGCAGTGGAGGTCGCGGGGGATGGGGGGCGGGGTTTCATCGGCCATGAGAGTATGATGGGCGTGGGCGGATGCTTTGCCAAGCACGGCCTGCATCTCGGAGGGAGAAGGATGTCCCCCGCAATCCGCGTAATGTGCGGATGAAGTTGCTTTGTGCCCTCCAGCTTATCACCCTCTCTGCCGCCGCTCAGACCAGCGTCCTAACCCTTGATGCGCGCGGCGATGGGAAGGCCGATGACACCGAGGCGATCCAGAATGCCGTGAACAGTCATGGCAGCCTCCTTTTCCCCAAAGGCAGCTACCGCCTCACGAAGACGGTCACGATTGACTTGAGTAGGACCGGTTTTACCGCGCTGACGGGCGATGGCACGGCGCGGGTCGTGATGGAGGGTGCGGGGCCAGCCTTCCACTTCATCGGCCATCACGAGGGCACCGCCGCGCCTTCCAGCTTCAAGCCGGAGACCTGGGAGACGGAGCGCACGCCGATGGTCACGGGCATTGAGATCGTTGGCGCGAACGCGGAGGCCGACGGCATTGAGGCCACGGGCACGATGCAGATCACCATTAGCCGCCTCGTCGTGCGCAAGTGCCGCCACGCGCTGCACTTCACCACGCGCAACCGCAACGTCATCATCTCCGATTGCCATCTTTATGAGAACACTGGCATCGGTATCTTTTACGACGACGTGAACATCCACCAGACCAACGTCATCGGCAGCCACATCAGCTACAATGGCGGTGGCGGCATCGTCTCGCGTGGCGGCAACGTGCGCAATTTTCACATCGGCACCTGCGACATCGAGGGCAACCACGCAGAGAAGGGGCCGCCCTCCGCCAACATCGAACTGAACTCCACCGGCGGCTCCATTGGCGAGGTCGCCATCACCGGTTGCACCATTCAGCACACGAGCAAGGCCCCCGGCTCTGCAAACATCCGCATCCTCGGAGCAGGCACCGATCCCAGCCTGGAGCGCCGTGTCGGCAGACCGCAGACACGCGAGGGCAATGTCACCATCAGCGCCAATGTCTTCAGCGACGTGCAGGTGAACATCGAAATGCGCGACTCACGCGGCGTGACCATCACTGGCAACACCTTCTGGGAAGGCTTCCAGCACGACCTTGATGTAAGGAACTGCGAGCACATTGTCATTGCCGACAACAATTTTGACCGCAATCCCCGTTATGCCGTCAACGGCTTCCAGGACGCGGAGAACAACGGCGTGCTCATCCAGGGCTGCGCCGACACCTCCTTCACCGGCAACATCATCTCTGGGGTCGCGCGCCAGCGCGCCGCCGTAGATGTCAGCGACAGCACACGCCTCATCATCGCGCAGAACCACATCCTCGACTCCGACGGCATCGGCTTGCGTCTGGAGAACGTCTCCCGCAGCCTAATCTCTGACAACCTGATCCGTGACGACCGCGAAGGGTCAAAGCGCTCGAAAGAGCCGTCTTTGATGATCCTCAAAAGCAACGACAACCAAGTCGGCTCTAACCTGCTGGGGAATGGCAGCAAAGTAGAGTGAGCGCTGGGGGGCGGCACCAGGCACCATAATGATATAGCCTGATGGTCGCCTTGTGTTTGAGCATCAATGATGGCCCTTTCAGAGATTTGGGGACACGTGTAGCTATGACACATCATTCTGGCCACACACCCGTTAGCAGCGCGTTGATTGTAGATGCGGCAAACGCATTGGCATCACCAGGATCATGCGCGAGCAGGCTCTTCGGGTAAGGCAGAAGCGCCCCTTCTTGCCCCGCACCACCATCGCCGCCAGGCGAGAGCGAAGCCGCGCCTTCAAGGCCGCCTCGGCAGCGATCACATCAATCCTTTCAAAAGGCTGCAGACAGAAGCGCGCGTGTGTCGCGGACTCCAGGGCTTCCATAGGTTGTGCAGGCTGTGATTCCATCAGAACCGCCGCGTGATTCATCCAGGCACAGCCGAACGTGCCCCGGTCACGCATGGTCGTCATCTCCACATGACTGAGCACGCGGATGGACTCATCTAGCGATTCGAGCGCCATGCCGACACGCTCATATCCTAGCGCCTGCAACGTCAGCGCACGGTTCATCCAGGCCAGACCCAGCCGCCAGCGAAAGGCGGGTTCCATTTCCAAAGGCAACTGCTGCAACTGATCGAGCGCACGATCATAGGAGGACGAAGCCTCCTCATGTCGGCCAAGCCGCGAAAGCGCCTCCGCCCGGTTCATCCAGCCCGCCGTGAATCCCCAGCGATACCAGGGCTGCATCTGCAAAGGCAAGCCAGTGCGCAGTCGGATGGCTTCTTCAAAGCAGCGCACGGCTTCGAGGAGCACGGCGGGATCATTGGATGAAAGGTGAGCGATGCCGCGCTGCGTCCACTGATTCGCCTGCAGATGGCGCTCCTCATCGCCCGGTGCGTCAGCGGAGGGTGGTTACTGTGGACGGCAGCATGCGTGGGAAGTAGGTACAGAGAACGCGCAAGTAATCTTTTATGCGATAGCGTCTCAATAGCTATTTGACACCCACGCTTCTTTCGCCACCATCGCGACGCCATCTCAATAACAATGTTGATTCCATGACTCTTTCGGCTCTCATAGCGTTCCCGCCCAAGGGAACAACCATGTCCAAGGAATTTTACCCTGACTGCGACGCCGCGCCGACCCGCCCGCGCCAGAGGCTGGGGTGTGATCAGGATCATCTGGCGTTATCCTGGCTGGTAGCCATTACGGCCAGTTTTCTCGTGGTGGGTGTAGCTGGCATTTTTGAAAGGGGAGACTTCATGCCCCACATGCTCGCTGGGACTAAAGGGCAGGGACAGCAGGAGACAGAGGCCATGCAGGCCGTCATGATAGACCTCCAGACGGAGACGACGGAGACTGAAACCGCAACTGAGGAAACGACAGAGGTCATCGAAGTACCGCCGCCCGTCGAGATCATGGAGCAGCCACAAGACCTGCCCGAACTGGCCGAAGCACTTGTGACCGACGATGTGTTTGTGATTCCAACTCCACCCCGCATTGAGACGGCACTGCGTCCGGTGGACCCCACGCCGCCCAAGCCCCAGGTGCGGCCCGCTGCCCCACCGGCACCGCGTCGTGCTGTCGCCGCCACTTCTCCCCGCAGGACATCTGGCTCCTCTGCCAAGTCCGGCGGTAGTGGCGGCCAGGCCAGCCGTGGCAGTGCGTCCACTCGCGGGCTGTTTGTCATTCCCAAACCGCCCTATCCCAGCAATCTGCGCGCACTCGGTGTTCAGGGCACTGTGCGCCTCAGTATCACTGTGGGCACTTCCGGCAGGGCGGAAAACGTCAGCATTGTCGCCAGTAGTGGCAATTCTGACCTCGACCGCTATGCCGCCTCCTGGGCACGCAGGAACGGACGTGGCCCGCCTGGACCGGCCTACAATGCCGTCTCCACACAGTCCTTTGTGCTCCGCTGATCTCCTTCAAATATGTCCGCTCCTCTCCTCGCCAACGTCGTCGTCGAATTCATCGTCAAAGGCGGTCCCATCATGTATCCCATCCTCGTGGTGGGTGTCGTGGCCGTGTGCGTCGTCCTGGAGCGCGTCTTCTGGTGGATTCGTTTCAGTGCGCGGAGGCGTCCCCGGAGCCTTGATGAAGTCTATAGCGCGCTGGAGGCGGGTGATCTCGCCAAAGCCGTGACACTTTCCACGAACAGCAGCGATCCGGTGGTGCGCATGGTCCATCACGGCCTGAATCATCATCATAGCTCCATGCAGGGCGCGCTGGAGGTCGCCGCCGGTCAGGAACTGCAGGGTGCGGGTCGTTTCCTCGGTGCCATGGACACCATCGTCACCCTCGGCCCCCTGCTCGGTCTGCTGGGCACCGTCACTGGCATCATGGGTTCCTTCACCTCCATCGGCAGCTCCGAGCTGGCGGTGGAAAAAGTCACCGGCGGCATCGGCGAGGCTCTCATCGCCACGGCGGCAGGTCTTGGCATCGCCATCACCACGCTGGTGCCGATGAACTTCTTCCACGGGCGCCTGGCCAGGCTGCAGTTCGAGCTGGAGGCCGCTGCCAACAACGTGCTCATCCTGGCCGCGCAGCATGGCTTTGACAAAGTCGGCCGCAAACCCTGACTCCAACCGCGATCAGAGAACAATCTTGAAACTCCACTCCCCTATCCCGCACAAGAAGACACGGCTGGAGATCATCCCGCTCATTGACGTGATGTTCTTCCTGCTGGCCTCCTTCATGATGGTCAGCCTGACGATGACTAAGCAGCAGACCATCAAGGTCAACCTGCCCGTCGCCACCGCCTCCCAGCCGGACTTCAAGCCCGACATGCTCAACCTAGCCGTCAATGCCACCGGTGACATCTATCTGGACACCCAGCTCGTCAGCCTGCCGGAGGTGGAGAAAAAGCTCGCCGTCCGTTTCGGCCAGAAGCCCGACACGCCCGTTTACATCAGCGGTGATGCCGACACCCGCCATGCCGACATGGTCAGGGCGCTGGATGTCGTGCGCCGTGTCGGCTTCAACAAGGTCGCCTTCAACGTCAAACCCACCGCTGCAGCACCCGCGCCTCCTGCCGCAGCGCCAACCGCACCCCCGGCACCTGCGAAATGAAGCGCGTCCTGCTCGCCCTGTTGGTTTTCATCTCCCTCGGCCTCTGCTGCATCTGTCTCGTACAGTGGCAGCGTGAGTTTCATCTGCGCGCCGTCATCACAAAGCTCAGCGGTGAACTGGTCGCAGAAAACGAACTGCGTGTCGAGGCCGAGGACAAGGTGGAGCAGTACGGACTGGAGATCGAGCGCCTGAACGGCATCCGCAAAGACATTGAGGCAAAGCTGCTCATCGCCACCGAGGAAATCCAGAAACTCACCGCAGATCAGAGCGCGCGCGGCTACAGCATCGCCGTGCTGATGAACGAGGCCATCCGCGCCACCAGCGAACTTGATGCCTACAAAAAGCTCGTCGGCAAAGGCACCGACGCACTCAAGGACCGCAACGCCGAGGTGGTGGCGCAGAATGCGGCAATCCTCAAAGCCAACGCGCAGATCAAGCAGCTCGTCGGTGAGCGCGACGACGCTATCACGAAGCTGAATGCTCGCCTACAGGAGTTCAACGAACTCGTCGAAAAGTACAACAAGCTGGCGAAGACACGCTGAGCACGCCTTCGCCAGTTGCGGGGGGAGTTTGTGTCTTATTCTAATTCGCGTTCAAGATGAGGTTAATAATCCACGGCCAAGCACATATCCCTCGGATTCTAGCGTGATCGGTAGCCAAACGGGGCAGGCCTTCCTTGAGTTGGGATCGGAC
>Ga0247844_1007496_pt1 | contig 12330 bp, 5 predicted proteins | sample LaCtaG_FD_192421 | JGI IMG/M metagenome (GOLD analysis project Ga0247844, IMG submission 192421) | Freshwater microbial communities from meromictic Lake La Cruz, Castile-La Mancha, Spain - LaCruzMarch201714.5m_1 | ecosystem: Environmental > Aquatic > Freshwater > Lake | place: Spain: Castile-La... | reverse complement strand
TCCACAAAAACGGTGGAAGCCCAAAGAGCCTGACTGGCTGGAGAGCCGCTATGGCCACAGATCCCAAAGGAACAGAGGAGCGGGTAAGCCGGCTGATCCGCAACACCTACCGCACCTTGATGAGCCGCGGCATGAAAAGCTGCTGGGTGTTTGCCTGTGATCCGGAGCTGCAAGAATATTTCAGAGAAAAAATAAATTTATCTTCGAGTGCTGAATAAAGAGCTGCCAGGTATAAATTTGAAAGTTCTCGCTTGCTACACTGTTAGATTAACCGTAAGCTAATTAATTGCAAACGTGGAATTTAACTTTGTTTGCGGATGCCATTTCTTAATGCAAATTACAACCAATTAAATATATTTTAATTTTGGCTTTTCTTGGCTATAGTCAAAATTATATTTTTTACTTGTTGTGCCCTTACGCCTGGAGGACCTAAAACCTGATGCCCAGGTCACAGGGCTAATAGGTCGTGAGGCGGTCAGGATCGTCAGCACCCAACTGATGGGTGAAGCATGTGACGTGGTCTACAAAGACGGGCAAGGAATCCTTCATTCCCAGATCCTCTTCAGAGACAGGGAAGCTGACTTAGAGCTGGTGTCTTCGGGCCGCAAGTGGAGCTTCAAAGGCGACGGTGACAAATTTCGGCTGGTTTCAGAGGGTGAGCGCATTCGCCTGGCTTACTTATTTGACCCTTACGTAGCAGTAAGCAGTAGCGCGATTGACCCGCTGCCCCACCAGATAAGTGCTGTATATGAGCACATGCTGCCCCGGCAGCCAATGCGTTACCTGCTGGCTGATGACCCCGGTGCCGGTAAAACGATCATGGCCGGTCTGCTGATAAAAGAACTGCTTATCCGCGGCGAGCTGGAGCGTTGCCTGATCGTTGCACCAGGATCCCTTTCAGAGCAGTGGCAAGACGAACTCAAGGAAAAGTTCGAGCTGCAGTTCGAGCTGCTCACCCGTGATTTGATCAACGCAACAGGGATGGGCAACCCCTTTGCCGAGAAGCCATTGATGATCGCAAGGATGGACATGCTCTCCCGCGATCAGGAGCTACAAACCCGGCTAGAACAAGCACCTGAATGGGATCTGGTGGTGTGTGACGAATCCCACAGGATGAGCGCCCATTACTTCGGAGGTGAACTCAAGACCACCAAGCGATATCTCATGGGTCAGCGGGTTGGGAACCATGCCCGCAACTTGTTGTTGATGACGGCGACGCCCCACAACGGAAAGGACGAGGACTTCCAATTATTTATGGCCCTCTTGGATGAAGATCGTTTTGCCGGAAAGGAAAAGGATTCGGTTCATCGCAGCGACCCCACGGATCTGATGCGACGGCTGGTTAAGGAAGATCTTTACACCTTTGAAGGCAAGAAGCTCTTCCCCGAACGTAAGAGCTACACAGCTCAGTACGAATTGAGTCAGAGCGAAAAGGTGCTCTATGAACGAGTAACTGAATACGTGCGTGAAGAAATGAATCGCGCTGAACGTAATGCAGAACAGGAGGGTGGTGGCAAACGGCGAGTGAATGTGGGCTTTGCTTTGATGACCCTGCAGCGCCGACTAGCTAGCTCCCCGTTTGCTATTCATCGCTCCATCGAGCGTAGACGGGGAAAACTAGAGGCCCGCTTAAAAGAAGAGCGGCTGCTGATGCAAGGCCGGCAAGCTGGTGGACGCCTGCAGGTAGGCCAGAAACTTGCGGCACTTGATCCTGATGACATAGAAGATCTCTACGACGAAGACACTGCTGCTGAGATAGAGGAAACCGAGAACACGTTTATTGATAACGCCACTTCTGCACAGACCCTTACTGAATTGGAGTTTGAGATCCAAACACTTAAGGATCTGGAGGTGCTCAGTAAAAACGTGGTCAGCTCTGGCACCGATGCCAAGTGGCAGCAGTTAGACAAGATCCTTGATGACCCGTTGATGCGTGATGAGAACGGTGGTCGCCGCAAGCTGGTTCTCTTTACAGAGTTCAAAGACACCCTTACCGACCTAGCTCGCAAGATCCGTAATCGCCTTGGCAGAGAAGAAGCCGTAGTTGAAATCCATGGTGCCGTGCCTAGGGACCGTAGACGACAGGTAGTACAGGCGTTTATGAACGATCCAACCGTCGAGATCCTGCTTGCCAATGATGCTGCTGGGGAGGGTGTGAACCTGCAACGTGCCCATTTGATGGTTAATTACGACCTGCCCTGGAACCCCAACAGATTGGAGCAGCGCTTTGGCCGTATCCACCGGATTGGTCAGAAGGAGGTTTGCCACCTTTGGAACCTGTTGGCCAAAGACACCAGGGAGGGAGACGTCTATATCCAGTTGCTGCAGAAGCTGGAACGTGCGCGAGAAGCACTAGGCGACAAAGTTTTTGACGTACTCGGCCAGCTATTCACTGGTCGTTCGCTGCGCGAGCTGCTGATGGATGCGGTGCTCTACAACGCCGACCCTGCGGTCAAGGCACGGATGGATGAAATTGATGAAGCCGTGAAATCGGAGCACCTCATCGAGTTGCTGGAGCGCCGGGCCCTTGTAAAGCAGGGCATGGACACCACCAAGGTTCTTAACCTCAAGCAGCAGATGGAACGTGCCATGGCACGGCGCATCCAGCCGCACTATGTACATGACTTTTTTATAGAAGCCTTTCGGCGTCTTGGCGGTAAGGCCTTCCCAAGGGAGGAGGGACGCTACGAGATTACCCATATCCCGCCGCTGCTCCTGGATCACAACCAGCAGATCGGTACGGGGGTTCCCCTGCAACCAAGATATGAGCGCATTTGTTTTGAAAAACAGCACGTAGGTCAATCACCACGAGCAGAACTGGTCAGTCCGAGTCATCCCCTATTGGAGGTTTGCATCTCCTTGATCTGGACCCGTGAAAGCAATGTGCTCAGCCAAGGAGCAATTTTGGTAGACGACAACGATGCAGGTGCCGAGCCAAGGGTTCTCTTCTGCCTTGAGCACGGCCTGCAGGATGGACGCAAGAATCGCCAGGGGCAGCAGCCCTTGATTTCAAATCGACTGGTGTTCCTTGAGATCGCTTGTAGTGGTGAGGTCTCTACTGCTGGTTCTGCTCCATACCTGGATTACAGGCCCCTGGCACCAGATGAACAATCTTTGGTGGAACCCTTGTTAACTGAGGACTGGCTTGCACAGGACTGGGATTCCACCGTGATGAGCCATGCGATGCAGACCCTGGTTCCGGCTCACCTCAACGAGATCAAAAGTGAACGTTTCGCCAGGATCAAGAAGGCACGGCAGGAGGTGGAAGCTCGGATGACGTATCAGATCAACTTTTGGCAGAAGCGCCACGCCGAACTAAAGCACCAAGAATCGGCGGGCAAAAAAACAAGATTGCCAGCTCAGGTAGCAAGAGATCGCGCCGAACTACTGCTAAACCGCCTGGGTAAACGGCTGGCGCAGCTTGATTCAGAAGCACAGATCACTGCGAAAGCACCGATCCTTAAATCAGGTGCCCTGGTGCTTCCTGCTGGCCTGTTGCGTCAGATCAAGGGTGAAACAGCCAATGCTGCTGTTGATGCTGAGGCGCGCAAGCGGGTTGAACTGCTGGCAATGGAAGCGGTCTTTGCTGCTGAACGTGCCCTTGGTCGTACCCCTATCGACAAGAGTGCAGAGCGCGGCATCGGCTACGACATCGAATCTTCTGATGGAAATGGCAACCTGTTCTTCATTGAGGTGAAGGGCCGGGCGGAAGGAGCTGACAGCGTTACCCTCACCTACAACGAACTCAAATGCGGCAACAACAAGCCTGAACGTTTCCGGCTTGCCATCAGCACAATCTCAGGTGATCAAGCCTCACCACCTAGATATGTAAGTGGCATCGACTGGGGCCGACCAGGCTTCGCGTCACAGGGCCAAAATTTTGCTCTTTCCGAGCTGCTTTCTGTTGCGAGCAACCCGCACTGAAAAAATGATCAACAACAGTACGGACAAATCTGGATTGACCTTGCTGGAGGAATGGCCAGTAAAAGAGTTCTTATTCGTTCCCTCATTCATGGTGGCAACTGCCGATGACAGGGTGTTAATGGGAGATCGCGATCACAATGGGTGTCTTCTACTTGATTTGAATAATCACTCCTGCAGCAAAGAAAAGTGGCACCAGCCAGAGCGAATTGCACTACAGGAAAAAACAGGTTTTCTCTTTCCCGAAAAGGGAATCACAGATATCTCCGCTTCAAGTACGCCTGAAAAAACAATTGCAGCAGTTGCAGCAAAAGGTCAGTATGCAAGCTGCTGGCAGGTTGGATCGAATAATGGCTGGGTGCTAGATGATCATGCACATGCCGTAGCTGTTGCACCAAATGCAGCATCGGTAGCAGTAGGTCTTGGCAGGTGGGTTCTTGATTCTGTGTCGTCTGCTCAGGCTGAGGTTGTGATCTGGGATATTCCCGAAAATGAGATCTTAGTGCGAAGAAAGCTGCCCGGCTCTTGTGTAGTCCAGCTTCTATGGATTCAAAATGAAGCAGAAGCTTTTTACAACTACACCGATGGTCGTGGTGTAGATGAGCTCATCATTGCTACCACTGTTACGCGTAACCAAAGTGAAGGTTTTGTGGCGATATTAGACCCACTGGATTTAAGAATTATTGAAATCGCTGATATTCCAACTGCTGATCTGCTGAGACCGATTGCAGCCTGGCCGCAGGAAGGAAGGATTTGGGCTGGTGGTTTTCGTTACTTAAATGAAGAATTCCATGAACCCTGGTTACAGCCAAGTCCCGAATGGGCTCCTTGTATGACTAATAGTCGAAGTGTTTGGTTGTCGGAGAATCGCCTCTTTCGCATTGAAAGGAACTCTGATGACCAATTCATTGCCCAGATCCTGGGATCACTAAGTCCCAAAGATGAAGAAACGGCTGAGGAGATTTCACGATGATTGGTGATCACCCCGTTAAACGCCGCAAGAAAATGATCGAGGTCGCCATCCCTTTGGAAACGATCAATGCGGCATCAGCGGCTGAAAAACAACCTGGAATCGGAGCGCATCCACGAGGCCTTCACTTGTGGTGGGCGCGGCGGCCACTAGCAGCAGCAAGGTCAGTGATCTTCTGCCAGATGGTGGATGACCCCTCAGCGGTGCCGGAGGAGTTCCCTACTGAAGAAGCTCAGGAGATCGAGCGGCTCAGGCTGTTTGCTCTAGTCAGTGAACTGGTGATCTGGGAGAACACCACCAATGAGCTGGTGTTGAACCGAGCGCGAGAAGAAATCAAAAGAAGCTGGCGGCGGGCCTGCGCTGATAACGCAGATCATCCAGATGCAGCAGAGCTGTTTGATCCAGAAAAGCTACCGGGCTTTCACGATCCCTTCGCCGGAGGTGGGGCCTTGCCACTGGAGGCCCAGCGCCTGGGCCTCGAGGCTTACGCCAGCGATCTAAACCCGGTGGCGGTACTGATCAACAAGGCGATGATTGAAATACCGCCGAAGTTTGCGGGGATGCCTCCGGTGAATCCCAAGAGCCGGCATGACCTGGATGTGCGCCAGTGGAAAGGTGCCCAGGGGTTGGCAGAAGACGTGCGCTACTACGGCAAGTGGATGCGTGATGAAGCAGAAAAGCGCATTGGTCATCTCTACCCAAAGATCAAGATCACGCCGGAGATGGTTGCGGAACGACCAGACCTAAGTCCATATGAAAATAAAGAATTAACCGTGATCGCCTGGCTGTGGGCTCGAACAGTCCAAAGTCCCAACCCTGCCTTTGCACAAGTGGCAGTGCCCTTGGTTTCTACCTTCATGCTCTCCACGAAGGCGGGCAAGGAGACTTATGTAGAGCCTGTTATCGAAGACGGTGGTTATCGGTTCACGGTGAAAGTGGGCAAGCCGAAAGATGCTGAGAGCGCGAAGAACGGGACCAAACTGTCGCGGGGCGCGAACTTTCAGTGCCTGATGACGGGGGCGCCAATCGCGTCGGACCATATCTACAGCGAGGCCAAAGCAGGGCGCATGAGTGCGCGCCTTATGGCGATCGTGGCCGAGGGGGATCGTGGGCGGGTCTATCTCGCGCCAACCCCGGGGCACGAGGCAGCGGCGCTCATGGCCAAGCCGGAATGGAAGCCTGAGGTCGCGATGCCGGAGAACCCACGCTGGTTCTCGCCGCCTCTCTATGGCTTGAAGACCTACGGCGACCTCTTCACAGCACGTCAGCTGGTGGCGCTTACCACCTTTTCGGATTTGGTTCAGGAAGCTCGTGAGCAGGTAAAGGCAGATGCACTAGCTGCAGGGGGATGGGTTGAGACAGTGCCTTTATCTGAAGGAGGGAGTGGAACGGTCGCTTATTCGGATGCGGTGGGTGTGTATTTAAGCTTTGCAATAAGTAGGCTTTGTGATTACAACAGCTCAATAGCTACTTGGAAGCCATCAGGCGAGCAAGTAATGCAGACTTTTAAGCGCCAGGCTTTGCCCATGACGTGGGACTTCCCTGAATCCAACGCCCTCGGCTCAACAGCAATCTGTTGGACCAACTGCATAAAATATACTTACCAAAATCTAAATAGTATTATCGCCTGGAGCTTCACGGGGTATGCCTTTCAAGGTGATGCTCAATCTAAAAAGCAAGCGCCCCCAAGAGTCGTCTCTACTGATCCGCCTTATTATGACAACATTGGCTACGCCGATCTCTCCGACTTCTTCTACGTCTGGCTGCGCCGCTCTTTAAGGTCGGTCTTCCCTAAACTGTTCGCTACAGTTACTGTCCCTAAGGCCGAGGAGTTAGTAGCCACTCCATATCGGCACGGAACGAAAAATAAAGCAGAAGCCTTCTTCCTGGATGGCATGACCTTGGCAATGCAGCAGATCGCCATTCAGTCACATCCTGCCTTCCCCGTCACGATCTACTACGCCTTCAAGCAAGCTGAAACGAAGACGGCTGCAGGCACTGCTAGCACTGGATGGGAGACCTTCTTGGCGGCAGTGATCAAAGCAGGCTTTGCACTTTATGGCACCTGGCCGATGCGCACGGAACTGGCCAACCGAATGATCGGATCTGGCACAAATGCTCTTGCCTCAAGCGTCGTTCTCGTCTGCCATCGACGACTGAATTCTGCAATCACGCTGTCTCGCACCGACTTCCGCCGCCAGCTTCGCCAGGAGCTACCCCAGGCCTTGAAATCGCTGGAGCGAGCAAACATCGCTCCAGTTGATGTAGCCCAGGCTGCTATCGGCCCCGGAATGGCCATTTTCAGTAGTGCCAAGGCGGTACTTAATCCCGATGACAGCCCCATGAGTGTGCGGGAGGCCCTGATCGAGATCAACACCGCCCTCGATGAATACCTTTCACAAGATGAAGGCGACCTCGATGCCGACAGCCGCTTTGCCCTCACCTTCTTTGAGAGCTATGGCTATGAAGAGCGCTCCTATGGAGATGCAGAAGGTTTAGCCATTGCACGAAATCTTTCCGTTGATGGGGTTGCAGAAGCAGGAATCCTCTCCTCCGTAGCTGGCAAAGTGCGCCTCTACCAGCGCGCCCAACTTGTGGAGGATTGGGATCCCACCACCGATCGTCGTCTCTGCGTTTGGGAAGCCACCCAGCACCTGATCAAGCGCTTGGAGGCTAGTGGCGAAGGCGCCGCTGCTGAGCTACTGCTTCAGCTCAAAAATGTCTCCGGCCATGGTGATCTTGTCGCCAACTGCCGTGCCCTGGCCTACCGCCTCTACAACCACTGTGAGAAGAAGAAACAAGCAGAAGAAGCCCGCGCGTACAACGGCCTGGTGATCGCCTGGCCGGAGCTGGAGCGCCTGGCCTCTAACCAAAGCACGGAAACCGTTATTCAGACTTCTCTGATCTGATTTACTCACCATGACTCTCTCCAACCGCGACCGCATCGGCAAGGCCCTTGATCAGCTGCGAGAAGCCCTGCTTCCCTACATCTCAAGTCAGCTCTACGACCAGGTTGGTTCCGACTGGCAAGATCGGCTACCTCCTAATGCCAACAATCTTCAAGACGTTTCAGTATTGCTGGGTCTGTTCATGGAGCACTGGCAGACAGTCTTTAAACGCCTGCTGAGCCAGTCTGATCGCGCCTACGCAAGCGAACTCAGAGAAGCGCGCAACAAGTGGGCCCATTCTGAGGCCATGTCTTCTGACGATGTCGACCGCTATATCGACACAGCTGTTCGCCTTTGCCGAAATATCAATGCCACGGAGCAGGCCGAATCAATTCGTTCCTTGAGGGAGGAGCTGCAGCAGCAGGTATTTGCTGAACGTGCTCGCAATCGCACGCGCTATCAAGCTTCCATCGCTAACGAAATAGAAGCCGGCCTTATGCCCTGGCGTGAGGTAATTACTCCACACCCTGATGTGATCAGTGGCAAGTACCAGCAGGCAGAGTTCGCCGCTGATCTGGACCTAGTTCAACGGGGGATCGGCAGTTCTGAATACACCGATCCAGTCGAATTCTATCGCCGCACCTTCATCACAGATGGTTTGCGGGAACTTCTCCGTATCGCCCTCCAGCGCTTCAACAAGCAAAACGGGGAACCTGTAATCGAACTGCAGACCAACTTCGGTGGCGGTAAGACCCACTCGATGTTGACCCTATTCCACCTCTGCTCTGGTGTTCCCCTCGCTGACCTGCCTGGCCTTGATCAGGTCTGCAGTGAGCTGGGTATCAGCTCTATACCCAAAGCATCCCGAGCTGTTTTGGTTGGCACGGCCTTCAACCCCTCGAAGGTGGACCTCAAACCAGATGGCACCGAGGTCCATACCCTCTGGGGTGAACTGGCTTATCAACTCGGTGGTGCGGAAGGCTATGCCCAGATCGCCGAAAGCGATAAAAAGCAGGTGGCACCTGGTGCAAGATCGCTAGCGGCCCTCTTTGAAAGCTACGGACCCTGCCTAATCCTGGTAGACGAGTGGGTTGCCTACGCCAGAAATCTGGTTGACAAGTCCGACCTACCGGCTGGCACCTTCGATACCCAGCTAACTTTTGCCCAGCAATTAACAGAAGCAACTAAGCAGGTGGCCAACGCCCTGCTCTTGATCTCAGTTCCTCAGAGCATTAACGAGATTGGCGGCAGCAATGGTGAGCTGGCCTGCAACGGACTGAAGAACGTTGTAAGCCGCCTGGCTTATCAATGGCGGCCAGCTACGGGAAACGAAAGCTTTGAGATCGTTCGCCGCCGCCTCTTTGAGCCGATCAAAACCCAGGAGGACGGTGCCAACCGGGATGCAGTGGTGCGTAAGTTCTGCGACATGTACGCCGCAAACAGGGCTGACTTCCCTGCTCAGGCACGTGAACCGGGATACCGCGACCTGCTGACCTCTGCCTATCCCATCCACCCAGAACTTTTTGATCGCCTCTACGAAGACTGGAGCACCCTCGATCGCTTCCAACGCACCAGGGGGGTGCTGCGCCTGCTTGCCCTAACCATCGAAGGTCTCTGGAACGGCAACAGCAAGGACCTGCTGATCATGCCCAGTTCCATGCCCATTGACGACAACGACGTCAAGAACGAGCTGGTGCGCTTCCTCGATAACCAGTGGGAACCAATCATTTCCCAGGATGTGGATGGGGGCCAGTCCATCCCCACGCAGCTGGATCGCGATAATCCCAATTTCGGCAGAGTAAGCGCCTGCAAGCGCGTGGCTCGCAGCCTCTACATGGGTACAGCGCCTGGTGCAAACCGGGAACGCAAGGGCATTAATGACCAAAGCGTCAAGCTTGCCTGCGTAATGCCTGGAGAACCCATTGCTGTCTTTGGTGACGCCCTACGCCGCCTTGGAGATCGAGGCCGCTATATCCAGCAGGATGGCGATCGCTACTGGATTGATACAAGCCCCAACCTCAACCGCACAGCGGAGGACTACCGCGAAAGCTACCTACGTAAGCCAGATGAACTGCTAGCAGAACTGAACCAGCAGCTTGCCAAAGAAGCTGGAAAGCGTGGTGACTTTGCAGGAGTACATGCTGCCCAGCTCGATAACAGTGGAATACCAGATGAGCCAGCAACAAGGCTTGTTTTACTGGCTGCTCAATACACCCACAGGCGGGGAGTTACCGTCAGTACTGCCCTGCAGTGGGCGAGCACCTGCTTGCAAAGCAAGGGGAATAGCCCGCGTCAGTACCAAAACACCCTTGTGTTTCTGGCAGCAGATGAACAGAACCTTGAAAATCTCTTCTTTGCCCTGGCAGATCGTCGCGCCTGGCAGCGGGTGGTGGACGAGAAGCTCCTGCTGAACCTCACAGTTAATCAAACAAATCAAGCTGCCACCAAAATCCAGGACGCCACCACTGCAATCGCTTCACGAATTCCAGAAACCTGGTGCCACCTGCTAGTTCCATATCAAAGCGAACCAGGGCCTAATGGAGCCCTATGGGATGAAAAGCGGCTAACAACTGGCAAAGGATCACTTGCTGAGCGAGCAGCAGAAAAGTGCATCCAAGAAGATCTACTTGCTAATCAACTAGGCGCCAGAGCCATTAGAGACAAGCTCAATAGCTTTCTGTGGAAGGAGAGTCAACATATAGAGGTAAGGCAGCTGGTGGATTGGTGTCGTAAGTACCTCTACCTTCCGCGAATTACCAATGACCAAGTAATCCTCGATGCCCTGATCAACCCTGCAGCTGCACTTACAGGAGAAACAACCTTTTATCTAGCAGATGCTTTTGATGAAGAAAGCAGGCGTTACTCAGGGCTTAGGCCACAGCAGGTATCAAGCAGACAACTGCCCAGCCTCAATTCTCTAGTTGTCAAAGAGGAGGTGGCTAGAGCGCAGCACCCTGATCAACAAGCAGCACCTGAGTTGATCGAGATAGCAGGTAGTACTACGGGGGCCACAGGAACTAAGGCAGCTGCACCTAGCTCGCTGAGCACAACTGGAAGCGTCGGCATTGCTCCACCTGCACCGGTTTTGCAGCCAGTAAAAAAAACAACTTTCGTAACCTCCTTAAAGCTAGATCCAATGCGAGCAGGCCTGCAAATGGGCGATTTTCTAGATGAAGTAATGAGTCATTTGCAAGCCCTGCCTGGCGCAGAAGTAAATCTTTCAGTGGAAGTTCAAGTAAAAGTTATAGATGGCATAGATGATGCAACCGCACGTGTAGTCTTGGAAAACTCAAGATCTTTGAAAGCTGAAAATCCACAAATCTATTAAGTTAAAGTAATAAGAAATGTGATCATGAAATTAATAGCAATTAACAATTAGCCGCAGAGGCGAGCATAAAAGATTAGCTCAGTAATAGTTTTGAACCTTTTCTTATGTTTTCTGTAGCAGTCATTATCTGCAAATTGCTTGGATGATGTGGTCCGCCTTTAGATAAGGGCACATTATGATCAACATGATACAAGATGTAACCAGCGTCATTGTTTAATCTAGATCTTTCATCATATATCTGCCTGATCTGCTCTTTTTCTATCTCAGTTAGCTCTGGTGTTTGATCAATAATACGCTGCTTCCTTCTTTCGATATAATTAGCTGATTTAAATCTGTCAGTTGCATGTACTTTTTCTGGCAAAGGACAAGTAAGCTCTAAAAAGTCAACTTTGGGTTCCTCTAATAACCATAAATTTTCTCGTAATTTAATTGAACACCATTGATGATAACGCGAGTCCCCTTTCAGATCGAGCACATCTCGAAATTTAGTTACAACGTAGATAAAGTCATCTCCGATCTTTTCACCTGTCCACTTTGTCCAGCAACGCGCAAGCAGACGACTATTCCCATTAACCCAGATAAATAAAGTTGGAAGCTCAAGTTCTTCTTCGCCCTTGGCCGGCCTGCGGCTTGCAAAAGTACGATCGCCCACCTTTGTTACAAGGCCTCGATTATTGGATTGGATTAGTCGGAATTTAATAGCCATATAATTAGCAAAGTTGGTTACTCATGATTGCAGCTTATAAGCAGGTCTAGCTGGTTCTAAAATTAGCACCAGCTTAGTTTCGCAACTGTTCCCGATGGCCTTTTAGGAAGCTTTCCTGTTCGCGGTTAAATGGTCGAATTAGGTTTGCACCCTTTATTCCCCAGCAGCGTAGTGCTTCTTTTGCAATTTCATGTTCGCAGAGTAATTCGCCAGTAGGTTCAAAACTAATCCAGTAGCGATCAAATAATTTATCAATATGAGGTGATAATAATAAGCCGTTAGCGCCACTGAGTCTTTCCGCATTATCACAAGAACGCCAGGGTTTGATATGGCTTGCAACTAAAAATTCTTGCCTTCTAAGTCCCGTTACCCGGCAAAAAGGTTCTAACTGTGCAACACGATGACGAAATAACCCTTGTCCTAATCTTGCTTTAGTTAAGGCGTCGCGTTCGGTATTATTAGTCACCTCGTTTAGTTGCTGCATGTCATCAATTAAGGAAAAAGCCGAGCTACTATC
>Ga0247844_1007491_pt1 | contig 12338 bp, 10 predicted proteins | sample LaCtaG_FD_192421 | JGI IMG/M metagenome (GOLD analysis project Ga0247844, IMG submission 192421) | Freshwater microbial communities from meromictic Lake La Cruz, Castile-La Mancha, Spain - LaCruzMarch201714.5m_1 | ecosystem: Environmental > Aquatic > Freshwater > Lake | place: Spain: Castile-La... | reverse complement strand
ACAGCCCGGACTTCGCCTCGTTCCAGAGCGCCCTGGAGTCGGTCTGTGTGGAACTGGCCACGGCCATCGTGCGCGACGCGGAGGGCGCCACCAAGCTGGTGACGGTCCGTGTCGAAGGTGCCGCCAGTCACGCCGAGGCGCGCCAGGTCGGTTACACCATCGCCCACTCGCCGCTGGTCAAGACCGCGCTCTTCGCCTCCGACCCCAACTGGGGCCGCATCCTCGCCGCGGTGGGGCGCGCCGGGCTCCAGGATCTGGACATCAGCGGCGTGCGGGTCTGGCTCGGCGACGTGCTGATCGTCGACAGCGGGGGTCGCGCCCTCTGCTACACCGAGAACGCGGGCGCTGCCGTCATGCGGGCACCGGAGATCCTGATCCGCGTCGCACTGGGTCGCGGCGCGGCCGCCGCGGACATCCTGACCTGCGACCTCTCCTACGACTATGTGCGGATCAATGCGGAGTATCGGTCGTAAACCGCGCCTAGCACGGTATGCGATGTTTTTGAATGGGATCGGCGTCGGCAGACTCGACGATTGCTGGAGTTGGCGCGGTTTAAGGTTTTGAACCGCGTCTCCACCGAGCTCGGTGAAATCTCAGTCGCCTATTGACTTCATGGACACCGCTTCTTCACGGCTGAGCAATATGACCCGGCAACAAATTCATGTCATGGCGGGAGCCATTCTCGATGATCAGGGCCGGGTGCTGGTCACGCGCCGCCCCGATCATGTTCACCAGGGCGGACGCTGGGAGTTTCCCGGCGGCAAACTGGAGCCCGGCGAAACCCCGGAGCAGGGACTCGCCCGCGAATTGGCAGAGGAACTGGGGATCAGTATCGGCGCCAGCCGACCACTGATCCGCGTCCACCACGACTATGGCGACCGCCATATTCTGCTCGACGTGCATCGGGTCGAGACCTACTCCGGACTCCCCGTCGGCATGGAAGGCCAGCCCCTGGCCTGGCTGGCACCGGAAGCCATGGACCCCGCGCGCTTCCCGGCCGCGGACCGGCCCATCATCAGCGCCCTGCGCCTGCCTCCGCTCCTGTTGATCACCGCGGACCCGCAAGACCCGCTGACCTTCTTAACACGACTGCGCCGCGCCATCCAAGACGGCATCCGCCTGATCCAACTGCGTGCCCACGCACTGGATGACCGGGCCTACCGTGAACTCGCCACCCAAGCGTATCCGCTCTGCGCCGCGGCGGGCGCGCGGCTCATCCTGAATCGCGACCCGGCGGCCGTTGCCTCCTGTCCGCGTCACGGGCTGCATCTGCGCGCCCAGACCCTGGCCGCCCTGGAGCAACGTCCGGGCGTCAGCGGCGACTGCGTGAGCGCTTCCTGCCACACCGCCGCGGAACTGACACGTGCCGCCGCCTTGGGGCTGGACTATGCGCTGCTCTCCCCGGTCAAGCCCACCACGACCCATCCGGATGCGCGACCATTGGGCTGGGCACGCTTCCAGGAACTGATCGACCCAGTCCCCCTACCCGTCTACGCCTTGGGCGGACTCGGCCGCGCGGATCTGACGACGGCGATCCACCATGGTGCCCAAGGCATCGCCGCTATCAGCGGATTGTGGCCGGCAGCAGTCGACGGCGGTTGAGCAACCCTTTACTTGCCTTCTTTTCTCGTTCCCACGCTCCAGCGTGGGAATGCCGTCGGGCCGCTCCAGCGGCCGGTAGCGCCACGCGACGGCTTCCGCGCTCGCGCTGACGCGTGGGAGCCAGATCACCGCGACTCATACCCGACTTGAATCGCTTCTCCGATTACAACGACAACGACAACGACAACGACAACGACAACGATTGTATTCGTTGTTCAACTAGTTTCCGGCTCGTTACTACCACTCTTTTCAGGATCACCACCACGCCGCAGCCGGTAAGCGAGACTCTCGCGCAACCCGTGATAGAGAAACTGCGGGCCATCGATGAGATCCCGCCGCCATACCTTGCGTGGCTCCATGGCCAAGCGCCAAAGCCACTCGAAACCAGCATCCCCAAGCCAGGACGGCACCCGTGTCACCTGTCCGCTCAGGAACCCGAAGGCGGCACCGACACCGACCAGCACCGGTACCCGCAGGCGCTCGCGGTACGCATCGATCCAGCGTTCCTGCCGCGGCAGACCCAGGCCGACCCATAGCAGATCGGCTCCCGACGCGTTGATACGGTCAAGGTCGGCGTCAACCTCCGCGGGGCTCAGTGGCCGGAACGGCGGCGAGCGGACGCCGACAATGCGATGGCCCGGATAGTCACTGACAAGGCGCCGACTCAGGGCGTCCAGGGTCGCCTCGGTATCGCCGTAGAAGTAGCTGGAATAACCACGGGCATCGGCAGCCAGCAGCACCCGCCGCATCAACTCGGCGCCCGGCACCCGCTCCGGCAGGGGCTGGCCGCGCAGACGCGCCAGCCAGATGGGCGCGATGCCATCCGGACAGAACAGGTCAGCCCGGTTCAGGATGGCGCGGAAGGCGGGGTCCCGATAACCGGTCCAGATGCCATGGAAACCGGTCACCACGACATGGTGCGGCCGTGGTGGACGTTCGGCGATCCACCCCTCGATGCGGGCGACCGCAGCATCGGTCCCCACGCGATCGATCTGCGCACCCAGGATCGTCACCTGCGCGCGCGGCGTGACCTGCGACAGCCCGGAACCGGCGCTTGCAGTACCGCTCATCGCGCGGCCTCCGCCGCCGCGACCTGACGCGCGATCCAGGCGTAGGTCGCTGCCAACCCCTCGCGCAGGGGTCGGCTCGGTGCCCAGCCGAGCCGGGCGCGGATCAGCCGGTTGTCCGAGTTGCGCCCGCGCACTCCTAAAGGGCCGGCAATATGCTCGATGGTCAGCGGTTTGTCTGCAATCTCCATGATCATCCGCGCGAACTGGTTGATCGAGACCATCTCGATCGAACCGATATTCAGTGGACCGGCGAAGTCCGACGCCATGAAGCGCAGGACCCCCTCCAAACATTCATCAATGGCCAGGAAAGAGCGCGTCTGTTCCCCATCACCCCAGATCTCGATACTGCCTCCGGGGGGCGCCGCGGCAACCTTGCGGCAGAGCGCCGCTGGAGCCTTCTCACGGCCATCGTTCCAACTACCCTCAGGGCCGAAGACATTGTGGAAACGCGCGACCCGCACCTGCAACCCGTGGTTCCTGGCGTAGGCGAAGTACAGGCGCTCGCTGAAGAGTTTCTCCCAGCCATAGTCGCTGTCCGGGTCGGCGGGATAGACCGAGTCTTCGACCGTGGTCGGCTCCTCGGGATCGCATTGGTTGTGGCGCGGATAGACGCAGGCCGACGAGGAGTAGAACACCCGCTTGACGCCGGCCCGGCGGCAGGCCTCCACCACGTTGAGATTGATCAGGGCCGAATTGTGCATGATCTCGGCATCGTGCTCGCCGGTGAAGGTGAAGCCGGCGCCCCCCATGTCGGCGGCGAGTTGATAGACCTCGGCGCTGCCGGCCACCACACGGGCCACCAGGTCGGGGTCGCGCAGGTCACCGAGAACAAATTCGTCCGCCGCGCTGGGCGCGAAGGGCGGCAGCTTCAGATCCACGCCGCGCACCTGCCGGCCCTCGGCCTTGAGGCGTCGCACCAGGTGCGCGCCGATAAATCCGCCGGCCCCGCAGACCAGCGCCAGATCATTGCTCATGCCAGGACCTCCGGCATCCCCGCGACTGCCGGGGCGCTATCGACGCCACCAACCGAACCCCAACGCTTGCTCATGCTCTTCCTCGCTGCAACGTCACATCGTCCAGATCCGCGCGACTGTCACGCTCCCAGCCGGCCGCGCCGACCGAGGTCAGCGACGGACTGCGCCAGCCGCGCGCGTTGCCACTCCGGCCCGCGCACCCGTTCCAGTGTACCGAGATAGGCGAGCAACGGCGCATGCAGCAGCAGATCGACACTGTACAGGGCGGCGGTGTTCTCAGGGATGTTGCGGATCGTCAGATACGCCATGATACCGCCAACCTGGAGCAGGAACAGCCACTGCGCATGGTCGCGCGCATAGCCGCGCAGCACCGCTCGGGCGAACAACACCCAGCCCCACACAAGCCCGCCGAGATAGAGCGCGGCGCCCGGATAGCCGGCGGCCAGCGCGGCGTACAGCAGTCCGTTCTGCGCATTCAGACCGATCAGGCGGCGATCCGCCTCGGGTCCGGAACCGAGCCACGGTGCCGCCTCCACCACCCGCCAGCCCAGCCGCCAGATCAGGTCGCGGCCGGTCATCGACTGCAGTTTCGACAACGCGTCGCCACGGGTCGCGAAGTCGATCAGATAGCGCAGCCAGTCCTCCGGAAACAGTCCCTCAAGCAGCGCCAGCCCGGCCAGCAGCATCGTACCGATTCCAACATAGCGTATTCGTCCGCCGAACAACCAGACCACCAGGCCCAGCGCGAAGGCCGCCCCGACGATGCCCTGACGGGCTTGAAACAACCAGATCGCCACCAGCGCGGCCAGGCTGAGCGCCGCCCAGATCAAACGTCGGAAGCCATGCCCCCCCAGCGCCATCACCAATCCAACCACCGCGGGTATCATCGCCAGACGCGCCATCCCGGTGGAGCGCGAGATCGCCCCGAACCGACCGAGATCCGTGCGGTGGACTAACCCGTGGGCCGTCATCCCAAGCTCACTCTTGACCAGCAACACATCGCGGGCGATGAACAGCATTCCGATGAATAACAAGGTTGTCAACAGCCAGATCAAGCGATTGGTCGCCATCGCCCGCGGCAGCGGATCAACAGTGCCGAAAGACCAGTCGATGGCCGCGAATACGCCGAGATAGGCGAACGCCCAGTACCAGACCGGAAAATCGGTGCCGGTCAGCAGTGCGGCGAGCAGCGCCAACAATGCATAGCCGATCCACAACCCCTCGGCCAGGGTCGGCACCCGGTGGCGCTGCCGCAGCAGCGGCGATAACAGAGGCCAGAGAACGAGGGGGAGCAAGGGCCCCAGCGTACGCAGTGCATTGACCCAATCAACGAAGTCCTGTGGCGCCTCTTTCAGATACCAAGGGCCGCCATTGATCCCTGCCCAACAGCTAAGCCAAACCAACAGCAGCCAGAACCACCGTGCACCAAAGACGGGGGGTACCCCGTCAGCGGATTGGTGTGGCCGGAACACCCGTCGCTCCTGGTATGCCGTTCAGGTTGCACTGAATATCGGGGACGGCCAGAACCCGTCTATACACAGATTCAAGCGCATCGATCTTGGCCGCAAGATCGTAGTGTCCGGCCCGCGCCAAGGCGCCGGCGGCGAGGCGCCGACGCTCGGACTCATCCGCCGCGAGCTGCCGCAGCGCCGCGCTGAGCGCAGCAACGAAGGTCGCCGGCCGATCGATTGGCAGACAGATCCCAGCAGCCGCCGTCACCACATCGGGGAAGCCGCAATGGTTGGGGCAAAGCACCGGCAGCCCCTGGCTCATCGCCTCCAGCAACACGGTTGAGGTCAGGTCTTGCAGACTGGTGATGACGAACAGATGCGCCCGGCGCAGCCCGCTGATCGCCTCGGAGCGACGCACCGTGCCGTGCCAGGTACAGCGCGAGGCAACACGTCCGAGTCGCGCCGCCTGCCGTTGCCAGGCAGCGGTTCGTGGCCCGCTACCGTAAATGTCGAGCCGCCAGTCGAGATCCGCGGCCAATCCGGCGAGCGCCCGCAACAACAGCGGCAGGGCCTTGCGGGGGATATGGGCGCCGCTCCAGGCCAGTCGCAGGGGTTCATCGGGACCGCGCAACGAGATCCCCGAGGCGCGGAGCGGGGATGTCACCTCGCTGACGATCGTGCTCGGGCAACCATAGCAGCGTTGCAGCGCCCCGGCGATGCCGCTGGTAGCGGCGATCAGGCCGGGACCGGCGCGTACCGCCGCCTGCCGCGGTGCCCTCAACAACCAACGATGGAGTTGATTCATGACATTGCGCCCGCCGAAATAAAGCATACCGACGGGACCCAGCGCGCCGAACAATCGCCACGGAGTGTCCTCCATGCCGCCGATCGGACCCCAGACGAAGGGCGGCGCGAGACGCCAGAGCCCCCCGGGGAAGCGAAACCCGACATAGGTGAGTTGATGCGTCAGATCGTAGTGCTGCCCCGCGACGAGCCGGGCCGCGATCCGCGCCGCGGACCGAAGCCAACTGCGATAGGCATGGTTCATCAGTGGCTTCAGTAATGAGCCTTCAATCCAGCACCAGGATGGCGTTGGCCGGTAATGCCAGGGGCGGGACGGTGGATAGATGAATGTGACATGCGATGCCCACGGGGCGCTGGTGGTCCGCAGATAGGCCTCGATCGCATCACGATGAAAGACCGCCGTGATGACGGTGACCTCGCAAAATGAGGCCATCGCCTGCACCCAATTCCAGCCTACTGCCTCCTCGGAACCCCGGGTCGGATGGCAGGCGTAGGCGCAGACCAGGATGCGCGGGCGGGGCGGCAACCAGCCACTGAACGTGCTTGGGGTCGCGGTTGACACAGCCATGCCCCGGTGACCTCAGATCCAGGTCCGCCCAAGCTCATCAGCCATCGGCGTCCTGCCCTGGTCCGGCCGCGGGCACCCGATGCACCGGTTTGCTGGAGAATGATAACTGCTCGCCCAGGCCGCGCACATTGCCGACGAAGCGCTCCAGCATGCCGCGATTGCGATGCCGCAGGGCTGCGGCCAGCGTCATGGTGCCGCGTATCAGGAGCCCGATCAGGCAGCGCGGCATGGACAAACCATGCTTACGTACGAAGTAGAGCCGGTTGCGGACCTCGATCCGGCCAAACTCGCCGGCTCCAATCTTTCCCGCGGTGGCATACCGATGCTCGTAACGGGCGTCATTCACGACCACGAGTTCACCCACCCGGCGGGCTCGCCAACTGAGTTCAAGATCCTCCAGATAGCTGTAACCAATGAAATATTCATCGAATCCGCCGATCTCCCGGAACAAGTCCGCGCGCCAGACCGCGGCCCCGGTCGGCAACCAGTCGACCGACGTATCGCAATCGACGGTGCCAATGACACTCTGCCAGCCGGACGGCGCCACGGCCCCGGGACGACGCGCATAAAGGCCGAAGCGCTCCGCCAGCCAAGTACGCTTGAGACCGCCCCGGACTGCGTCTGCGACGGCATCGACCTGATTGAAACCTACACCCACGACACCCTCAGCCCGCGGTGAGGACCAGAAGGCGAGCATCCGCTCGAAGGCATCAGGGGCCAGCGCGATGTCATCGTCAAGGAGCGCGATCAGTTGCGCCTGGCCGTAAACCTCCTTTACGCCCCGATTGCGTTGCGCGGCAGCAGAGGGCGGCTGATGTCTGATCACCGTGACCCGGTTCGGATCGATAACACCCTCAAGATAAGTCACCAGGGCCTCGCCGCTCGCATCGACGACTATGACCCGCGCCGGGGGGCAGGTTTGCTCCTCGAGATCAGCGAGTAGATCCCGCAACATGGCGCCGCGATCCTTGGTCGGGATGACTACGACGAGACTTGCAGATCGGGTCAAGGCGGCTACTCGCATGGGTTCGGCGGCGACTTCGCAAGAAACCGGATGATTGTCGCACATCCTTGATTTATTGTGTCAGACGATCAGCGTTAGTCCTCAACCGCACCTCATCGAGCAGCGGAATTTGGCCGGGCAGCATGGTGTTGTGGTACCGGAGCGGCGTCACCGACTGGCGCGCGCCCTTCGACAACAACCAAGCCAAGCGTGGGAATGCTGCTCCGACGGCGGTGCCCAGGCGTCCGCCGCGATCCGCTCCGACCACTCCAGCTTGCACAAGCAACCCAACGATACCTATTAGGCATTGTGCGTCATGACAAAAGATAATACTGAAAATCTTCTATGCGAGTGCTGCGGTAACGCGACTGCCCCGGAAATTGCTGCAAAACGAGGATACGCACTAAGGAAATGTTTAAATTGCGGTTTGTTTTTTGTTTGGCCGCAGCCGTCGCGAGAAGAGCTGGGATTCTTGTACAGTCGATCTCAGGGCTATTTCGGTACGGCAGCGACGGATCTCGCGAAGACGTCCGGGGAATCAGCGCTGAGTCTACATAAGTTATTAGCAGAGCGCAGGTTGGGTAAAGGAATGCTGCTTGATATCGGGTGCGCTACGGGAGAACTTATCTTCCACATGAAAAAACTAGGTTACACAGTAGCGGGTTGCGATGTGAGCGCCGAAGCGGTACGCATCGCGATAGATAACGGACTTGATGCCAAAGTGGGCGATATTGAAACCTTGCAATATCAAGCAGAGTCATTTGACATAATCAACATGGGTGATGTTCTCGAACATGTTTCGTCGCCTCATGATACTTTAAGGACAGCTTTTTCCTTGCTCAAGCCAGGCGGCGCTATTGTCATTGCGACACCTAACTCAAATTCCAGCTTCGCGCTTTCGACCCTGCTTCTGTCAAGAACAACCGGGTTTCCGTGGGCACACTCGGAAGCACCCTATCACCTGTTTGAATTTGCTCCGAAATCGATTCTGGAGCTACTAGTGAAAGCGGGGTTTTCTGCTTCTGAGGTCATGACGTCCGGTAACGCCTCATTGATGTACACAGTTGGCGCTACCGGCTATTTTGATGATCTAAAGCGGGAACTTAAGTCCAGCGGTCGATATAAGATACGCATTTCCGTTATCCCGTATATCGCGAAGCTGTTCGCGATTGCCGGGTTGCTGTTGCCTTTTTACATATTTTCCAGAATAGCTAACTCGATGAGGAATAGCGGGCAAGTAATTACAGCAATTGCTCGCAGGATAGAGTCGAATGACCTTCAATCGTTCCGACAAAGCCAGTCTGCGACCAACATGCGGATCTCCGACATGAACCTCTCGACTGAGAACATCCTTGCCCGCTGCGCCAGGTCGGCGTGCAGCGCTCGCTGTCGATCCGGATTATCCAACAACGCGACGATTTTCGCGACTGCCTCGTCTTGATCCCGGTAAATCAACTCATCGCTCATAACGATCTCCGCTGGTCCTCCCTGGTTCGGTACAAAGGGAATGCATCCCGCCTTGACATACTCGGCCACCGCAATCCCAAAAGCCTCCCCGGTACACCCGTGTATCGCAAAACGATGTTGCGCCAGCAACGCCATCTTCGCTGTTTCGACCAGATAGCCATCGGCAAAACACCAGGCAGCGTTGCGCGCGATCTGATCGCGGATCGCCCGCCCGTATCCATCATCGCCCAGCGCCCCGACGAGATGCAGGTGAACGTCATAGCCAGCGGCCCTCACCCGCCCCAGAATGTCGATCATCCGCTCGATACGCTTCTCTTGACTGACACGCCCCATCAGGACAAAGCCGTCTTCCCGCTGCTCCCAAGGAAGCGTCGGCGCGGCGTCGGCGACCGGCGGGAATATCACCCGCTTACTGACGAGTCCCAAGCGTGAATGGAGCAGATCGGCGGTCCATGCGGAATTGGCGACCAGCCAATCTTCGCCGCCCTGATAATGGCTGGTGCCGGCGATTGTACGCGTCAAGGCAAGATAGCCATCGCGCGGCAGACCACCGCGATGAAACCAGCGTCTCGCCCCCCCGACGATCGGGTGGTACTGGCGACGCAACGTATCGTCAAAGGAAAAATCAGCGACGAATTGGATCGCGGGCCTGCCGAAATCCATCATGTTATAACCACTGATACAGACATCGAACCGCGCCGCCACCGAGCGCAGGAAGCGCGCGAACAACGCACCACGTAGAGCATCCGTATGACCTATAGCCCATCGTCGCCATTGCGGTGAAAGCAATGCGTCGCAGTGATTCGCTTCGAGATTCGTTCCACAATGCCCGTTCAACCTCGCGAGATCGATCGGGCAACCGGTTGCGATGCTCACCTTGCAGGACGCGCGCAGTGCTTCGACACCCCACAGCACCCTGAACTCTGAGCCTCCGGAGGCCAGACAGGGGTGCGCGATCAAGACCGTCTGCATCGCATCCCCAGGATCATTCAGTACGCTCAAAGTGGTAATGGATTTCCGTACCGCGCGGCGCATGCCACGCTGACTGGAAGCCGTGCTCTCGCATGAACGCCACAATATCCCCGGCGGAGGCGCCCTGCGACCGCAGCAGATCCGGATGGACTTCGACAAACACGTCACGGAGATCCCGGATGCCGAATGACTCGGAGAAGCCCCCCAGCACAGCAAGCTCCCCCCCTTCCACATCGATTTTTATCACGTTTGGCCAAAGTCGTGTCTCCCTGACCAGATCATCCCCGCATCGGACCAGCACCTGCGTCACCCCAACCCCTGCTCCCGTTCGGTAGGTCAAACGATCTTTGCCCTCGGCGCCGTCACCGGCGGTCAGCAACCATCCCACTCCCGCCGTGTCGCCAAGCGCAGTTGCGACCACGCGGGTCTTGACACCGGCAACGCTATTCAAGGCAAGGTTACGTGCAGCGGTATCCGCGATGAGCGGATTGGGCTCGACAGCGAAAACTTCCCCGCCTCCGAGCCGATTGAGTCGCCGTGCCGCAAGCACCGAGAAGACACCGATGTTGGCACCCACGTCGTACACCACATCATTTTGCCGGAGACAGGCCAGGAAGCGCGCGACCAGATCTGGCTCGTGGTGGCCCGCCATATCGACACGGGTGAGTTCGGCCTTGGTCCTGGCCAGGAACTCCAGTTGGAAACCAAAGGCGCTCACGCGCTGCCGGCCACGCGCCAGCAGACGGCGCTCGTAGAGCGCCAGCAACGGGCGACCCAGACCAAGCCTCCGCAAACCGGTTTCCAAGCGCGAGCCGGCGAGCGTCTGACGCAAACGCTGGATCAGCTGCATCGCGGATTAACCTCCGATTCAGAACGCGGATCACAAGGCGGCGACCCGTCCGGACCAATGACTTGCTTATCATGGAACCCGACCGGTCCCCAGCACAACCACCAGAACCGTAACGACCAACAGCGAGGGCGCGGCCACCGCCCGCAACGCCGCCCGTCCCAGGTCTGCATCGGCCCGACGCAAACAATACAGAGTCCATGGCATGGTCAGACCCCAAGTACACAGCGATGTCGCAAGCGCGACGCCAGCGATCCCCAGCGGCAAGCCGGCCAGGATCGCCAGTCCCTGGATCAGCGCGCTGCCGAGCGCCCAGCGCCGATAGCGCCCGCTTTCGCCGCGACTGATAAAGGCCCAACCCGTCGATGAGAGCAGTGGCTGCAATGCCAGGGTCGGCGAAAGGTTACGCAACACCGTTACCACCGGGTCCCATTGGGGCCCGAACACGACTCCGACGATTTGCGGCGCCCACAATAGGGCCGTGAGCGCCAAACCGGCGCTGACCCAGGCCAAAGTCGCCAAGACGCGACGGAAGGTGCGTTGAAAGCGCTCCGGGTCGGCGGTCAGTCGGCTGAGGGTTGGTACGATCACTTCGTGCAGCGGCGTGGAGATCTGCGAACTCGGCAGCATGAACAGCTGATAGCCGCGACTATAATAGCCGAGCAATACGGGTCCGTAGAGGACACCCACCCCGATCTTGTCGATCTGGCGTGCCAGATACCCGAACAGGGTTACCCCGAGCAGATCGCCGCCGAAACGCAGCATCGGCCGCACTCCACAGCCGCGCACCGGCCGTCCCGGCCGCCAATCGGAGGCAAGCCCCAATCCGAGCAATTGGATCGCACCTTGAACCACCGGCATGGCCACCAGGGACCAATAACCGGCCCCCCACCAAGCCATCATCAGCCCCGCCAACACCGACAGAGTGAGACCGAGAATGTCGCTCAGCATCAACATGCGAAACCGCATCTGCCGTAACAGCAGCGCGCGGTAGTGGACCGCCGCGCTGGCGATGACATATACCGGCGCGCCGAGCAGCGCGATCCCGGTTAGCCGGGGGTCATGATAAACCCAGGCGATCAGCGGCGCGAACAGCATCACCGCCAGCGTCAACAAGAGGCCAAACCCGAGATTCAACCAAAACAGCGTACTGAGCTGGGCCTGGGTGATCTGCGCCCGCTGCACGATGACCTGGGACAATCCCAGACCGGCAAAGAGCCCGACGAGCCCGGTCAGCGCGCTGACCATCGCAACCAGCCCAAAGTCCAGCGGCGTCAACAGCCGCGCCAGTAGAACCATAGCGGCAATCTGAAGCCCCAGCTTGACGACCTGCGCAGCCAGCACCAACGCGCCGGCGCGCAGCGAGCGCGCACCCGAATCGGCGTTCAGATGCTCGGTTCCCGGTCACTACAACCGAATGATCCCGTCATCGTCCTCATCGACCAGCGAGATCCCCTCGATCGAACGATCCATCGCCGCGCGCTGCGCACTGCCGCCCTGAAGTTTGATCATGAGCCGGACCTCATTGGCTGAGTCGGCCAGGCGCAGGGCGTCTTCGAAGCTGATCTCGCCCTCCTGGT
>Ga0247844_1007490_pt1 | contig 12341 bp, 10 predicted proteins | sample LaCtaG_FD_192421 | JGI IMG/M metagenome (GOLD analysis project Ga0247844, IMG submission 192421) | Freshwater microbial communities from meromictic Lake La Cruz, Castile-La Mancha, Spain - LaCruzMarch201714.5m_1 | ecosystem: Environmental > Aquatic > Freshwater > Lake | place: Spain: Castile-La... | reverse complement strand
CATTGGCAATTTGAGGAACAGGCAATTTGAGTGTAGTGAGCCAACACACAGTTAGCATTACAGCAGAGCCTAAGAGGGCATAAAGCAAGCCGCCCCACTGATAAAGCAGACCAGATAATAGGGTGCCAATAAAGCGACCCAAGGCATTGGCGGCATAATAAAAACCAACGTCTTCAGCTGCCTTTTCTGAGCCAGCATAGGCTAAGACTAAATAGCTGTGCACTGAGGAATTCACGGCAAAAGCAAATCCAAATAAGCCCAGCCCACCGACTACCCACCATTGCAGATGAGGTACATTTTGCCAAACGGCGGCGGCGATTGCCAAGGGTATGAGGGCTAAAAATAATGACCACCAGCGCGCTGCAGGCACTTCAGAGGACAAGCCATCCATGCTGCGTTTGACGATGTTTGGCGCTAAGGCTTGCACGAGTCCATAGCCAATTGTCCATACGGCTAAAAAGCCACCCACCATGGTGAAGGTCCAGCCTACGGAGTATAAAAAGACAGGGACTCCAACCACAAACCAGACATCGCGTGCCCCAAACAACATCACGCGTGCGGCCGCCAATACATTGACTCCAGCATTTTTAGCAAACAGCTCTCTCGCAGACTTGGAGGCTTTGCTTGTGCCAATCATGGGCGGCAAGCTTAGCATGACGCCAATTAACACCAATCCTAATAATCCAGACATACTGAGTAAAGCGTATTCAAAACCAATGCTCTCGAGTAAAAGTCCGCCCAAGAAAAAACCGAAGCCCTTCATGGCATTTTTACTGCCCGTGAACCACGCTACCCACTTAAACAACTGCCCACTGCTTTGCGTCTTGGCTTGTGCTTGGGTTAATTTAATCGCTGATTTACTGGCTGTTTTAGTCAGGTCTTTTGCTACGCCACAGATCCCTTGCGAGAGGACCACCCATGTTACAGATAGGGCAATAGTCCAGCTCGGATCGAGCTGCGATAGCATTACAAAACCCACAATTTGGGTGACTAAGCCCACTGTAAGCATGCGCGTGATGCCAAACTTGGTAGCCAGCCAACCGCCGATTAAATTGGCCAGTATTCCGGCAGCTTCGTAGAGTAAAAATAGAAAAGCGAGCGCAAACGGTGAGTAGCCTAACTTATAAAAATGCATTAACACCAACATCCGTAGTGCGCCGTCGGTGAGAGTGAAGCCCCAATACGCCGCTGTCACGATCATGTAGTTCCGCACGGCCGGTGTGACAGTGGACAGACTACGGTCGGTGTTGCTCACTTCAAATGCCCATTTTTTCCATGTGGCAAGCTAAATCAACCATACGGCAGGCGTAGCCCATTTCATTGTCATACCAGGCATAGACCTTGAGCAAGGTGCCATCGGTAACCATAGTGGATAAGGCATCGACAATCGAGCTTCGCGTATCACGCGCATAGTCAGCGCTAACGAGGGGGCGTATTTCATAGCCTAAGATTCCAGCAAGGTCTCCACTGGCTGCAGTCTTAAATAAGGCATTCACTTCTTCGGCACTGGTTTCACGATTAAGCTCAAACACGCAGTCGGTCAGGGAGGCATTTAGCACGGGTGCACGCACAGCATGGCCATTTAGCTTACCTTTGAGTTCAGGGTAAATTAAGGCGATGGCTGTTGCGCTGCCTGTGGTGGTTGGGGCCAAGCTCATCATGGCACTGCGCGCTCGGCGCAAGTCTTTATGCGGAGCATCGACTATTAAGTTGGTATTGGTGGGGTCATGGATGGTGGTAATTTGACCGTGCTTGATGCCGATATTCTCGTGCACTACTTTTACTACTGGTGCCAAACAATTGGTTGTGCACGAGGCAGCAGTCACAATGTAATTAATGGCGGGGTCATACAAATGGTCGTTGACACCGACTACTATATTCAGCACTCCACCCGTTTTGACTGGGGCGGCGACGATCACGCGTTTTGCACCGCGGTCAAGATGGCCTTGCAGGGTTTCTGGGGTTAAAAATTTTCCGGTGCATTCCAATACGACATCAACACCCATCTCGCCCCAATTAATTTCGGCAGCCGTGGCATGCGCAGTAAATCGAATGTTGTGATCGTCAATGAGGAGGGTATTTTCACCCTCGTGACGGATATCGGCGCGCCATTTGCCTTGTACGCTATCAAACGCCAATAAGTGCGCTAATGTAGCAACACCCCCTTTGAGTTCATTAACGTGAACTACATTAAGTCGATTATCGGCACGGGGATCATCGCTTTGACGCTCTGCTGCTCCCATTGCCGCACGCAGCGCAAGTCGTCCAATACGGCCCATGCCATTGATGCCTATTTTCATCGCATTGCCTTTCTAAACAATTGATCTAATTATATTTTTTCACTATGACAGTTATGTTACAAACGCTTTCTTCGCTTGCCCTAAGTGCATATTTGCTAAGGGTATTTTCATCTAGCTCGTTTGGTTTGGGCTTCATGCTCCGGTATGGCACTTAAAGGCTGATCGGCCCTTTAATGGGCTTCTGCGTCTAAAAGGGCCTTTGCTTCAGCACGTATACGAACCCAAAGTACGGCTGCATTCAGTAGGGTAAAAACCAAGGCAATCCATGGCAGCCCGAGAGCCATGGGCAGAGCAATGATCTCAGCAGCCACAATCACGTAATTGGGATGAGCCATGTAGCGATATGGACCGCGCATTACACGAGCCTCACCGGGCACGACGATGATGCGCGTAGTCCAGCGCTCACCAAGGGTTGCAATTACCCAAACGCGTAAGAACTGCAACACAATATAGAGGGCTAGCCACCATAAGTTAATCTGCGCATCGCTAGCAAAAATCCAAAGCAAAAGTAGCCAAGCAGCATGCATGACAACGATAAATCCGTAGTGACCCGGCGATTTCTCAATACCGCCACGCGCAAGTAGGCGCGCCGTATTGCGTTTTGCCAGCACCAATTCCGCTAGACGTTGTGCCGTTACTAAGGCCAAAATGAAGATAGCGAGAGTCAAGATAGGGGGCTCAGTGTTGAACGGTTACCGGAATAGCAGCCGCTGTGAAGCCGGGACCAAGGGCCGACATAAGGTATGTACCAGGCTGAGCATTTTCAAGAAGGCGTTTTAGAACAAAGAGCACCGTAGGCGCCGACATATTGCCATGGTCTTTCAGTACGCTGCGCTCGACATCGAGTGATCCAGGCTTTAACGCAAGTGCTGCCTCCAGGGCTTCCAGCACTTTTGTACCACCCGGATGAAAGCCAAAACGCATGACGGTATCCCGCGTTAGATTTAATTCCTGGAGAAAATGATTTACTACCGGGGCGATTTGCCTGCGGATAAACGGCGGAATGTCACGATTAAAAATAACCTCTAAGCCATCATTATTCACGTCCCAACCCATAATTTCTAATGTCGATGGCCAGGTGTGTTGCACGCCAGTACCAACGATAGTCCGGTCACTTGCTTTTGCGGTGGTCAGCACCACAGCGGCAGCACCATCACCAAAGAGGGCCGAAGCGACAATGTTTGCTTTGGTAAGGGTGTCTTGGTGAAACCACAAGGAACAAAGCTCTACAGCAACCACCAAAACAACGGAGCCTGGATTAGCGCGTGCCAATTGAACACCCAATACTAGGCCACTCACGCCGCCTGCACAGCCTAAGCCAAATACGGGCACCCGCAATACATTGGACCGAAAGCCCAGCTCACTTGAGACTCGAGCCTCCAGCGTGGGCGTTGCAATACCACTAGAACTGATGGTAACTACAGTATCAACATCAGCTGCATTGATTTTTGCCGCAGCCAGGGTATTTTTTGTCGCTGCAATAAATAATTGGGTAGCGACATGAAGGTAGGCAGAGTTGCGCTCCGCTAAGCCTCGAGGTTCTCGATACCAGTCCAGCGGCATGGCAATGGCTCTGTTTTCAATGCTGGCATTTTGGAAGACAGGTACTAAGCGTTCAAATTCAGGAAAGCGCTCCTGAAATTGTGCACGCACCACCGCGAGTGCATCTGCTTGTGAGAGGCGATGCTTGGGTAGGGCGGTTCCGAGGCCAGATAGCGCAATATCGCTCACGTGCTTACCTTCTATTTACTCGCGTTTACGAAATACCACCACATGCTGCCATGGCAATGTGTTTACGGTGCGCTCCCAGTCCAGTGGAAAAACACCCGCTTCTCGCTTAATTTGTGCCTCGCTCATCTTGTGCAATGGCTTAATGGGCACCCGTATGTCCTCGGCTTTGTATTCGACGAAGACGAGACGACCCCGCGGTTTAAGGGCATGCATGATGCTGCTCATCACCTCATACGGAAAGGCCAGTTCGTGGTAAACATCGACCATGATGGCCATGTCGATTGAGTGCTTAGGTAATTTGATATTGTCGACCGCACCCAGCTTGACTTCAATCTGCTTGAGGCCCGATCGATTTACTCCAGTTTGAAGAATATTGACCATTTCAGGCTGCAAATCAAGGGCAATTATTTTTCCGCCCGGCATCACCAGCGGAGCCATACGACGCGATAGGTAGCCGGTACCTGCGCCAATGTCTGCTACCACCATGCCCGGTTGCAAAGCCAAGGAATCCAGCAATAAATCGGTGCGTTCTTCGCGCTCGCGCTTATCCCGCTCAAGCCATGAAGCACCTTGCCAGCCCATGACTGCCGAGATTTCACGATCCATATAGCGTTTGCCGATGCCATCGACGCTGGCCGGGGTCGTCACGTAGCCAGGTGAGACAGTCTGCTGTGCCTGCACAAAATTAACAGCCAGTAAGCATGCACAGAAACTAAAAATTCGTAGAGTGTTCAAATGGACCTTGAATTGGTGAATTACGGCAGATTTAAGAGGGTCATTTAGATACTAACCAAATTTAGATAATTTCGTTTTTTAAGTGCGGTACCTCGAATTTGGCGGTACATACTTCCATAAAGCAATGATCCAAAGAGCGCAACCCAGATACAGAAACGTAAAGAACTGAATTGGTAAATCCCAGTAGAGCAGTTGGCTGAGCTGATGCATCCAAAACGATTCGGGGGCAGTGGTATTGCGCAGATAGGCCTCAAGCGTGGTGAGCGGGCACGTAACATGAAACAGCGCCTCGATTGCTATGAGGATCATCAGACCCAGATGGATTTGACGCAAACGCCGTGCCCTTACCCAAGTCCAGCGCCAATAAGCGCCTAGCGGAATGAAGACCATGCCCAAGACTAAAAAGGCAGCAATTGTAAAGTGAGTGATTAATACGAGATCAGCTAACAGCTTCATTAGGCTAGTTGATTAACCGAGCGCAATTGGATTTGATATACCTTGTTACAGCAAGGCACCGCGCGCGGCGATAGGCCAAATAGCCTCGACTGCATTGCCCCGAACACAAATCATTTCATCATACAAATTGACGGTGGGATCGCAATGGCCGGGTATGAGCATGATGGAGTCTCCCAGATTAAGAGGCGAGTCTGCAGTGAGCTCAAGAACGCCATGTTCATCCGAGGCTTTAAGGTAGCTTGCATCGGTGCGCTGCCAAACTAGCGGCATCCCCGAGTCGACGCTCGACGCCTTGAGGCCAGCATCCACCACGGCGCGACCTAGAGTGGGGTGGCTAAGAATGGCTGTTTTGATAAATAAGGCATGCTCAAATGGCAAATCACTTGCATCGTGCTGGTTTTTAGCATAGTCGCGATCCATCAAAATATAGGATCCTGCTTGCACTTCATTAAAAATCGTTGATGTTCCTTCCAGCATCACAGAGCCAGTACCAGCGCCCGTAATGCGCTTTACAGCAATCCCTACTTTTTCAATGGCTGCTTTTGCTTCAGCCGCTTTAGCGCATACGGCCGCAATCGCACTTTGCCGATCTTGGGGGTGCCGATAGTGCTGGGCACTGCCGTGGTAGCACTGCAAGCCCATGAAGTTTAAGTAGGGCGCTTGATCAATTTGGCGTGCTAGTTCAACGGTTTGTTCAATTGAAGTCGTGCCGCAGCGACCCATGCCCACATCCACTTCAATGTAGAGATCAATGCTGACTTGTCGTTCAGCGCTGGCGCGCGCAAAGGCGGATACGTTATCGGCATGGTCAACCAAAATGCCGATACGGGCCTGCTGTGCCAAATCAAGCGCATGCCTTATTTTCTGCTTGCCAATGACTTGATTGGTAATCAGGATATCGGGAACACCCGCTGCGACAAAGACGGCTGCCTCACTGACTTTTTGGCAGCAAATACCCACCGCACCGGCTTTTATCTGGCGCAAAGCAATTTCTGGGCACTTATGGCTTTTGGCGTGGGGGCGCAAGCGTACCCCGGTGCTAGACATGGCATCTTGCAATAGTTGTACATTGCGCTCAAACGCATCTAAATCTAGAATCAAGGCGGGCGTATCAATTTGATCCAATGCATCGCCAACGCGGGCTGCTTTCCAAGGTGCCATGGTGGATTCCACGCTTAAAAAGTAATTTTAGGGTATTTCCCATGAAATATCGATTCTTAGCGTCGCAGGGCTTAACACGTCATCAAATTGACATGAAGGCCTTTGATCATTGGAAGTCTTACCAAGGACGCGCTATGAACGAATTCAATGACCCCGTAGTTAATCCACTGTATGACTTACAGGTACCCCTTGAAACTAGGGCCGGTCGCAGGCACTTTTTAAAGTCAAGCGCTGCTTTGTTGGCCGTCCTTAGTCCTATTTACGGTTCGGCACAAAACCTACCGAAGTCCGTTTGGGGCAAGTCCCCTCGGTTTACCTTTGAGTCCGTTGGTCTAGAGCGTGCCAGCGATGGCATTGCGGTCCCCAAAGGCTACCGTTGGTCTGTTGTGGCTGCATGGGGTGATCCAATTAACGGCAAGTTTCCTGTGATTTCGTATGACGTCATTAATACCCCACAACAACAGGCCAAGCAATTTGGCATGCACCACGATGGCTGCGCTTTTTTCCCCGATAAAGGCTTTGCGGATCGTGGGTTGTGGGTAGTGAATCATGAGTACACCGACGATGGCTTATTGCACCCCGATGGCATGAAAACCTGGTCTGCTGATAAGGTGGAAAAAAGCCAGGCTGCGCATGGCGTTACCGTCGCTCAGATACAAAAGCAAGCCGATGGCCAGTGGCATGTGATATCCAGTCCATTTGCGCGGCGCATTACGGCATACACCCCATGTGTAATCTCTGGACCCGCTGCCGGTAGCCCACGCATGCAAACCGCGTTTGATCCCCAGGGTAAGTTAGTACTTGGCACTCTTAACAATTGCGCCAATGGCGTGACGCCCTGGGGTACGTATTTAACGTGCGAAGAAAACATCAATGGTTACTTTATAAAAACAGGCTCACCTAGCAAAGAAGAGCGGCGCATTGGCATTAATGCCACCGGCTTTGGTTACCGCTGGCAGGAGTTTGACACTCGTTTTAATGCGGACCTGCATCCTAATGAAGCAAATCGTTTTGGTTGGGTAGTGGAGATTGATCCGCGTAATCCTGACAAGGCGCCCATTAAGCGGACAGCGTTGGGTCGTTTTAAGCATGAGGGAGCCGCGGTTACCCTCGCTAAAAATGGCCGAGTGGTAGTGTATATGGGCGACGACCAGCGCGGCGAGTATGTTTACCGCTATGTCAGTAAGCACCCATATCAAGCCAATAAGCCAGAGCAAAATCAATCGCTACTGGATGATGGGACTTTGTTCGTGGCGCAATTTGGGGACAATGGCAAAGGCCGCTGGATTCCCTTGGTACATGGGCGGGAAGGTTTAACTCCGACGAATGGTTTTCCGGATCAAGCCTATATTCAAATCGAGGCGCGCCTTGCAGCTGATCAAGTTGGAGCAACTCCGCTGGATAGGCCGGAATGGGTCGCGGTTCACCCAACTGCCGGGGATGTGTATTTATCCCTGACGAATAATAGCCAGCGGGGTAAGGAGTTTGCAATTAATGCGGCCAATCCCCGAGCGAATAATGCAATGGGGCACATTATTCGCTGGAAGCCCAGTCAGCTCGATGCAGCTAGCGAGCAATTTGAATGGGAAATCTTTGTTTTGGCTGGCGACCCAGAGGCGCAAGACCCCAACCAAAGGGGAAATGTGCGCGGCGATATTTTTGGCTCACCTGACGGCTTGTGGTTTGATCCGCGGGGCATGCTGTGGATGCAGACCGACATATCATCAGGCGCACTTGGAAAAGGCCCCTATGCTCGCATCACTAACAACATGATGTTTGCGGCAGACCCTAGTAGTGGGGAGTTTCGGCGTTTCTTAATTGGTCCCAATGGCTGCGAAGTAACGGGTATGGATTTCACACCCGACTACAAGACCGTGTTTATCAATATCCAGCATCCGGGCGAAATCCCGCGTGAGCGCAGTAATCCAGATAAACCAAAAGCAAGTAGCGACTGGCCAGATCGAACGGTATTCTCAAGACCACGCTCAGCCACGATTGCAGTTTGGCGTGACGACGGTAAACCGGTTGGCGTATAACTAGGGCTTACGCGAGAGCAGTAAAGGCCTAAATGAAAACGGGCTGTTCTTGCTGCCGTCGATGGTGATTTCCACCGCCTCTACTTGTTCGTCACCCATGACCTGCACTCGATAGACTTGATGCAGCGGTCGCTTCTTATTGCTACCTAGTGCCATGAAGGGCTGATCAATAATGAGGCGATGGCTATCACCGTGAATAATCAAAGCAGGTTTGGCCAATTCGGCCAGCTTTGCATTCATCAGCAAAATACTATCGCGCAAGCCGCTTTGGTCCGATGTGGCAGATTTGCTGGTGTAGAACAAGTCGGCCTGAAAAGCCAGCACCAAATGATCTATTGTGCTTTGATTTGCTGCTGCGAAGACTGTTTCAAGCCACGCTAAGTTGGCACGATTGCGGGGTACATACTCTGCTTGCTGAGCAAAATTGTTGTTTGAGCCCACGATGTGTACGGTTGCAAAGAGTGTTTTTCCTGAAATCCAGTAGACGTTTTCCACAAACTCACGAAACTGCGACTGAAGATCGGATTGACGGATGAGTGCAATGGGATTTTTACCCTGGCTTTTTGCTTCGGCGAAGTGCAAAGCACGAATAAATTGCAGGCGTTCGACTGGGTCATAGCCGCCCGCATTGAGGCGATGGCAGTCGGTCCACTCATTGTCGCCGGGGGTGTAGATTAAGGGTGCTTCAAATAGGTTGAATGAGGCATGTATTTTGCGCAGGTAAGCATCACTGCAAGGTGAACCGCCGCTTTTGGTATCGCCCACAAAAATACTAAATTGCGGTTTTTGGCGGTTAATTTCTTCAATTAAGGCGTAATAAGCCTCTTCATCTTTAGCCCGGTAGGGTAAATCGCCCAGTGCGATAAAACGCAGCGGATCGGCTTTTGCAATGCACGCGAGCAACAGTAAGCTCAAAAAGCAGGTAGTACGAATGGATTGAAGCAGAGTGCTATTCATATAAGTGACATATCGGATGGTTATATTAAGGTCATGGAATCATTGCAGTTTCTGACGTGCCCGCATTGCCATTCAATTGAACCGCTTTCCAGCCCCTATGAGGCTTCGACGCAATTTCATCGGTGTGTGCATTGTAAAAAACCCTATAAAGCCAGTAAAAACGACTGTTGCATTTTGTGCAGCTATGGAAATACCCCTTGTAATCAGATCGAGCAAAATTTAGCACTGTAAGAAACTCATTCAGCCCTCATTCCTTTTAACCGAATTGTGTGTCAAAACAGTGTCACACAAAGCAGTTAAATTAAGAATATTCAGCAGAGGAAGATCAATTGGCCATTAATCAGGAAGAACTAGCGGAGTGGTACAAGCGGGCTCAAGAAGAAATTCTGGACGACCTGGATGAAGAGCTTGAGCTGGAAATGGATGATCTGCGCTTAAGCGATGATAGCGACTCCCCGAATGCCCTCAATCGCCAAGTTTATTTTCGTGAGTTGTTTCGCTTGCAAAAAGAACTCATCAAGTTGCAAGACTGGGTGGTTCACAAAAAGCTCAAAGTGGTTGTCTTATTCGAAGGACGTGATTCAGCTGGCAAGGGCGGCGCCATTAAGCGCATTACGCAGCGCCTCAATCCCCGTGTTTGCCGAGTAGTGGCGCTTACGGCACCCTCTGAGCGTGAGAAGACCCAATGGTACTTTCAGCGCTACATTGCTAACCTTCCTGCTGCCGGTGAAATTGTATTATTCGATCGCAGTTGGTACAACCGGGCGGGCGTTGAAAAAGTGATGGGGTTTTGCAGTGATGCGGAATACCACGAGTTCCTTAATACCGTGCCTGAGTTTGAAAAAATGATCATCCGCTCCGGAATTATCTTAATTAAATACTGGTTCTCGATTTCCGACGAAGAGCAATACAACCGCTTTACGCAGCGCATTCATGATCCATTAAAGCAGTGGAAGTTAAGTCCGATGGATTTAGAGTCACGCCGCCGTTGGGAAGACTACACCAAAGCCAAAGAGATGATGCTGGAGAGGACCCATATTCCAGAGGCGCCTTGGTGGGTGGTGGCTGCTAATGATAAAAAGCGCGCGCGCCTCAATTGTATTCAGCACTTACTCTCGCAAATTCCGTATCAAGAAATCGAACACCCTGCGGTTATCTTGCCGAAGCGCGTTCACAACCCAGACTACCACCGGGGCCCCGTTCCCAAAGAAATGTACGTCCCCGACGTCTATTAGAGCTGTCCTTTTACTGGGAGCAACATGATTTGTTGCCCGTCATACGAAGAAGCCCATTGTTTGGTATAAATCTCGCTTGCCACGCACTTGCAGGATTTGCTTTTCATGCCACAAACCGATTCGGTCTTTGCCTTTGTTGATATTGAGACTACGGGCTCTCGGGCAGAGCTTGATCGCATTACCGAAATTGGCATTCTGACCCTAGACCCGGATGGCATTTCGGAATGGTCGCGCCTAGTCAATCCAGAAACCTACATTCCCAAGAACATTCAAAACCTTACCGGCATTACTCCTGAGATGGTGGCAAGTCAGCCGACCTTTAGCGAGATGGCGCATGCCCTCTACATGGAACTCAAGGACAAGGTATTTATTGCCCATAATGCCCGCTTTGATTACAGCTTTATTAAGGCCGAGTTCAAAAAAGTAGGAATTGATTTTTCACCCAAAGTACTGTGTACTGTGAAGTTATCGCGGCGCTTATTTCCTAACCAAGCGCGCCACAATCTAGATACCCTCATTGCGGTGCATGGCTTACAGGTGGCCAACAGGCACCGCGCCTTAGACGATGCCAAATTGCTATATGACTTTTGGCAAGAATGCATACGCTTATTTGGTCAGGCGCGTTTGTTCGAGGAGGTCGATTATTTACTCGGTAGCGCGAGTTTGCCAGTGCATATTGATAAAGCATTGGTCGAAGAAATCCCCAATCGACCCGGCGTCTATCTTTTTTATGCAGAAAATCGCCAGCCCCTCTATATCGGTAAGAGCATCGATTTGCAAGCGCGTGTGAAAGGGCACTTTCATGCTGCGCTGTCTAAGCGTAAAGAAATGAAACTGGCATTGCAAGTGCGTGACATTGATTGGATTGAAACTGCGGGTGAGTTTGGTGCACTGCTACTCGAGTCGCGCCTAATCAAAGAAAAGCTTCCAAGCTTCAACGTTAAGTTGCGGCGCTCGAAAGATTTGTGCGCATGGCAGCTATCGGAATCGGGCGATCACATTCAAGTGCAATTAGTGAATCACCAGGACTTACAACCGGGTAAGCAAGATAATCTGTATGGTCTTTTCTACAATAAACGGGAGGCACTTGCGAGCTTGCAATCGATTGCTAAAAAGAACCAATTGTGTGAAGCCATCTTGGGATTAGAAAAACGACAGGCACAGGCAGCTTGTTTTGGTTTTCATGTGAAGCAATGCAACGGCGCTTGCATCGGTGCAGAGTCAGCACAGATTCATAATCTGCGGGTAAAAACGGCACTGCTCAAGCTAAAAGTGGCTTCATGGCCCTACAAAGGTGCTATAGCAATACAGGAGGGGGATGATTTGCATCTGTTTGATCATTGGTGTTATTTGGGTACCGCCGCAAATGATGGTGAAGTCGACGAGCTGCTACGTGAGCAGCGGCCTGAGTTTGATCTAGATATATATAAGCTGATGCGCAAAACTCTTAAGAAAACAAAGGACTTGGGCCTACGCATTACGCCGCTCCCAACCACCCAAGCTCAGCTCCAGGCGATAGATTAGGCTCAAACGGTACTTTACTAGGGTAACTACTGTTTCCCCTTTGGGAAAAAATTGCGACTATGAATGTCCATTCTTCCCAAGGAGCATTCATGACGCATTCGATTAAACGCACCGCGCTGTTCACCGCCATTGCCCTGGGCGTTGCCGGCTTTGCTGCGAGCCCCGCTATGGCGTGGGAACCCACCAAACCCGTAGAACTCGTGATT
>Ga0247844_1007481_pt1 | contig 12351 bp, 15 predicted proteins | sample LaCtaG_FD_192421 | JGI IMG/M metagenome (GOLD analysis project Ga0247844, IMG submission 192421) | Freshwater microbial communities from meromictic Lake La Cruz, Castile-La Mancha, Spain - LaCruzMarch201714.5m_1 | ecosystem: Environmental > Aquatic > Freshwater > Lake | place: Spain: Castile-La... | reverse complement strand
CCTGTTTCGAAGGCTTTGAAGGCGGCAAACTAGGGGTAGCCAATGGTTTAAAACGCGACGGCAGCCCCCTCGATCCCAATGGCACCCATCCCCTTGAAGTGTGGACTGGCATTAATTTTGGTTTAGCTGCTTATTACCGATTAATGAAAGATAGCAATACCGCCTTAGCTATTTGTAATGCCGTAGTTAATCAGGTATATAACGGAGGCATGCAATTCCGCACTCCAGAAGCACTCACCGCAAATAACACCTTCAGGGCTTGTCATTATTTACGTGCCATGGCGATCTGGGCCCTTTGGGCCACCCATACCCAGTGGCAATTAATTCCTGGGGCTGATAAAAAACCATGAATAAACGTAATTTGTTTGCAATTGCAATTGCTTTTTGTTTGATATTTTGGCCCTTGGCACCAGCGCAGGCGCAAATTCACAGCCACAACGATGAAAATGGCATATCAGTGCTACGCAGTATTGAAAGTTTGCGGGATTTGGATTACCAAGCCTGGCAGCTGGTTGCCTATCGCGAGGGGCTTCCAGGGGGGCCACTGCGTTTAAGGATTGTGGGTTATCCAGGCAAGGTGCGATTAAATCACCCCACTGCTTTGCAAGTGCAAAGCGGCGAAAAAAATTGGAATTTAGCTGATATCACCCTCGAAAATCCAACCCTCAGCAGTGATAGCCGCGACGCTGCTGCGGAATTTGATCTGGAACCATTGCTAAGCAGCTTGAAAAAAAATCGCCCTTTGCGGCTAATGCTGCCTGGTGTATTCACTGAACTGCCAGTGCCACCTTTTGTGGTGCAGGAATGGCGCCAATTACCAAACCAACCGCTCTAAATGGAGGGCCAATGGCTTGATCGCCTCTGGATGGATAGGGCCCTGAGGCTGGCGGGATTAGCGGATGGGCTCACAAGCCCAAATCCATTAGTGGGGGCATTGGTGCTCAGCGCTGCCGGTGAATTGGTGGGGGAGGGATATCACCGCAAGGCAGGGGAAGCCCATGCCGAATTAATGGCATTGCAACAGGCTGGTGAAAAGGCAAATGGCGGCACGCTTTACGTAACGCTTGAGCCCTGCTGCCATCAGGGCCGCACGCCCCCTTGTACAGCTGCGGTGCTCAGCTCCGGTGTGAAACGAGTAGTGGTGGCGATTGCAGATCCAAACCCATTAGTGGCAGGAAAAGGCTTAACGCTGCTGCGTGAGGCAGGCCTTGAGGTTGAACTTGGCGAAGGGGCTGAGGCGGCAAAAAAACAAAACAGTGCTTTTCTGCATCGTCTAGCAACAGGAAAGCCGGAGGGAATCCTTAAATGGGCGATGAGCCTCGATGGCCGCACCGCCTTGCCGAATGGAGCAAGCCAATGGATCAGCGGCCCTGAAGCGAGAAGCTGGGTGCATCAATTGCGCAGCCGCTGTGATGCGGTGATCGTTGGCGGCGGCACCGTTAGGGCGGATGATCCCTTGCTTACAAGCCGGGGGCGGCGTACACCGGAACCCCTGCGGGTGGTGGTTAGCAGGGAATTAAATTTGCCCGATGCAGCCCAAATTTGGGATGTGAGCCTTGCGCCCACCCTGGTGGCCCATGGACCTGGAGCAGCAGCAGCAAAAATCGCCTTAATAGATCAGTTGGGGATAGAAAGGCTGCAACTTGATCAATGCGAACCGCAACAACTGATGGAGGCTCTAGCTAACCGTGGTTGCAATCGGGTGCTGTGGGAATGCGGCCCCGAGTTAGCAGCTAGCGCCATAGGGCAAGACTGCGTTCAACATATTGCGGCTGTAATTGCACCAAAATTATTAGGGGGCATAGCGGCTCGCACTCCCCTGGGGGATTTGGGACTCAGCAGTATTCCAAACACATTTGAGCAAAAATATTCAGCCAAAGGCCTTCAGGTACTGGGCCAAGATCTACTTTGGCAAGCGCAAATTAAAGACTTAAATATATAATACAAAGAAAGATTACTAACATTTTATTTTCCTATATTTCAGCGCATCTCCTCAAGCGATTCCTCAACCTCAGCGCTGGTTTCGCTGGCGGTAACCCTTGCAATCAATAAACCCATCACAACCGCTAGATACAACGGCCCAACAACTGCAACAATCACCGATAACATTTCCCCAGGGTGATTAGTTGCAACTATATCGCCAAAACCAACCGTTGATAAACAGCTAAAAGCAAAATAGTTTAAAGAGATAAAATCAATCTTTGAACTTGAAATGCCAGAGGAAACACCAGAAGAAATGGCATGAAAACTACCTGGAATCAAATCTTCCATAACATTAAATACGATGCCAGCGGCAAGGCCGAGCATTAAATAACCGGCGATTGCCCCCTGCAAAACTGCACTTGTTACTCGTTTTTCAAGGGATAAAAAATGTACTATTCTAGCTGCACTTAACGATGCAAAAAGCGCCCATAGCCCCTGCAAAGTAATCGCCCCATCAAAACCCTTAAAGCTACCGGAGGCTAATAATGCCTGGTCGATTATTACCGCAAAACCAATTATTAGGTAAATGCGGTCAGCATAATTTGCACGTTTAGGAGCCTTATTACTTCTCGCCTCGTGCCCTGCTCCTAACCCAACCAGCAGCAGCAAAGCCAACAGCAAAAATCCCCCATGGGTTAGGGGGCGAGCCAGCTGCGGCGGCAACATAAAGATGCTGAGTAGCCCAAAACAGGTCAAAAGCAAAACCCGATAGAAGCGATGGTGAGGTATCAACACCCGAGGGCGGCACAGAGACCCTTAGCTTGGTACAAAGCAGATTTGATTGCTATGGCCCTTCGCCAGGACGACAACAATCCCAATAAACGCTTTGGGGTAATCAACCTGGTGCTGATTGGCCTCGGCGTAATCCTTTTGATAAGTAGTTTCCTGCCAAACCAGGCCTTGCAGCAGGTGCCTCGGGTTCCCTATTCCCTTTTCATTAATCAAGTAGACGATGGCGCCGTTAAAAGGGCCTTCATCACCCAAGACCAAATTCGTTACGAACTTGCAAACCCAGTGGAGGGGGAACCTGCAGTACTTGCCACCACGCCGATATTCGACATGGAATTACCCCAACGCTTGGAGCAGCATGGGGTGGAATTTGCGGCATCACCGCCCAAAAAGCCAAGCATCATCAGCACTATTTTGAGCTGGGTAGTGCCACCCCTCATTTTCATTGTTGTGTTGCAATTCTTTGCCCGCAGGGCAATGGGCGGCGGCGGCGGCGCTCAGGGCGCCCTTAGTTTCACTAAAAGCAAAGCTAAAATATATGTGCCCGATGAACAATCGAGGGTTACTTTTGCGGATGTTGCTGGTGTTGATGAAGCAAAAGCAGAACTCACGGAGATAGTTGACTTTCTCAAAAAACCTGAGCGCTATACCGAAATTGGTGCGCGGATTCCAAAAGGTGTATTGCTGGTGGGCCCTCCTGGTACCGGTAAGACATTGCTCTCTAAAGCGGTAGCTGGAGAGGCAGATGTGCCCTTCTTTATAATTTCCGGCTCTGAATTTGTTGAGTTATTCGTTGGCGCCGGCGCAGCTCGCGTACGCGACTTATTTGAACAGGCCAAAAAGAAAGCGCCTTGCATTATTTTTATTGATGAACTTGATGCAATTGGTAAAAGCCGTTCAGGTTCAATGGGTGTTGTTGGCGGTAATGACGAAAGGGAGCAAACCCTTAATCAGCTGCTCACTGAAATGGATGGCTTCGCTTCTAAAGACAAGCCCGTAATTGTGATTGGCGCAACAAACCAACCCGAAACCCTTGATGCAGCACTTTTAAGGCCCGGACGTTTTGATCGCCAAGTGTTAGTTGATCGCCCTGATCTTTCTGGCCGCTTAACGATTCTGCAAATCTATGCAAACAAAGTAAAGCTTTCAGAATCTGTTGATCTCCAAAAAATTGCAGCTGCCACCAGTGGCTTCGCCGGTGCTGATTTAGCCAACCTTGTAAATGAAGGAGCTCTGCTAGCGGCTCGCGCTTATCGCAAAACCGTTGATCAAGCAGACCTAAATGAAGCGATTGAACGGGTGGTGGCGGGGCTTGAGAAACGCAGCCGTGTTCTACAAGACGACGAAAAGCGTGTAGTTGCTTACCACGAAGTGGGCCATGCAATTGTTGGCCACCTCATGCCAGGTGGCAGCAAAGTTGCCAAGATTTCAATTGTGCCAAGGGGTATGAGCGCCCTCGGCTACACCTTGCAATTACCAACAGAAGATCGTTTCCTTAATTCACGCGAAGACCTTCAAGGCCAAATCGCCACCCTGCTTGGCGGACGCTCAGCAGAAGAAGTGGTATTCGGCAAGATCACAACCGGCGCCGCAAATGATCTTCAGCGGGCCACAGATATCGCTGAACAAATGGTGGGCACCTACGGCATGAGCGATACCCTCGGCCCCCTTGCCTACGACAAACAGGGCGGTAATCGTTTCCTTGGCCAAGGCAATAACCCCCGCCGCGTAGTGAGTGATGCCACAGCTCAAGCAATTGATAAAGAGGTGCGCGCTTTAGTTGATAGGGGACACAACACCGCCTTGGATATTCTTAATTCCAACCGTGAATTACTTGAAAATATTGCCCAACGAATACTTGAAAAAGAAGTAATCGAGGGTGATGAACTCAAAGAATTTCTAGCCAGCAGCACCCTTCCCGTAAGCGTTGGCTGATGTTGATCAGAGAGCGCTATCCCGCCCTTGGGGAGCTTCAGGGTAAGGATTTTCTTTCATCAGCCCAGATCACTGCCGAGCAAACGCGTGAGCTGTTGGAACTGGCCGCTGATTTAAAAAGCGGCAAATTACAAATTGATCTGGCCGGGAAAACCTTAGGTTTAATTTTTAGTAAAGCTTCCACCCGCACAAGGGTTAGTTTTTCTGTAGCGATGGCAAGGCTTGGTGGCCAAACCCTTGATCTAAACCCTTCTGTAACCCAGGTGGGCCGTGGTGAACCGATTGCAGACACCGCAAGGGTATTAAGTGAATATCTTGATGTTTTGGCAATTCGCACCTTTGCGCAAGCGGATTTAGAGAAATACGCTCACTGGGCATCAATACCAGTAATTAATGCCCTCACAGATCTTGAACATCCGTGCCAAGCACTTGCTGATTACCAAACCTTGCAAGAAAATTTTGGCGAGCTGAAGGGTCTCACCCTTTGTTATGTGGGAGATGGCAATAACGTTGCCCATTCATTGATGTTGTGCGGTGCGTTGTTAGGCGTAAATGTACGTATTGGCTGCCCAAAGGGATTTGAACCCGATGCTGATGTTCTGAAACAAGCAAGCCATATTGCGGCCGGAAAGTGTTTGATCGAAATAGTGCACGATCCAGAAACTGCCGCCAAAGGAGCCCATGGTCTTTACACAGATGTATGGGCATCTATGGGACAAGAGGAGGAAAAAGAGAACCGGGAACAAGCTTTTGATGGATGGTGCCTCGATCAAAAACTGCTTGATCTAGCAGAGCCAAATGCAATCGTTCTGCATTGTTTACCCGCTTATCGAGGGCTTGAAATCAGCGCTGAACTGATGGAATCCAAAGCCAGCCGCATATTTGATCAAGCCGGTAATCGCCTTCATGCTCAGCAAGCCCTTTTAGCTGCGCTGCTTGGAGGCTAGACAAAAGCAACGCAATGCGGTACACCTGTATTAGCAACTTTTTACGCTTTGGTTGATTCAGCGCCGCAAGAGCTCACCAGCGCCCAGCAAGAGCTTTACAACTGGCTGAGTGGATTTATTAGCGAAAATCGCCACAGCCCTTCCATCCGGCAAATGATGGCTGCAATGGGGTTGCGTTCACCTGCGCCAGTGCAAAGCCGCTTGCGCCACCTACAACAAAAGGGCTGGATTACCTGGAAAGAAGGCCAAGCCCGCACGCTGCAACTTTTAGGTGAAATGCCAAATAGCATGGCAATACCAGTGCTTGGCAGTGTTGCCGCCGGCGGCCTAGTGGAAACCTTCCATGATGTGGAAGAACATTTAGATCTGCAACCACTGCTGGAACGCCGCGGTTTATTTGCACTAACCGTTAATGGCGACAGTATGGAAGATGCCCATATCGCCGATGGTGATGTGGTTCTAATGGAACCGGTGCAGGAATTGAACCGTCTCAAGGCTGGCACCATCGTTAGCGCCCTGGTGGCAGGCAGCGGTACCACTTTGAAGCATTTCCATCTGGAGGGAAATCAAGTGCGCCTTGAGGCTGCAAACCAGCGTTATTCAGCTATTACCCTGCCTGCAGATCAGGTAACAGTGCAAGGCCAACTAGTTGCGGTGTGGCGGCAAGTCTGAGGTGTAAGCTCAAACACACGGGGCCATAGCTCAGCTGGTAGAGCACCTGCATGGCATGCAGGGGGTCAGCGGTTCGAATCCGCTTGGCTCCATTTTTAAAAACCCAGGCCGGATATTATTCACTCCAATGGCAATAACAACATATAGCTAACTGTAAAACTTATTTTTCAGAGCTATATATAATCTCCTCCTTGTTACTAGCGGCAACCTGATTTGGTATTCATTGATAAACCATTAGCAACCAAAGGGAATTACTCCAAATACAATTGATACAATTACAAAAAATACCTCTAAAAAGCGTCATCTTTCTGAAAGTTACCGCTCCCCTGCTCTTTTAGTTGTCCTACTCGCCACCTTTAATGTTCCAGTCCTGGCACAGTCCTCGGCATGGCAGTCTTTGTCTGGATTTGTTTGGGGCGCGGGCCTACCTGCCTTCAGTTATCCCTTTCATAAGAAGCCACTCGTCTTATACGACGGCGGCACCACAAAGCAGGTTGGCACCTACAACTTTCCGGTGAGCAAAGGCATGGCAGGCGTTTACATGACGCTTGAGCCCGGTGCCATTCGCGAGCTCCACTGGCATGCCAATGCTGCCGAGTGGGCCTACGTGATGGAGGGGAGAACCCGGATCACCCTCACCAGCCCAGAGGGCAAGGTGGAAATTGCTGATGTGGATAAGGGTGGCCTTTGGTATTTCCCACGGGGATGGGGCCACAGCATCGAAGGGCTGGGTCCTGGGAAGGCAAAGTTCCTGCTGGTTTTCAACGACGGCACCTTCTCTGAAGGCGCCACCTTCAGCATCACCGACTGGATCTCCCATACGCCGGTGTCCTGGGTGGCGCAGAACCTCGCTCTCAGCCAGGAGCAGGTGAAAAGCTTCCCCAAGAAGCAGGTTTACATATCTCGGCACAGCCCTGCCCCCGGTCCCCTTGCTGATGCGAAGCCCCGTGGTCAGGGGATCCAGCCAATACCGATTTCCCATGTCTATGCGCTCGGCAGCCAGAAGCCCGTCACCTCCAAAGCAGGTAGCACCATCCAGCTCGCCACTGCACGTGAGTTCCCTGCCAGTTTCAACATGGCCGGTGGCTTGATTCACCTCGAGCCGGGAGACATGCGCCAACTCCACTGGCATCCCAATGCAGATGAGTGGCAATACCTGCTCAGCGGTGAAATGGAGCTCAGTGTTTTCGCTTCGGAGGGGAAGGCGAGCATGAGCAGGCTGGTTTCAGGGGATGTGGGTTACGTGCCCAAAGGCTATGGGCACGCCTTGCGCAATTCCTCATCGAAGCCCGTCGACATTCTCGTCGTTTTCAACGAAGGGGATTATCAAAGTATCGATCTGGATGGCTGGATCGCATCCAATCCGGACAGCGTTCTCGGCAACACATTCCAGTTGCCTGCCGGGATCGTCGAGAAACTGCCCCGCAGCGGCAGCGTCTTTTCAATCCCCTGATTAGAGAGAGGTTTGTTAATATTAGTTGTACAAGGTTTTCACTAAAAAATAATTTTTGGCTTGCGCACTATTAGATACCTCAAACTTCTCCATTGACGCATAAATAGATATTAATTTTTACAACATTAACGATTATACTATAACTTGTCTTCTAATATTTAGGTGAATTTATTATTTATTATTAGATGCGACGAAGAATAATTGTTTCGTTTGCAGCATTTACTGCTGCTGCTTTAGCTGCTACAGCTTCTGGCTATTCCATTTGGCGTTCACTTAGCGAGCCTCCTGCAGAATACAAAACACTAGAAGTTATACTCAACAAGTTGAATGATGGTAATAAATTAGGTAAAGCGAACCTTGCTTTCATGATTACTGCTGGCCCCGCTGCAAGTGAACTTGCATGGGGAAGAGGCCTTTGTAGAGGAAATTTAGAGACATTATATGATCAATGTGTGTTTTTTAGTTTACTAAATCCTTTCAAGACTTATAAGAATGGATGGGCTTATTCTAACGGTACTATTTTGCTTCCCAGGTCATTATTTAGAAAATTTAATAATAATAATCCTCATTTAGCTTGTATTATTGCACATGAACTTTCTCATGAGCTTCGCAGTCATGCCTTTGAGCTAAATTATTATTATAATCATAATTTAAAGGGCCTTAGCGAGAAGGATAAAGAAGCTGCAAGCATGAAATTCCAGAGGCAACATGAACTAGACGCCGACCGTGATGCTTCAATTATGGTCTTCAGAGCTGGATTCAAGGGTAGACCTTGCATAAGTGCGATTAGTGAAGTGTTTCGATTAAATGGAGATGGCGGAAACACCGAGGCAGACTCAACTCATCCCGGCTTCAATGAAAGAATGAATGCTATGAAACTAAACTATATAAAACTTAAAAAAAATCCACCCAGTCAAGTAAGGTCAGTCAAAAGAGTTATGTATTACAGCAAGCCCGACAATTTACTTCTTTTTACTCATAAAAAGAACTGAGATGGTTCAAGTATTCTATTAGTTGAGATAACATTTTAAGACTAACGAAGAAGGGCCGTGGGCCGGCCCTGATTCACCATACTTTGGACCGCCCGCAAAATGCCTTGCGCAAAGTGGCAGATGCACGGGAAAGGAGCAAGGGTGCAAAGGTCAAGATCGTCTGCGGACCAGGGGTCTATATGCGGAGGCGCAAACGCTTGCTAGAGCTCAGACAGATATATGAAGATTCGGGTGAACAATTAGTGCTTTATTCAGCCAGGCACGGTTACGCCCATCGTGCACATTTAATATGCGAACTACCACCAAAAGTTGCTGCCGCCGCAATAGGTCACAGCCTTGAAACACATTTAGTGTCCTATAGCAAGTGGTGTGGAGATAACGTAGTTGATACAGCATTCCAACAAACAGCATCCAGACTTTACCGAATATCAAAAATGAGCAATGAACAGAGTTGATGCCTTCATCAGCTCAAAAATAGATTTCCTGCATGACAGGCAGGTTCTTACGACAGAACTTAATTGCCATAAACAAAAGGAACACATCAAAAAATGTTACAGTTTAATGAAATCAAGGATACTCAAATATTATGTTAAAAATCCAAATTAGATGAAAAAGACAAAGCAGCTATCACTAATTATCACTTTTCTAAGTTTGTCTTTTATTGGAAATATCGGACATGCGCAGGATGCAGCCTTAATTAAGTGCATGAAAACATATCTTGATCTCAAAGTGTCGCCAGATATGGCATTGAGCGAATGCCGTAAAATGAGCATGATTGATTGCGTTAAATCCCTAGCAGGTACTCCATACGTTGCATTTTCAATCAAGGAAGAAGATGGGAAGTTTTTAGTTGATGTTGGCAATGAAACAAGTAGATGGATGGAAGGAAAAACATGGGACCAAATAAGTTGTTCAGCTTTTCAAAAAGGTCCATATAGAAGACAGAGCGATAAATATACAGGTATGTTTGGATCAGGAGAACGTTCCTACGAATGGTTTAGGCAAGCATGGTGTACTAAATCTCAGGTACAACTAGAACAGCCATATAGTTTAGAAGAAGCAAAATTAAGATGTGAACTCGGTGTAGAAATTGCACCAAAACCGGTTGCACCAAAGCCTAATTAGATAATTCTTGGATAGCTAAGTATCGGACACACCAATATTCACCAACCTCTCGTTTACACAGCATGGCTGCTCAGAAGAGCGATACTGAAGCACCGCAAGCCGATCAAATCAGCCTGAAGTTATGACCAGCTCAGCTGCTACTACGATCCGCCAGCGGCTGGATGCCTTGAAACCGCAGGTGCTTGCAGTAGCAACACGCCATGGCGCATCCAACTTGAGGATCTATGGATCGATCGCCACGGGCCGGGAGCACCCTGCCAGCGACCTCGATTTGCTGGTTGACCTAGCTGCAGAGCAGTCACTGCTGGGGTTGATTGGTTTGCGCCAAGACCTCGAGGACTTACTGGGCTGTTCGGTGGATGTTAGCGAAGTTGAAACACTGCATCCGCTCATTCGCAGGCAGATCTTGGATCAGGCTTTGAAGCTTTGAATAAAGATCTTCTATACCTCGAAAGCATTCGCGACTGCTTGGAACGCATCGCCGAGTACACAGCCGCAGGGAAGCAGGCTTTCCTAGATTCTAGTTTAATCCAAGACGGAGTTACCCGCAATCTGGAGGTGATCGGTGAAGCCACGAAAAATCTAAGCAGCGAGCTACGGGAGGCAAACCCAGTGATCCCCTGGCGACAGATCGCAGGCATGCGCGATGTGCTGATACACGATTACCTCAAGGTGAATCTCGGCAGGGTTTGGAAAACTGTGGAAAATGATTTACCACCCCTTACACCAGCTGCGAACACCCTTCTGGACCAATGAACTCTTCAGTCCCACTCCCAAAGTAAATGGGGGCCAATGCCGAACCACAAGTCCGCCTTATAGTTGATCATCTAGATGGTCAACTATCATGATTCAGGTGTCGGTGGCAGAAGCCAAGACCCAGCTCTCCAGCCTTTTGGATGCAGTTGAAGCAGGCCAGTCTGTGGTGATAACCCGCCGCGGCAAGCCCATTGCCGATCTGATGCCGCGCTGCAAGGTAAGGGATTTGTTGCCCCAGCTCGCAGCCCTGCGCGGTTCATTGCCAGAGCAACTAAAAAGTGGCGTGGAGATCATGGGTGCGTTGCGTGATGAACCTGGCAACTAATGCTCTACATCGACACCTGTGTGTTACTGGCAGTGCTGACGCCGGAGGTGCACTCCTCAGCAGCAACCTCATTTATGGCCCAGGCACAAGCGCCGCTGGCGATCAGTAGCTGGAGTGTCACTGAGCTCCATTCCGCCCTCGGCCTAAAGGTGCGCAGCAAGGCCCTGAACCATGCGCAAGCAGAACTGATTCTGCAGGGTTTTGAGCGCAGCCTGGCGCCGGGTCTGCTGCTGCTGGAACTCGAACCTCAAGACTTCCGCAATGCCAATTCCTGCTTACGCGGTTGGATTACCACCCTGCGAGCGGCCGATGCCCTGCACCTTGCAATAGCAAGCGCTCGAGGCGCCACCCTTTGCAGCCTGGATGCACCGTTTGTTGCGGCGGCCCAAGAGCTTGGCCTAGAGGCTCAACTCCTCATGGCAGGCGGCTAAAAAACTATTGCAGAGGAAATTGGTTAGTATCATAAATAGATGCTTTTTATGCAAGATTAATGCACTTCCTTCTTAAATTACTAGCAAAAACCCTAGGGATTTCCTGCATTCCCGTAGCACTACTTATAAGTCATCCAGTGATAGCTAATGAGAATAAAATAGAAACCGTAGACCTAGAATCCGTTAAAAAGAATTGGGTGGATGAAATTAATACTACTGAATATATGCAGCGTGGTTCCGAAAGCTTCAAACGAGGCTACGACAAACCAAATTGCGATCGCCATGGATGTTACACCTATTAAATAATCCTAACTCGAATTCTCAGGAAATCTTGATATGCATACACAGATGCACTTATAGAATGTATATTAGAATAGTCGAAAAAGAGCAATGCCAGAACTACTCAGCGGTGGAGTTGAGCGCAGCTACCTCCGTGATCTAAACGGTATTGCCACCCAACTGGGCGATACGATTTCGGTGCGCTACACAGGAAAACTTAGTAATGGCACCGTATTTGACAGCAATGCTGATGGCATTAAACCTGAATTTAGTTTCCAGCTCGGGGCAGGCCGGGTAATCAAGGGCTGGGATACCGGGCTTTTAGGCGTAAATGTTGGTGATGTTGTAATCCTATCAATCCCAGCAGATCAGGCCTACGGAGCTAACGCAACAGGTTCCATACCTGCTAACAGCCCTCTTAATTTCCAGGTAGAAGTGCTGGGCCGCAGCAACGCAACAGCCTCCGAACGGCTGTCTGCTCTTCAATTTGGTGTGCCCAACACAGTTTTGCAGGCGTATCTCGCAACTGCTAACAGCCAGGAAGCTGATCTCAAAGGTTTAGATGCAGCTGATCAATTAACAATTGGCCCAAAAGGAGGCGCAGTTCTTGCCGCCGCTGGCAATGATTCACTTACCGGTGGCCTTGGCAACGATCTTCTTGCAGGGGGATTGGGCGCAGATATCTTTGTGTTATCCGTAGGTAATGACGTAATTAGTGATTTCA
>Ga0247844_1007475_pt1 | contig 12366 bp, 8 predicted proteins | sample LaCtaG_FD_192421 | JGI IMG/M metagenome (GOLD analysis project Ga0247844, IMG submission 192421) | Freshwater microbial communities from meromictic Lake La Cruz, Castile-La Mancha, Spain - LaCruzMarch201714.5m_1 | ecosystem: Environmental > Aquatic > Freshwater > Lake | place: Spain: Castile-La... | reverse complement strand
TGGCCCAGTTCCAATCATCACCATAGTTCATGCCGATGGGGTTGTTGGAGACGCCGCCAGTATTGTTAGAATCAGTCTTACGATTCGGCATGAGATCAAGTTTGAAAAAGCGATCACTCTGGCCAGCTTTGATCGCGCGGAAGAGGATTTCATAGACCGCCTCGTCATAGTCTTTGGGCTTTTCGATCATCAATCGATTTTCGGGCACGTCGGTAAGAACCATGCGGAAACAATACGCTTGGAGTCGGTGATCGCCCTTGCCATCCTCACCTCCAGAATCTGGGTTTACGCTGGGCAGCAATCCGCTGGAGGGATTGCCTGGGATGATGTAAGGATCAATGCCGTTAGGCAGCTGGTTTTTCTTTGTGGCGGCGCTTTGGATTCCGTTGATGTTTTCGTTGTAAGCGGCGTTGGATTCACGGCCCACCGTAAAGCTGATCTTAGCACCGGGCATGAGGTCGCCCTCGTAAGTGGCATCAATGAACATTTTCCCTGAAAACTCGCGCCCATCTTCAAGACGGATTTTCTGGATACGACTGCCATCCATCACGATCCCTTTTTTGAGATCGAGCCTCCCGGTTACGATTTTGACGCGATTTTCCTTAAGCATGGTTTCGAACACAGCGGTGGCAATTTTGGGCTCGAAGGTAGAGGCTATTTTCTTGTTAGAATCGATGGCGGCGCTTCCTGCCTGTCCCTTTTTACCATAGTCTTCGCGCTTTTCCCATTTCCATGCGGAGTCGCTTGCATAATGGTGATAGACACGGGTGTAGAATTCCCGACTTAGACCGCCGAGGATTGAATCTCGCCCGAGATCCGTCCATCCGAGGCCGCTGGTAGTCAGGCCGCCGAGGTAAGTTGTGGGTGAGATCAACACGACCGAGCGGTCGGATTTCGCGGCCTGGACAGCGGCGATGATTCCGCCGGATGTGCCGCCGTAGATGACAATATCGTGCGGCTTCTCTTGAGCGAAGAGCTGAGTGGTGAGGATAACAGTGAGAATAATGTATTTCATCATTTCAATTGTTTTATAACCATGAGTAACAGTTTTCGACTGTGAAGTGAATGGCCTGATTATCCCTACCTTCATAATGTGTCGATTGGTGAAGTCAACGGACGATTGGATCATGCTGTGAGAGAACAAAGCTGCATCATGACTTAAGGCTACTGGTGTCGAATTGAATGGCATTTTTTGAACTCACTACTTGGTCCCAAGTGACTGATTCACCCTGCTGATAGCATGCCTCGCGGGCGAGCAGCGCGAGATAATGACTTTGCGCGCTGGGAGAAACCGTTTTCTGGGCGTAATTCTCTTGGGTGATATCATCATAAAATGTCTTCCAGTTGTTAGTCACGCCAAGGTTGTATATGCCGCGGATTTTCTCCTTCATGAAACGATCTCCATAAAACGATTTTTCGCCCCGGATCACGACTTCACCAGAATAGTCTGCGCTGAGGCTACCATGGCTTCCATGGAGCTTCACGTAGATGCTGTTGTGATTTTCGAGATTATGTCCATCGAAGCGCTTGCCGCGGAACATGACCTTGAAGCCACCGCCGTAGTCATAAGTTGCCACCCAATGATCGCGAACGTCACCGGGCCGTGGATCGGGCAACTTATCGAGCAGAAAACGTCCGCAATAACCAGTAGCTGAGATTGGATTGCGACCGATCATCAGGCTCGCCATGTCGATCGCATGAATGCTATACTCGACAATCGACTCACCACACAGGTCACGCCACTGGAGCCAATTTTTGAGTTTCGCCTCCTGGCTATCCTGCGGGACCCGAAGCTCGAATGCGGGGCAAGTGCCCTCGATTTCACCAAAACCAAGTGTCCCTAGATCGCCTTGGGCAACAAGTCTCGCTGCCTCGTTGAAATGGGCAAGCGCACGGGTCTGAAAATCGACGAGAAAACAACGCATTTTCTCCGTGGCCCGGCGGGCGGCGGCTTCAATGCGCGCCACCCCTTGGGCGTCCACCGCAATTGGTTTGGCCAACCATACGTGCAGGCCAGCCTCGACGGCGGCTTCAACTTGCTCCGGATGGAAATATGGAGGAGTGAGGATAGCGATGATATCAATCCCACCCGCTTCGATCATCTTCTGGTAGCATTGCAGGCCGGTGAAGCGGCGTTTTGCGGGCACTTGGTATTTATCGCCTTGGGTATCAACAGCAGCCTGAAAATAGTCAGCCAACGCGGTAATTTGGAAACGCCCGTCCTTCAGAGCCATTTCGCCAACCACGTTTGAGCGTCCACCGCAGCCGACGATTCCGATACGGAGTTTGGGAGTAGCCGCATTCTGCGCACGGGCGACCTGGGGCATTGCGAGCGCTGCGCTAGCAATGCCTGCATTGTAAAGGAATCTGCGTCGAGTGGTGATATTTGAAGTAGTATTCATGAAGGTTATCGGTTGGTTCTTTCGGTAATATCAATGGAAAGTGACAAAAAATTGTGGACCACAGTGAGTTTCTGAAGCAGACGTTAAGCGAACATTGAATACGAATTCATCTTGTTCACTTGATTACCAAAAGATTTCCAAAAAGGAGGCGAACACGTTTACCAATACCAATGCATCATCATGGTTTTTTCAAAAATCGCCCGAATTTTAATCCGGATTTGCGCCACATCTGGATCAATTCACTTTCTCAAATGATCGTATTCTAATCCTTTGAATTATGCCCCACGCTCAACGTCTTCAGCACGTGACCTCCGTGCCCGGTCACCATTATCAACCCCCGTCCGTTCAAATTCTTCTGGGCCTCGATCTCATCAACATATAGAAAAACTCTCAATGAAATCTCTCGATCACTTTTCAATTTCCAATATTTCATTCCGTCCGATCGTCCTGATTGCCGTCGCGCTGACTCTCATCGAATCCGCCCCTGCAGCAATGCTCGAAGGGTCCGAACCAAAAAACTGGCCGGCCGATCCGGAAAAGCACAAGGCAGAAGTCCAGCGTAAGCCTGATGACAAAAAGCAAGAGGCGATGATCGCAGCAGCCGAGGCCGCCCAGCCGGATCCAAAAGCACTGCGCGAAGCAGCGGCGGATTCAAAAATCGCAGTCGTGAACCATCAATGGTGGTATAAATTGGAGTTAGGCACCCGAATCCCTTTTGCCATAACGGCTGACGCCGTGGAGTATTACCTGCGAATGGTCGAAAATAATGGAAAACAAGCTTTCAAATCGTATTTGCAACCTAGCAGCAATGTGAATTATCAGGCCGCCGTGGCATTTCACAAAGAATTCACCAGCGGAGAAAAGGTCTTCCAAAATGTTCACGTCGTGACGCTCAAACTCAAGTTCTCACAGAATTTTGTAAGCGATCAAACCTCCGGTATGTTCTTCACTAAAGAACGGGTAGTCATTCTTGATGAGGCCGGCAAAGTGCTCCTCATCACAGGTGATGGCCCCACGGAAGTCCCGATCCTGGCGATTTGATGGCCTTAATCCAGTCCTGTGAATTGCCGGAAGCTGGGCATTCGCAGTTTGAAATCGCGTCGAATATTCGCCATTCACATTATAATGCGATTTGATGACCTAATTCGAAGGAACATCGCCGTGGTCGCCGTATGAAGTGGCTGTAGCGGCCATCCACGATGGGTTCGTCTCATCACTCCAACTCAATATCGAATGAAAACCGAAAAACCCAAGCTTACCATCGCGTTCGCCCTTCTTTCCATGCTGGCGGCGCTCCACTTCGCCACAGGCATGATTCCCGTGGACTTGCCGCCACCTGACGTCACTCCCCCGGCGAAGGATAAACCAGTGAAAATCTACATCCAATCCGGGCAATCCAATTCGCTTGGCTTCGGAGCGGTCAAAGCCGCCGATCCACAATACACTAAAATTTTCCTTACCGCCGATCCATCCGCCGAGGCCAGCGCTTTGCCAGTCGCTAATGCGGCCTTACTGAAACATGGGATCTATCAGTCGGCCGCAGCGAATGCCATCGCCGGAGCAAACGCCGCCGTGTTTCAAGGTGCCTACGACGCGAAGACAGACTTCTCGAAAGCGAAACCCATCAAACAGGAAAGTGTCGCCCTCGGCGATACCAGCGCACTACTTCCCTCCATCGACGGCCCGCACACGGTAGTCGTTAGCGCCTTCATCGACGTGCCGTACGATGGCAATTACGAATTGCATGCCGGCTACGAATCCAGCAGCCACTGCGTGGTGGAACTCGATGGCAAGGAAGTCTATCGCAAAGACGAAGGCTCCAAGGAGGTGTTGAACAAGGCCACACTTAAAAAAGGCCGGCGCTATCCGATTCGCATCACCTATCAAAACGGCGGCTCGGCGGCATTCTGGATGGAACAAATTGAACGCAAGGGTCTCGGCGATCTTGGATGGGTCGTCAATGAACTTGGACGCTTCCGCCATGTGCTAGCTGAAGACGGCACTTGGGCCAAGCGTTCGGATGTTTTTCTCAACGACGCCTACATGGGTAAGGGCAGCAGTGCTCCTCACGGCGTGGATGCCTGCGGACCCACCTTCGGTCCTGAACTTGGCTTCGGATTCGTGATGGGCACCTTTCACGATGAACCTGTCATCGTGATGAAAGCCGACATCGGAAACCGCAGTCTCGGCTGGGACATCCTGCCACCGGGAAGCGAACGATATACCTTCGAGGGCAAGGAATATCCCGGTTACAAAGAGATGTTAGATACTGATGGCAAGGTTGTTAAATTCAGCGGCGAAGGATGGTATGCGGGGAAACAATACGATGACTTCACCGCCGCGATCCGCGCCGTGCTCGACAACTTCGGCGAGCGCTACCCGCAGTTTAAAGACCAGGGGTATGAGGTCGCCGGATTTGTCTGGTGGCAAGGCCACAAAGACGGCCCCAACCCTGCTCACAACGCCAGATACGAGCTAAACCTGGTCAACCTGATCAAGGCATGGCGCAAGGAATTCAACGCTCCCAATGCCGCGTGGGCCATTGCCACGGTTGGTTTCCACGGCAAAGACATGCCGGAAAACTACGTCAAAATCGCCGAAGCGCAGCTCGCCGTCGCGGACCCCATACGCCACCCGGAATTTGCAGGTACCGTCAAAACCATCGACACCCGACCATTCTGGCGCGAGCCACACATTTCCCCCAAAAACCAGGACTATCATTACAACCACAACGCTGAGACCTATATGCTCACCGGAGATGCGCTGGGCCGCGCGATGGTTGAAATGAAGGGGGGAAAAGTCGAATACCCCGAGGGTGGGATGACAAAGGCCATCGATGCGCCACCGCGCATGCCGGAGGCGAGCGAGGAGCAACTCAAGAAAATGACGTCCGCGATACGGCCGATCATTATGAACAAGCTGCTGCCCGAGTTCGCCGGTGAAGCTTCATCCATCCCGTCATACCTTCGCCGTGGCATGACCATGAATGATATTCTATCAGGTAAAAAACCAGATAAAGCTCAGACAAACCTCACCAGTCAGCTCGATCAAATGATTCAATACTATCAACTTTGCGGAATCGACGAATACAACTGGAAACCGTTCGGCCCAGAAATGCAAAATGCCGAGTGGCAATATCTCACCTTTGATCCCGCAGAGAAAAAAGAAACCCCCGAGGGCGACCGCTACCGCGAAGTCACACTTCCCACTGGCTCCGAACAATGGTTTGGAACGGATTTCAATGCCACCAAGACCGGGTGGAAAACCGGAGGTGCTCCGTTTGGGCAGAAAAACGGCAAACTGGAAGCGTTGATACCCAACTGCAATGTTCCCTATTGCGGCTGCCACATTAAGCCCAAGACTCTGTGGGAAAAGGAAGTCCTGCTCATGCGCCAGAGCTTCGAAGTCCCTGCATTGAAAACGGATCACCGCTATCGGATCGTCGTGGGCGGTGCCGGACATCCTTGGTCGGGCGAAGGCTACGCTCTCTATCTGAATGGTAAAATCATCAGCGAAGCGCAGGGTGGCTACTACAAAAGCGGTGGCGATGCTCGCGGTGCATTCGTTTTCAACGAGCTGCTCCCCGAGTTTGCAAAAGGCAAGATCACCCTCGGTGTGAAATCCTTCCTCCGCCAGAACGGCTTCCGGGATAAGGCCGCCCCTCCATCGGGCCACCTCAGCGTTTGGTTGGAATCCGCAAAATTGCCACCCATAGCGTTGGAAATGGCCGCAAAAATTCAGCCTTAAAAGCTTATATTTGATTTGTTAATTCCATGTCACAACTCACCGCTGTCCTCATTCGACTGATCGCTTGGTCGGTCCTGAATTGCTCAATGGCGTTGGCCACCGGGCCAGTCATAGCCCACAAGCCAAATGTCATCCTGATTTTAGTGGACGACCTTGGTTATAGCGATCTCGGCTGCTATGGACATCCAGTGATCCGCACGCCGGTGCTCGACAAGCTGGCCGCCGGGGGTGCCCGCCTGACGGATTTCCATGCGGGTGCATCGGTCTGCACCCCGTCAAGGATGGCACTCCTAACAGGATCTTATCCGGTTCGCCTCGGATGGACAAAGGGAGTGGTTGGCTTCAAGATGGGCATGCATGATGGCATGAATCCGGAGGCTTTGACACTTGCCGAAATTTACCAATCCGAAGGCTATTCCACCGGAATTTCCGGCAAGTGGCATGTCGGCGATCTGCCAGAGACGCGACCGCACAAACAAGGCTTCGATTGGACGTATTACATTCCTTCTAGCAACAACCAGACGGATTTGATCCAAGACGAAGACAAAATTATCGAGCAACCCTTTAACAACCGTTTGCTGACTAGAAAATTCACCGACAAGGCGAAGGAGTTCATTCGCGCCAAGAATGAAAAACCATTTTTTCTCTACCTGTCCTACACCGCACCGCACTTCCCGGTCGAGCCGCATCCAGAGTGGGAAGGTCGCTCGAAATTTGGCGCATACGGCGATGTGGTGGAAGAACTTGATGACTGCATCGGTGAGATCCTGGAAACACTGGATGAAATAAAAATCCGCGAACAAACGATTGTCGTTTTTTGTTCGGACAACGGTCCACAAGACAACCAACAGTCCAGCGCAGTTCCATTGCGCGGGCACAAATGGTCCGCGCTCAATGGAGGAGCACGCGTGCCGTGCATCATCAACTGGCCAGGCGTCATTCCAGCCGGGCTTAAAATCGACGCACTGGTGAGCGCGATGGATTTCCTGCCTACCTTGTGCAGCGCATGTGGAATCGATTGGGCGACAAAAAGCCAGAGAAAACCGAAAATCGACGGTCTCGACGTCTGGGACACTCTGCTCGGTAAATCGGTGGAATGTCCACGCAAAGAACTCCTTCTCTGGCACGGCATGAACGCCGAACCACAAGCGATCCGCGTCGGCGAATGGAAGTTGTTTTTAAATCGGCGCTATGCCTTGGAAGGGCTTGGTGCGGAGAAGGAAACACCGGAGCAGAAGGCAAAAATTCAGCCTTATCGCGATGCTCTAAAACCAGATGTCGCCCAAGCGCCGTTCCTGATCCACATGACGGACGACATCGGCGAACTGAACGACCGCAGCGAGGAATTCCCAGACACAGTCAAGTCACTCCATGAACGCGCGGAAGCGCTGAAGGCGGAAATCTATGCGCATGCCATCCTGCCAATTATCAAACCCTAACAACAAAACATCTGTAACAATACAAATTCAGGCAGGGACCCATAACTGCATGTGGCGTGCGGGTGAAGTCCTTCATCCAATCGCGCGATGCATTCCGTATGGTCGTAGGCAGATTCGTCCCTGCATATTAACTTTGCTGCCAATCGCCGCGAATTTTGCAGGACATGGCGGAGTTGAGTTTTTCGGGTGAGTTAATGCGGTAAGCTTTAGGATCCCAGATCACTTCCTCGCCGGATTGGATGGCAAAGAGTGAGAGATGGCTGAGCGCATCCGAGCGGACGGCGTCTTCGATGGGCGCAACAGAGGCGCTGCGTTCACGGACGGATTCGACAAAGGCGGCGTAGTAATTCGGGCGATAAAGAACGCGCTTGTCGCCTTTTGGTTCGCGGATGCGCAGCCATTCGGGATTGCTTGCCGATGCGTATCCACGGCCGATGCACACCCAGCCTTCACTGCCGAAGAAAGTGGTGCCGTCTCCGGGACTCTTGTTGAGGTATTTTTCCACAATAGGCGCGGCATGGTTATTGCTCATGAAGCGCATCGGGACGCCGCTGCTGAACTCAATATTCACATCCCAAGTTGCGCAGTTGTTGAAAAGAGCGTTGGGTGTGGGGTAATCGCCAGTGCCACGGAAACGAATTGGGCCGCGCGTATCGTGATCCATGCCCCAGACGGCGATGTCGAGCGGGTGTGCCCCCCATCCGGCGATGAAACCAATCGAGTAGTCCGAGCAATACCAGGAGGCCTTGTTGGTGATGCGATCTTCGGTGCAGGCTTTCATGGGAGCCGGGCCGATGTAGAGTTCGTAGTCAAGTTCGGCGGGTACGGGGATTTCTTCCAGCGACCCTCCGCCTGCTCCTTGGGGTGCCCAGCAATCGATGCGTTGGAGTTCGCCGATGTAGCCGTTGAGGATGAGTTCGATGCCGCGTTTGATGATTTCCTGGCTGCGTTGCTGGGTGCCGTATTGGAAAATGCGGTTGTGTTTTTTCACGGCGGAGAGAAGGGCTTGGTTTTGTTGAAGAGTGTAGCCGAGAGGTTTTTCGACATAGACATCCTTACCTGCGCGGACGGAGGCAAGGGCGGCGGGAACATGCCAGTGATCGGGGGTGGCGATGATGACGGCGTCGATGGAGTCGTCGGCAAGGAGTTCGCGGAAATCGCTGTGGAGTTTGGGGTCGTGACCTTGGGATTCTTTGACTTTCGCACCTGCTTTTTCGCGTCGTGATTGGAAGGGATCGGCAACGGCAACGCTGATTGCTTCTTTGACGTTGAGGAAATTGCTCAGCAATCCACCACCTTGTCCGCCCACGCCGATGTGGCCAAGGCGGATGGTCTTGCTAGGTGCAGTTTCACCGCCAATGACGCGGCTAGGAATCAACTGTGGTGCTACGGCGGCAGCGAGGGTGCCGCTAAGAAAACGGCGACGAGTAATGGCGGATGGAGTTTTCATGCGGACCAATTGCGGAGACGTTCTGCGGAAATTTTGACGGCTTCTTCGCCGGCGATTTCGAGGGTGGTGGGGCCATCAAAGCCGATGGCGGCGAGTTCCTTGACGATGGCTTCGATACCGACGATGCCATCGCCCAGTGGGATGAGTCCCATGCCGCAACCAAACTGGGTGCCTCGCTTGGGCAACCATTCGACAGGCATGTCTTTCCAATGCACGTGTTTGATGCGCGGGCCGAAGATTTTCACGAATTCGAGCGGATCACCGCCGCCGAGCCACGAGTTACCGGTATCAAGATTGATGCCGACGCTTTCCTCATGGCCTAGCGCATCGAGGATACGACCCATGCCGTCCACGGTGTCGGTTAGAATACCGTGAGGCTCTAGCAAGAGTTCGATCCCAAAGGTCTCCGCCCAGCGGATCGGCTCGTGGAGTTTTTCACGGATGCTGAAGAGTCGCTCGTCGTCGCTGAGTTGGTGGCCGAAGCTGGTCTTGGGGTCGCCCTCGGTGGTGATGACTTGTTTCACGCCGAGAAAGTGCGCGAGTTTGATCGCCTTGATGATTTCGGCTGTGCCGTAGCGATCGGGCGAGGTCGGGTCCAACAAGTTTGCGTGGGCGCAGACGCTGGTGAGTGTTAGGTTGAATTCGTTCACCATGTCGAGAATAGTGGACGGATGTGAGTCAAGGCTGAAAGAGGCGGAAAACCCGTATTCGGTGCCGAGCGTGGCACCGTCGTGGTTGTCGGTGAGGTCCGCATATTCGAAGCCGAGTTCGCGGATGAGTTCGAACTGACGCCGCATGGGCGAGAACGGTTGGATGAGAGCAAAGCAGCCGATTTTCATGGATTTGTATAACTTGTGGTTTGTTGGAGTCAGGGTTGATTCTGGAGTTTGGATTCAGTGTTTCCTTTGAGAGTGAACCATGCGGCCTCGATCAGTTCGGACGTCATCGGTTTGGAATGGATGATGACGCGGTAAGTAAGTGTGATTGATTTTCCCGGGGCGAGTTCTAACGGTTCATTGAACAACGGCGCAGGACTAAAAAACAACATGGCGGCACTGGAGTGCAAATACCACGGCGGCGCGTGGCGTGGGTTGTCGGGATGATCGAGAATCGTGATGCCGGGGCCGGGGCTTGAGAGATCCACCCAGCGCGCGGCCTTTCCATGTGCGGTTCCGGGGCTGGTCTCACCTTGACTCGTGCGAAATGTATAAGCTTCGATCCCCTTTGCCATGCGAAGCGACAGCCCGGCATAGCCGCCGTAGGAAACACCTCCCAAATGCTCGGGCACGGTGCGATCAAATTTCACCGTCTGATCCTTCGCTGTGAATGCGCTTTTCCAGTCAATCACATAAGTCCCTTGATCATCCGGTTTGCTGATTGAGAGTTCGCGCTTTTCGCTGAGCAAGGGAGCCTTCTCCGGCAGATGGTAGTTGAAATCCAATTCCACACGTGCCGAAAAATCATCCATAGGCTCGATCTTTACTCGAATCAAGCTCGTCAACCCATCGCTCACGCCGGTCTTTTTGTTTTCTTCCCAATAGTTGACGCCGTTGATGAACTTCCACGACCACCACAATCCGCGATGCCATGGGTGATCAGCGGGTTCAAAAGCAGTCATCACCTCGCCATCGATAGAGGCCAGCGGGTGAAAATAGCTCTTCGGCTGATTGATATCGAAAACCAAACCCCAGACGGTTTTACCGTGGTTGCGCAAAGCCAGGCTGCTTCCGGTCCGCTCCCATGAAAGGATCTGCTCACTTGCATGTTCACCGCCCATGGCGAACGTGTTCAGAGTCATCGCCATGACCGGAATCAATACCCAGTTTCCGAATTTCATTTCAAGGATGCATACAATGCGTGCCTCTCATTACTTACAAAATTTCTCACAAGTGAAGACAACGGACGTGATTTTTTGAAAGAACATTTTTTTCCGATGGTATGGTGGTAACCATGAGTAAATTACCCAATCACCTTGCCGCCCTGTGCGGCCTGTCGCTACTTGCGACTTCCTCCCTCCGGGCTGCGGATCTTCCAGACCCTGATGGCAAACCCGCCGATATGACCAAACCCGTCCAGGTGTTCATCATCATGGGCCAGTCCAATACGCTCGAAATGGGCAAGGTGACCCCCAATCTCGGGGAATTGTACCCCTTCATGACAGACGCAGATGGCAAGTGGACAGTCCGTCATGACGTCCGCAACGTCTCGGTGATGCAGAAGGGCGACAGTGCTAATATTTATCGCAACGACTGGCTGGCCACCAACGACAAGAAGATTGGCATCGAGATCGGTATTGGCCATCAACTTGGCAATGCCGTGGATGCTCCGGTGATGGTGCTCAAGAGCTCGATCGGCAACCGCGGCCTCGGCTGGGACCTTCTTCCTCCCGGCAGCGCGCGTTACACCTACGAGGGCCAGGAAGTCCCGGGCTACAAGGAGACCTTCAAAGACAAAAACGACAAAACCATCGTGCCCTTCGTGAAGGATGGTGCCTGCATGCAGTGGTATGCCGGCAAGCAATACGATGACGATGTTGCCAACGCTAAGAAGGTGCTTGCCGATTTGAACACCTACTATCCCGATGCCAAGAGCTACGAAGTGGCTGGCTTCCTCTGGTGGCAGGGCGACAAGGACCGCTACAGTGCCGCGCACGCCAGCCAGTATGAGAAGAACCTGGTTGCGCTGATCCACGCGCTGCGCAAGGATTTCAACGCCCCCACAGCCAAATTTGTTTGCGCCACCCTCGGTCAGACCGCCAAGGACGCTCCGGTCGAAGGCAAAGGTGCGAATGACAAGATGATCTTTGATGCGCAGTTGGCCGTAGATGGCGAGACCGGTAAGCATCCGGAATTCAAGGGCAATGTTGCCACGGTTTACACCCATCCACTCAGCAAGGGAGGAGCTTCCAACGGCCACTACAACGGCAACGTCGAGACCTATACCAACGTCGGCCTCGCCATGGGTGAAGCGATGGCGAAGTTGATCAAGAGCAAGTAAATCATAGCGGACACTCTTCATATCAAATCCGTGTGCGGGGAAACTCACACACGGATTTTTTGTGGATCTGTGGTTCATAAAAATCCTCTCTCCCGCCGCACAACCGGCAGCATCGGGTAAAGCTTTGGTAGGGTTAGCCCCCCATTGAGGAGAGGCACCTTCTGCGGCAGGTTCAGCCCAAGACGGAAGAAAACTCCGTAATATTAGACCATTTGCCAAAAGTCTGTGCGGCTAAGCGAGATTGACGGTGCTAACGGAACGGATTTTTTCGGGTTGGTCTAGAAGTGCTTTTACTTCCTGGTAAAGCTTCTCACAGAGTTCCCATCCTTTG
>Ga0247844_1007474_pt1 | contig 12368 bp, 9 predicted proteins | sample LaCtaG_FD_192421 | JGI IMG/M metagenome (GOLD analysis project Ga0247844, IMG submission 192421) | Freshwater microbial communities from meromictic Lake La Cruz, Castile-La Mancha, Spain - LaCruzMarch201714.5m_1 | ecosystem: Environmental > Aquatic > Freshwater > Lake | place: Spain: Castile-La... | reverse complement strand
GGGCGACCCCGCTTTACCTGACGCTTTGCCCTTTTAGAGGCAAAGGATTTGGGGCTTTTTTGCCCAAGCTTGATAGTGAACGATTTGCTTGGTTTGTAAGCAAAATTCAGGAGTCTATGGGAGAAACGGGAATCCCTGCAAAGGCACTTTTTATTGCAGCTGGTGCAACGGCTCATAAAACAGAACTGTTTGATAAAGACAGGCTTGTCTTTGAACGCCTGCCAGCAGCGTGCCCAGAACTCAACCCAGTAGAACGATTCTTTAAAGAGGTAAGAAAACAATTGAAAAATAAAATTTTTGACACTTTACAACAAGCACAGGAAAATATTCAGTTGGGTGTCGAAAAACTCTGTGATGAAGATGAGAAAGTCAGCTCACTAACCTGCTTTCCCTATTTAAAAAATACAACATAATAATATTGAATTAGTATTAATTTTGTTAGCTCACTGTCAGAAGCCATAATTCAACTTCTAAAATAAGGCTATTCCTGATACAGAAATACCTGCGGTGCAGTGCCTTCCTCAATAGCGTAAAATTCTGATTCAGAGAGCCATCCAAACTGATACGTACCCTTGGTGACCGGTCTCAGTTTTTCAGTTTGTAAATCATAAAGCCAAATGTGAGGCTGCCCGGACAACGTAGCCGAAAACAACAATTTATCACCCGACACAGACAACCGAGGCCATTGAATGGAGCCATTGGCAGGTGTCACAAACAGAGTTTTGGTTACAACATCATTTTGCGGGTCAAATTGCACAATTTCCTGCGCCCCCTGCGAGGAAGATCTGTAGCGATGCACCAGCAGCGAACGGCTATCGCTTGTCCAAGCCAAGTCGTAGGGCTGCGCCAATGCTGTCCGTTTGTCAATTTTCGTATCTGTATCGTATACCCATACATTTCCCGTGCGTTTATAGTCGGTATATGCTATTTTTTTACCATCGGGCGAGAGGGCCGCAAGCCACACATTAGCTCCCGCCGGCAGCGCAAATTCACTGAATGCTGCTTTCGCAATATCATAAATGACGTAACTACGTCGTTGGCTCGAAGAGGCTTCAAAAATAATTTGTTCGCCATTTCCCACCCAATTTCGGAAGAAAATCGAGGAGGGATAGGTCAATTTTTGTACTTTATTAGTGGCCAACTGCGTCAGAGTAATGTCCTTTGCGTCCTGAGATTGTACTAATGTATAGTTGCCCGTCGGTGAAAGATAAAAACTGACGGTGTTGGTCGTTTTCAACAATTCTTTAATAGGTTTCAGCTTGTTAGGAACCACCATAACAGGCGAACTCAATTCAGACCAATACGTACCTTTGCTGCCTTTTACAGCAACAGAATATATTTTATCCGACTGAAGGTTAGTGAGTTCGATACGTTTTTGGTCGGTTGTTTGAAGCAATTTTAAATTTGACGAACTGCCTTCGGCCAGCCATACTTCCGTTTTGTCAAAATCCACGGGTATCGGGCCTGCGGTCGAAGCAAAAACACTTCCAATGGACTCAATTATCACTTTCTCATTCTCATAACTTGCCCTCACACTCATCAATAAAGGATGCTCAGGCGAAGGCTCAGGTGTCTTTCTGTTACAGCCAATGACTATCCATAAAACCGCAACAAGTGGAAATATCTTTTTCATAATAAACGGAAGTGGATGTCTTTATGGGTAAGACGCTTTTTTAGGCCAAAAGGTTGTATCTAAAATGACGAGTTTAAAATGCCGACGGGGGCGGTTCGCCGCTGCGACGCCCGTGCGGTGACGAATTTAAAACACTTATCCTTATATCGCTGATTTTTCTACCTTCTGACTTGCCAGAATTTGTTTTACCAACACTTCATTGATTTTTACATAACTCTCTTGCGTCCAACCCGCTACGTGCGGCGTCAGAATCACGCGGTCGGAGGTACGGAGGTAGTCGAATGCGGCTTGTTGATTGGGTGTAAGCATAGACAATTTTTCATTTTCCAAGACGTCTAAGCACGTACCTCGGATTTTGCCGCTTTTTAACCCATTTACGACCGATTCTAAACCGACAATTTCACCCCGTGCCATGTTGAGCAGAAAAAACGGATGAGCCATTCGCTCAATAAAATCGTCGTTGACCAGATGCCGCGTCTCTTCCGTAAGTGGAACATGTAAGCTAATCACTTCAGCTTTCTCCATCAGTTCTTCCAATGTGACTTCCCAGGCATAAGCATTGCCGTAGTTGACCAAATATTTATCGTAGGCCAACACATTGCACCCAAAACCGCTCAGGCGTTGTGCCGTTGCGCTGCCGTTGAATCCATACCCGATCAGCCCCACCGTTTTTCCCATCAACTCGATACCTCGGTTGCCTTCGCGGTCCCAAATTCCTTGGCGTACTTCGCGGTCGGCTTTCACGATGTTGGCAAATAATCCCAAGAGCATTCCTACGGCATGTTCGGCCACGGCATCGCGATTGCCTTCATTAGCGGCAAAAACCTTGATGTTACGTTTTTCGGCGGCAGCAATATCAATCAAATCCAAGCCCGCCCCTGCCCGGGCAATGAAACGGAGTTTCGGGGCTTTTTGCAAAATTTCTTCGTCAATAAAAGTTTTACTGCGAATAATCAGGCCTTCGTAGTCTGCAATATGGGTGAGAATATCGGCTCGTTTAAAGGCAGGTTCATAGCGATACACAAAACCTGCCTGTTTGAGCATTTCAAATAAGGAAGGGTGGGTATCATCTACAATCAAAATGTTCATAAGGAGTCAGAGTTATTTACTGGCACAAAAATAGTGCGCAATATTCGTAAATTGCAGCCCATTGGTAGTTTACAGTTTACAGTTTATAGTTGACAGTTTTTTATTTCCCTGATTTACAAATATTTATGTAGCGATAGCAATAACCTACCTAAATTCAAAAATCTACGTAAAACTTTATCATGAGCGAATTACAATCTGACAAGCCCGTTATCGGCATTACAATAGGTGATTACAATGGTATTGGTCCTGAAGTGATCCTGAAGGTACTTCACAACAACCAACTGAACCGCATTTGCACGCCCGTCATTTATGGTTCAATGCGCCTTCTGAATCGGTACCGCAACCAATTTGACATGAAAGATTGGAACCTGTTTGGTGCCCAAAAAATAGAACAGGCCAATCCTAAAATGACGAACGTAATTACCTGTTGGCAAGACCCGCAGGAAGATATACAGCCCGGAAAAGTCACACCCGAAGCGGGGAAAGGGGCTTTTGAAAGCCTGAAACGCGCCGTTGAAGATCTCAAAGCGGGAAAATTGGACGCCATCGTAACGGCTCCCATCAATAAAAATAACATTCAAAACGAGGAATTCAAATTCCCCGGTCATACTGAATTTTTGGCAGATGCCTTTGACGTAAAAGAGCCGCTGATGTTTATGGTAAGCGATACGTTACGCGTAGGCGTGGTTACGGGGCACGTGCCGCTGCGTGAAGTGGCCGAGCAAATAACCAAAGAAAAAATTGTGGTAAAACTCCAATCCATGCTCAAGTCGCTACGAGGCGATTTCGGAATTCGGAAGCCGCGCATTGCCGTTTTGGGTCTGAATCCGCACGCGGGAGAAAACGGACTTTTGGGAAAAGAAGAGCAGGAAATCATCGAACCGGCCATCAAAGAATTGAAAAATAAAGGGCAATTGATCTATGGCCCCTACCCTGCCGATGGTTTTTTTGCCGCGCAAACCTATCGTAAGTTTGACGCGGTACTTGCCATGTACCACGATCAGGGGCTCACTCCTTTCAAAACCATTGCTTTCAACGACGGAGTTAACTTTACCGCCAATTTGCCCATTGTACGCACCTCACCCGACCACGGCACGGCCTACGATATTGCAGGAAAAAACCAAGCGGACGAAACTTCCATGCGTCAGGCAATTTACACGGCTATTGACGTAGTAAAGTACCGAAAAGACCAAGCCGAACTCGAAAGAAACGCCCTCAAAAAGAATCCAGTCGTGGAAAAAATGACCTCGCAGGAAGAAAAATAGTACAGTTGTCAGTTCACGGTTTACAGTTTGTCAGTCCACGGTTAGCAGTCTGTAGTTGCCAAAGGTGTTTTAAATGAATTTCATAAAAGAGTTTAAAAGCAATCCATTATACATGCTTAAATCAATGACCGGCTACGGAAAAGCCACTATCGAATCCGAAACACTGTCGGTAACTGCCGAAGTCAAATCGCTTAATTCTAAGTTTTTAGATATATTTTGTCGCATTCCCCGCAACTATTCGGAGCGGGAAATTGAAATTCGTAACCTTATTACGCAGTCACTGGAACGTGGGAAAGTAGAGTTTACGCTTACCGTTTCCCCCATCGGCGATGGTAGTGCAGGAACTGTGGTCAATCGTGCGCTGGTGAAAGCGTATTTCCGTGATTTGCACCAAACGGCCGAAGAGTTAGGATTTGCCCCTACCCCAACGGACGTGCTTCGCATGGCGCTCCAAATGCCGAATACGTATTCAGCCGATTCTCCTACGGAAGACCAGCAGGCAGCCGAAGCCGCTCAAATTCAGCAAACTGTACTGGCAGCCCTCAAAAAATGCAACGAATTTCGTCAACAGGAAGGACGCGCCCTCGGCAAGGCTTTCCACGCAGCGATTCAGAAAATTTCTGATTTGTTGCTCGAAGTGGAAGAATTAGACAAAACCCGCATTCCTGCCGTTCGTGAGCGTCTTCGTAAAAATGTCCGCGATTTGATTCACGATGAAACATTCGACCAAAATCGTTTTGAGCAGGAATTGGTCTATTTCATCGAAAAATTTGACATCTCGGAAGAAAAAGTACGTCTCATGAATCACCTTTCGTATTTTATCGAAACCCTTCAAAATAAAGAAAGCAACGGCAAAAAACTGAATTTTATCGCTCAGGAAATTGGCCGTGAGGTAAATACCATCGGTTCTAAAGCCAACGATGCTCCCATTCAACATTTGGTTGTCCAGATGAAAGATGAATTGGAAAAAATCAAGGAACAAACGGCGAATATCATTTAGGGAAAAGTGTAAAGCGGACTGCCGCTGCGGGTGAAAGTGGAGTGTGCAAAGAAACTATAGATAGCGCAGGTATAGTCCTGCGCTATTACTTTTTAAGCTCACAACAGCACAAAGCTCTGTCCAACAATTAGTGCATTTTCTTTTTCACCACATCCGCAGGGTATCTAAGTGCTAATTCTCGGATTTCGTAGCTGAACGCTTCAAAGGTCTCGCGCCAAAGTTGCGCTTCTTCGGCAGTATAGGGATAAAAACCGTGGGCGTTTGCTACTCCTTTGCCGCCATCCTTCACGATGTCATCAATTAGTTTCGGCATTTCTACCGAATTGCTCAAGGTTGGAAAAAGGTCTTTCATCACGGTATGATACGCAGGAACACCGGTCAGGTCCATCCAGCGAAAAGGTCCTACCAACGTCATCCAATAACCTGCATTATTTCGGCAGGCTCGGTCCACATCTTCAACGGTTGCGTAGCCATTTTCTACCAAATTGAACGCTTCACGGTACAGCGCGTACATAAGGCGATTGGTGATAAAACCGCGAATATCTTTGCGGACTAAGGTAGGTTCTTTACCCCAATGATGCGAAAGTTCGTACAGCCATTCACCTTTGGAAACGTCGCTCAAATCACCGCAGATCACTTCCAAAAAACGCGTGGTATGCGATGGTTCGGCCCAATGTAGCCCCAAAAAACGCTCCGGATGTTTTACTTCTTTCTGCAAAATACTGATGGGAATGGCTGACGTATTGCTCGTTATCACTGTTTCCGTTGAAACCACGGCCTCTATTTTCTCGTAAACTGATTTCTTTATCACGAGGTTTTCCAGCGTACATTCTATGACCAATTGGCAATCTGACAATGTTGCGTAGTCTTCCGAAATAAGCAGGTTTTTAAAGAAATAATCAGGATTTTCGGTCACCAATCCCTCTTCCAAGGATTTTTGTAAATGCTCATGGATTCTTGGATGCGCTGTTGGAACATCTATGGGCAACGGCGCAATAGCCACTACACGGTGCCCCGCCATCAACAAACAAGTGGTGATACTGCACCCCATTAATCCAAGTCCTACGACACCTACCGATAAATTTGAAGGGTTCATCATTATATTATTTCTGCGTAAAGTCGTCCAAAATCTGTTGATACTCATTCAGGAATATCTGAAATTCTCGCTCCAAATTAGGCAAATCCTGAGCTAACGTACTGGTATCGTTGGTCTTCAATTTTCCTTCACCGATACGGGCAATTTCCGCTACTCGCGATATGCCTATCGTTCCGGCACTCCCTTTGATTGTGTGTAAATTACTTTTTACAGTAGCAATGTCATTTTGAGCAAAAGCCGCTATCGCCTCATTGACCAACTCTGTGGATTCAATGACAAAATCTTCAAAAATTGAACTGACCAATTCCATTCCTCCCAATTCCTGCAATTGCCCCACGATGTCTAAATCAATGATAGGCAGTTTGATTTCCTGCGCTATCTCTTTTTGCTTTTTCTTCAATACCACGGTGTCTTTCAGCGACTTACCTGCATCCACAATTTCTTTTACCTTCTGAATCAACACCTGCGCCCTAATCGGCTTGGGTACGTAATCATCCATTCCCTGACTCAAAAAGCGCTCCCGGTCTTCTTTCATCGAATAGGCCGTCATCGCCACTACCGTGGGAAGATTGGCACCAAACTGCTCTCGCAGTTGCTGTGTGGTTTCAATTCCGTCCATATCAGGCATCTGAATATCCATAAAAATGGCATCATAATGCTGACTGTCGGGCGAATAAGTGGCCGCTACGAGGTCGATGGCTTGCCGACCGCTTTCTGCCGTATCCACAAAACAACCCGATTTTTTCAAAATTTCACTCGCTACTTTTCGATTCACGAAATTATCATCCACCAACAGCACCGTGGGTCGGTACACATTGAAGAAATTTTCAATTCTAATTTCAATAGTGTCCGCTTTCTGTTGGGTAGGACTAATCATGGTTTCCTTGGTTTCAAACGTAAACCAAAACATACTCCCTTTGCCCAATTCTGAATCCACTCCAATCTCACCTTTCATCAAGCGACTTAACTCCTTGGAAATTACCAAACCAAGCCCTGTACCGCCGAAGGTTTTGCGCGAAGAAGTATCTACTTGACTGAACGCATTAAACAACAACTTCAGGTTTTCGGGCGTAATTCCAATTCCCGTATCTCGCACTTCCACCCTGATTTTGTGGAATTTCCCTTTGGTCCACACCGATGAAACATGAATACGTACGCCGCCATTCTCGGTAAATTTGAGCGCGTTGGAAGTAAGGTTAGACAATATTTGCAACAGGCGCGTTTGGTCGGCAATAATATACTGAGGCACCCCTTCTCCAAAATAACATTTCAATGTATTGTTTTTATTACGGGCCACTTGCGAGAAAAGCGCAGTCAGTTTCTCAAATATCTCCTCCAGGGCCACGGGTGCCTCGTTCAACTGCATTTTCCCCGCTTCGATTTTGGATAAGTCCAAAATGTCGTTCAGAATGTTGAGCAGGGTTTCTGACGAACGGCGCATTGTCTGCACATAATCTTTCTGCTCGGTATTGAGGTCGGTGCCGTTGATGAGGTCAAGCATTCCGATAACGCCGTTCATCGGCGTACGAATCTCGTGGCTCATGTTGGCCAAAAATCGTTCTTTTACTTTCAACGAACGTTCGGCCTCCTCTTTGGCTTTGACGAGTTCTTCCTCATTGCGCTTCAATTCCGTAATATCCCGCGCCAAAGCTGCAAAAATGGGTTCCCCTTCCTCGTCTTTCAGAAGCAGCATATTAAACATAAACTGCCGCACTGTGCCGTCTTTGATGCGCAATTCCGCTTCAAAATTTCGGAGGCTTTTATCGCGCCGCAAACGCAGCAGCGCCACCTGAACACGCTCCTGATCCACGAAATAATCAGTCACGTAGGTTGCCAATGCTTCTTCTACCGTATAACCCGTGCGTTTAAGTACGGAGGGGCTTATCATCGTGATTTTACCCGTACGATTCGTACGGACATATATATCCTGAAGATTAATAAAAATACCGCGAAACTTCTCTTCACTCTGCTGCATCGCCAATTCAGCTATTTTCCGAGGAGTAATATCTCGCGCCACACCCGACACTTCTTCAATCGGGCCTTGGTTGGTCCTGATTGGGTTCAGACTGAATTCCAACCACATATCACCTTCTCCGTTGCGAGTTTCGACTTTCATCTCAAACCCCTGAGGGTTACCTCTGAACGCCTGCCGATAGCGGTCTTCCATCAAGCGACGGTTGTCCATCGTCATCAATTGCCACCCAAGCCGTTCGGTAGTGGTATTGATGGCCGGAGTTGTGCGTAAATGCTGCTGTAAAAACGACGAATAGTTTTTGTTAAAAGAAGTCAGTTGCAAGGCTTTATTGACCGACCAAATCAAGTAGGCACTGCTGTCAAAAATGGCATTCAGTCGGGCTGTTTGGCGGTTCAGTTCCGCTTCATTTTGTTTCCGCGCAATCGCCAACGCCACTTGTCCCGAGATAAATTCGAGCATTTCCAAATTGCGGGGACGATACTGATTGGGATTGGTATATGATTTTACCCCAATGATGCCCGTAACCCGGTCGCCGATGCGCAACGGAACACACAACAATACTTTGGGAATTTGTCCGTACATATATAGCCCCTGTGTTTCAGCCAATTCCAATATATCTTTTTCGTACAGGAAAAGCGATTTATTGGCACGAATGGCGTATTCAGTCAGACCGTTACCGATTTTCCGCTTCGTAAATCGAACGTTACCTTTAAAATACTCATCCACGTAATACGGGAAATACATGTAACTTTTTGTGGGGTCGTACAAGGCAATAAAGAAATTTCGGGCATCTATGACTTTTCCCAATTCCTCATGGACTCGGGCGTAGAATTCGTCCAAATCCTGCGTTTTTATCATCCAATTGGCAATACTGTAATACAAACTCTGCGAACGTTCGGCTCGCACCCGACTCGTCGCATCGTGCAAAATACAGCGAAAGGCCGTCGGTTTATCATTTTCATAGCGACAGGTTACACTGCCCGTCAGGTAGATTTTTTTGTGTTGTTTGTTCCAAAAAACGGTTTCAAAATCAGGTACTTTTTCGCCTTCCTGCACCCTTTTGAGAAGCTCTAAAGTCGCTTCTGCTGCTTCGGGCCAAAGAATATCTTTGAGGGTAAGCCCCATCAATTCGTCCAAATCATAGCCCAACCGCTCCCGCCATGCCCGGTTGACAAACAAAAACTTCCCTTCCAACGACACCAATTGAATCAAATCGCTGGTATTATCCACCAAATCCTGCAACTGCGCATTGGATTTGTTAAGCGCATTGGCTACCCGCAATTTATTGGTTACGTCTTCGCCAATGAGCGTAAAATCCAACAGTTCCCCGCTCTTTTTATTGATAATCATCGAATTAAGCTGAACGGTACGTATGTTCTTATTCTTTGAAACAAGCGGTATTTCCCGAAATTCCGCTAAACCGCCCCGTTCGATTGTTTCAATCAAAAACTTTTGTATTTCATCGCGATTTTCGATGGACAGGAGATCTTCAAAAAAATTAAATCGTTGGAGGTCTTCGGCGCTCCACCCCAACATCCGTGTGGTATACGCATTGGCAAAACGGATGGTTCCGCCGGGTAAGACCGTGAGACCAAACAAGTTAAGTTGTTCGACAAACGGAATGGGTTCGGTAATGGACAATGGGGTTTGCATGGTAAAAAAACATTATCGGCGGTAAAGTCCGAAACTTAGTCGAAACTTTGCAATTACTTCAAACAAAAGTAACAATTTTGCAATTAATGAAAGTCAAACCAAAAAAACACCTCGGGCAACACTTCTTACGCGATTTGGACGCCTCGGAGCGCATTGCTGATTTATTGTCGGGTCACGGTGGCTACGACACTGTCCTCGAAATCGGCCCCGGTATGGGCGTACTTACCCAGTTTATATTACCCAAAACGCAGTACCAAACCTACGTGGTGGAGATTGACCGCGAGTCGGTAGCGTATCTGAAAGTTAATTTCCCCACGTTGGAAGGTCGTATTATTGACGGCGATTTTTTGCGCATGAATTTGCAGGAATGGGGTGAATCCGTTACCGCAAAACCCACATTCGCCATTATCGGCAATTATCCCTACAATATTTCTTCCCAAATCCTCTTTAAAGCCTTAGACTATCGAGATACCGTTTCGGAAATTGTAGGGATGTTTCAGAAGGAAGTGGCCATGCGCATCGCATCACCTCCGGGCAAAAAGGACTACGGGATTTTGAGCGTGCTGTTGCAGGCATTTTACGATATTGAATATTCCTTTACCGTTCCTCCCGAAGCCTTTGAGCCGCCTCCGAAAGTACAATCGGGCGTGATTCGATTGAAAAGAAACGCCGTAACGCATTTGGATTGTGACGAAAAGAAGTTTAAGCAAGTCGTAAAAGCAGGTTTCAACCAACGGAGGAAAACGCTCCGGAATGCCCTTAAACCCTTGGGAATCCAGTTTGACCACCCGCTTTTGGACAAACGGGCCGAGCAGTTGGGTGTTGCCGAATTTGTACTGTTGACGAATTTGGTCAATAGTCCACAGTCCACGGACGATAGTCAATAGTGTATGGTCGATAGTTGATAGAAAAACAATGGGATTACTATTGACTGTGGACCGCTCGGGCGGCCCCATATTGACAGTAGACTATCGACTAAAAAACGCATCAAAAAATGACTTTTGAACTTACCAAAGAATACCTTGAACAGATTGAAACGGCGATTGTAGAGCGCAATGAAACGCAGTTACGTGCCGAAATGGAAGAACTGTATCCAGCAGACATCACAACGCTTTTGTACGAATTGGATACCGAACCTGCCCATTATCTGTTCAGCCTCTTAAACACGGAAGTGGGCGCGGAAATTCTGGCAGAAATTGAGCCCGACGACCGCCGACGGTTTTTGGCCGATTTTTCGTCGTCAGAAATTGCCCGGTACATTGAAGTTTTCGACTCTGATGATGCCGTGGATTTGCTGAAAGAGCAACCCATTCAGGTACGCGAGGAAGTCATTGGTTTGTTACAGGACCGCGAACAGGCGCGTTTTATCATCGACCTTCTCCCCTACGACGAAGACGTAGCGGGTGGATTGATGCAAAAAGAGTTGGTAAAAGCCAATGTCAATTGGACGGTCAATGAGTGCATAGAGGAAATCCGTAAACAGGCCGAAGACGTAGAGAAAGTATACGCGGTTTATGTGGTGGACGACGAGCAAACGCTTTTGGGTCTTATCTCACTGAAAAACTTGGTGTTAGCGCGTAAAAACACCAAAATAGGGAATATTTACGACGAAGATATTCATTACGTTGAAACCTACCACCCCGTAGAAGAAGTCGCCGAAATCATGCAACGGTACGACTTGGAAGCGATTCCTGTCGTCAACGTTCAAAAACGGTTGTTAGGTCGCATCACCATTGATGACATCCTGGACGTGGTAACCGAAAAAGCCGAAGAAGACATTCAGGCGATTTCAGGTATCACGGGCGAGGTGGAAGAAGACGACAGCCTCTGGGACCAGGTAAAAGCGCGTTTACCGTGGTTGATTGTGGGCGTCATCGGGAGTTTGATGGCCGCTACGGTCATTCGGATTTTTGAGGGAGAATTGGGTAAAATGGCAGCTTTAGCCATGTTCATTCCCATCATGGGTTCGACAGGCGGAAATGTGGGCATTCAAACCGCTTCGCTCATTGTGCAGGCCTTGGCCGACAAAACAGGAATTGAAATCAGTTGGAAAGAACGTTTGTTGAAGATTATCGTCATTGCCTCGCTCAACGGCCTCATTATCGGCATTTTAGCGGGCTTATATGTGCTTATATTCAGCGAAACGCAGTTGTTTTGGGTGGTAAGTTTATCCCTCTTGGCGGTGGTGCTTTTAGCTTCTTTTATGGGAACCATTACGCCGCTTATTCTGAATCGTTTCGGCATCAACCCTGCCGTAGCCTCCGGGCCCTTTATTACTACTGCTAATGATTTAGTGGGTATCGGTACCTACTTTTTGATTGCACATTTTTTGTTGAAGATATAAAAATCAATAGTTCGGTATCAATTTAAGCGGCAATAGAGCCAAAAGCATATAGTTCTTTGATTTTCGGGTTATTTTTAGTCATCTCTTCTACATTTGGGAAGATTTGAAAAAATCTTTCTATAAGTAACTGGTTGTGGTATAGAGTTTTAACATCAGCCATTGAAAATGGATGCTTTTCTACATCGGTTTTATCAAGCCAATTCGGACCGATTTCTATGATTCATGCAACTAAAGGCGTATAAAAATCTTTATATTTTTCCCGCACGGGCGGCCCCGTTTCGATGAACACAAGAAAATACACGATGAACCAGCC
>Ga0247844_1007471_pt1 | contig 12372 bp, 12 predicted proteins | sample LaCtaG_FD_192421 | JGI IMG/M metagenome (GOLD analysis project Ga0247844, IMG submission 192421) | Freshwater microbial communities from meromictic Lake La Cruz, Castile-La Mancha, Spain - LaCruzMarch201714.5m_1 | ecosystem: Environmental > Aquatic > Freshwater > Lake | place: Spain: Castile-La... | reverse complement strand
GGCCAACTTCACGGTGGATGCCTTCCCCGGCAAGCGTTTCAAGGGCGAGGTGACCCAGGTGCGCAAGGCGGCAATGGTGGTTTCCAATGTCGTCACCTACACGGCAGTCGTCTCCGCTGCCAATCCGGATCAGGTGCTGTTGCCGGGCATGACCGCGAATGTCCGTGTGATCACCGCACAGAAGGACAGCGTCCTGAAAGTCCCGAATGCCGCCTTGCGCTTTCGTCCGCCCGCCACCGAAAGCGAGAAAAAGTCGGCGCCGGCAGGACGGCAACCGGGCATGGGCCAGGGTAGCAGAGGCGGCAAGGGCAGCGCCGGCAGCGGCAAGGTCTGGACGCTGGGGGCGGATGGCCTGCCTGTCGCCATTGAACTCAAGACCGGCATCAACGATGGCAACCAGACCGAAGTACTCGACGGCGCGCTGCAGGAAGGCCAGCAAGTCATCGTGGGCGTCGTTGCTGCAACGGACAAGAAGCCCACCCCGCCACGCATGTTCTGAGCCGCAATGGCCGTACCGCTGATCCGCACCGACAATCTGGCCAAGCATTATCGGCTGGGCGAGACCGAAGTGCCGGCATTGCAGGGGGTGACACTTGAGATTGCCCGTGGTGAATTTGTGGCAGTCATGGGCCCCTCCGGTTCGGGCAAATCCACCTTTATGAATCTTCTCGGTTGCCTCGATCAGCCGAGCGGCGGGCGCTACTGGCTGGATGAACAGGAAGTGTCGCAACTCTCGGACGATGAACTGTCGACCACGCGCAACCGCAAGCTCGGTTTCGTGTTCCAGCACTTCAATCTGCTGCCGCGCACCTCGGCGCTCGACAATGTCGCCCTGCCCTTGCTCTACCGCGGCCTCCCGGCCAGCGAACGGCATGCGCTGGCTGCGCAGCGCCTTGGGCAGGTCGGCCTGTCTGAACGCATGGATCACCATCCGGCGCAGTTGTCCGGGGGGCAACAGCAGCGTGTCGCGATTGCCCGTGCGCTGGTTGGCAATCCGGCGCTGCTGCTCGCCGACGAGCCGACCGGCGCACTGGATACGCGCACCGGCAGCGAGATCATGGCGCTGCTGCAGCAACTCAATCAGGAGGGCATCACCATCGTGCTGGTGACCCACGAACACGACATTGCCGCCTACGCCGATCGCATCATCCATTTTCGTGACGGTCGCGTGGTCTCGGAATCATCGTGAACTTCCTCGCCACCTTCGCCATCGCATTGAAGGCCCTGCGCGTCAATAAGCTGCGCTCGGCGTTGACCATGCTCGGCATCATCATCGGCGTGGCCGCCGTCATCATCATGATCGCCGTCGGCAGCGGCGCCCGTGCGCAAGTGGAAGCGCAGATTCGCAGCCTCGGTGCCAATCTGATGATGGTGTTTTCCGCCTCGCCGGCCTTTACCGGGGCGCGCAGTGCCGCCGGCTCGACGCACACGATCAGCGAGGATGACGCCTATGCGATTGCCCGTGAATTGCCGGATGTCGTGGCCGGGGCCGCTCCCGCGCTGCGCGGCAATGGCCAGATTGTGGCCGGTAACAGCAACTGGTCGACCAGCTTTTACGGTGTGACACCAGAGTATTTCGATGTACGCGAATGGCGTCTCGCCGAAGGCCGATTCTTCGAAGCCGCGGACATCAACGGTGCGGCCAAAGTGGTGATCCTCGGCAAGACGGTTGCCACCAACCTGTTCGGGGACATGAGCCCGATCGACGAAGTCATCCGCATCCGTACCGTGCCACTGACCGTCATCGGCGTACTGGCCGCAAAGGGTCAAAGCCCGGGCGGTAGTGACCTCGACGACGTCGTGCTGATGCCAATTACGACAGCGCGTAATCGGGTACTCGGCGCCACGGCGCTGGCCAAATCACGTTCGGTCGGTTCGATCCAGATCAAGATTCTGGAAGGTGCCGACAGCAAGCTGGCCGAAGCGCGCGTGCGCGAATTGCTGCGCCAACGTCATCGGCTACAACCTGATCAGGACGACGACTTCACCTTGCGCAACCTCACCGAAATTTTGCAGACGCGTGAGGAGTCTTCGCGCGTCATGGCCCTGCTGCTCGCCGCGGTCGCTTCCGTGTCATTACTGGTGGGCGGTATCGGCATCATGAACATCATGCTGGTTTCCGTCACCGAGCGCACCCGTGAAATCGGCCTGCGCCGTGCGGTTGGCGCCCGCTCGGGGGACATCCTGCGCCAGTTCCTCATCGAGGCGGTGACGCTGGCCCTGATCGGCGGCTTGATTGGCGTCCTGCTCGGTAGTGGCGGCGCTCAGTTGATCGGCTATTACGCCGGATGGCCGATCGCACTGTCGGCCAGCGCTACCACACTGGCGGTAAGCTTTGCCGCGGCCATTGGCATTTTCTTTGGCTACTATCCGGCCCGCAAGGCGGCCCACATGTCGCCCATCGAAGCGCTCCGCCACGAGTAACCCGCATAAGAAAATGGACACTGTAATAATTCTCCGGGGGGCTAGCCACTAGAATCACCTTCGTTGTAATACATTCGTCACATATATGTCACAAGAAATCGAACTCAAGCTGGCTTTGCCTGACGCGGAACATCCAAATTTCCTGAGCCACCCCTTGCTCAAAAAGGCGATCCGCCGGGAAAGCTATCAGCTGGTCAACCTCTACTACGACACCCCGGCGCTTGCCTTGCGCCAACATGGCGTGGCGCTGCGCTTGCGCGCTCAGGGCAAGATCTGGCTGCAAACCGTCAAGTGCGCGGGTCAAGCCGCAGGCGGCATTTCGGCGCGCCCGGAGTGGGAATCGCCTTACGCCGGCCACTTCGACTTCTCCGCCATCGACGACATTGCCGTTCGCGACTGGCTGAATCGGCCCAAGCTGCGCTCGCGCATTACGCCGATCTTCGAAACCAATTTCTTGCGCATGGTCTGGATTCTTGCGCCGGCCGCGGGCACCGAACTCATGCTGGTCCTCGACCGCGGCTGGATCGCGGCGGGCGGCCGGCGTGAAGCCATCTCGGAAATCGAAATCGAACTCCTGCATGGCGATACCGCCCACCTGTTTGCCGTCGCCCGCAAGCTGGCAGTGCGCTTACCGGTTGCACCCGCTGCACGCTCGAAAGCCGATCGCGGCTATCGCCTGTTCAAGCAAGTACCGATGGCGCCCGTCAAGGCGGCGCCACTGGCATTGGCGGCAGCCGATGATCCGGTGGTGGCGTTCTCGCGCATTGCCCTGTCCTGCCTCGACCACCTGCAGCAAAACCATGTCGGGGCCATCTCCACGGATGATCCGGAATACATCCATCAGATGCGTGTCGCCACGCGCCGCCTGCGGGCCGCCCTGCGTTTGTTTGCGCCGCTGCTGCCTGCCGACTTTGCCACACCGATGGTGGCCGCCCTGCGTGACATGATGGCCGTGCTCGGCCAGGCGCGTGATCTTGACGTGCTGTTGGCGGAAATTGCCGAACCCGTCTTGCACGCCCTGCCGGATGAACCGCGTCTGGCCGCACTGATCGGCATCATCACGGACAAACGTTTCGAGCGTCGCCGCGCCGCCGTCAATTTTCTGCGTTCACCCCGCTATGGCCTGACCACGCTCGAAACCCTGGCCGACCTGCATGGCCATGCCGAAAAAGTCGGCGATGGGGGGACGGCAGCGGCAGCCGACTCCTCTGCGCAGCAGTTACTTGAATTCGCTACCGACCGCCTGCGCCGCCTGCGCAAAAAGGTGCTCACCCTGGCCCGTCACGCCCGCATCGACGATCCGCCCTCGCTGCATGCGCTGCGTATCGGCATCAAGCGCCTGCGCTATGCCCTGGAATTTTTCTCGCCGCTGGCTTCACCTGTCGCCATGCGCCGCGTCTTGAGCCATCTGGCCGCGCTGCAGGAAACCCTCGGCCAGATCAACGACCTGGCCAATGCGGGGGCACTGCTGATGGACTGCGCCGCTGACGAGGCACCCTTGCGGGAAGCGGTTACCCTGATTGGCGGCTGGCACGGCCCGCGCCACCAGGCCCTGTTATCGGCGATAAAGCCGGGGCTGAAACATCTCGGTAACCTTCGTCTGCCAGAATTGCGCCCCTGATTTGACAGGGAATCTCATGATGGACCTGATTATGTGGCGGCATGCCGAAGCGGAAGAAGGCGGGGTCGGCATGCCCGACAGCAAGCGCCGCCTGACCGCGCGTGGCGAAAAACAGGCGCACGACATGGCCAAGTGGCTTCGACTGCAGTTGCCCAAAAAGACCAGAGTTCTCGTCAGCCCGGCCGTCCGCACCCAGCAGACCGCCCATACGCTGGCCCTCCCCTTTGAAGTCGAACCAAAAATCGCCGTCGGCGCCGATGTCGCCGATCTCATCGCGGCCGTCGACTGGCCGGCACAATCCGGCGCCGTCCTTCTGGTTGGCCATCAGCCAAGCTTGGGGCGACTGGCGGCCCTCCTGCTCTCTGGCGCAGAAGCCGACTGGAGTGTCAAAAAAGGCGGGGTCTGGTGGTTCACCAAGCGTAGCCGCGAAGGGCGTGACCAGACGGTGTTGCGGGCCGTGATGAATTCGGAGATGCTGCGGTAAGATTGCGGGCCAACCATTGGCCTTGCCATGACTGCCGCCAGAACACTCAGCACTTTTCCTGATCTGTATCGCCACCGCTATCTGCTTGGCCAGCTTGTCAAGCGCGATGTGCTGCTCCGCTATCGTGGTGCCTTGTTCGGCGTGGCATGGATGTTTTTGAGCCCGCTGCTGATGCTGGCCATCTTTGCCTTCGTCTTCGGCCATATCTTCCAGTCACGCTGGCCGCAACAACCCGACGGCATGCCCTTTTGGTTGATGCTTTATTCCGGCCTGATCGTCTTCAACCTGTTTGCCGAAACCGTCTCGCGCGCACCGGGCACCGTGCGCGGCTATCCAAGCTACGTCAAGAAAATCGTTTTTCCGGTGCAAGTGTTGCCGCTGGTGCCGCTCGGCGCCGGGCTGATCCACGCCGCCTTCAACCTGCTAATCCTCGTCGCCGCACTCGCCTGGTTCGGCCAACTCAAGGCCGGCCTGTTGCTGTTTCCACTGCTCGTCGCCCCCGTCCTGCTGCTCGGGCTGGGCCTCGCCTGGTTTCTCGCGGCCTGGGGCGTATTCATCAAGGACATGACGCAAATCGTGCCCCTCTTCGTGCAGATGCTGCTGTTCCTCTCGCCGGTGTTCTACCCCGTCTCCGCCGTGCCGCCTGCCCTGCGCCCGCTCTACGAACTCAATCCGCTTGGCGCTGTCATCGAGGCAACCCGCGCCGCCATGCTCGGCCAGACGATCCCGTGGACCGCCTGGATGGCCGCGCTGGCGCTTGGCCTAATTACGGCCGCGCTGGGCTTTGCGTTCTTCAACCATGCGCGTGATGAGTTTGCCGATGCGCTGTGACAAATGTCGGCGCTGGCAAGACGGCAACCTTCCATTAGAATCAAGTCCATGCGCTTAAGCACCGAACAAGCCGAGATCATCAAGTCGATCATCGCGCGGGAAATCTCGCCCGATGCCCGGATCTGGCTGTTTGGCTCGCGAACTGACGATAACCGGCGAGGCGGTGACATCGACTTGTTTGTGGAAACTCTGCGGCAACCCGGTCTGCTAGGCGAGTTACGCTGCAAGATCGGCATAGAAGATGCCGTCGACCTTCATGTCGATCTTATCGTCGCCAAGCAAGGCGATCAACGGCCCATCGCCAGCATTGCCAAAACGGAAGGACAACGCCTGTGACGCAGCATCAGTGGTTGATCCTGAAAAAGATCGAGCACCTCGAACGGATGGCTGCCTATCTCTCTTGGTCGCACGCGCAGACTCAAGCCTTTGTTCCCATTGCCGAATGGTCAACGCTCTCGCCCGAACAACACGAAGCGCTGGCCGCGTTTCGCCTCCGCTTCAGCGAGTTGCAGGAACAGATCGGCAAAACCATGCGCGCCGTCGCCATCGAGGAAGAAGAAAATTACGAGCCATTCGGCGCCGTCCTGTCCTTCATGGAAAAGCTCGGTATTCTGGATTCAGTCATGCACTGGAAAATGATTCGTGAACTCAGAAACGCAATCAACCACGAATACGAAGAAAACCCGGAGCGACTGACTGAGTTCTTCTCGCAACTTGCGGCCGAGACACCCGTTTTGATGGGGTATGCAGAGCGCCTGATTGCCTATTGCAAAAAACACTACCAAGCATCCTGATGCACGCGATGGCCAGAACATTTAAGGAAAGTCGGCACTGGCGTGACGGCATCCGTCCACTAAAATCAGAGCCATGCGGCTAACCGACCCACAAATTCGCACCGTTCTCGAGCTGGTCTCGCAGACATGAACGCCACGTTGCCCAACACCTTGCTGGAACGCCAACAGCAGCATCATTGCATCCGATGACACGAGACGAGATTCTGGATTTCCTGAAGACGCATAAAGATGAGCTAGGCCAGACTGTCTGGGGAAGAAGCAAGCCGACTCGCCACAATGCTACTCGACTGGGCTGCGGAAGAAATCGCCCGTGCCGGTGGATAGAATGAAATGGCTGACGACCTCGCCATCTCCGTCCGTAATCTGACCAAGACCTATCGGCTCTTTGGTCATCCGGGCGACCGTATCAAGCAATTCTTCAGCCTCGGCCTCAAACAGTACCACCGCGAATTCACCGCACTGAAGGATGTCTCCTTCGATATCAAAAAAGGCGAAACCGTCGGCATCATCGGCAGGAACGGCTCCGGCAAGAGCACGTTGCTGCAGTTGATCTGCGGCACCCTGAAACCCACCTCCGGAACCGTCCAAGTCAATGGCCGCTTTTCGGCGTTACTGGAACTCGGCGCCGGCTTCAACCCGGAATTCACCGGGCGGGAGAATGTTTATTTTCAGGGTGCGCTGATGGGCTTCACGAAGGCGCAGATGGATGAACGGTTTGACGAAATCGCAGCCTTCGCCGATATTGGCGAGTTCATCGATCAACCCGTCAGCGCGTACTCAAGTGGAATGTATGTGCGTCTGGCATTCGCGGTGGCAATCAATCTCGATCCGGAAATTCTGGTCGTCGACGAGGCGCTGGCTGTCGGAGATGTCCGTTTTCAGGTCAAGTGCTTCCAGAGAATCCGTGAAATTCGAGACCGGGGCGGCTCGATTCTTTTTGTGACCCATGCGACTGACCAGATATCCCGCTATTGCGACCGTGCGTTGTACATCGACGAGGGGCAACTGATAAGCACAGGCTCCCCGAAGGACGTTGTCAACCGTTATTTCGCCGCCGCATTCCCCCAACAAGGTTCGTCATATTCGGACGTGGAGCAACTTCCGTACACGCATGGTTTCACCATGCGCCCAGGCTACTCTGTCTCCGAATCAAGGTTCGGCAATGGGGCGGCAGAAATTCTCGACTTCCAGTTCCTGGGACAAGACGATACTCCAACGGTACCGCGATTTTCTACAGGACAAAGCATCCGACTTACCTTCCGTGTCGTTTTCCACCGTGCCATTGCACGCGCCACCTTTGCCGTTGCCATCGCCACGATAGACGGAATAACTCTTTTCGGGGTCAACTCACGCGACCTTCCTAGTCATCCCCCTTCCGGCCCCTTCGCACCCGGCCACGCAGTTGACGCTATCTTTGACCTAGTAGTGAATCTATCCCGTGGGGACTACCTTGTATCGCTGAGTGTATCGGAGGAGGCCGGAACGCAGCTTGAACCGCTCGATCGCCGTTACGACGCCATCCTCATCGCTATCGAGAATCCCACCCCCCAACGTGGCCACTTGTACATGTCGCCACGCTTTTTTCTCGCCCCGATACAAACGCAGGAAACAGCTTGACCGCCGAAGAACTTCACCTCTTCATTCTCTGGAACAAGGTCGGTTCTGTGCGCGACGCCGCGCTCCGCCGCATTGGCGAAACTTTATCCATCCGCCGCGTTTTTCATGTCCATTGGCGACCAGATATTTTTTCGGACAACCTGACCCGCTTTTATGGCGAACACCTGCCGCCGGGCTGCGGCAAGGAGGAAAGCTGCGGGATTGGGCCGTTTATTCTGATCGTGGTCCGCGATGATGAACCGCAATACGCCGTTCGTGACACCACTCGCGGCCCTGCCTCAGTCAACACGCGCCTCTTCGATCTTAAGTCGTATCTGCGTTCAGTCACTGGTGGCGGACTGCCGGTACATGCGACCAACACTCTGCGCGAGACCAATCATGACCTTGCCTTGCTGCTGGGACTCAGTGTGTCAGAATTTGAAAGTGTTTATCCAGGATCGTGGGATGGCGAAATCATAGACCTGCGACGCGACATTTCCGGCACAGGCGGATGGGCAAGCTACCACGAATTGTTCGCCATGCTGAACGCAACAGTGAATTATGTCGTCCTGAGAAACTTCGACGACCTGCCGGACAAGCACCAGCTTGAACTACACGGCGACGTCGATTTGCTGGTAGAAAACTATGCTGATGCCATTCTGGTTGCAAACGCGAAACCAATGTACGAGGGCCCGCATTGCGTACTCCACGCCGTCGTCATTGCCGGACAGGATATACCGTTCGATTTCCGCTATGTGGGCGACGACTATTATGACCGTGTCTGGCAACGGCACATTCTCGCATCACGCCGCCTGATTGACGGCGGTTTCTACGTGCCAAATGCCGAAAATCACTTTTTCTCGTTGCTCTATCACGCCGCAGTACACAAGGAATCCATCGCACCCGATTACGCTGACAAACTCAAGCAACTCGCCTTAACCCTTGGCATTGACCTGCCTTCTGGCCAGTTTTTTGACAATCCTCGCCAGTTGCGCGCTTTGCTCAATGGCTTCATGTTGCCGCGACGCTACCGTTTCACCCGTCCCCAAGACCCATCGGTTCATTTCCGCCGCGCTGTTGCTCTGGGATCGTTCCAACGCTGGACGGAATCTTGGCTTCCCAACCCGAGCCCCGCCCCCCCGCCACCAGTGCCACGGTTAAGCAACCAGCCCGCTGTTCTGCATCCAACACTACTACGCTCGCTCGGCCTACCTGCAGAAACCACCATCGTCAATCTCGACGACAATCCCACCATGCTGCCGGGATGTTGCACGCAACTGCCGGACGATGGTCTACTCGTCGTCATTGTCACCAATAGTCTTGGCATCAGGCAGTTCAATGGTCTTGGCAACGGACTGGCCACTTTTCCATATGCGTCCCTGTATGGTCTGGCATCTGGCCCCCACCACCGCATCTTGACCCGCCGGCAGCTCATACGTGACATCGAGGCAGCGGGACTCCCGGCGCAACGCTACTACTATCCATTCCCAGATCACAAGCAACCCAAGGCTATCCTCACCGAGGCTGCCTTGCAGGAAAGCGGGTTTGACGCTGCGAACCTGCTCGCGCTCATGGCCAGTCGCGACCCAACCGGCCGGATGCATCCAGCGTTTTTCGAACCCTTGGTCTGGCAAAACATTATTTCCGATGGGCTTCTTCCGAATCTCGCCAACACCTTTGTGGTCATCGCTGCCAAAAACGAAGCCACACTTGCCAAACTCGACTCATCCTGGCTGGCACGCACCTTCACGCCAGAACGCTTGCCGTCATTCGCGACCGAAACGACCTTCCGCCGCGTCGCACACGACCGGATCATCGTGGAGAAGCACGTCCCTTTCCCCGGCGAATCTGTGGCACCGGCTTACCCATTTGGAGACAACAGCTTGCTTGTGCACTATGCTAAAACGATGACCGACTACGTTCCGGGCGATCTCTATGTCACCGAACTACAGAAGCGGTTGGCACGTGGCGAGGGCATTGCATCGGTGGTCGACTGGGCCGCCGACTGGCTCAATCTCCTACGTACCAATACCGCTAATATGCCGCCGGAACTTCCGGGCGCGTGGCTGGATGCCGTGCCACAAAATTTCATCCGCTCGACGGATGGCACACTACATCGCATTGATGACGAGTGGGAACTCACAACACCCATACCTCGCTCCTGGCTCGTCATTCGAGGCTTGTCCAGCGCGTTCGGCGCAGCCCCGACATCACCCGCCCTGGCGGGCATGAGTTTGCGTGAAGTCATTTGCATCGTAGCTGCATCAGCGCAGATCAACATCGAAGGCAGGGATTTCGCCCCGGCCTTCGCACAGGAGGCTAGGCTGCGTTCGGTGGTTTTTGGCCAGGATGAAAACAAAATACTCAGCGAACTGGCCATGCACTTCGCTCACCCCCCTCGAGCGTTGATCAACTCGCCCACACAACGGGAAATCCTGACGACGGAATGCGAGCAACTGACTAGGGAACTCGCCCGTGTAAAAGCCACCGTTTCCTGGCGCATCACCGCGCCGTTGCGGGTAATCTGGAACGCTTGCCTGCGCCTTGTGGGACGGCATCCTGCGGCAAAGCGCAGAAACTCATGACCTCGACCTTTGCCTCGCCGATTATCTCGCAGAATCGTCTTCTTCCCGGCCTCCTCGGCCTGCGGGGCGTTGCAGCATTTACGGTCGCCCTCTTTTATCTTGTTCATCTGGCCAATATCGCCGTACCTCCGGTGTTCTCCTTCATTGCGGAGGACTTCGGCAAGGGGGTAGTATGTTTTTCGTATTGAACGCTTCTTCCGCATTGTTCCGCTCTTCTATTGCATCCTGGCCGTCGTGGTGCTGTGGCCCGCGATCAAGGCGCAGCATCTCACGGTGAGACTGTCCGCTCGAGCAAGGGGCTGCTTATGCCGCTAGTCGGCAACAAGCTCTTCACTTTTGCGACGTGCTCGGAGTTGCTGGCGCATTACGAGCAAACCGTGTCTCTCTATCGCTACAACTGGTCCTATTTCTCCTTTTCCTCGAACGCATGCTATTTCGCGCTCGGCATGTATGCTTTTCGCATCGCCAGGGAAATTGGGGGGAACTCCACCGTGATACGCTTGGGCATACCCGTATTTACCTCGCCGCTGTTTCTGCCTGAGGTCACCTATTGCCTCGTCGAAATTCCCGCCATTCGTTACGGCAAGCAAGTCAGTGCCTGACTCAGGCAACAAACGAATTTAGAATCTTCTCCATCCCGGAATCGGACTAACCTGGCACGCTAGGATCTCTCAGCATGAAAGCCCAACGGCACAAATACGAATACAAAATCAATCCCGAAGTTGCCGGTGCCAAGATCATCCGCATGGTCGGAACCGGCAAGCGTGTTCTCGAACTCGGCCCCGGTCCTGGCTCCATCACTCGTCATCTCCATGAAAACGGCTGCCGTGTCACCGCCATGGAGTTGGACAAGCAGGCGATCGATATCGTCTCTCAATTCTGCGAGCGTGTTCACCCGTGCAACCTCAACGATCCAGAATGGCACGCCCCGCTCGGCAACGTTGAAAAGTTCCCGGTCATTGTCGCGGGTGATGTCCTTGAGCACCTTTACGATCCCTGGACCACCTTGCAGCAAATGCTCTCGTTGCTCGCCGAGGAAGGCTATGTGGTCGTCTCCCTGCCGCATGTCGCTCACAACGCTGTCGTTGCCTGCATGCTGAACGAGGATTTCGAATACCAGCCCTGGGGCCTGCTGGACAAGACCCATATACGCTTCTGGGGCATGAAGAATATCCAGAGGCTTTTTGAGGGAGCTGGCTTCAAGATCGTCGAAGCCGACTTCGTCATCAAAAAACCGGAACAAACGGAATTCGCCAAATCCTGGCGCCAACTTCCTGTGGAAACGCAGAAAGCGCTCGAAATCAATCCATTTGGTTCGATCTACCAGGTCATCGTCAAAGCCGTTCCCCGCTCCGCACCGGGCAAAGCCTTGCGGCTTACCGCCTTGTCGATTCCCGCCCCCTCGGATAGCGCCTACAGCCTCGGCGCCAGAGGCAACCCACTGGTCGGCTTCCTGCTTTCATTTATCAGCCTGAAAAACCGCAACAGAATTGCCCGGACACTTCAGCGTACTGGATTGCGATTTTGAGCCAGGAACTTGCTCGCGTTCGCCTGATCGCCTTCTACCTGACGCAATTCCATCCGATCCCGGAAAACGACCAGTGGTGGGGAAAGGGCTTCACGGAGTGGACCAATGTCACCAAGGCCGCCCCGCTTTTTGACGGCCATTACCAGCCCCACCTGCCGACCGACCTCGGGTTCTATGACCTGCGCGTGCGTGCCACCCGCCATGACCAGATACGCATGGCGAAGGAATACGGCATCGACGGGTTCTGCTATCACTACTACTGGTTTTCCGGAAAGCGCCTGCTGCAGCAACCGCTTGATGACATGCTGGCGGACCCGGCAAGTGTCATGCCGTTCTGCCTGTGCTGGGCTAACGAAAACTGGACCCGCCGGTGGGATGCCGCAGAGCACCAGGTACTGATCGCTCAGAACTACCTGCCGGATGACGATCTCGAGTTCATCAAGAGCCTGCAGCCCTTCTTCGCTGACCGACGCTACATTCGCGTCGACGGTAAGCCATTCCTTATCGTT
>Ga0247844_1007469_pt1 | contig 12373 bp, 13 predicted proteins | sample LaCtaG_FD_192421 | JGI IMG/M metagenome (GOLD analysis project Ga0247844, IMG submission 192421) | Freshwater microbial communities from meromictic Lake La Cruz, Castile-La Mancha, Spain - LaCruzMarch201714.5m_1 | ecosystem: Environmental > Aquatic > Freshwater > Lake | place: Spain: Castile-La... | reverse complement strand
CCTTGCGCCGCCAATCCTTCTTCTTGCGGCCAAGAAGAATCTTGCTCTTGCTCCTGCTCTTGCTCTTGCTCTTGCGTTTTCGGCGAAAGCCCCGCTTGTTCCGCCAAAGGACCTGACCGATTCATGAGCTGGGTCAACGACGCGGTATCCTTCTTGCCCTCCACATCGGTGATCTTGTTTCCCTTGCTATCTAGCACAAGAACTGTCGGGTAAGCAGAGACATGAACAGAGGATTGCTTCTGATTCAGAGACTGTAAGGCAGAATTAAACGACTCCGTTTCCGTCTCATTTAGTTTGATGGAAGGAACGGTACGGCTTAGTGAATTCGTAGCCGCATCCCAATGGGGCATAAGATCGTGACAATGCCCGCACCAATCCGCATAGACAAGCAAGATGGTAACAGGACCCTTCATGATCTGTTTGATCGCTTTCGCAATGTCCTCTTTGGAGCGAACATCAATGGGAGGGAAGATAGCGGCAGAGGACTGTTGGTGACCGCGAGCCGTTTTTGGCATACGTTTTGTTCCTTTACGTCTCAGTTTGCCACCTCGCGACAAGCGAGTACGTTGCGATGCACGATGCGATGCACGACGTGATTTCATTCTACTTTGATATGATTTATAAATATAGAGCAAAGATAGGAATATTCATGAAGAGTATGGCACTTCTTGTAATGGTTATGGTGATCATCCTCCTTTTAGTGGGAGCAGGACTCTATGCACAACAAAAGAGGTCGTGTGCTCGTTCTCGGTCCCGCTCTCGTTCTCGGTCTCAATCCCGCTCTCGCCAACCGGATACTCCCTTTACGACATCTCCTATCATGAACGTAGACGACTATGAGGTATCCAACGTATTTCAGAACCGTGGATCACGAGAGGTCTCGAAACAGCAGTTGAGCGATGCGATGACCCGGTACCCACTGGACTGGTCAGTTCAATCCCCCGACTCTCAGGTATTTCAAGAGGGACAGGCGAGCTGGGAAAAGAAGAGGGTAGAGAATTACGAGAACCCGCCCCATACGGCGGTCTATCAGAATATTGATGGCAGCAACATGACCCCTATGGACACGGAAACACAAGAGGAAGAGGAGAAGAAGATCCTACAAATGTATCAGCCAAAATCAAGCAAGGAACTCCTCCATTATTCGGTGGATGATGTTCAACAATTGATGGATCGGGTCTACAACAAGCGCGGTCTCATTCCTGTGATTCACAAGTCCAAGCAAGGGGAGAATATGTGGGAGATTACTGAAGTAAAAGAGAAAGATCCCACAATTGTGTGGGAAGATGATGTTCAGACGGAACGCGAGATGCAAACGCAGCGAGGAGAGCAGAGCATCGAGATTCCCATCACCGCATCGGATATGTCATCAGGCCTAGACCCATTTTTTGGCGAGCGTTCTTCTACACGTGGAAAAAATGATTATACGCAGTGGACGCCAGGTCTGGAACGGATGTTTGCCCCGACGCATCCAGTCAAATCGTGGTTTTAGATGTCTTCTTCATGTGTATAAACGAGAAAATGCATCACATCGTATCATCATATCGTCATACGATATGATCATAAGAATCCATCCGGATAAAATGAAAGATAAATAGAAGAGAGTAGATGGGGAACTATCCGCCAGCATATCTGTATCGTAAGATATCACAGGTGACGTCTTTTATGGGGGCACTTCGTGCCCCCATACCCCCTTCCATAGGAGAGGAAGTAGAATCACATAAACCCCAGGAGATCCAAGAGGTTGTGGAGGAAGTCATTCAGACAGTGGAGGAAGTCCAAGAGGTTGTGGAAGCTATTCAGACAGTGGAGGAAGTCCAAGAGGTTGTGGAGGAAGCTATTCAGACAGTGGAGGAAGTCCAAGAGGTTGTGGAGGAAGTCCAAGAGGTTGTGGAAGCTATTCAGACAGTTGAGGAAGTCCAAGAGGTTGTGGAGGAAGTCCAAGAGGTTGTGGAGGAAGTCCAAGAGGTTGTGGAGGAAGTCCAAGAGGTTGTGGAGGAAGTCCAAGAGGTTGTGGAGGAAGTCATTCAGACAGTGGAGGAAGTCAAAGAAGTTGTGGAGGAGGTCAAAGAAGTTGTAGAAGAGGTCACTCACGTTGTAGAAGAGGTCGCTCACGTTGTAGAAGAGGTCACTCACGTTGTAGAGGAAGTTACTCACGTTGTAGAGGAAGTCCAAGAGGTTGTGGAAGTAAAAGAGGATATCGAACGGGTCCAAGAGGTCCGCGTGGAAGATGTCCAAGATGTCATGATGGAAGAGGCTCCTGAAGCTCTCCAGGTGGTCCATGAATCCTTTATGCCCCCTGCCTTTCATTTTCCAACCTCCCCATTTTCCATGTCACTATCCATGTCCTCTGCTATAGAGACACCTCCCACCAATCGGCTACGCTATCGGAAGCGCCGAGGCTAAATGTGGGGGCACAGAGCGCCCCCACACCCCCCTTCTATAAAAAAGGACACTAACCCACACCTACTCCATGAGAGAGGGGTGTGGGGACAGAATGTCTCCACAGAGAGGACACGAATTCACTTTATCTCTTATGGAGAGGGGTGTGGGGACGGAACGTCTCCACTGAGGGCTGTAGCGGGAGTGTGTCCCCCCCCAAAGGTATTCTCCGTTGTATACGTGACATAGAGCAACTGATCAGGGCTCTTACACGTCTGATACACCTCGATCAGCGGACTGTGAATGGATGGATGGGTGTTCCCAACAAACATAAACAGTGCCTGATGAGGAGGAACAGAAATCCATGTGCGAATGATATGAAGAACATGACCCATCGTGAAGTGCGAGGGCACCAAAAACTTATGGCGGCGGATGTCGGGTAGGTCCGCGTGACTATTCGGATCACGACGAACATAAATAGGAATGCGATCAGGGTGTTTCTTCATGACCTTCTCCAGCTCTCCCGAAGAAAGGACATCCATGGCTCTGATGAGAGAAGAGAGGATATCCTATCTAAACCCGTCGCACCATATCTATCATAGAGTCCTAGAAATGTTCGTTGTTGACATGAGAGAATCCGAGCTTATTGCGCAACTGGCGCAACTGGCGAAACTGACGAAACTGGCGCAACCCGCATCAGAGCCCCAGATCAAGGCCCTCCCCGTAGCCGACATTTGGATTGGATGTCATGAGGGAGCACCCCTAGAAGGTGCGATCTTGATCGAGCGCAAGTCCATTCGAGACTTAGAGGCCTCCATTCTAGATGGTCGCTATCGAGAGCAACGCGGTCGTCTCTTGGCATTCTGTCATGAATCCAAGGCACAACCCATGTATGTGATTGAGGGATCTCTCTCTTCTTCTACAGGACGTCTGGCAAAGAGGGCTCTTCTTACCTTCTTACACCGCCTCACGCTTCATTATCAGATTCCCGTGATGCAAACCGCTTCTATCGAAGAAACAGCGGAACTCATTGATACCCTCGTGGAACAGTGGAAAGAGGATCCAACCTCTCTCCAGCGCACCACGGATATCATCAAAGTGACGGATGGGATTCATGTTCAGAAAAAGGCAAATGCGTCGGACCCGACCTACTTTGCGATTTCCTGTCTGGCCCAATGTCCAGGCGTATCCGTAAAGATGGCCGAAACCCTCATCGCCACCTTCCATTCCTTCTCAGGCATCATGAAGGCGACGGTAAAGGAGATGGAGGTCGTAAAAGTGGGCGCACGGAAAGTGGGACCTGTGGTCTCCCAACGGCTCCATGCTCTTCTTCATGCGGAATAGCCATCCGCTATCATGTGAGTCAAGTTCCCATCCTGCGCATGATACATCAAAAAAGAGCCAACCCCCAGCGCAGTATCCAGTAAGAGGATTTTCCATGCAGAAGGATATCCCATCATGGCTGCATACGCAAAGGAGCCCCATAGAAGTCCATGAAAGGGGCGAAGAGACTTCCACCAAATAGGGGCACCCAAGGTTTCGATTCCCGTATCACGAGGAGTCACCCACATCGTAAAGAGCCATCCGATTACGGGAAGACATGCGATAAGACCCAGACCAAACAGAGGCCATCCTGATGCGTAGTAACTACAGAGGGTAAATAGAAGACGTGTCCCAATGCATCCAAACAGAAACAAATAGAACCGAATGCGTAACAAAGGGGGTCGCATTCTCTGTCTTTCTATGTGAAATAATCAGGGACGGATCGTGGCGCATGAACTGTGTTTTGTGGATTCGTCACGGACTGTAAGAAGCTTGGAGGGGGAACATAATGAGAGGCGGAGGGTGGAGGAGGACCTGCAACAGGAGCAAGGGGGCGATTTAATACCGTATGAATGGCGGTTCGTGGTCCTGCACTTCTTTGCCCCATTGAACCCATGGAGGCCGCCTGAAATTCACCAGGAGACTGAATGCGCACTTTTCGGTTGGATTTGCGACCCGCTAGTAGCCGTGAGGCCTCTTTCTCTTTTTGTTCCATTTCGTGCTGGGTTTTCTCCGCCGATTCCATCATCGCCATCATGATGGGAGACTGTTCCACCAAATAGGACTTTTCATGATGAATCCATGAAATATAAAGTAGGTTGGGAGGGCTATACCGAACTTCATATTTTGCATGGCGCAACTGGTAGATCAAGTAGACGACACAATCTTCTAGGTCCATTTTTGGAAGACCCAGAATGAAGGGGGGGACAGTATACATGAGATAACATTGTGCGTTAGGAAGTTTGGAAATGACCCGAATACGATGGTAGATTTGTTCCAGAATTTTATTGTAGGCGCGAAGACGAGATGCATCTTTCATTTTACGTTTGTCATAGAGATCCGCGGGATTAAGTTGAGGGGTATCCATCTGAAAAGGAAGAGCAAAGCAAAGAAAACTATCACAGCGCAAAGCGCTTCGCAATCGCAAGACATTCGCAAGACATTCGCAAGACATTCGCAAGACATTCGCAAGACATTCGCAAGACATTCGCAAGACATTCGCAAGATAAAGGACCCACAAGATGGATAGATAGTATGTTTCCTCACCGTATCTATCTCTCAGGAGGTGGCGTGTGTGGCATGGCCCATGTGGGTGCACTCTTAGAACTGCGAAAGCACATTCCTTTCACCATGATCAAAGAGTGGATGGGCGTCTCCGCAGGAGCTCTCTTTGCTATGTGTCTTGTTATCGGATATACCTTAGAAGAACTAGAAGACTTCTGTATTCGATTTGATTTTACTCAGATCAACGAAATGGATTCGGTTCCGGGATGGATTTTACGGATGGGCATGGACACAGGAGATCGTCTAGAGAGGCTGATTCATGCCTGTCTTCATGTGAAGGGTCTCTCCTCCGAAATGACGTTTCAAGAAGCGCAGGCCATCTGTGGTTCTTCTTTGCGCGTGGTGGTGACTGATCTGAATGATGCGGCCCCTGTCATGTTTAGCCCCGAGGATACTCCTACCTACCGTATCGCCGATGCCGTGCGTGCCTCCATGTCCGTCCCCCTCTATTTTCAGCCCTTCGTATGCCCTGTCACAGGTCATTACTATATGGATGGCGCCGTGGTAAGCAATTACCCTCTCCATTTGTTACCTCTCGAGGAGCACAAAAAGACATTGAGTCTCTTGATCCGAAGCACCGTGGGAAAAATAGAGGATACTGAGTTGTCCATGGAGCAAGTCATCACCCGTCCTATTAACATCTTGTATGCCGAAAAGATGAACACAGACCTCCGATGCTATGATTCGCCATGTATTCAAATGGAATTGGGAGAGATGGATATGTTTGATTTTTCCATGGAACAGGAGATCAAACTCCAGATCCTAGAAAAAGGGAAACAGGCGGCAGTGTCCTATGTGAAAGCACAGCCGATCCCTAGAAGGCGTCACTCTGTTTCATAAGTGGAGACGGAACGTCCCCCGTTAGAGTTTAGATCGAGCCAGATACAGATCAAAGGACAGAACAAGATCCTTGTGATTCTTGTGATCTTCTATGTAGATCGTGATCTCTGTAGAGGGATACTCCTGAAGAAAGAGGTGTGTATGACGGGTAACCTGGATTTCCTGAAGATATCGCGTCTTTTTGTCCCGATAATAGGTGACCATGCGACAGGCACGATTCATGCGGATATTGGTAACGGACGCACATGTTGGAAAGGTCAGACGAAAGGTCCCATTCTTTTCATGGCGAACCAGGCGAGAGAAGATGGGGTCGGTATGGAACTCTTTTAGCGAAAGGGTGTAACGTATACGCAAAAAGGGATGGGGTACCGTAGGCAGAATGCGGAGGCCTTCGGAAAGGCTGGTGATCTCAGGATCATCATAGACGACGCTCATAGGATTCATCTTATAGAGGGTGATGAGAGCGATGTTTAGGCTTACAAGCCCTTTTTAGGCTTACAGGCCCCTAGCAAAAGCAATTACATCCTCGCTCTTTCGCTCGCCAGGGTATTCGATGAGTTCGCTTCCCTTCTGAATCAGAATGGTTGGGAAGCCTTTGACCCGATCCTTGTAGGGCGCCATGGCGTCTTTGTCTTGATCCGCATCTAGCATGCGAACAGCGGCCTTCTTGCCTGACAAGTCAATCGGAGAGGCTGCCAGAAGTTTTGCAAATTCGGGAGCGGCCGTTTGGCAGTGACCACACCATTCCGCCTTAAAAATCATAATGGTCATATCTTCTCCCTCATATCCCTCGGAGATCGGTCGGAGTGAAATCAGAATCAGAACAAGTGCGAGAACAACAAGTGCGACGTGGATGGCCTTCATGTCTACGAGAGGTCTCTCTTTTCTCTACGAGGGGGGTATAAACCAATCCCGTGTCTTCTTTATAGCGCAAGACAACGCATATGACACAGTGGACACCTCGTGCAGGATGGAATTCCATCTTTTCTGCTGAAGAACAGCAGAAAGGATCGGATGTGTTTCATAATCTCATACATACACGTGATACAAACAGCGTTCTACGCCTGACAGATGCCACAGCAGAGACCGTAGTCATGATGAAGATGTATCAAGAGAAATATCCAGGGTTACGCTATTCAGAGGCTCAAGAAAGTATTCTCCACCAGTATGTGGCCCCACATGTGCATAAGGTTCCGCATAAGACACCGTTTGTCCCTCGCCCTCATGCGCAACAAGCGCCGCAACCACAACCGCAACCACAACCGCAACCCACAAGAACACCCTATGTAGCACTTTTATCAGTCCATCGGGAGCAACATCAGGGACAGCATGGTCACAAAAAAGAGAATCGTCTGAATGAACATCCCCGTCATCGTGAGAGCGCCGTTGGACAAAAACGTGACAGTGGAACCAAAGAAGCGCTGAAACACCCGCGCAGTTTCGGGATTCGCAAATAAGAAAAAGACGACAGCACTGTAAAAACTGTATTTTGCTTTGAGCATGATGCGATGAAACGAGAGGGGAACGCTTTGAGGCTCTTGACTAGTCTTGGAAGGGCTAGGATCGGTCTCCATTCTAGGAAGACAGCTGATCTTTTGATAAGAGAAGCATACTCAGCACGAGTTCACTATCCAGATAGAGAACATGGGGATCAAAGGTAAGGACTTCATTCATGAAGAGGGGGGTTCGATTCAGTCGGTGAGAGTAGAGAGGATCAATACGAACATCATCTTTACGAAGGGATCGTCCGTCCACATCACGAATACGAAGTGGAGCATGATGTGCTCCTCCGCATACCACGTAGAGATGGCGATCCGTAAAAAACTCGGAGAGCGACTCATGGATCGCCGCCGTGCGATTAGAATACGTCGTATCCACCCATTCCGTCGCCGTAGGCAATGTCATATTTTCATTCAATAGATAGAACTGAAAGGACGTATGTCCCGCCTTCAAAGAGGACAGACGCACTGCGGGAAGATGGGAGAGCTGTTGAACAAATTCACGTTTCTTCGAAGAAGTAAGACCCTTTACATAAGAGCGTGTTCCACGAAGCTGCTCTTTAAAGAAAGAAAGAATGGAAGAAGGAAGATGATGCACGCGATAGATACAATCCACATGTCGATCGGAAGAACGACGATGAAGATGATGGCACATATAAAAAAGGGAGGAGAGCGAAGAGAAAAGACGAGAGGACGAGAGGGCGGACATCCGATGATGAGAGTCTAGCATGCTGTAAATGGGGTCATACATGACACGAAAGTGATCAAAGAGAGGAAGCATCGCGTGACGAAAGAGATGATCCATTAGCCCATCATGGGATCCTCCTTGTTGCACTTGTTGCACTGTTGGCGCTTGTTGCACTGGTTGCGCTTCTTGTGTAGCCTTCTGCATATGAAGAATCGTCAGAAGAGCCCTGATCCGATTCTGGAGAGCATCGTTTCCTGTAACGATCGCGTTGTCAGGCGCAGGGATCTTCTCAAATACATTGCGCGGTTGAACATCAGGCGTATCTTGAATCGCACGAATGGCCTCAGGAAGTTCTCGGAGACGGAGACGATGAATCGCATCCAGATGATAGGTCCAGGTAGAGGACATGGATGGCTGTGACAATTGCCATGCGATTTCCAACAGGAGCAAATATTGATCACGAGGATTCAAGAGAAGGTTGACCTGAAGACGATCAGAGGGAGATTCAATGGCCTCTATGATATGATGTAGACGAGCAATGACCTTCCTTTTATGAGATAGAAACAATGCATCTTTCTCCGCAGAATGTGCCTTACCATATGCTTCGATCTCTTCAGGAATCTGCTTGATTCGTGTACGAAGAACCTCTAGTAGGCCATTTTTATCATCTACATTTGTAAATGTAATGGTGCTATTGTTCCATCCATGCCATCGCATATATGTGGTAAGTAGTTGCACGACATTTGCGGGATAAGGGGGGACAGTAAATGTTTTCTGAAAGGTAGTATAGTCTTCGTATAAAAGGGAAATCGCAGGGACGTTACTTTTCATCGCAAAGATATCTCCTCCCACATTGATAAAGGATACGTCATCGGGCACAACATAAGCGGTTGTTGATAGTGCATTGGAAGCATCCGCATTGGAAGCATCCGCATTGGAAGTTCCCGTAGAAGGAATAGACTGTGCGATAGATGTGTCTTCTACTTTAGCAACAACTGCAGCAGCAGCAGGCGCGCTCATTCTACAGGGCTCTACGGAAATATGCCCATGACAACGATCGCACCATAAAAATTGATACGATCTGTGTCATGAAAAGAGATCATACTCTCGTATCGGCCATGGAACCAAACAAGCTCTTTTATCCGTGGAATCCAAAGAATCGGGAGATCACTCCCTCGGATGTCATCCCGATTCTCAAACGCTATGGCTGGAAGGGCCGTATTCAGAAATTCGACCTCTTCTCGCAGGCCTGTTGCCACAAATCCTATGTGGATCGCCCTGAACTCTGGAAAGAGCAGGAAGAGAACGGAGATGAAATGACAATGGCTCCACGACCAGAAGACTGTCTCCCCTTACGCCGGTGTGACAATGAAGAACTGGAATACCTGGGAGATCGCGTGTTGGGTCTCATTACGGCATCCTATGTCTCCAAGCGCTATCCAGGACAAGGAGAGGGATTCTTGACGCGCATCCTGTCTCGCATCGTTAACAACAAGCAGCTCGGAATTCTCGCGAAGGAGGCGGGGATGAGTCGATGGATCATTCTGAGTCGCCACATGGAGGACGTGTGTGATGGACGCAACAATTTGCGCATCATGGGATCCATGTTCGAGGCCTGGTTTGGCGCGCTCTATCTCCAAGAAGAGGAAGCGGGCCGAGGACTTCAACAGTGCCACGACCTTCTGGTTCGCATCTTGGAAGAGCACATCGACTTTGTCCAGATCATCATCGAGGATACAAACTACAAAGATCAGCTCCTTCGCAAGTTTCAAACACTGTATCATATCCCGCCGAGATACAAAGAGATCGAAGTGGTCGGTCCGCCACACGATCGGATGTTTACCATGGGTGTCCTGGATCCCATGGACCGTGTGGTGGCCGTCTCCACGGCGAGGAACAAGAAAGTGGCGGAACAAGAGGCGTCTCGTCTCGCCCTGGAGATCCTGGAGGCATCTGCTACCTAACCTCTTGCTCCAATAAGATGAACAGAAAACTGGTCTATTTTTATTGTATCCTAATAGACCATGGACGCCAGTCAAATCACCAAGTTACTACAGCAACAGAACACGCGCACTCTGAGTCGTTCCCAGACAGTGGATTCTAGCACACTGACCTGGCAGCAACAGATTCGTTCTTCTACGTATATCAAAGGAACGAGTGTTCCGACACAGGGTTGTGCAAATCCGAATGGCACGTGTTCCTATGGCGGTCAAGGAAAACAGATGACGCTGATGACAGGGTCCACCCAGATGGTTCCGAGCGTCTTTTCGGCCGCCACAGGTTCGGCCAGCCAGGTATATTCTTCAGAGGCCATTCTTCTCCAGAAAGCGGGGCAACATGCGTGCTCGGTGGCCACAGATCGTGTCATCACTCTTCCCGCCTGCGACTGTACGGATACAAATGGCCCTACTGAGTCTCTCTCTGCGCCTCCTGTGAATCATCAGGGCAACTCTTATTTGCCCGCCTTCGATACCTATTATGCTTTTAAAAACCCGTGCTTTCCTACCCAGGACCAGAATCAGAAACACTATGTGTCTAACTGTTGCCCATAGGAGTTTCTCACCCTTTCTTAGATGGCGGATCCCAAGCCAAAAGGTGTTCAGCCGAAAGCACCAAAAGGTATCCAACCAAAAGGTGTCATGCGAAGTAAAGTGGTCCAGCCCTTACCAGATCATATTCGTGCAATACTTCCTTCCCCCTCTCTTCGTGCGCCCTTTCATGAAGTGGCTGCCGAAGCCAATGTGCCCCATGTGAACCCCCTTATTCATCCCGATGTCTCTCTGAAAAAGGCCCCAGTCAAGCCAGTTGTAGCACAAGCCAAAGCACAGCCTGCAGCACAGCCGGCAGCACAGCCTGCAGCAAAAGCAGCCGCTACACCCGATATGGTCCCTCGTGTTCATGCACCTCAGAGAGAAATTCTGGAACGCATGGACCGCCTTGACATTCAGGAAAAAGAGACAGCTCTTCGATATCCTGAAGAGGAGCAGAAGATTGAGTCGTCCTCTCCCTACCAGACTGACACCATTCACTATACCCCACAAAGTCGTAAGAGCTTCTATCGGTTCATTCAAGAGCAGTATCGCTCTTTTCACATTCACCCTCAGGTCAAAGGGCCTCTCGATGAGAATGCCTGTGCGAAAATGAGTGGATCCGAGATGGAGTCCTTCCTGTATCAGAAATTTATCCGCGAATACATTCGAATGGCGTCTCCCTATCGTGGCATCTTGGTCTACCACGGCCTTGGATCAGGAAAAACATGCTCTGCCATTGCCGCCGCAGAAGCCATTTATGGCACCTCCAATCAAAAAATTATCGTGATGACCCCGTTCTCCCTGCGCGCCAATTTTATGTCCGAAATCTCATTCTGTGGATTTCGCCATTTTCACATGAACAACCACTGGGTCAAGATGCCCCTCGCGTCCGAAGGAGGCGTGACCTTTTTGTATGCGCGATCGGTTCTATCTCTGTCAGAAGCGTTTCTAGGCCGTGTCCTAAAACGACCAGAAGCACAACGGGTGATCTGGATTCCCGATTTTACGCTGCCACCGAATCATACGACGCTGTCAGATCAGGAGCGCAGCGACATTCGTCAACAGTTAACTGAAATGATGGATCAGCGCATTACCTTTATCAGCTACAACGGTATCACCCTTAAAAAACTCATGTCCTATGCGTGTCAAACGGATGGATCAGGGACCCGCATGTTTGACAACGCCGTCATTGTGGTGGACGAGATTCACAATCTCATTCGTCTGATGCAGGGAAATCTGATGCAGTTTATGACGCCCTCTAAAAAAGGGAAGATGCCCTATGAACCCGTGACGCCAGGCCGTTGGGATCCGATCGCATGTAAGGACTCTAGCAAGAAATACAATCGCGGCTATTTGTTCTATAAATTGCTGACCGATGCGCGAAACAGTAAAATCATTGGCCTCTCGGGAACTCCTATCATTAACTTTCCAGAAGAACTCGGTATTCTTGCGAATGTGTTGGCGGGATACACGGAATGCGTGGAAGTGCCCTTACGAACAGTAGATCATGCCGTGATTGAAAAGATTAAAGGAATCGTGGAAAAGGATCCGCGGATCGATATCGTAGATGTGGAGAAAAAGCACATGATGTCGACTCTGTTGATTTCCACGTTTCATGAGGGATATCGTCGGGTAGATACGGGATCAGAAGAGGAAATCGCAGTGGAATATGATCCCACGGCACAAGAGGGAATTCGTGAACGGTATCCTGCGATCAAAGAGGCACTGAAAGCCGCAGAGATCCCAATCGGCGAGGAAGTCTATGTGTCTTATCCTCGTCTTCCTGTGGATGATGTAGGGTTCCGTAAGGAATTCATTCAGCCCGA
>Ga0247844_1007465_pt1 | contig 12377 bp, 15 predicted proteins | sample LaCtaG_FD_192421 | JGI IMG/M metagenome (GOLD analysis project Ga0247844, IMG submission 192421) | Freshwater microbial communities from meromictic Lake La Cruz, Castile-La Mancha, Spain - LaCruzMarch201714.5m_1 | ecosystem: Environmental > Aquatic > Freshwater > Lake | place: Spain: Castile-La... | reverse complement strand
CCCGGCCATTTTTTATAGGCAAATATTAGAGCCTGACTAAATTTTAATTCCCAAATAAAATCAATAATTTAGTAATTATCGCACTTGGATATTACTTTTTTTAATTAATATTTGATTTATTTTATCCGAAAAGAAAAAAGTATGACTTATTATAAAATTATAATTTATTTAATCCTTATAGCATTTCATTTTTTTTCTTTTGTAAGCTGTGGGCTAAAACCTAGTACACTCATTCCTGTAGATCAATTTTCAAATGATAAGCCCACTACTTTACCAGGCCAAGAACTTACAGGAGGAACTATAGGGGGTAGTCCATCACCTCCGGGCAATGATCCTCCAAATCCTGACAATGATCCTACAAAACTGACGGACCAAGCTCCTGATGCAACAACAAATGGACCACTTGCATTTTCAAGAAGTGAATATCGTCTCCCTCCTAAAATTAACGATGATATCTTATCTGCTGTTAATACAGAATTATGGGCTTCAGTATACCACCCAACAAATTTAAATGCAGGTCCCTATCCCATATTGCTTTTTCTTCATGGAAATCATGGAACATGTGGAAGAGCTACTTCAAATCCAAATCAAAGAATTGATGATAATTGTCAGTATACAAAAAGCGGTACTTGTCCCTCTGGATATATCGTTACTCCAAATCACAATGGTTACGATTATCTTTCAAAACATCTAGCCAGCTGGGGATATATTGTTATCTCAATTAATGCCAATCTTGGTATCACCTGTAATTCTGGCGGATCTGATGATAAGGCACTAGTTCTTGCGAGAGGAAAATTAGTTTTAAAACACCTTCAACAACTGGCAATGTGGAATACAAATAATGAAAGTACTTCAAAAGTTGGCATCGATTTAAAGGGAAAACTTGATTTTTCTAATATTGGATTAATGGGTCATTCCCGTGGCGGTGAAGGGGTGCGCGCAGCATACAATATTTACAGAGAATCCGGAAGTCGTTGGCCAAATGCAATTTCAGCCCCACTTACCTTTAAAGGCATTTTTGAAATTGCTCCCATAGACCGAGGATCAAGTAAAATAATTAATGCTGAAGGAATACCTTGGACAGTACTCATTCCATTATGTGATGGAGATGTTTCCAACTTTCAGGGCCTATGTCCATTTGATAGAAAAATTACATCTGCTTCTTCTAATATATCAATCAGTAATCAACTTGCACAAAATTCCGTTTTGAGTGTATGGGGAGCCAATCACAATTTTTATAATACAGAATGGCAAACTAGTGATTCAGAAGGGTGCGAAAAACATCAGGCACTATTTAATCCCAGTGGTTATGAATCTAAAAACCAACAACAAACAGGACTCGCCACCCTTTCTGCCTTTTTTAGAGGAAACGTGGGAAATAAGGTGGATACCTCTTACAATTATAATTTAAATCCCGCCTTTAAATTGCCAAAAAAAATTCGCGATATTGCATTCATTGACAGAGAGTTTGTCATTGGTATTGATGACTCTATTTTATTTTTAGAAAATTTTTCTAAAATATTTCCCGCAGGTAGTGGTGGATTTAATCATGTGATCAGTTCAGTAAACTTTGTTAACCAAACATTATCGCCCCATGATTCTACAAGAAAAGTGGGAAAATTTTCCTGGTCTTCTTCCTCAAGCGAAGACCACTTCATTCAATTTAATATCGCTGATCCAATAAAAGGAATAGATATTTCTTTATTTAAATCTATGGATATTAGTATTGCTAGGGCAATTAGTTCTTTAAACAACCAAACAGAACCCACTGATTTTTCCATTAGATTAGTTTTTCCAAATAACATATTTTCTTCATCAGTTAATTTAAGTAACTATCTTGCTCTTTTAGGTCCTGTTGGTGGATCTGGAAATGTTCGTCCTGTTCTTCAGACCGCTAAAATTAAAATTGCAGATTTCAAGGAAAGTAATGCAAATCTTAAAAATTTAGTTGGAATACAATTTCTTTTTAACAAAACAAATACTGGCGAACTCTACATAGCAAATTTACGGCTTTCAAATTTAACACTTCCTAATATTAAAACGGCCTTAATTAAACTTGCAGATAACAATGCCAATCCAAGAATAACTGATAAAGAATATATTGCAAGTCCCACTGCCATAAAACCAAAAATTCATAAAGGTACAATTCTACAAGTCAAAAAGGATAAAAAATTTGAAGTTCAAACTAATGGCAATGAAGTTACAAAAAATGTCATAGAAATTGAATTATATAATGAAAAGGGATTTCCTGTAACAAATTCTCTTCCTATTCTTGTGCTAGGTAAACAAACTTCCAACATGGGTCGTTACCCTGACAATGGCGATTTACATTACATGAAATTTGAAATCTCTGAAGATGAATATCAAAAAATTAAGGAAGGTGATTCTATTAAACTCAAATTTGGAGAGACGAAATCATCCCTCCAGGTAGAATTTGGTGCTTTCTCATCATCCATGCTTAGTGAATAATACACTCTAAAAAAAATTAGCTTTTCAAAATACTAACCTAAAGATCTTACAATTTAGCCCATTTTTTGATAACATCATATCTACTAATTACATTCAAGGATTTAAAAATGAGTTCCGGAAGAAAAAAAAATGAATTAAAAGAACTCACTCAATTAGGAAAAAAAAATACTGACTATAACAATGACTACAATCCAAAACTTTTAGAATCATTTGACAACAAAAATCCAAATCAAGATCAGTGGGTCACCTTTATTTGCACAGAATTTACCTCCCTTTGTCCCATCACTGGGCAACCTGATTTTGCTAAAATTTTTGTTAACTATATTGCTGATAAAAAAATGGTTGAATCCAAGGCGATGAAACTTTACCTTTTTAGTTTTAGAAATCATGGAGATTTCCACGAAGATTGCATTCAAAAAATCTGCAACGACTTAACAAAACTGTTAAAACCAAAATACCTCGAAGTCCTTGGAGAATTTACTCCAAGAGGTGGAATAGCAATTTTTCCATTCTCATCTAATCATAATGGCCAAGATAAATATAAAAATCTTTATAACACGAGGCTCGCTAACTACTGTCCTGGTAAATACTCCATGGAGCTTTCCAGGCTCTATTAATTTAACCCACCTTGTTTTTTATCATTTTATTAAATTTTTCACTTACTTATTTAAATAATGATGATTGCACAAAAACTAGTAAAAAAAAATTTTATAGACCTTAAAGAAGTATTCGTATAAATATTATGAATGAATAATATTTATACCACAACTACAAATAATGCAAATATTGAAATTCCAGCTATGACTCTTTGGGTTGATGCTGATGCCTGCCCAAGAGTAATTAAAGATATTATTTATAAAATCTCTGCACGCTTAAATTTAAAAACTATTCTTGTTGCTAATGATCACCTTACTATTCCTATTTCCCCTTTTATTTCACTCATTAAAGTAAAAAAAGATTTAGATGCGGCCGATCATTATATTGTTGAGCATGTTCAAACAACTGATGTAGTTATTACCGCTGATATACCACTTGCTGCACTTGTAGTAGGAAAAGGTTCCGTGGCCATAGATGTAAGAGGTGAAATTTATACTGAAGAAAATGTTCAAGAAAGACTTTCCATAAGAGATTTTGCCAAAACACTTCGCGACAGTGGTCTTCAAATTGCTGGACCTGCCATCTTTCAAGATAAAGACAAAATTAAATTTACTAATTCATTAAATAATATACTAACCAAAAAATTAAAAAAATAAAACATTACATTTTTACTATATCTACGGAACTATCCGACCATTAAAAAATCCAATATTATCATCAGAATTAAATTTTTTAATTACCTTAAATTTTCTTAACTCATTTTTTGATAATAAAGCAGCTTAAATTTCTTCACCATGTGAATAAATCTCATTTTTTAGGTTAGTCAGAATTTAAATAAAACGACAGAATTTAAAAAAATTACAATTTACTCAAACCTTCGATTATTTTTTTTATTTGTTGATAGTGAATAACTTGATGAGTATTTAACAGCCAATACCACTGTCTTGCATTCATTAAACCAAACCAAGGATGTTTGAATTTCATTGAGCTTTCGAGACTTCCCTTTGTTAACTCTATTTCGAAATTTATTCTTTCAAGTAATTTTGGAGCATAATTTTTAAATTCTTCAAAACAATCAATTTCTTGATGTTTTGGCTTCACAAGTGCGATATCTGCCACCTCTTGCGGCAAATTATTATGGGAAAGCTGTATTATAACTTTCTCAATATTTTTTGCCACAATCATTAGATGCTCTAAGGCTCCGTTTAGTGACCAATACCTCGACGAGTCCTCAAGTCCAACCATAGGAGGAACTAAAATTTTAATTTTTCTCTTTTCAGTGGGGACTTTCTCTGAAAGATGAATAATTTTTGAAACAAGATTTTCATAATTTTTTTTAATTTCCGTTGGTGTTTGCCTTTTAGATACAACTGGTCCAATCCATAGTTTTAACATCATTTTTTGAACAAAAGGTAGACCTGCGCCAGGAGCTTGTAATTTAGGAGCAACATCGTGATTCATTTAAAACTCGCTTTTTTGTTAATTTTCATATTACAATCATAATATGAAATACGACCAAAAAAGACAATATGAATAAAACCCAAAATGAAATTCTCGAAGTTCCCCTAAAAACAAGCTTTGTTCTAGAAAGAGATCAATCTCAATCTAATAAGGGAATTCTAATCCTTCATGGATTTACTGATCATGCCCAATCTGCCAGGCGCAGACTTATTGGAACTAACGCAATACCAAATCAAACGATTTTTGCACCCAACGCACTCTTTCCCTCTCCACTTAAAAAAGATTCTGAATATAAAGAAGCCTATGCTTGGTACTACCGTGATTTTCAGACAAAGATGCAAATGATTTCCCCAGAATTTGCTGCTGAAATGCTCATAAAACTTATTAACAAATTAGAATTAATTAATGTTACCTGGAAAATTATTGGATTCTCTCAAGGTGGTTTTTTTGCTCCCCATCTCGTTCACGCAGGACTTAAAACTGAAAAGATCATCGCTGTTGGCGCAGCTTTCCTAAAAGAGTCCTACCAAAAATTTCCTACAAATATTCCTATCCATGGAATTCACGGAGAACAAGACGCTGTAGTTCCCTTTCATTTTGCAAAATCAACCTTTGAAAAATTATCCGATTTCAAATTAAATACACAATTTCATGCCATTTCCAATTTAGGACATACACTAAACGATGAAGGTAGAAAAATTATTGCTAATCTGATTTTGTGATCATTATGAATAAACGAATCATTCAAAAAAATCATACAAGAATTCTCATATTAAAAACTGCTGGTAAACTTTTTCGCAAAAATGGATTTGCTTCAACTGGAATTGATTCCATCATGCATAAATCAGGTCTAACGGTGGGTGGATTTTATGCACACTTTAAATCAAAAAAAGATTTAATAAAACACTGCTTAAGCGACATTTATCAAAACTCCATGTCTACTTTGTTAATGGGGACTTCGGAAAATCCCCAAATAAAAATAAAACAAATTTTTAAACGCTATTTATCAACTTACCACAGAGACTCAAAAGATTCCTGTTGTCCCCTGGTCAGTATTGCGGCCGAACTTGAACGCGAGTCAAAAATAACTTCAACAATTACTAAAGAATATTTAGAAAAATTTATCCACGAGATTGTTTTATTAGGACTCTCAAGACAGGAAGCAATTAGAGAAATTTCTAGAAATGTTGGAGCTCTACTACTTTCAAGAATTCTCAAAGGCCAATCACTAAGTGACGAAATTATTAATGACAATCAAAATTAACTCTATCAGATTATTCAAATGTAATTTTCCGGCTAAGCCATTTTCTACTTGGTAAAACTTCTGAATTCTTTTTAAAAATACCTGGTCGATATTTTGCCATATTTGGATTATCAGCACATTCCTGTTGAAATTGGCACATTTTATCTAAAATAGTTAACAAATTTTCCTGCTGCCCATTCAGTGTTTCTACTTCCCAAAAATCGAGGGCCTTTAGAACATAATAAAGAGACTCAATGGTTGATAAACAAACTATTGAAGGCTGTTTTTTTATAAAAAAACGTGATTCTCTTGTGGCATTAAAACTAATCCTAGGTATGGTATGCAATGAAATACTATCTCTCATCATGGATTTTGCACAGGCCCAAGTTCCATCTATAACAAAAACCAAATTTATTTTTTTAAAATCAGCCTCTAGATTTGCATCTATATTGGCTTGCATTAATGCAGGAAATGAAATTTCTATATTAAGAGATTCTTTTCCTGGATATAGAATAAAACACTGATATTTTTTATTCGTTAATAATTCTTGAACTTCCTTATTTTTATCAAAATCTTCTCCCACAATAATTTTACTATTTGTTAAACTTAAATGACTTAATCTTCCTGTACCAATTCGTTCTTTTTTTGATTCCATTGGATGCATTAAAAAAACAAAATATGTTTTTGTTTTAATTGGTTTTACTAAATGACAAAGGCATGTCTTTTTTTTCTTTCTACATTTTAAACAATAGGGCATTTCAAAAATTTCATAATTTCTACTTAATATTTTTTTTTGTTCTAAATAATCTTTTAATTTCATTAAGATCTCAAAATGAATTTCTTGATATATACTTTTCGTTTAACTATATAATGTTTTCTGAAAAATAAGTACATTTTTTAAAATGGCTTCCACATACTGGTTTTATTATGGATTTCATTCGTGCTGATATCACAGTTGGCGGTTCGATATTTTACAATTTTACATTAACATGCACCAACCTTCTGGATTTAATTCCATAAAACCCAGTTGGTTAAGAATAAATTCATTTACAAAATATTGAAAAAAAACGACTAAAATAATTTTTAAAAATATCATTATTTAATTGCGGCACTACCTTCCAAATTACTAGGTTTCACGCTAATAAATTCAAATGCTGAACAATTATTAACTGCATTTTTAATATCTTCATATGTAATATATAATCTAGAATTTTTAGAAAAATCGATATCAAATCTTTCAATTGCAGATCCAGTGTCAGCATTCAAAAAATAATATGATCGAAACTTTTCGTCTACTTTTGCTAATTCAAAAGTGTAAATCGATTGATCTGCTTCTACATGTCTATCGAATCGAGAAGTTTCTTTTGTAACTAGAGCTGTAGCCCCAGTTTTGAAATCTAAACAGGAGGAATCTAATGTTGCAGCTTTGCTGCCAAAGGGAATGTGTAATTGTTTTTTTATTTTGATAGCGATGACATCACCTTCTGCCAGAATTCCGTTTATTGCAAAAATATTACTAGCAATAAATGATGATGCTAATAGCAACAAAATATAAATGGATTTTGTAGGATTTATTTTTGTCATGAAATACTCCTGGATCAAATGTTTTTCTGCTTCGATAAAATAATACTAACATAAAGTCAGATTTTTAGTTTACTTGATATAATATTTACTCATTCTTAATCTCTAACACTCTATAAAATTTTCAAATTTTTAATATAATTATCCTTAAATATGGATTGATAATATTCCACCAAATGCTCTCACCACAAACCATTATTATTAGTTGTGTTTTCAAAATTGCTAAAGTTGAGGTTAAAGTTGGATTTAAGGTCTTTTGAAGTTTGAAATTTTTTAAAAAGGCTTTTATACAATTATTAAAAATAATAAAAAGCATTGTAAATGGATTACATATTTACAATGCTTTTAAAAAAGAAAAAATTTAGCAAATTTTTATTTTCCAAGATTAATAAATGGCACTGAATTTCCCATCATATATGTGGGAAGCACTCCATTCCATTTTTGGACTGCTTCATACTCAACTAAACTTTTATTTTGTGATAATGCATTAGATCTAATTCTCATTGACTCAGCTTCAGCCTTAGCAGAAATAATTTTCTGTTCACTTTCTTCTTGGATTTGAACTGTTTTATTTTTTGATCTCTCAGCTTCCTGAATGGCCACAACCTTTGCCTCTACTGATTGTTCATAGGCATCTTGAAAATCTAAATCCAAAATATCTAATCTTGTTACGGTTACACTTCGGGTAGAGAGCGCTGCTTTAAGTTCATCTTGAGCATTAATTTTTACCTTTTCTCTTTGAGAAATTAAATCATCTGCAACATATTGCCCTATACTATCTTTCAAACTTCCTAAGATTGCTGGTTCAATTATTTTTCTTTCCCAATCATCGCCAAACTGTGAATAAATTTTATGAATGGTAGCTGAATCAGGAAAATAGGTAATTGCAACTCTTACCGCCACAGTTTGTGTATCTTTAGTATAGGCATTAGTTGTAATTTCTAATTTCTCCTCTCGAACGCTCATTTTTACTAAGGTATTTGAAATTGGTTCAACAAAATAAATCCCCGGTGTATAGGATTCATCCTGAACTTTACCCCAGACCTTTTTTACACCACGATAACCTTCACTAATTTGTGTAATTCCTGCAAAAAGATAAATTATTAAAACAGCTCCTGCTAATGCTGTTGCAATTGTCTTCGGAGAATAATTTTCCATTGTGAACCTCTCGTTAGTTTAAATAATAATCAATGTTCTTAATTTTAATTCTTTTGACCCCAAGCATAATTCAAATAATTAATGATGTCCTCATATTAGTTTTTAAAAGATAAAGTAGATGATTAATTGATTATGAAGTTTGAAAATTGAATTCTATAAAAAATAAAATACTTTTACCCCTAAAATGAATCATATCTTCATAGTTAGAACATCAATACTAACTATTTCAATAGTTAAATAATAGAAATCTTCAGTTGGTTTTAAGCGAACAAACCTCAAATTATTCTTCAATTTTTTTCTTAGATCAAAATAAATTTAAATAAATTGATTTAAGACATATAAGATTCTATTTTTTCTTCTTAGATATTCATTTGATAGTTCATTAGTTTTTTTGATTGCAAATTGAGAGCAAGTAAACAATTTTTCAAATTAAATTGTCTCATTACTATTAATTCAAATTTTTCTAGAACTTAATTCTCTTGAATGGTTGTAAAAAGTTTCTTAAAAATCGGTCTTAATCTTTTTCAAGAATTCTATTCCATAATACCTTGAAGATGAGTGTTAGAGGAAACTTGCTCTACTCTGAAGAGTGATTTGAGGTTTTTTTACTATAATCATCACAGCTCATGGCACTTTCAAAATTTAAAAGGGAAGGATATTTCAAAGCTAATATGGCGTAACTAGAAATGTAATTGTTGTCAAATGAGAGTTAATTCTAGAATTCTTAGTTTTAATGATTTTTTTCAGAATTATTGAATTTTTGAGAAATTTTTAATCTTTGCGTAGAAATCGCCAGAAATCTTTGGTCATTTTTAAAAGCTTAGAAATAGCAAAAGCTACTGGCCAGTAAAAATTCATAAAAATTGACCACCTTGATCAGGTCAACAGAAAATGCGATTAACCAAGAAACCTACAAGAACTTTATTTTAAAACGGATGAATTAAATCAATTCACTTAATAAGCATATCAAGTATTTTTTTTGAACATTACCCTTGACATTTTTTTGCCTCAATTTATCTTTTAAATAGAAAACCTAACCATTAACAAGGTTACATAACAAGGAGCTATGTATGCCAAAGTCACTTACAAATTTAAAAAAAACTTGCAATTTTTATCCACTATTTTCGGTTGATAAAAATTTTCCAAAAAAATGCAAAATTCCTAAAAAAAGAAACGGAAAATGTTTTACTGTTTCAGGAGTAATTCAGCCTGAGTTTCGTAAATTTAACTTAGGATTCCCTTACGTACTTGTTACTGAATTTGGAACTTTCCACTTAAGCGCTAGCGACGATTTTTTAGAGCTTTTTAATGCTCATGAGTGGGAGGAATTTATCATCAAGGGAATGTTGATTGGCAGTTTAATCAGAGTAAAATCTGCCAAGCTTATACACAGACCAGAACCCGATATGGAGGATTTTTCCCAGTTGGACGATTCTATTATTTATGAAAAAATTCCTGCCAATGGTGTGTTAGTTGAACTAGAGAATGACGTAGCTTAAAAATAAAAATTTATGGATTGGGGATTTCTATGAAAATAAATTTTTCTAATAAGTACGTTGTTGCTGCAACGAGTTTTATACTAGGAGGCCTAGTTTTTTGGGGGCAAATAGCTTCTTGATTAAACTTCAAGAAAATCATACTACCAATGATGAGCGGCTAACGGAAAATAGCATTCATAAGAATAGGTTTTTAGACAATTTTTTTAATAGGGATTTCTTTGAAAAGTCACGAGACCCTTTTGAAGAGATGCGCCGCATGCGAAAAGAGATGAATGATTTATTTAAAGAGGAAGAGGATTTCGGAGGCTCTTTTAATCACTGGTATCAAGATAAATTCGGCGGAGGAGATTTAAGTGATCTTAAGCAAAGAGAAGATGATCAGTTCGTTTATTATGATATTTCGATTCAAGGTAATAAACCAAAAGAATTGAAAATCGATGTTAAAGACGAAATGATTTCTATTAGTGGAAAATTTGAAGAACAAACATCCACAAATGAATCCAATAGCTTTGTAAGTTCAAATTTTCAAAGAACTTTTCCGGCCCCAAACGGTGTTAATTCCAAAAATTACACAATAGAACAAGAGGAAAATAAAATTATATTAAAGTTCCCTAAAGCAAAAGGAATTTAAGGGATTGAAGAACTAAATTTTAGCTAAACAAGGAAGAAATTATGAAGCAATTTTATAATTCAAATTATGATTTTATTTTATCAAGACCACCTCCAGAATTTTAATTTTTCGGCCAATTTTGAAATACAACAATTAATAAAACAACATTTTATGAGGAGGTTGTATGTTTACTGATCCAGTTTCCATTAAATTATTGGGGATTCATGAGACCGAAATCTCACTACCCGACTTAAGAGCAAAGATTAATATTCTTTTCAAAGAAGCGCCTTATAGCTCCACTGTTAAAGCAACTTTTGGCCGACGTGGATATACTATAAAAGGTGTTATTACTATTTACACTTCTAAGAAGCGTTTTTTTGCAAAGGCCTCAGGTCAAAATTTAAATGAAGTTGTAAATAAATTAACTGATCTCATCAGAAAACAATTTGATCCGTACAAAAAAAGAAAAATCAAAATGGATAAAAACTGGTATTCACTTTTTAATTTTAATAAATCTAAAAAAGTGAGGGACTATGATTTCAACATTTTCAGTTGAATTGTTTAAAATATTTTTGCGTATTTCAATATTATCTTTTTTCACTATTAACTATGGAGGGAAGATATGAATACAGTAAAGGATTTACTTAATATCAACAAGAATAAGGAATTATACTGGGTATCCCCCTACGACACTGTTGCAACTGCAATTCAAAAGATGTCTAGACATAACTTGGGGGCCATTTTAGTTATACATAAAAACGAAGTAGTGGGTATATTTTCGGAGCAAGATTACACTCGGAAAATTTGCTTACAAGGAAAAGCGCCACAAAATACCAATATTTATGAAGTGATGGTACCTAAAATTATTTATGCGTCCTCAGATTATTTGCTAGAAGAATGCCTTGCAGTTATGACACAAAATCATATTAGACATCTTCCTATTATTGATTATGGAAAAATTCTCGCTTTGCTCTCCATCGAAGAAATTGTAAAGGCCGTTTTAGATGATAAGGAATTTATTATTGATCAATTAACTAAATATGTTGCTGGTTCTCCTTTTGTTGCGAATAAGAGCGAATGCGAAGCAAGAAAAAAGTTAGTTAGAGAATTAATTTTGGATCAAAGAGAAAAATATGAAAAAATTCTGAGCCTAGCTTGACATTAATTTTGGCGTAGTCATTTTATTATTGAAAGTTAAAACCTAAAACAAGGAGGAAGAAAAATGAAAATGTTAGTTGCAAATGACTTACACAGAAATTTATCATCTGAATTAATTGGCGTTTGGCAAAATTTTCTGGATGATTCAAAGTACGATATTGCTGCTGGAGAATATGATCAAAGATCATACCCACCCGCCTATGACATCCTCGAAACTGACGAAAGCTACTTTTTGAGTGTGGATTTGCCGGGAATGAAGAAGGAAGAAATCAATATCGAGTTAAATGATAATATCCTGGCAATTCAAGGTGAACGTAAGCCACGAGCTATGGCACCAGACTCTAAAACAAATCCGACTTATTGGAAAAATCGCCAATTTAAGCGCTCGTTTACTATCCCAAGGACCGTAGACTTAACTAAAATTGAGGCTCGGTATGAAGATGGAGTTTTAGATTTATCATTACCAAAATCTGTTTCCGCTAGACCTCGCACTATTGAGATTCAATCTGGTAAAAGCGGATTGTTTGATAAGATTTTAGGCAAAAAAGCTATTAGTGAAATCAAAGATGAGACTCTCTGCAAAGTGAACTAATGTCAAAAT
>Ga0247844_1007464_pt1 | contig 12378 bp, 7 predicted proteins | sample LaCtaG_FD_192421 | JGI IMG/M metagenome (GOLD analysis project Ga0247844, IMG submission 192421) | Freshwater microbial communities from meromictic Lake La Cruz, Castile-La Mancha, Spain - LaCruzMarch201714.5m_1 | ecosystem: Environmental > Aquatic > Freshwater > Lake | place: Spain: Castile-La... | reverse complement strand
GGATGGCCAATTTCACTTTGCTACGTGGAGCAGTTTTGTCCATCACCTGAAAAACTTGTGTTCCTTGCGCATTTTTAAGTGTAAAAACTTCGTTCACACCTTTTGAAAAAGCGGTAGTAGTCAATTCTTTTTCAACACCAGCACCACCTTCTTGCAACCAACCTATTTCACCACCTTTAGCAGCTGTTTGTTTTACTGCCGAGTATTTCATTGCTAGTTCGCCAAAGTTAGCACCAGCTCTAATTGACTCAACCAAACTATCAGCTTTTGCTTCATCTTTTTGAACTAAAAAGATATGACGTAGTTTTACTGAATCGGATTGTAGAATACCAGCTTGCATGATTCTAGCCATGGTATAGGTATTGTTAACAAACATTGGTCCTACAACATCGCCTGTTTGTCCAGAAAAAGCAAACGCTTGCAAATTTGCTGGAACTGTTTGGCGAGAATAATTGTGACCATCGTACATTACATCCGAATTTGAATTTACCAAACCAATTACATCAGTAGTAGTTTTAAATTCTGGTGCTAATTTTGCCATCCATTTTGCAGCATCATCAAAATCTTCTTTCAACGGTGAAATATTAAATGACACAAGGTTCAGACCACAATTGGCATCTTGTTTAAATTTCTCTTTTTGTTGTTCGTAGCGATCTTTGATATCACCATCACTTACAGTTACTGCAGAATCTGAAATGGTAAAATATGGTTGAACTACATAAGATACATCTACACTTGCTTTTTTATCATTGTATGCCATTTTAGCCTCTAAGCTATTTACGCCTAATGATTTTGACATCAATGTAGTGTATTTCTCTTGTAAAATGCTACTTTTTACAGTTTTTTCCCAAAACAACCAATAACTTTTGGCACTTGCTATTTGAACTCTCATCTCTTCGCTGGTAGGAGTTTCCTCTAAGCTGTTTAAGAACTGAACCAAACGAGTTTGACTGAATTGACCATTTTCACCTGCAAAAGCACGACGTTGGCTAATTAATTGATGTACATTTTTACCAATAAGTCTATCCGAAAGTTCATCAGGACTTACCGCCAATCCAACTTTCTTTGCCTCATCGCTCAAAATTTTATCGTTCACCATGGTCTCCCATACTTGCGCACGAATTTGAGACATCATCTCATCATTCAAATCGGACTTGCCAGTTTCAATTTTATAAACTTCAGTCATTTGCTCAATGGCAGCTGTATAATCTTTGATATTAACATCTTCGCCAGCTATTTTTCCTACAATTTCTCTCGATTTATTAAAATACGATGAACCTGAATTTAAAAAATCGCCAATAATAAATGCTGCTAATGCAATTCCAATTGCCGTAACCAATAATACTCCTTTGCTTCTAATCTTGTCTAATACTGCCATTTTGTTAGTAATTAATGTGTATTTGGGGTGTTTTATTTATATTCTGATTTGAGGGCACGAATGTACAAAAAAAAAGCCTATTAACATAGATTTTCTAAAATTTTCTACTTTTTTCACTTTCTAATTTGTGTACAAATCGTTCTAAAATGCCTTTAAAAAAAAATCGGTGCACAAAACGCACTATTTCTCAGGAATGATTTTCACCAATTCTATTCTATTGTTGGTTACCTTCACGCACTTTATAGTATATGTATCAATTCTTATTACCTCGTTAAATTTAGGGAAATGCTGGTGACGGTGTAAAATAAAACCTGCAATGGTTTCATACGCATCCATTTCGGGGATATTCAAATTGAATTTCGCATTTGCTGTTCTCACCTCCAATCTTCCAGAAAAAAGATATTCATTTTCACCTACTTTTTCAGCCGTATATCCTCTGCTATCGTGCTCGTCTTCTATTTCTCCAAAAATCTCTTCAATAATATCCTCTAATGTTACAATGCCCGCAGTACCACCAAATTCATCTACCACCACAGCAATACTTTTTTTCTGCATTAGAAAAATTTTCATCAATTTCTGTGCAGCCATATTTTCGGGCACAATCGGAATTTTGTTGATGTATCGTTTCCAATCATTCTGATGTTCAAACATTTCTGAAGAATGAATATAACCAATTACATTGTCAATATCATCTTTATAAATGGGTATTTTGGATAAGCCTGTTTCGATAAATGTTTCTTTTAATACATCTACAGTGGTGCTATAATCCAACGCTACAATTTCGATACGAGGCACACAGCAATCTCTCAATTTCACTTTAGAAAAATCCAATGCATTCTGGAAAATCTTAACCTCATTTTCCATAGAATTATCTTTTTCATAACTCTCAAAACTCTCTTGAATAAGGTAATTTAAATCTATCCTGGAAAATACATTTTCTTGCGTACTTTCACTTATTGGAATTCTAAATACCTTTAACATACTGATAGAAATCCAAGTGGTGATATATGCAATTGGATACAGAAGAATATAGAACAGATATAAAAGTCCGGAAAAAACGCGCAACCACAAATTTGGATTGATTCGGAAAATAGTTTTTGGTAAAAATTCCCCTGTGAACAGTACTATGATGGTAGCAATGATGGTTTGCAAAACCGTTATGAGCAACTGATTGCCAACAAACGCCAGCCAAGGCTCCATTAATTCGGCCATGAGCATACCATAAATTACCAAACTGATGTTATTGCCCACCAACATGGTAGAAATAAAATGTTGTGGATGTCGGTAAAAAACCGATAGTATAGTGGAGGTGAATGTTTTTTGCTTTTTATCAAGTTCAAAACGGAGCTTGTTGGACGACACAAACGCAATTTCTAAACCCGAAAAAAATGCGGATAACAGCAATGTTAGTAATATATATACCAATGAGTCCAAGGATTCAATAATTTAAAAATGTAAAACAATGTAAATGCAAAGATACAACTTTTTGTAATTCATTACCATTAATATGTTAGAATTTGAAAAAATAGATAATGTTGAACTTATTATTACAGCAATCGTTTAATAGAATGTAATTGATGAGAATACAATCCTGTTTGGGTAGAAATAATGCCTTGCGCATCAATTTTATCTATTTTCACCCATCCTGATGCATGAATTATCTCCTCATTATTTAACATTAAACCAACGTGTGTTATTTTACCGTTTTGATTTGCAAAAAATGCCAAATCGCCAGCGTTTGCGGATTGAATTCCATCAACTTGTACACCTTCAGCCACTTGCTGAGAGGCATCACGGGGCAAATAAACACCACACATGGAAAAAACCAACTGCATCAAGCCCGAACAATCTACACCTAATACGGATTTACCTCCCCAAAGATAGGGGGCATGTAGATATTGCTTTGCCAAATCTACAACATCTGTGATTGTAACACTTTTTGCTACAGAAAAATCACGGTCTTGTGTATGATAAGTATCCGACAACAATTGAAAACATTTATTTTCAGCATTATACAACCTACTTCCACCTGCTAGCAACAAATGATCAGAACTGCTGAGGTTGATACAATTTAGCATAGGAGCAGACAAACAAACAAAATTCTTTTTGTCAAATGTCCCCACTTCTTGTTCTGAAAGGACTTTTATCATTTTTTTATCCGCCCAGCCCTCATAGTTATCGGATAAATTTTTTACTCGTAGCCATTTATCTTGCACTTCCAAAATTTCGACACACTCGCCAAATAGTAACTGACTGCACATTTCGCTACATTCATTGTTACTAACACGTAATGGCACTAAACTAAGAAAAACAATACCAATCATAAATTATCTGGTTATTTAGAAAAGCTCAAAAACAATTATTTCTGTGCAAAAATAAGTAATTTTATTAACAACATCCCAATTCGATATTTTTTTGTAAATTTCGGCATTATTTCTATCTGTCAATTTCGAACATAAAAAACTATAACAACATGAAATTAAACCTATCACAAAATATTATACAAAAAATTTCAAGAATAGGTCTATTTACCTCTGTAATAGTGATTATCCTACAGTTTTTTCCATCAGAAAAAAAGTTCAAATATCAATTTGAAATTGGAAAACCATGGGCTTATGAGCTCATTACCGCAGCTTATAATTTTCCCATTTACAAGAATGATCAAAAAATTGCTGTTGAAAAGGCACAATTATTAAAAGATTTCACACCTTACTTTCAATTAGACACTACAATTTACCACAGTGAATTCTCGAAATTTCAATCTGAATTAACAAAAAGTGGTAGTATAACGGCGGATGAACTACGGTTTTTCAAATCAAAGTTCAAAACAATATATGACAGAGGTATCATATCCACCGAGGAGCTTAAATTGTTATCGAAGGATAAAACATCCGCCATTTCTTGCATTTTACCCAATAGAGTAACCCACACCATTGAGGTAAATAAGCTCTACACTGCCATTACCGCCTACGAAGAGATAATGCTAAATGCACCCGCCAAATTCAAAAATCTGAATATAAATAATTACCTTGTTGAAAACATCAAGTATGATAAAAAAACATCGGAATTATCAAAATCGGAGGTTTTCAAAGGTTTATCGTTAACATCCGGTATGGTTCAGGCGGGACAACGGATTGTGGATAGGGGCGAGATAGTAACACCACAAACCTATGGTCAGTTAAAATCATTCAAAGTAGAATACGAAAAAAGGAACACTTCTACTCAACAAGCTTCCACTGTGTTAGTGGGCGAAATAATAATGATACTTTTCCTCTCGGGATTGTACTTCATGTACCTATTTCTGTTCCGACCGAGAGTGTATGCCGACATTTCCAACCTGATATTCATGGCATTACTGATGGTATTAATGGTAATGATTACATCCATAATCATACAGTTTACAAGTTTCAGTTACTATGTAGTACCTTTTGCACTATTACCCATCATAGTACGTGTGTTTTTCGACCCCCGAACCGCACTTTTTGCTCACATAGTTGTAATGCTCATCATCGCCTTTATGGTGGATCATTCCTTTCAATTTTTACTGCTACAAATCACCATTGGCATGGTGGCAGTTTCCAGTTTAAGGGATATGACCCAACGCTCCCAATTAACACAAAGTGCTTTGTATATTTTCATCAGCTACTGCTTTATGTATTTGGCCTTTGAACTTATTTCCGAAGGTGATGTGTACAGAATTCATTGGCAACCAATCATTTATTTTGCTATAAGTAGCGCATTCATTTTGTTGGCATATATTCTTATTTATATATTCGAAAAAATATTTGGTTTGGTTTCGTCCATCACTTTAATTGAACTAACAAATATTAATAGTGAACTGCTAATGGAATTTGCCGAAATTGCACCTGGTACGTTTCAACATTCGTTACAAGTGTCGAGCATTGCCACCGAAGCTGCAAAAAAAATTAATGCCAATAGCTTACTTGTGCGTACTGGTGCGCTGTATCATGATATTGGAAAAATGAAAAATCCACATTATTACACAGAGAATCAAGCAAATGGGGTAAATCCACTAACTAGTTTAGATTTCGAAGAGGCTGCCAAAACCATTATTAACCATGTGAAAGATGGTATCGAAATAGCCAAAGCCAATAGATTGCCCGATCAGATTATTAATTTTATTGCCACACACCACGGAACGAGCAAAACCAAGTATTTTTACAACTCATTTATAAATGCCAACCCCAATGTGCAACCTAACGAAAGTAATTTTGCCTACAAAGGACCGCTGCCAAACAACAAAGAAACAGCCATACTGATGATGGCAGACGCTGTAGAAGCACGCTCCCGCAGCTTAACAGAATACACCGAAGAAAGCATCAACAACATGATTGAAAGTATGGTAAATGGGCAGATAGCGGATGGGCAATTTAAAGATGCACCCATTAGTTTCAGGGATGTAGAAACGGTAAAATCTGTATTTAAACTAAAAATTAAGAGCATTTACCACACCAGAATTGTTTATCCAGAATTGAATAAAAAATAACTTATAAAATCGAACGTATGAAAACAATTTTAAAATTTGCTAGAAATCAGCTTTTCACAATGTATTTTTTGTTGAATACACTCATATTATTGTCTTTTGATTGTAATGCACAAGTAGCAACTATTTCTATCAATAATATCAATACAAATGTGATGACCAACACCAAATTGTTGTTCGGACTAACATTTGATGCAAGAACAAGTTTGTTGGGAAATTCATCTACAGGTCTTATTGGTTACTATGATACAAATGGGGTGATAATTCCACAAGTAGATTCGATCTTCAAAGATTTCCCGATGAGTACACTACGTTATCCTGGCAATGGTATTGGAGCTGGGTTCAATTGGAAAAAATCCATAGGTTATCCAGCTAATACAAGACCAAATCAGGACTTGATGGGCTCTCAAGGGGCACCACAACCTGTTCAATTTGGGTTTGATGAATTTATGGCAATGGCAGAATCAAGAGGAGTGCCCGCCTCTGAAGTCCAAATTATGGTTCCTATTTATGACTCTACATCTGTCGGTCTTACCTTAGCTCAAGCAAGAGCAGTAGTACCGAATGTGATAGCCCACAATGCAGATTGGGTAGAATACTGTAATTCACCCAGCGATTCGACTGTTAGCAATCCTGGTGGTGGAATAGATTGGGCAGAAGTAAGGGCTGCCAATGGACACCCTGCGCCATATGGTATTAAAATTTGGAACATTGGTAATGAACCGTGGGCGGCTGGAGAATATGGTGGTACATCTACTGGTTGTAATTCATATTTAAGTATTGCTACACCCATTGTAGATGCAATGTTAGCAATTGACCCTACAATAAAAATAACAATGCCTACAAACGGAAGTCCAACTACTGGCAATTGGGCAAATGCACTTATCAACTCCACCTTGGCTCAACAAGGAAAAATTTATTCACTATCCCAACATTTTTTTGGCGATGAAAATCCATCAACGCTATCTCCAAGTACTTTGGCTTTAAACAATCAAATAACCAGCTTAATAACTGCTGCTGCAGCAAAAAACATCAAAGTATTTATTGGTGATTACGCACACCGCATACCAGATAACCCCAATACTGAGCAAAAAGATTCTGCCATGCAATGGTTAGGAGCAAATTTAGAGGCAGATTTTCTAGTACTCCTTTCGCAAAAGTCGACTATTGAACGGGCCAACTTTTGGGTATATGGCAATGCTACAGCCACTTGGCATCCAATTAGAAAAAACACCAATGGAAAATACGATTTATTACCTGGAGCAGAAATATATAAAATACTTTATCCAGCATTTTTAAACAATTCTATTCAAACTACTTCAACTTCATCACTTTCGAGTGATGGTATTGCTGGTAGCTATTCTGTTAGATCCAATGCTTTTATTTCCAACGACAAAGAAAATCTAAATATCGTTGCTGTTAATAGAGATAGAAATAATACTGTGCCTTTACAAACCAGTGGCACCACTGGATATACATTAATCAATGCAAGATTACTTTCGGCAAGCTCTAATACTTCCGAAAAAATAATTGAAACCACTGCTAGCAAAGATATTTCAGGCGCGTATATTATGCCACCCATGAGTGTTCTCATCTTAGAACACAAATCGATACTTTCAAATAACAATAATGCAAATTCTGAAAATATTAACAATTTATCCATTAAAAAACAATCGAACAATACTATTACATTCAACGTAAGTTTAGAAAAATTTGAAGTATACAATTCTTCTGGACAATTAGTGATAAATAATGTACGGTTAACAAACAGTATTAACATTGCACACTTACTTAAAGGTACATATTTAATTAAATCAGACAAGGGCACCTTAAAATTTATCATTGAACGATAGTTTCTAAAGTATATTAATACTTTTGCTCATTAAGTATTTGATGTCAGGTTTCACAACAGTTGTTCATCTTCTCTCTTGTCACCCACTCCCTTTGGAGTTGAGACTGGTCTAAGAGGCAAAATTTAAGCGCATGAATAAAAAATATGATTACATATTTGCTGGAAGCGGTTTGGCGGGATTAAGTCTGCTCTACTACATCATCACTAATCCATTGCTACAAAATAAAAAAATACTGGTGATAGATAAGAAGATAAAAAACAAGAATGATAAAACATGGTGTTTTTGGGAAAAGGAACAACATTTTTATGAGCAATTGGTGAAAACCAAATGGAGCAAACTCAAATATAATTCACCATCATACAAAACGATATTTCAACTTCAAAAGTATGAGTACAAACTAATTAGTGCCGATGATTATTATAAATTTATCATCGACAAAGCTTTAGAATTAAATATCGAATTTAGAACCGAAACAATACTTTCCATTACAGATATAGAAAACAAGGCAGTGGTAAAAACCGAATTGGAGACATTCGAAGCCAACTACGTGTTTAATTCCACAAAATTGTTTTATCCTAAAATAACTAAGGAAAACACTTTACTGCAGCATTTTACAGGTTGGTACATAAAAACTGAAATGGACTGTTTTGATATAAATGTTGCAACATTGATGGATTTTAATTTGCCACAAAAAAATGAAATTAGGTTCATGTATGTTCTCCCATCACAACCAAATGTTGCATTGATTGAGTTAACAATATTTGGTGAGTCTATTTTGAAAAAAGAAGAATACGAGCTTGAGCTGAAAAATTATATCACTCACAAACTAAAAATTGACAGCTATGAGATTATCCATCATGAATTTGGGGTAATACCAATGACAAAAGTTAAGTTTAATTCTCACGCACAAAATAATTCAAAAATTATTAATATTGGCACTGCAGGCGGTTACACCAAAGCCAGTACGGGATATACCTTCACATTTACTCAAAAAAATGCTCTAAAAATTGCTAATCAATTGGCATACAATCAATCACCAATACCCAAATATAGCTTCAGAGATAAAATGTTTAGATGGTACGATATGACTTTGCTCGACATTTTACTGAAAAAGAAAATGAGTGGCGAAGAGATATTCACAATGCTGTTCCGAAAGAACAATCCTGAAAGAGTAATGGCATTTCTGGCGGAAGAGAGCACACATTGGGATGAGTTTTTGATTAGAAATAGCGTACCTATTGTACCTTTCATTACATCGGGCATAAAAGAATTATTCAGAAAATCAAATCATTAGTACACACCAACACCTAACAAATAAATCTACTATGGCATTCTATCAAATAAAAACATCCCAAAAACTTCCAATTTCAATAAGTGAAGCATGGGATTTTATTTCGTCGCCCCAGAATTTAAAAGAAATTACCCCGAAGCACATGGGTTTTGTGGTTACAAGCAACACTGGGAGTAATAAAATGTACCCTGGTATGATTATCACTTACAAGGTTAGTCCGCTACTAGGCATTCAACTAAATTGGATGACTGAAATTACGCAAGTAAAAGACAACGAGTACTTTGTGGACGAGCAAAGAATTGGGCCATACGCAATGTGGCACCATGAGCACAAAATTTCACCCATTGATGGTGGTGTACTGATGGAAGACATCGTCACTTACCAACCTCCAATGGGCATTTTGGGGGCTATAGCCAATTCACTATTTATAAAAAACCAACTAAATGAAATTTTCGATTTTAGAAAAGTGGCATTAGAAAAAAAGTTTGGGAAATATAATAACTAATAAAAAACTAAAATCAAAAAAAGGAAGCTCACAGGCTTCCTTTTTTTAATGTCTATACATTTTTCAAATACAAGTTCAAATACAAAAAAATGCACAAATAAAACTCCTAAACTAATCATTTAAAATCCCTTACACCTAGAAACAAATAGAACCATCCCAACATAAAACTCAATCCTCCCAAAGGAGTAATAGGTCCAAGCCAGAACCAATGCATATCAAAAATACTGAGTAGCGAAATTAAATAGAGTGAACCGCTAAAAAGAAATATACCTATAAAAAAGAAATAACTTGCCAATTTCAACTTTTTATTACTATTCAATTGGTACAATACCGCCACCAAAATGATAGCAAGCGTATGATAAAACTGATATCGAACACCAGTTTCAAAAGTAGCGAGTAAGTGAGGCGACAGCAATGGTTTGAGAGCATGGGCGCCAAACGCACCAAATACCACGCATAACAAACCCGAAATGGCGGCTATAGACAGAGTTGATTTCAATTTATTAATTAATTATTATGCGATCCACACTCCAAAAGCAACTCCAAAAAATTGAATAACAGGTGCCGAAGATAGTAATGATTGAGTTAAAAAAATAATACTTATTGCTTTAGTAAACACAAATTGCAAACAAAATAACTTGATTACTCAATTGTTACACTAATACGCTTGGCAATTTTTAATGCAGTGGTAATGGTAGATAAATCTGTTGTCAAACTACCATCCTCACCCGAAAAATGACTATGACCAATAGGTTTCAGTTCATATTCAGCTTGTTTATTGTTGATATCAATGTCTACCGAATATACCAAAGCTGGTTGACTGGAAGTTTTAAATTGATTATTATCAATGAACATTGTATTGTTCCAATGTTCATTCCAATCCCATGATTGATTGAGTTCTAACATAATTTTCGCCTTTCCTTGCAAGGGCATTTCTGTTTTTAAGCGCAAGAAAAACGAACTTGAAGGAGTAGCACCAGTATAAGCATCAGGTACGGGAAATTTACTTGTGGGATTAAAAGTGCCCAATTCATTTTTTAGTCCACGCTGGTGCGCCCAATACGGTAAAGCAGCAGGTCGCTGAATTTCACCTTCGGACCATCCGCCTTTTTTCCTGGTGGCATGTTGAAAAACACCACGCCCAATACTCTCCGAAACATACAATGTCTGAATATATTTTCCATTTTCATCGGCCAACCAAATAGCAAATAATGGATGATTGTGCTCCTTGCCTTTCTCAAATTTTAGAACTACTGTATTTCCATTATTGTTAACTCCATAGGAATCAGTGGAGCATTGTTCTACTTTTTTGGCCGAAAAAGCATTCACAGATATTACAAATAATACCAATAAAATAATTTTTGTTTTCATTTTCATATAAATTTGCCCCAGCTACACAATGGAAGTGATGGGAGTGTGATTATTTAAATTTTCACTATCAAGCCAATAGTAGGTAAAATCATACCGCCAAAATTAGGTATGGTTCTTAAACCTTGTTTAGTAGGATCGCCATTGGGGTCAGGAATTAAAGCACCATTTTCGTCCAAATTGGTATAAATAGGTGATGCTTGGGTTTTAAAATTATACACATTTTGTACGTCGGTATACAAATTCAAAGTCCAATTTTTAAAATAAAATTCCTTGTCAATTCTTATATCCAATTGATGTGCATTAGCTAGGCTCAATGAATTGAATTTTGTAAAATCCAAATAGGGTTGCTTTTTGATGTTCCACGCAGCACGGTTGGTTGACAAATCATTATCAATAGGCGTATACGGCGCACCACCTACAAACCTCCAGCGCATGGCCAAGTTCCAGTTTCTTGGTAATTTATAGCTGGAGATAAAATTGAACAAATGCTTAGTATCCCATGATGAGCGACGATAAACATCTTTGGAATCGGTAAATTCACTTCTAAAATAGGTATAAGTAGCAGTCAAATTTAGTCCGTTCATTTCCATAATTTTGGAGAGGAATTCCACACCATACGCTCTACCTTTACCGGTAGAAACAATTTGCTCGTCACCCACTTGACCAAAATTTGTTCCTTTGCTTGCTATGCTCAATCCGTCGGCAACGGATAGTGGATAATACTGATATTGTTTATAAAAACCTTCCACGGTAATTTTAGCACTCTCGGCTGGTCTGAACTCAAAACCAGCAATGGCTTGATTAGATACCGTGAATCGCAAGTTTTCATTTTTATTGGCAAACTCACCAGCTGCATTTTTATAACCCAGCGTGGTGTAAGCTGGTTGCAAAGCATATCGTCCCACATTGGCATTAAAATCAAAATTCTCTGTCAACGCATAAGAGGCAGATAAGCGAGGTGAAAACTGATTCAAAGGATTGGCCATGTTATCATTATAGTTCAATGCTGCCACGTTTACCCCCAATGACAATTTCAGTTTATCATCCAAAAATTCCTTGGATGCTTGCCCAAAACCTTGATAGCCAAATAAATTTATTTCGGTATTATAACTCAATGTACTTACAGCATTGTTCAGTACAAACAAACGTGAAGTTTGATTGGTATAATGGGTATATTTCATGCCCGCACCGTATGCCAATTTAAATGGCAAATTGGACAAAGTTCTTTCAAACCGGAATTTATTTTCAGCTTCGTCGGACAAATAATCGGACGATTTGCCATTACTTTCAATATTATCAATGTACTTATAATTCAAATTTCGCAACATATTTCTACTCAATACCCAAGTATCAAAGAAATTTTCTGAGTAATGTTTATAGATAGTACCTACTGTATAATTCCATTGTTTGTATGTAGGCAAATAGGACAAAATATAGGTTTGACTTTCGGTAGGATTTTCAATGCCGGTATTCAAC
>Ga0247844_1007462_pt1 | contig 12380 bp, 10 predicted proteins | sample LaCtaG_FD_192421 | JGI IMG/M metagenome (GOLD analysis project Ga0247844, IMG submission 192421) | Freshwater microbial communities from meromictic Lake La Cruz, Castile-La Mancha, Spain - LaCruzMarch201714.5m_1 | ecosystem: Environmental > Aquatic > Freshwater > Lake | place: Spain: Castile-La... | reverse complement strand
GTGGAGGCGGTAGATATAACGGCTTAGTGGAACAGCTTGGTGGTGCACCAACTGCCTGCATCGGCTGGGCGATGGGCCTAGAACGTTTGGTTTTATTAATGCAAAATCAAAGCAGCACAACAGCTGCGGCCCCTGATTTATACGTAATAAGCCAAGGCGAAAAAGCAGAAGCTATCGCAATAAAAGCAGCGCGCGAATTACGCCAAAAGGGCCATCGGGTGGAACTTGATCACAGCGGGGCAGGTTTTGCAAAACAAATGAAACGAGCGCTGAAATCAGCTGCCCCTTTGGCTTTGCTGATCGGAGAAGCGGAAGCCAGCAGCGGCCAGCTGCAACTAAAAAATCTTCAAACCAATAGCAGTGAACTAGTGGAACTACACCAGCTCGCTGGGCTGATCGGGAGCTAATTGTGGCTTCTCTAAAGAAAGCAGTAAAATTTTCAATCTTTGTTCAAATTGTTAGTAAAATAATTGGTCTACTTGCAAATATCATACTAATTCGCTTACTACCAATCAATATTATTGGTGGATTTACGCTGCTGGGGAATTCCGCTCAATCTCTCTCCAGTATTGCTCGTTTTGGAACAGATTATAACTATCAGATAACTGCATGTAAGCTTCCCCCAAATATGCGTGGCGGTATACAAGGGCAATTTTTAGGCTGGAATGCATCATTTAGCGCTGTTGCTTCAATTGTTGCTCTACCCTTTTTGTTCCCATCTCTTTATCCCTTGGGATCAAGCCCATGGCTAATTGCCCTTATAGTCTTTTATCTATTCGTTGAATCCTATGTAGATGTGCTCTGGGAGCCTGTGTTAGCAAGCCGTGATTACAATCAAGTATTTGGACGCCACTTACAAGTGGCACTCTCTAAAGCTATATTACCTTTAATTTTTGGAATTACCTATGGCTGGATGGGATTAGTGGCTGGGTTGTTTATTTCAACTAGTCTTAATGCATTGGCAGCAACTATAAGCTTGAGGCAGTTGCCTAAGGCTAAAGGTAACCCTTTGCCTTTAAAAGTATTTTTCAGGGCAGGCTTGCCATTCTATCTAGTTCCACTTTCTCAGCAATTAATTTATTGGCCTGCCATCCTTTATCTGGGAGCTGATATAGGCCTTGCAAGTGTGGGCCTCCTAAAAGTAGCCCAGTTAGTAGTACAGGTAGTGGGAGTGCTGCCCGCTTCCCTTGTGCCAATAGTTTTCATAGAAAATGCCCATGGATCTGTTAATGCTCATTCTCAATTGCTTAAAGGTTTATATGCAGTTGCGCTTTCGGGCCTTGCCATTTTTGCGATCTATATCTTGGTAGATTCAACTATATTACCAATAATTTTTGGCTTAAATTACTCCAATGCAATATTACCAGCAAGAGCAATGTTGTTAGCTGCGGTTTGTAATGGTGCAAGCCAGATATTTCAACAACAAGCATTTAAAGGGAAATTATTGCAACAGTTGAGTATATTGCAAGTTTCTGTCCTTCTTGTTGTTGCTCCGATCGGGATCATCTGGTGGTTGCCTTTAAACGGGGTTGAAGGTTTTGGCTGGTTAAATCTTGCTGTTGCATTTTTTACACTCTTAGCTCTGATAATATGGGACCCAAACAAAATTATGGTCCGCAAGGAACATGTTTTGATAGCTATTATATTACTTTTAATTGCACCACTTGCGGTTATTCCTGCTCACGGCCTACTGGCTTGGTGTATACCAGCGATAGCCTTGGTTCTTATTGCTATTTCATCAAGAGGCTTGCTAAGATTTGACAATTGGAGAATAATTTAAAGATAATAAGGTTAAAGAAAGTATACTAATCAGCTCGTATGAACTTACTCCAAGAGGTATGCTAGTTGATAGCAAGCCAAAGCTTATAAGAGCTATTAATAATCCATCTAAATCTCTCAACTGGTACCAATGCAAGGCAGCTAAGAGCAGTACTATCAGCCAGGCTAAGCTAAGGATGTGTCCCAAAAAACCGCCGCTGCGGAGCGAGTCGAGAGCTAAGTTATGCCACCATTTATCATTAATTGTAATTCCTGCCTCTACCTGGCTTAAAATATTAGGATCTAAATTAATATAGGCAAGATAAAGTTTATTCACCCCATCTCTGTATGTTTCGGCGCGGCCGGCGGTGAATATGTCGCCGAATCGCTTGAATATTGAAAAGCTGCTGACAGAAGCAAGCACGCTTAAAAGTGAGATTATTCCCATAGCAATAAGTACCTTAAGTTTGGAAAACTTATTTATAAACCACGCTCTATTACTGTAAATGCAACTCACAATTACTGAGGCCAATATGAGAAGGGCTGTTCGGTTTTGTGCCTGTATGGCATAGCCCAGTGTTATTGCTATTGCGAACCCTAGCCAGCGTTTATTTAGGCGAAATAGTAACAATAGAATACCACAAGCCACATAACCAGGTTCAGTGCTGCCCGCATCAAGACCTCCGCTAAAAATATTATAAATATCTCCATAACCGCCCTGAAATGGCTGGTTTAAGAGCGATCCAACCAAAGTTGCAGTTGAATATAAGGCTAAACCAATAGCAATACCAAGCATCAATTTTTTGCCGCTATTCACCATGTTTGTGTGAAGGTAAACTGGAGCAAATAGCATCCAAGAAATAGCTTTTGCTATTTCTGGCAAAGTTAACCCAACGAGGGATTGGGGTATTACTGGATCCGGAAAAGACCAGTAAATTAACATTAATATACCTATAGCTAAAGCCACCCCATCTCTGACGTTGAAGTTGAATTCCTGAGTAAGTTCATCTTTGTTATGCCAGATTCTCAATTGCAACAATGTCCATATCAGCATTCCCGCAACTGTCCATTCACTAAAGCCCCCAGCCCCAATAAGTAACCCACACAGCAGCGAGCTCTGGGAATGCAATCCAAGTAATGCTTTATTGCAAATTGCAAAGTTCAAAGGATGAAGTTATTGTAGTAAATCATTGTAAGATTACCATGATAGTCCGCATAGCAACAGTGGCTTTTGCTGGATCCCCTGCAATGTTTCCCTCTTGAGACAAAAAATATATAATCTATTTGCCAAAATGCCCTCATTGCTTTTTGTTGATTCAATTGGCATTTCTCTTCTGCGTCAGCTGATTCCTGTAATTCAGGTAAATAGTGAAACTTTTGAGTTTCATGATTTTATTGTTAAAAATAATCTAAATAATAGTGTTTTTGATGCTTTAAATACCTGTTGGCAACCCCTTCCTCGCTCTTCCTTTAGCCGTTTCCATTTACGTATAAGCGTTGAAGATCCCCGTGAACAACCACTCATTTTAGAGGCTGGTTTCCTTTCATTTAACAATATTATCCTCACTGAACGCAACCCGGCCAACCGGCATTTGCCCAGTCTTATTCGATTAAAACGTAGGGCGCTGCCTGGTTTGTTCTTGCCAGGCTTACCTGTGGGCTCTGCGCAGCAAGCGTGGCGGCAAGTTCCTGGCAGCCAGCGTTCATGGCGTTTACCTAGATGCAGAAATACCTCGGGCATTGTTTTGAGTAGTTTTAACAATCCAAATTGGTATCATTGGTTAACACTTCCAGGCTTGGGAAGCCTTCCAGTTAGCCATAAGGCCGATGAGATGTTGTTATCTGATCGCAGTATTTCTATCGAACCCCACCCTAATCCGCCTTTGCTGAAACGAGTTGGTTCATTAGCTGGCTTTCTTTTCCCTGATTCCCAGCTCATTTATGAGCATGGTCCGGTATTATATAGGCAATTAGAAGCTTGTTTTATTGAAAACCACACATCATTAGTTTGTGATCCTAATGGATTGAATCGGTTACGTTGCGCAGGCAGTCAATTAATTTCTCACGCCCATGGGAAAATTGATAGTGATCGTATTTATCTGCGTAGGGGCTTACATTCAAGTAGACCATTAGATGAGGAGTTGCGCTTAGAGCATGCTCTGCAAATTCGAGGTTTCGTTGTTATTGATGCTGCAGCATTACCCCTGGAGCTCTGCATTTCCATCTTTGCAAGCGCCTCTTGGGTGGTTGCACCCCACGGTGCAGCTTTAACTAACTTGGTTTTTGCTTCGCCCGGCACCAAAGTATTGGAGCTTTTGCCCGGAAGCCTAGATACCTATGGGCATTACGCACTAATTTCAGCAGCTCTTGGCTTGCAGCATCACATATGGCGAGGGCATAGTAATAGTTCAGGTGGATTTGAAATTAATCAAACGCAGATGCTTGCATGGCTTGATACTGTAATTTTTGCAACTATGCCATAACCTTTATGCTAATCACAGTAGTACTACCAGTTTACGGTCGAGCGGATCTGCTTGCAGAAGCCTGGCAAAGTTTAAAGTTGCAGTCTGATCCTGAGTGGCAATTGTTGATTGCTGATGATGGTTCTGATGATTACACTGCTAACTGGATTGAATCCGAACCCGCTAAAGACTGCCGTACTAATTGGATACGCCGAAAACATAACATTGGTTTATTTGCAAATTTAAATGCTGCTCTTGATACCCTACCTATTCATAGCTGGGTACTTTTGCTTTGTAGCGATGATCGCTTGCTACCAGATGCGATTTCAAATATCAAGAACTTACAGCGGGATTGGCCTGGGGTTTCATGGATTCTTAGCACTCATTTGTCTATAGATAACTCAGGAAAACCGACAGCCGCCACGAGCGTTAAAGACCATAACTGTTTTTCCCTTAATAGTTGCACGATTGCAGCATCAGAATTCATACCACTTTTACTGCAACATGGCAGTATCAACGGCAATCTCACAGGTATGGCTTTTTCTATGCAATTGTGGCGTGATGCCGGAGAATTTCGATCTGATTGGTGCCATGCCGCAGATTGGGAATGGTTGATTCGAGCAGTCGAGCAAGCCCCAGTGCTGCTTAGCCGCGCGCCAATTGCAGAAGTTCGTTCCCATGGCTCGCAACTTTCAAATAAAAACCGATTTAGCGGAGATGAGTTGCGTGAAGTGGCAGCTGTGCAGCTTGCCTTAATTAATCATCCTCTGCTGCGAGCTGAACCGCAACGCCTTAGCTGGGCCGCTCATCGGATGCAATTTCAACTTTGGAATTTAATAAAACAGGTTATTAATTTTCATTGGCATGGTGTGGGTCCTGGCTTGATCGAAATCCAACGTACAGTTGGCTTATTGCCTTGCTTTATAGCCCTTCTTGCTTTTTTACCGAAGCGCATCTCAGGTAGGTTATTTTCACCTTGAGTAAGCAAATCTTACGAATTCTTTTCCTTACAGATGATCGGGAGGATTACTTAGCTGATGGCTTGCTCCATGGGCTGAGGCAGTTGCCTGGGGTGGAATTGGTTGATTACCCCCGTAAGGAGTGTATGTATGAAGGGGGCCGTCATTGCAGAGTTGCACCTGAGTTGGGTGTCCGCGGAGGTGGTTTTAGTCTTTATGGCCTTCTGCAAGAACAGGAAGGTGCTATCGATCGCAGCCAGATATACAGACGCCTTGAAGCTGGTTGGTTTGATGCGGTGGTGCTCAGTAATATTTGGCGCCAATGGGGATTGCTAATGCAATGGCGTGAATTACTAGCTAAACAACCTTTACTTTTGCTTGATGGCGACGACGACGAGCGTTTATATCCCCGTAGTGGCACTCGTTTTAGGCAATTTGGCTTTGCAAATGGCCTTAATTCTTTATTGCAAGCAGCTGATACCCATCTATTTAAAAGGGAATTAACTCATAGTAGTAAACCGTGGGGCTTACATTTGCAGGTGCATCCCCTCGGCTTTTCTATTCCAGCTGCTGTTATTTTTGATTCAGTTCCTGCTAAAACTCAGATGTTTCAAACCCATATTGTTGATAAGGAATTGCTTGAGCTTACTGCTGGATCAAAAGAACATTTTTTTATTGATGAATCCGTATATAGAGCTGATCTTGGAGCCTCAAGATATGGCATTACTACTCGCCGAGCTGGTTGGGATTGTTTGCGCCATTACGAAATAGCCGCTTCCGGCACGATTCCTTGTTTTCGTAACCTAAATAATAAACCACCTAAATGTGCCCCCCATGGTTTGGTTGATGGCTTTAATTGTTTAAGTTATAGCTCCGCCGCTGATTTGATATCCCGTATTAAGAGTTTAACTAATAATGATGAATTATTAATGCAACAATATGCATTAGCTTGGGCTCATCAATCAAGCACAACTATGCGCGCTCAGCAATTACTTGATTTTGCGAAATTTCCTGGATGGAGCTCTTTATAAATGAAATTATATAGGTTTGCTGTGCAGAAGCGCTTTATTGTTAGTGGCATGTTAAATACTTTGGTGGGTTCTGTTGCGATCTTTCTTTTTCAATTTTGGCTTTCTAAGCCGCTCATGGCAAATATATTTGGCTATCTACTTGGTGGCTTTGTTGGCTATTGGATGCATACATTTTTTACGTTTCGCTCAAGGGTATCAAGCCATAATTTTTTCTATTATTGGTTTATTTGGCTTAGTGGGGTGAGCCTAAATTTATTGATCCTTAAGGTTTTAATTTATTTTCTTAATCCTTATTTGTCGCAATTTATTGCGATTTGCTTTTTTCTGCTATATAGCTTTCTATTGCAATCAAGGTTTGCATTTCCCGCTGCTAAGCGGCTGCCGTGATGCTAAGCTTTTTTATCGTAAGTTCTTTGCTCAGATGAATAATAGTGATTCTGAGCTGATACATGGGCATCGAGTTGGCCAGCAATTTGATGCTTTGTCTGCTGATTACGTTGATTTGATATCTCAGCAGCATCAGTTTTTTGGTAGAAACGTTTCATATATTCAGAGCTACAAGGTTGCGCTTGCAAAACAATTAATTCCTGATGCTTTAACGATTTTAGACTATGGTTGCGGAGTTGGTTTAATTCAGAAGTTTATTCCTGAATTCTTCCCTAATGCCACGATCAGTGCGGCAGATCTTTCACCGCAATCCCTAGAAATTGTTCATTCTTTCTACCCAGATGTGCAGTTATTAAGTTGTGAGGATGCTCTTAATACATCGTATGATCTAATTTTAGTTTCTTGCGTTATGCATCACGTGCATCCAAGCGAGCAGCAGGTTCTTGTTGGCAATTTACTACGTGCCTTGAAGCCAGGGGGCACTGTTTTATTTTTTGAACATAATCCTTGGAATCCAATTACCCGCCATTTGGTTAATACCTGCCCTATAGATGCTGGCGTTACCTTATTGAGGCGTTCTTATTTAAAGAAATTGCTTCAAAATTCTGGCGTTGAGCTCTCATTGAATTCTGGTTATACGTTATTTTTCCCTGAGTTTTTAGCCTTATTAAGGCCCATGGAACAGTTGATGCGCTCATTTCCCCTCGGTGGACAGTATTTTGTTCTAGCAACAAGAGCTTAGATATCTTTCTTGTTGGGTGCGTACTGTTCGAGATGATATCGCGGACGTTGCTTTTGCTCTTTATATAATCTGCCGAGATACTCTCCAATTATTCCTAAAGAAAGCATTTGGCAGCCGCCAATAAAAAATATTGCTACCATCACAGATGCCCAACCTTGTACTGTATATCCCTGCACAAAATTAATTATAATTGCTACTATGCCCAGAAGCGCCAGGATTGCAATTATGCATCCTAAATAGGCAATTGCCCGCAATGGTTTATTTGAGAAAGCTAGGATCCCATCTACCGCGAGCGATAGTGATTTGCGAAATGGATATTTGGAAACTCCTGCATTCCTTGCTTTCCTTGCATAGTGAACCGAGGCTGTTTTAAAACCTAGTAATGGTATTATCCCTCTAAGAAATAATGATCTTTCTTGGTATCGCAAGAGTTCAGAAAGGGCCCTATTTGATATTAACCTGTAGTCTGCATGCCCAGGAATTATTTCTACTCCCATTGCTAGCATGATTGAATAGAATCTATTTGCGAAAAATCTCTTGCTTCTGGTATCACTACTGCGGTCGTTGCGAATTCCATAAACAATTTCATAACCGTTATGAAAATGTTCAAGCATTGCAACACTTACATTTAGATCATCTTGTAGATCTGCGTCAATTGAAATGCTAATATTGCATTTGTTAACGCATTCTTCGAGGCCTGCGATAAGTGCGTTTTGATGCCCTTTATTTCGGGAGAGCTTTATTCCTCGAACCTGTTCGCATTGATTTGTAAATTCTTTAATTAGTTGCCATGTATTGTCTAGGCTGCCATCATCTACATATAAAATTTTAGATTCATTCGCGCAGCATAAATTCTTATCAGCCAGTTTTTTGATTTGCTTAATTAATTTTTGATTACTCTCTGCTAATACTGCTGCTTCATTAAAGCAAGGTACAATTATATACAGAGTGGTGTTGCTTGCTTCGCTAGGATTCAGTTGATTTTTCATTTATTATCTTCGCTCCAGCGGGTTCGCCATAGTGTTACTTCCCCAAGCCTAGCTATCGCGGTTGCTCCCAGTTCATCGGCTAGCCCTTGCTGTTGTTTCAGGCGTGCTTCGCTCCATCTTGAATATTGAGGGTCTGTTAGTTCATTTGCATTAAGTGTGATCCTTTCTAATAAGTAGGGCAGTTGCAACCTATTGATTCGCTGTGCTTCTGTTTTGATCCATTGGCGGCGTCCTTCACTACTGCCTTGCTTCCAATTCCATTTCTCACGGAAGTCTCCTTCTCCTTCTGCTTGATTCCGAAAGCTGATTCCCATTTCGTTTGCAATCATTTGAACATCTACTAGGCCAGCGAATTTCTCTGCAACCTCAATGCTATTCCAGCAGATGCTTTTATTATTTTGGTCTTTTTTTTCTGTAAGCGGTGTGATCTTTTCGAAGCTGATCGAGTGCATTCTTTGAGACCCTATTGTTTTCCCAATGCAAAGTCGAGTGGGATGGGAATCTGCAAATAATAATCTGCTATTATAACCACCTTGCTTCTCATTATTTCTTTGAGCCCAAGCAAAACTTAGCCAGGTAGCTATTAAATATCCGAGTAGCCCAGTTGCTAATAGGCGTCTCCAACGTAACCTGAACGGCAGATCTGAGAAACTCAAAATCAGGCCGGCCGGCAACAAAAATAATTTATGGGTTATGCCCCTGCCTAGGCTCAGCCCTACAAGCGCGCTGCTTAGTAAAAATAGTAGTGCTGTGCTTGCGCGTAAATTGCGATCGCTTTTTTGTAATATTTGCCAACTATTCCATATAGTTGCACTCCAAAAAGCCAGCACTAGAGGTGTAAAAATTAAGACACCTGTTTGCTGCTCTTTTAGGGCTTGTATCGGATTTATTTGTAGTGGAATCAGCAGTATTTTTTGCAAGGTAGCTTGGCTAGCAGCTTGTGATTCTGCAACCAGAAGGTATGTTTTTAAAATATTTGGATATAAGCCCCCTTCTAAAGGTATTGCTATGCTTAGCAAGGAACCTGTTATTACTGCGCCAAGTAATATCCAGCTGCAGCCCGTAAAAATTTTTCCAAAATCTAACTTCTTTAAGTTTTGCGATCTCACTAGAGTAGTTGTTATGAATAGGGCACTAACTAATAGACCTGTGGCGCTTGTATTTAATTTTAGTGTTACACCAAGGGCTAGGCAGGCACCACTTGTTATGCCAAGCCACCATTTCCAGCAGCCTTTGTTCCATAAAAATAAGAACGCTGGCAGTAGAGCTATTCCATAGCTGAGATGATCACCCAGCCAGCCGCCTAATGGCGGCTTGAACCAGAGCCCTGTGGCCATTGCAGCACAGAATGCGAGGCCCCGATCTACTTCTTGTTTTCTTGCTACAGCCCAAATTAATAATGTAAATACAACATTTAGTAATACGCCCAGCAGCGTTATCGCTGCCTCTGGTTGGTTTAGTAATCTGGCTATTGATCCCCAGATGAGATCCAGCCCAGGCCACACATTCATCCATGGCCCACTTCGATCCATCCAGAATCTTGCGCCGTATAACGCGTAGCTCACATCCCAATTTGGAAATATCAACCTGCCTGCTAGTTCGCAGCCCACAGCCCATGCGCCCAAAAGCCATGGCTCTAGGCGTGCACGGGGCCAGCGCACTTCCATTGCATACCTCTGTTTCGATATAGCGCTAACCATATCTTGAGATGTTGCTAGTGATTGGCACCCAAGCCTGAATTCATCCCTGGCAGACGACCCTGCAAGCCAACAGGCATTTGATCTCTACAAGATTTTGAAGGTTGTTGCAATCGCTTAAAGAAATGACAGGGTTAATTGATGCCTTGGACTAATTTTGCTAGTCATCTCAGTATTGTCGATTTTAAAGCTAATCGGCATCAGCAACATTTATGAAAACTTGGCGGATCCAACTATTTTGAACGATTTTCCCTTTCTTCACGCCCCCGTTGGCTTCTACTAGGCGACATTCGTTTTGTTCAGATGGTGAATTGTTGGCGTTCAAGCTCTTTCCCAAAACTTGGTCTCACATCTTTTGCCATTGTGATGGCACTAGTTTAGTTATTCTAAGCCAGGGTTTATAATTTACCGATGGCTGAATTGCGTATTCTTCATGCCTTGCCTGTATGGGAGCCTGCCTGGCAATTTGGCGGCCCTGTGCGCAGTGTGGCCCGCCTATGTGAAGCCTTGGCAGCCAGAGGAATTAATATTGAAGTTGTTACCACCACTGCTGGTTTGCCTCACTGGCCAGCAATTAAAACTGGAATACCTTTGCAACAAGCAGGTGTTACCGTTACTTATTATCCTGTAAATAAACAGGCTAAAACTATATCTTCTAGAGCTCTATTAAATGCGCTGCCAATGCACTTAGCTCGCAATCAGTTGCTTCATCTAAGTGCCGTATGGCAGCCCCTAGGGCTGCCGATGCAGCTGGCAGCCCATCGTGCAGGTGTGCCCGTGATCCATAGCTTGCGCGGCGCTTTGGGTCCCTATAGCCTTGGGCAAGGTTGGTGGAAAAAGATTCCCTATTATTGGTTATTTGAACGTTCATATTTGCTTCAAGCAGCTGCATTGCATGTAACTTCTAATCGGGAGCGGAGGGAAACAAAAAATCCTTTGCTTGGCTTAAATAACAAAGTTTCTCTTTGGCAATTGCCAAATCTCCTTGATTTCAGCAATTTTATTTTGGAGCCTACAAAGGCGAAATTGATGCGTCAGCAGCAGCGTTTGCAGCTTGGTGTAAGCACTAGCGAAGCATTGTTTTTGATCTGCGGCCGGCATCATCACAAAAAGGGCCTTGATCTACTGGAGCCTGTGCTATCTGGCCTTAAGGATTTGCGCTGGAAGTTAGTAATTGTGGGCCCCGATGAAGATGGCAGTGCAGCAAAGTTGGAGGCCAATATGCATAAAGCAGGTTTAGGGGAGCGCCTTGTGAGATTGCCATTGCAGCCAGCGGAACATCTACCTGCGCTATTTGTTGCCGCTGATCTTTTATTAATGCCAAGCAGGCACGAAAATTTCGGCAACGTAGCCCTCGAGGCCCTTGCCTGTGGTTGTCCAGTATTAGTAAGCGATGCAGTTGCAGTTGCGGAGGAGTTGCCGGCACTGCTAGCTGCTGAGGCTTGGGGAGCAGTTTTACCGCGTGAAGCTCGGCTTTGGCAAAACTGGTTGTATTTTTGGCTGCAGGAATGGCACAGCAAGCCAATCCACCAACGGGTGTCGTCCCTCGCCCTGCAAAGCACATACGGCCCTAATGCCGTTGCCGAGGCTTGTGAGCAGTTTTATATGAGTCTGTTGCGATGAGCGGGGTGGCCGCAGTAGTGCTCACCTTGAATGAAGAGCGGGATCTGCCCCGTGCCCTGGCTTCCCTTGCTTGGTGCGATGAATTATTGGTGCTTGATTCCGGCAGCACCGATGCCACTACTGCCCTCGCTCATGCCCAGGGTGCTCGTGTAATTGTGCATCGGCCTGAGGGTGGCTTTTTGATCAGTGAGCAGCGCAACTGGGCCCTCATTCATGGCAACCTCAAAAGTGAGTGGGTTTTGTTTCTAGATGCTGATGAGGAGATCACTCCAGCCTGCGCGGCAGCAATAACTGCGGTTACAAGTGCAAGCTCTGAGCTTTTTGGCTTCGAACTCACACCTCGTTATTGGTTCCTAGGCCGCTGGTTGCGCCATACCCAGGGTTATCCCAATTGGCATCCACGTTTATTGAGGCGCAATTTTTTGCGGTTTGAAGGTGGGGTATGGGAAAGCTTTTGCGGTTTAAATGGCGATCCTTTAACCGGTTTGATCGGCCGTCTTAAAGAGCCCTATGAGCACTACGCCTTTAGCAAAGGGATTAACGATTGGCTTGAGCGCCATAGCCGATATGCCGATTGGGAAGCAAGAAAGATCGTGGCATTTCTTGATGGCGGAGGTAGCAATTCTCTTGGCACCCGCCGTTGGCTTCAATTGCGAAAGTGGGCGGCAATCGCTTGGCCCCTGAGGCCCTTTGGGCGTTTCACACAAAAATATCTGCTGCAAGGGGGCTGGC
>Ga0247844_1007458_pt1 | contig 12391 bp, 12 predicted proteins | sample LaCtaG_FD_192421 | JGI IMG/M metagenome (GOLD analysis project Ga0247844, IMG submission 192421) | Freshwater microbial communities from meromictic Lake La Cruz, Castile-La Mancha, Spain - LaCruzMarch201714.5m_1 | ecosystem: Environmental > Aquatic > Freshwater > Lake | place: Spain: Castile-La... | reverse complement strand
TGCCCTTCATACGCATCCTGAAGGTGAAATGACTGATGCCAAGCATCGAGCGGTTTGTCTTGGCTTTCAACATCCCGCTGACGCGTTTGGTTTCGAATGGTGGCAACAGCACACCAGAACTTTCATCGGTTATATGATTTATGATTTTCCAGTGATAAGTATCTCGCACACGTTGATGATGGCGAAATAACTTGCGACGATGTTCTTTTAACTTACGTTTCAAAATAGTATCCTGACATTTTGAAATCCTACGGTCAACAATTGATACTCGCGTCCTTATGTCAACAAGTTTGGCATTCATATCTTCTCCCAAGGACTTAGAACCACCATCGGTCCCAAAGCACGCAAAGGGAGTGCGAACGCCGGGGTCTATGGCAACGATGGGTTTTGGCATCTGGGTCCTTGTGGTCTTATGCACCGGTATCAACAACCAGTGGTCTCCATACGGGTCCCTCTGTATCCTACACTCCGCATCAGGAATATCTTCGAATGGAATGGTCCCAAAATACCTGATTTGTCCCAGACTTCTCGGCAACACCGTGAGGATGCCATCTTTGTGTTTAAGGTGCTTCCCAATGCCAAGAGAGAACCCATTTTGTTGTTGATGTTTCTTTGTCTTGTAAGTTATTTTGAAATGTGTGATATTTTTGTTTTTAAGATTTGTAAATGCTGTCTTGAAATTCTTTGCTGCTTCAAAGACTGCTTGTTGTCTTATTGGTTGAGGAGTTGCCAATAACCATCTGCGTTTTTGAAAAAAAGAGTTGTATTCACCATTTCTTGACTTCAAAGACACCAAAGCGTTTTGAAGTTCTATTTTATTCGCGTTATGCGTTTTGTCATTGACTGATGATACAGCGGCATTGTAAGAATATCTAGCACCGTCCGCAAACTTCCTCAAAAGGATTTTTTGTTCCTTAGTAGGGTTCAGTTTCACCTTTCTCGTGCGAAGGACCTTTCTGATATCTGCAAAATGAAAGAGCGGTGTGATTGTTTTTTCCCAAGGGAGTATCTGTGTGAGTTCCTGGGTTTTCCTCGACCACCATTGTTTTAATCGTGGCATATTGATTATGAAAATCACTTCCTTTACATATCAAAAGTGACGATATAAGGCAAATGACATCAAATGACATCAAATATATCGACAGAAACTTATAAGTCAAATGACAAATCAGTCCTTGGGATGACATATGGCAGCAATCTCTTTGAGAAGCCTGTGGAGATATCGTCGCGGAAACCAAAGTAGGCGTCGAGATCATTACGCTTGTCTCCAAAATAGTAACCATACCCGCGAATGGATTGTTCCATCCCCTGATCATCTGGCTGGAAATTTGTAGTGAAATTTTCCTGATGCTTCATAAAGAACCAAGTCATGAACACGGCAAGAACTGCCACAAATGTTACATAGAGGGGTTTCATTTTAAAGTATCGAAATATTTTTAATTTAATCAAATATTCTTTTTGCGGATAAGTCCTATGGGAAATATCCTATGTGCCAAAGAATATAAGCACTCAATGTCAAGAGACATTAAGAGGTCTAAATTGACCGAGAGGCGGTGAAGGTCTCTACGACCCGGGCATCCGCCTCGGTGCTCAGCCATTTCAACAGGATGTTGCGGGCGGCGTGGATGTCGCGGTCGCATACATTGCCGCAGAAACACTCGAACGTCTTCTTGCTCCCAAGTAAGTAATTAACTTGCCCGCAAGCACCACACGTCTTTGAAGTGTATTCTTCGGTTGGCTCAGCATACAACAACCCCTTTTCCTCGCATTTGCCTTTCATACGCATCCTGAAGGTGAAATGACTGATGCCGAACATCGAGCAGTTTGTCTTGGCTTTCAACATCCCGCTGACGCGCTTGGTTTCGAATGGTGGCAACAGCACACCAGAACTTTCATCAGTTATATGATTTATGATTTCCCAGTGGTAGGTGTCTCGCACACGTTGATGGTGGCGAAACAACTTGCGACGGTGTTCTTTTAACTTACGTTTTAGCGCATTATCCTGACATTTTGAAATCCTACGGTCAACAATTGATACCCGCGTCCTTATGTCAACAAGTTTGGCATTCATGTCTTCTCCCAAGGATGTAGAACCACCGTCGGTCCCAAAGCACGCAAAGGGAGTGCGAACACCTGGGTCTATGGCAACGATGGGTTTGGGTGTCTGGGTCCCCGTGGTCTTATACACCGGTATCAACAACCAGTGGTCTCCGTATGGGTCTCTCTGTATCCTACACTCTGCTTCAGGAACACCTTCGAACGGAATGGTCCCAAAATACCTGATTTGTCCCAGACTTCTCGGCAACACCGTGAGAACACCGTCCTTGTGTTTAACTCGCTTCTCAACGCCGAGGGAAAATCCTTTTTGTTGTTGATGTTTCTTTGTTTTGTAAGACATCTTGAAGTGGTTGATGTTTTTGTTTTTAAGATTGGTAAATGCCGTCTTGAAATTCTTTGCCGCTTCAAAAATTGCTTGTTGCCTGATTGGTTGAGGGGTTGCCAACAACCATCTGCGTTTTTGAAAAAAGGAGTTGTATTCGCCATGTCTTGACTTCAAAGACAATAAAGCGTTTTGAAGTTCTATTTTATTCGCGTTGTGCGTTTTGTTATTGATTGCTGATATTGCGGCGTTATAAGAATATCTGGCACCATCCGCAAATTTCCGCAGCATCAGTTTCTGCTCTTTTGTAGGGTTCAGTTTCACCTTTCTCGTGCGGATAATCTTTTTGATATCCGCGTCATTTTGAAAGAGTGGTGTGATTGTTTTCTCCCATGGAAGTATCTGCGATAGTTCTTGACATCTTTTCGACCACCATTGTAATCGTGGCATATTGTTTGATTGATCAACTTCCTTTATATATCAAAAGTGTCGATATAAGGCAAATGACATCAAATGACATCAAACTATTTATATTTTTTTTAAGACGTCCAAATAGTGAAGCATATTTGGCATGCGATTTCATCATTTTAGAAATGGTATATGGTCGGGGTGATGGAAAAATAACTCCCTGCTGTTTGCTCACGAGCATTTGAAGTGCGGATACTCGCTTTCTCCGCTCTTCCTCCAAGAGTTTGACAGGGGTCTCTATGCCCTCTAGTTCCTCAACATATTTGCGGAACCAGTGCGCAAACTTCACATTTTGTTCGTATGTGTATTCCCAACCATCGGGTTCGTCAATGTCAACTGCGTCTCCAATGTCTTCAACGAGCTTGTAAACATTGCTGGGCAAAGCATTGTCCTGCTCTACCAGAGCAATCTGATCTAGTTTTATCTCCTTGGTGAAAGACGTTGCCAAAACATGCACTGCAAGTAAGCTTGTCATGTCAGTTGTCCTATATTCAGCAGGGCACTTGCACACCCCTTTGACTATGATGCCAACTCCAAAAACTTGATTTTGGCAACACAGTAGAATAAGATTTCCTGTGAGGTCATCTGCAACCTCTCTTGGTGGGTCCACGGGAAGGAATATCATAGAATTGTCAATAGATGAGCGAAGGATCTGTGCTTTCAGCTTGGTCATTGCCGGAGTCCATCGGCTCATCGAGTTCCTATCAAACTTATTTGATGCCATATAACATGAGAGCATTACTGTATCAAAAGTCTCTGCATCAAGACGATAGGCATACAAATTTGCAGATGGCAATAGCATTGTGTCCTGTGGGTTTCTTTTGACATGTTGTTTGTATTACAGAAATGTCGATATACATATATATCGACGTTTTGACAAATGAGTTATATTTGCATAAACATCATAATTTCTTCCACAGCCGACCACAAGTGGTATTATTTATTCCTGATAATACCATGCTTACATTGGTGTATTTAAGTTTGTTGATATAGCTGCAGCCGCTTATAGAGACCCTCTCCGCCATCGGTAACTTTGCAACCAGCAAAATCAAACTCCACAGACTTGCCGTGGATGATGTTCTCCATGGGAGTCCCCACCAAGAGGAGTTCTGCCAGGAGAAAACGCCGCATATCCATACCAGACGGGTTGTCGTCACGGTCCTTGGACCGCCTGCCCGTGGACATGGGGGTGTTGATGAGGAACTCCTCCAACTTTCCACGAGACCTGAACCACTCCAGAGTTTCCATCGCATACTTGATGCTCCAGGGGAACAAGCGCCTGCTCATGTCCTTGCCTGTCTGCTTGGTATCTGTAAATCCAAACCGAGACACGCCACACCCAAGGAGATCCTTGTGCTCATCCATGAACTCGTTCCACTTGAACGTGTCATTAAAAAGGTTCTTACCACTGGTCTCCACATACTTGTACTTGTCGCCACTCTTGGTCGTGGGATAGGGTCCCAGGGATGCATACGAAATCGGCATGTACACATGCGTGATCAAAACCCAGCACATTGTCTCCTCAAACTCAATCCTACGACCCAGAGACACACGCCTGGCATCATCAACGGGAAAGTTAAGCCCCTTGTTAGAAACAACCACACCTTGGCAGACAATCTCTCCGGAATCACCCGGACCGTCACCGCTTGTAGCAATGACCACGGGCTCAAAGCCAAACTTGTGGCCCTCCTCCAGCTTGGAATGGTTTGCCAGCATCTGAGATTTGGGACCAAACCCTGTAGTAGGCGCCGCCCTTGTCTGGCCAAAAATAGGAATGACGTGGCCCACCAATTGTGTGATCATAGAGTTGCGCAGGAAGATGTCGGCGCTGTCATCAATCTTGGTGCCAAAAGCTTCAAAGTAACCAAAAGAAACAGATGCCGCGAGGGTTGTCCTGGACAACACGATGGTGCTGAGGCCCCTGAAGTCCTGCATCAGCTCGCGCGAAATCATGCTCATGTTGAGCACCTCATCGCCCTCAATGGAGATAATAGTGGGAAGAGTCATCTTGTCCACAAACATGTCCGCAGAAAACCGCTTGCGGTCGCTCTGAGAGAGACAGAGCCTTGTAGGAGCCTTTTGGTTGACATTCCGCCGATCGGTCTTAACAACTTCACCATCGACCATGGCCTCAAACTTCTTCTCAAAGAGAAACTTCATGGGGTCAGAAGGGTCGTGGATGCGTGTGATAGGAAGCTGCCCTGGAAAATGAGTGACCATGTCAAGATCATTTCCAAAGGACAGGTCAAGCTCATTTTCGAGAGATAGGAGATCGGTAGCCATGTCGAGGCCGAGGTCGAGGGTGGAGAAATCCATAGTTGTCAATATGAGAGGAGGTGATGGAAATGACACAAATGTCTTCTTTTATGCTCGTATCTCCCTCCGGGGTCAAATGACGATTGGTAGAATCTTATCCTCCGGGATATTCATCGGCGTGATATGTGAAGTTGCCCATTTTGTAACTTGTTGATGAGGGAACGTATAACGGCAGAATCACCGTCTGCCCCCTTTCCAGCAAAATATAAACGCAGACGTTTGTTGGCAGGTTGGGGAATACGCAGTGTCCACGACTTTTTGGCATAGGGGTTGAACAGAATAACTGATGACAAATCTGGCGACACTGATTTCACCCACCCACCAAGACGGTACTGGGTGGAAAGTATCCTTCCATTGGCGTCCACGGTATCGATTGCGTACCTCAAACGTTTACCAGTTGTGCCAGGGAGATCTTTGGGAAGTATGCTTACAAAACCACCAAGATACTGGCGAAAAGTTGTTTCTGTGAGCTGATTCTGGACACCGGGGGGCGCCTGGGGAGTTTGTTGTATTTGTTGTGCAACTGGAAAATACACTGGTCTCTGAATCACTTGGTTTGTCTTCTTAGTTTTTTTTGGTTTCGATGTAAATTTTACGGAAGCAGTGCTCTGCTTGGACCTATTCTTTGTAATAGCTAACATTTATGATTAGCAAACATAATTAAAGTACATAGACTTTGTCGATATAAAAATATATCGACAAAAATGAGAAACTGAAACCTAAGAAATATTTACATGTAGTTGGCGTTGAGAACCACGTCGGCGTTGCGGCGCAGTGTTACCACTCTCTTGGGCCAATCGCATCCAGAAATGTCTGTGTTCCACAGGGTCCCCCCTGGGCACGGCATCTTTGTTGGCTGCGTCCTCCCTTCTTCGCAAATGTAATAAAAGGGTTCTTGATCATTTCCAAATGGAAGCCTGCCGGGATAACATTCTTTGGGAGACGGTGAAGGGGATGGTTTTGGAGACGGCTTTGGTTTTGGAGACGGCTTTGGTTTTGGAGACGGCTTTGGTTTTGGAGACGGCTTTGGTTTTGGAGACGGCTTTGGTTTTGGAGACGGCTTTGGTTTTGGAGACGGCTTTGGAGATGGTGAGGGAGTTGGCGTTGGAGATGGTGAAGGAGTTGGCATGTTTTTGTTTATTATGCTCACATCGGCGCAGTTCCAAAACTCCTCTGGGACTGCCCCTGCATCTCCGCACGCACGTAGATTTCCTTTGTCACCTGGGGGGAGACAAGAATTGCCTGTTACCCACCACCACCACAGTACGCATTCGGGGCATTCATAGTTTTGGGGGAGCTGGAATTGCATCTCATAGGTACCGATGGGGCGGTCTTCAAGATCCCAATATCTCTTAACAGTATCAACGCTTGTGAGCCAGTGTTTAGCAAAGCATTCAGGAGTTGGCTTGGTGTTTGCAGGGCACAGGCCAAAGTAAATGTGACCTCTGTGAACAGCTGTGAAAGTGACCTTTAATTTTACGATTTGACCAGTCCTCCATGTAGCTTGAATGGGCCCTGGTTTTTCGTATTGATCTCTGCCGCATATGGGATGATTGCCACCCCCTCCGAAAACCCAATACCCATCGGGCCATACAGAGGCGGGACCACCACCAGCAAGAGACTGGGGGTCCCATTCTTGACCTGCGTGGTGTGCTAGTAAATTTCTTGAAGCGGGTTCCGCTAGATAACCATGTGCTTTAACAATGGGAAGCGGGGCAACAAATGCTAGTATGACTGTACACGCTTTCCATAAAAAGCCTGACAACCCCATTCTATATATAGAGACCATTTTATAATACATGGAATTTGACGACGTTTGTATATTGTCAACCTAAAACATTTATACATGTATTTTTATGTTTATGTCAGAAAATGAGCTTCAATCTGAACTTCATCAACACAAGCATTTCTAGGTCCTCTCTCCAACGGTCGAGACTTCCTTCCCAGAGCAGACATTATGAGCATCTAGTCAACAACTTGGGCAACCGTCCGCATACCAAATTGCTGCATTTTGGAACAGACATCAGTTACGTGCTATTTGAAAACCCCCACATCAAGGAGGTCACTTGGATCGACCAAGAAACTAGCAGAAGCCACATGGATAGCATGCTCCTGAAACCAGAGTACAACCTGATAATCAACAACCAGCACCTATTTTCTGCAAACACCGTGAAGATTCTGACTGAAAAAATTGCCAAGCACACGATTATGTGTGTTCTGAAAACGCGGCATTATGACAATCAGAGGGTCATTGAGCGGGCACTTTCCAGGGCTGAAAATATTAGCATTTCTTCGCGTCTAGAGATCTATGACAAGGACAACTCCAAAGGGTGGAAGGATGGAGTGATACTTTATGATATTGTGAAGAAAGACTAGTATATCGACGTTTTCTGATTAAATACAGATGTAAAACCAGTATCACAAATGGATAGTCTAACCACACAGTTTAGCAAAATGAACCTTGGCTTCAAAGTGTCGTGCCAGGACACAGATGCAGTCAAGAAAATTTTTGCTCTTCTTGACGAGCTGAATGATGATGTGAACTTGATGTTCACCGAGCACGGGCTGAAGGTCCAAACTATGGACACCTCTCACGTGGCTCTTTCCACTGTGAAAATATCAAAGGGTTTCTTCACAGAGTATGTAGTTCCTCAATTCACCACAATTGGAATCAAGATTTCTACTATGATCCGGGTTCTGGGGTGTATCGATGGTGGGTTTTCTTTTGAGTATTCCGAAGACACCCCTGATAATCTCATCGTGCGTTCTGATACCCAGAACTTCATGCTGAACACCATAGACCTGGATAGCGAGGAGATGGAGGCCCCCGATGCTGAATATGATGTAGAGATTGATGCCGATTCCTCTGTCATCCAAAAGTATTTCAAGAACCTTGCTCTGTTTGGAGACTCTGTGAGTGTCACCTCCGAGGGCAATGATGTGTTTTTGGGCACTTCTGGCGACCTTGGAAAGGTCAGTTTCAAGGTGGTGGGTCAGCGAGTAAAGATAAACGGCACGCTGAATGCCAAGTTCTCTTCTAGGTATCTTGTCACTTTTGCCAAGGCAGCGAGTCTGTCCAAGACAAGTCAGCTTCGTTTTGCCAATGAACAACCTGTTCTTATTAGGTACGAGTTTGGTCCCGACAGTTTCATCTCGTTCTTTCTCGCCCCCAAGATCTTGGATGATGATGAAGAAGAATATTAACGCAGCATATCGGTCTCTGAGGCAATACATTGTTCCTCATCCCAGACACATGATGGGCAGTCTTCTTTCCGTAAACCATAGAATTTAACGCTGGAGCAAGGCACCTCTACTTTCCAATGTAATTCCTCTGTAGCAATCTTGAGAAAGGTCTTCCAGGCAGATTTCCAATCCCCAGAGTGAGAAGTTTCGCCAGGATATTTGAACCGCGTGCCATGTGCAAGTTCATGGACCACCGACCTGTTAAGGGATGTTTCGTCGCGAAGAGAACCCCCACCGTCCCTTGCAGCAACTTTAAGAGTGCCGGTGGAATGATCAAACATTCCACTTGTGTATGAGTTTGCAGTGGAACCCTTTCTGAAGGGAAGCAACTGAACTCCGCTAAACTTTGCTAGGAGGTTTCTCGTGAGGTCGCTATCTGGATAGTTTTCCTTCAGGTGCTTGATGAACATACGCACCTGTTTTTCCAGGAACCGCAGTGTTTGTTCATCGCTATGCGAGTCGCCAAAAGACAAGTAATTCATTTGTATAATCTCTTATATTTTTCGTGTAAAAATAGCGAATTAAATTTAGTATAATTAATTAAGTATGCCAAATGTTTCTAGAAACCACCGGTATTCTTCCGCATTCGTGAACGTACGAGTTCGTACGATGGATGACTATGGGGTTGAATGCCCCATTTGCATGCGGAACTGGTGTTCGGAAGATGCGTGCAACAGAACGTGCATCCAGACCAACTGCTGCTATCAGTTTTTGTGCGCAAGTTGCGTGACCAAGATATCCCAACGTTGTCGGTGCGAGGATGGTTGCAAAAACGTGATTTTCATTTGCTCCTTTTGCCGCAATATTTCAAAGACAGAGACTGTGGCCCTGTTTGTTGGCAGCAAACGCCCGTGCAAAAAGTGTCGCGATTCTGATATCGCAGCTTCTCCAGAACAGGAAGACCCCCAATCTCCAGAGGATGAAACAACTTAAGAATTTTTAATATATATTTTGTATGGATGACGCATCATTAGATCATACTGTCATACAAAATATAAAGACTACCGTTGATTCCATACAGGGTATAATACGACCTGGTGACCACAAGAAAATATCTCATCTGATGAATTTCTACTGGGTTTTTCACTTTGCTGCCACTGCTGCAATGATAGGTACTATCTCTGCAGATGGCCAACTAAAAAAATTTAATGAATTGATAGGGACATTGATGGTTATTTTACAATTGATGATAACGAAGATATTTGAGTCTACAAACAAGCAATATGAAAATTGCATGCGCATACAGTCCAACGTGTCAGACATCAACTACACTATCCTCGGTCTCATTCGAGACTATCACGATCTGTTGGATAGAGGCATTAATGCCAACGAGTGTGCCAAAGAGCGCTTGACGAGACTGAATGACCGCATTGTAGAAAACCTGGAAGCATATGAACGGAATATGCACATGCTTACACTATTTGTTAATAGCTTCTTCTGGAAATCTCCTGAATATACACCATTTCTAGAAAAAGATGTCATACGTGATAGTTTTGTTACAATATTGAATGATTTCAAGAAAGACATTGACAAACTCAATGTACCAAGACAACATCCTGAGATATTAACTTAATAAAAAGTCAAGCTTACAAACCACAACAGTGCGCTATGGGTTTCCTAAAGGCACTTGTAATCGCGCTCACACTTTTGATACCCAAATCGCTTGCACAAGAATCATTTTCTCCTGATGTTTACTCACCCTCGGCTGATATTTCTCAGTCTCTTGATTATCCTGTAGATGACTTTGAATACGTTCCTGAAGAAGGCCTCATTGAATCTCCTCCGATTGAAGACCCCGTTGAATCTCCTCCCACTGACAACCCTCCCGCAAATGTTGACCAAGACAACCAAACATCCTGCAGCGTTCCCATTGGTATCATTGTGGGTGGATGCGTTGGTGGTATCCTTCTCATTGATTTCATCATCTTTGGCATACAGTGGTGCAAGAAGCATCGCAAGAAGCATCGCAAGAACCGCATGGACCCCGCTCTGGATTACATTGACAACACTGCCTTTGGATCCCCGCATGCATACATCACTCCCACCCCTGTTGTTGCCTCTGCACGCGTGGAACAGGACCAAGTAATCTCTGGTTCTGGCCACACTGTCATGAACATTGTGTGATAGCATACATCATTAACTTTTTGTAAAAACACATTGCAAAGTTTCAAAGGATACGTTGCAAAGAAATGATCCATGTAAAAATTAGTTATTACGTTGTCCATATTGAATCGATGCCCACTCGCTGCCAGGAGTGGCAGTGCCAGGGGGCGTGAGCAAATCAAGTTTCTCATTGACGGGATACCCCTGCAGACCCTCGAACATTGCACCATCTACAAGGTCCTCCACAGTTGCGGGAGGCTCATTCAGACTTCTCTGGGGAAGAGTTGTATGGGGGGTGCTATCTCTCAGTTGGTAGCTAGGGAGCTGGCAAGCGCTCTGGACAACTTTGCCATTCATCACCAGTCGGGCGCCATTAGCATCAAGGGCGTTTTCGAAACCTTCGAACTGAGCATTTCCTGCTATTCTGGCATTTGTTTTTGGGATTTCGGATGGGGTAGAGAATGCAGGAGAGATGCTGTCAGTCACGCCAAAAGTTCCGAACACAGCAGGGTCTGAGAATTGCACGGGGGCCGCCGCGAGGGTTGGGTTCATCACGCGGGGATCTGCGTACGTGGGAGGTCTTATTCCCTTGATAGTACCATCAACTGCCTTTGTCTCCACAGGCACATTGGTGTCAAAGTTGGTGAATGGCAAGTCTTCGTCGATTTTGTTTTCCATCACATTGGCACCTACCACAACATTCGTACTTCCTGCAATGTGCTCTATGGGGTCCACAAACTGCACCGGGTCTGGTGCGTTGTCCTTTGCCCTTAGAAGTTCCTGTATCTTTGCGGTTTCCTTTTTGACCGATGAGATTGCCTTTTCCATCTGTGCCTTTGCGCGTGATAGAGTGGGAATTTTTACATCCTTGGTATTGCATGACGAACAAGTGGGTTTTGCAAACAAATATTTTGCCTCCGAGTGAATCATCAGTCCCACCATCAGTATAATAAGTATTACGATGAGTGTGTCTAGCATTCTTATATTTAAACATATATATTTTTAATTTAATCACAACATGCATGCAGGGTCTTCTGCTGTGGTAGATTTCAGAGTGACACCGCGGAGGAATATGGTGTTCATCTCGCGACCGTTGTATGTCAGAGTCTGCTGAGGTAGAATGGTGACCTTGTACTTTGAGAATGGTCCACCGAATGCCTCATTGGTCAACTGCTTCATGTGCAGAGAGTTAGTAGCGGCATAGTCCTTGAGAGCACTCTTGAAGTCGCTGAAGGGAACGATGTTGTCACCGCCAAGCACGAGGAACTCCGAAGCGAGGAAACTCTCGATGAAGTTGGTAGACCTGGCAATGGTCTCGCGGGTGCTGATGAAGTATTCGGGAAGGACAGTCCAGATGTTGTCCTCGGCATACTTGTCTGCAAAGTACCTGTATGCCTTGTTTGCCTTCCGAATGATGTTTGGCATCTCGGTATATAGCTTCTCCGAGAGCTTCATGTCACCAGACTTAACTGCTTCCTTGAACTCGAACACAATCAGACGACGCTGGATAGAACCACCAGAGTCTGCCCACCCAGGCACCTCGTTACCTGCGAGCACAATTGGCACATCCCACTCCTGCATGAATGCCTTCTGGTGCTTGATGGCAACTGAGATTTCCTCACCTGACACGATAGACTGGAACTCTGCCTGCTCGATGGCCAAGTCATTCCGGATCTCGGGGGCGCACACCAACATCTTGTCGAAGAAAGCGGAGATACCGAACTTCCGTTCAATGTTGTTAGACAGGATGCCAACGTCGACCGTCTCGAAGAACTGCTTGATGACTTTCAGGACGAGCAGGGACTTACCTGTTCCTGCAAGACCAACAAAGAAAGGACACACCTGCCAGGAGTCAATCTCGTTGGTCTTGTAAAGAACACG
>Ga0247844_1007457_pt1 | contig 12392 bp, 9 predicted proteins | sample LaCtaG_FD_192421 | JGI IMG/M metagenome (GOLD analysis project Ga0247844, IMG submission 192421) | Freshwater microbial communities from meromictic Lake La Cruz, Castile-La Mancha, Spain - LaCruzMarch201714.5m_1 | ecosystem: Environmental > Aquatic > Freshwater > Lake | place: Spain: Castile-La... | reverse complement strand
CCGTCAGATCGGCATTTTCAAAGAAATGGGGCTCGGCGGGTATTTCATGCACTCGCGGACCGGATTGCAGACGCCTTACCTCGGACGCGAGTGGTTCGATTGCATCAACGCCTGCACCGACGCCGGAGAAGCGCTCGGCCTGGAACCGTGGCTCTACGACGAAGACCGCTGGCCCAGCGGATCGGCCGGCGGGTTGGCAACCAAGGAACTGTGCCACCGCATGAAATACCTGCGGCTCACCGTTCACCAAGACGGCGGGACGGCTCACTGGCCGGCGGACGATCATTTCGTCGCCGCCTTCAGCGCCAAGGTCCGCGGTCTCGATGTCGGCCCCTACCGCCGCGTGGCCCGCGGGGCCCGCGCCCATGCGGGCGAGCAACTTCTTGTCTTCGCGTGGGAATACGTGGACGCGCACTCTTTCTACAATGGTGCCGCATATCTCGACACCATGGACCGTGCGGCCACGGAGAATTTTCTGCGTGTGACGCACGATGCCTACCGCAATGCGTGCGGCGGCCGCGTCGGCACGAGCATCCGCGGGATCTTCACCGACGAACCGCACCGCGGCTTTGTCTTCTGCGACGCACACGGTCAGCCCGGCATCGCCAAGGACCCGGGCTGGGCCACGCCCTGGACACACTCGCTTCCCAAAACTTTCGCCTCGGCCTTCGGCTATAACTTGGTCGAACGGTTGCCTGAGCTTTTCCTGCGTTTGGAGGGACAACGCATTTCCCCGGTGAAGTGGGCCTACATGGAAATCACTCAAAGGCTCTTTCTCGAGAATTGGGCGCGGCCGTTGCTCGACCATTGCCACGCACTCGGACTGCTCCTCACCGGACACACCCTCCACGAGGACAGCCTTGCCGCCCAAGCGGTGCCATGCGGTTCGATGATGCGCTACTACCCATATCTCGACCACCCGGGCGTGGATATTCTCGGCGCGCGCAACCAATGTTTCTGGGTGGTCAAGCAGCTCGCCTCGGTCGCCCGTCAGTTCGACCGGCCGTGGATGCTCTCGGAATTGTATGGCTGCAGCGGATGGCGGACGGATTTCACCGACCACAAGCGCATCGGCGACTGGCAGGCCCTCTTCGGCATCAATGTGCGTTGCCACCATCTGAGTTGGTATTCCATGGCCGGCGAATCGAAGCGCGATTTCCCGGCCAGCATCTCGTTCCAATCGGCGTGGTATCCGGAATACAATGCCATCGAAACCTACTTCAGCCGCCTGCACGTCGTGCTCAAGGCCGGACACCCAGTCTGCGATGTGCTGGTCCTCAATCCGGTGGAAAGCGTCTGGGCGCAAATCCGTGTCGACGGCGCGACCTGGTTGCAAACCACCGACCCCGATGTCGAAAAGCTGGAGGAATTTTATCGCCGGGTCTTCGCCGCACTGGCCGAGACGCAGATCGATTTCGATTACGGCGACGAAGCGCACCTCGCGGAACACGGATCCGTCGATGCTGAAGACGCCACCCTTCATCTCGGGGCCATGCGCTACCGCGTCGTCGTCGTGGCCGGCGCGGAAACCCTGCGCGACACAACCATGCAACTGTTGCGCGATTTCCGCAAAGCGGGCGGCACGGTGGTCTTTGCCGGAAGGCCGCCCACACACGTCGATGCGCTCCCGTCCTCCGAACCCGCCGCATTCTCCGCGGCCGGACCAAACGTTCCCGAACCCGGCCCCGCGCTGGTGCAAACAATTCGCCAACACAGTCCGGCTGCGCAAAAACTCGCGCTCGGTAGCAACGCCGCCGGCCTTTTTGCCCAAGTCCGCGCCGAAGGTGGAACTTGCACCGTGGTGCTGCTCAATCCCTCCGAGACGCGCCCTTATGAGTCCGTCATGGTCCGTTTGCACCATGCCGGCCCCGTGACCGAACTAAACGCCTTGACCGGACGCGCCACGGCGATCGAGACGGCCGAGGAGGGCAGCTTCTTGCGCTGGGAGACATCCTTCCGTCCCTTGCAGGAACGCATCTTCCTCTGCGGAGCAGCGATCCCCAGCGCAGAACCCGCGCGATTGCAGGAGTTCACCGGCCAGGAGACCATCGCGGGAGATTTCGCCTACGAACTCGACGAACCGAACGTCGCCGTGCTCGACACTGCGGAGTTCTCGCTCGACGGCGGACCCTGGGAGGACGCGCGGGAAGTTCTCCGCGTCGAAAAAGCCCTCAGCGAACGCCTCGGCATTCCGCTGCGCGGCGGCGAAATGGTCCAACCGTGGGCCCGCGAGGAATCGCTCGACGCCCAAGGAAGTCCGTTGTCTTTGCGCTTCCGCTTCGACGTGGAGAGCCTTCCCCAAGGCCCCGTCAAGTTGGCGCTGGAACAACCAGAGGAATTCACCATTCGCATCAATGGGACAAATCTTCCGTCAACTTCCAGCGACGAGTGGTTCATCGATCCGTCTCTTCGCGTCGTCACATTGCCGCCAGGCGTTTTGCAAAAAGGCCCGAATGTTCTCGAACTGCGCTGCCACTACCGCGAAGGCATCGAACTCGAAGCGGTCTATCTGCTCGGCGCCTTCGGCGTGCGCCCCGGACCGGGCTCGCACGTAGCGCTGACAACTCTGCCAGCCCGCCTCGGGTTAGGAGACTGGACGCAATCCGGCTTGCCCTTCTACTCAGGTCGGATTCGTCTGAAAATTCCAGTCGGATCCGCGCGGCGTCTTGCCCTTTCTCCCCTCGGCGCCGCCACACTCGTGGTCAAGAACCCCGCCAATGGAAAATCGCAAATCCTGCCCTGGGCTCCCTTCGCCTGTGATCTGGACGGACTGGCCGATGCGCAGGGCCTGGTCGATGTCGAATGGGTCCTGACCCGACGGAACGCCTTCGGCCCCCTTCATCTCGTTCCGATGGACCCGGCTTGGGTGGGACCGACGCAATTCCGCAGCGAAGGCGAGCAATGGTCGGACGACTACCAACTCATTCCCGCCGGGCTGGCCGAGTCGCCCTCGCTGCTGAAGGCATAAGCCTACCGCCCCACCGGGCCAGTGCCGCCGCGACCGATGCAGAATCCACGCATGCCTCTTCGGCGAGAGCTGGGTTGACATGTTGTTTGCCAAATGGCATAAGATTTGCCATGACTATCGCTCTCTCCATCGACAAAGTCGGCCGGGTGGTCCTTCCCAAGGAGGTCAGGACGAGGTTGCATTTGAAGGCCGGCGACATCCTGGACGCGGAGGTCGGCGTTTATGAAGTTCGCTTGCGCACCCGCCACGCAGCTCTGGCCGGCCTGCGGAAAGCGGGAGGACGCCTTGTTTGGGATGCTCCCGGGGCGACGGTATCGATCGCGGAGATCGAAGCGGCGATCGGCCGCGGACGCTCTGAGCGCGACGCCCGGTCGGCAGGACTGTGAGGGTTTTGTGAGAGTTTTTTTGGACACCAACGTCTTGCTGGCGGCCTGCGTGCGCCAGCATCCCCATTTTTCAAGGGCGGATGAGGTTATGCGACGCTGCGTGGCCAAGAAAGACGAAGGCATCGTCCACACGCATAGCCTCCTCGAATTTCATTCGGCCATCACCCAGCTTCCCAAAGGCTTGGCCGTGCCTCCCTCGCAGGTGCCGGACCTGCTACAGCAGGGCGTTCTGGTTTGCGTTCGCTTGGTGGCGCTCCCGGCCAAAGACTTGGTCTCGGTCGAAAAGCGCGCGGGCGAAAAAGGACTGATCGGCGGTATCATCTACGACTTCTTCCACCTTTGCGTCGCTGTGAGGGAAGGCGTGGACCGGTTTTATACCTTCAACACCGCGCACTTTCGATCCATCGCCGAACCCGATTTCCGCGATCGCATCGTCGCGCCCTGAGCGGGCTAACTCCCGGTGCCATCCGCGCCTGGCCCGGCAGCCCGCCGTGCGTCCAAAGCCACTTGGATTTCCCGCACCCGCGCCCGACTCAGCCCGTAGCGGCTGAAGGCGATCATCGCCGCGACGATGCAGGCGCTGGGGAAAAGAGCGATGAACAGCCGCAACCGCGTCAACGCTTGCGGCGTCATCGAGTCCGACCCCGCATCGTAGCCGATGAAGGCCAGCACATAGCCGAAGGTGAAAGCGATCCCAGTGAAGGCCAGCTTGATGATGAAACCGTAGAAAGCGGAAAAAATTCCCTCGCGCCGGTAGCCGTGCTGCAAGTCGTCCTCGTCGCAAATGTCGGCGAGAAAAGAACCGCCGAGCAGCCAGACCGCGCTCATGCCGGCACCAACAAAGAGTGCGAGGATCAACTGCAGGGCAGGCCAGCCGGGGCGAAAAAGAAACCACGAGCACAAGATCGTCACCGCCGCCAGCGCCATGCCCGACATGATCACGGTCTTTTTGTCGAAACGGCGCACGAGCAAGGGGACGGCAAACGCGCCGGCCAGCGAGGCGATCCCCTGGGCCGTGCCGTAAAAGCCGGTCCACGTCGCCCCGGCGCTTTTGTCCCCGCCGAAGAGGTAGAAAATATTGGCATAAGTCGCCAACACGCCGATGAAGGACATGCCGGCAATAACAAAGAACATCATCAGGCAAAGGGTGCGGAACGAGCGGTTCTGCATGGCCAGCTTGCCCGAGTGCAACAAGTGGAGCTGCGCCTGATCGTGCACCTTGAGTCTTTCGCGGGTGAACAACGCCGCGGGAAGAGCCGTCAGGAGCACGACGACCGCGAGGGCCCACGCCACGTAGCGGATGCCGAGCACCTCGATTTTGACGCTGTCGTCGGCCGCCATATGCGCCATGGGCTGGAAGACAAACCCATACCATGCCGATTTCCCGGACTCGATGTAACCGCGGACGAGTTCCCCCGTGCTCAAACAGATTTTGTAGAGCCACGGAACGCCGAAGCTTGCGGCCGAGGCAAGGATCATCCGGTATTTCTGCACATCGGCCCGCTCGTCGTAATCCGAGGTCAGCTCCAGCCCCAGCGCGTTGTAGGGCACGGAAAAAATCGTATACATCAGATAGAAGAACGTCCCGGTGGCAACGGCAAAGGCGAAGAGTGCAGCGCTCCCCCAGTACGGCGATGCCATGTAGGACAGCCCAAACCCGAGCGCCATGAGGAAGGCACCGGCGAAGACAAACGGACGGCGCCGTCCGAAGCGGCTCCGGCTGTTGTCCGAGATATTGCCCATCACCGGATCGGAAAGAGTGTCGATCAAGCGCGGGATGGCGGCCGCCCACCCGATAAGGACGGAGCTCATCCCAAAGCCGATATTGTAGATCGGGACAAACAGGCTGTTCAGCCCGTTGGTCGCCACCTGATCGCTGAACCCACCCATGCCCCAGGCGATCTTCTCCCGCACCGGCAGACGAGCGGAGCGGCTTGATGGCGGTTGGTCCATGTGGGGAAATCTATTGCGGGTTGAACGGCGTGCTGCCAATGAAACGAAGATGCAGACGAGTGCGAGCTGCCGGGCAACTAACCGCGGAGATTGGAGCACACTCTCGACAGCTCTGCCCAGCTAACCCGGACAAACAACAGCACAATCCTGCCAAGGCACCAGTCCGGCCGACCTTCCAGACGGGAGCAGCGGCCCCCAAGTGCTTCCACCATTTCCGTCAGGATTGGGTAGCCCGCGTCGCAGCGCTGCAGCGCGGATGACTCGAATGTCGCACCCAAGTTCGGGAAAGACTTGACGTTGAAACAGCACAACCGAGAGAAGAGGAAGTAACCCGCAGGCTCTGCACCCTGCGGCTCATACCAACAATATGCAAAAACATCCCCTCCGCGTCGGCTTGTTCGGCATCGGACTCGAAGCCTATTGGCCGCAATTCGACGGATTGAAACCCAAGCTCGAAGGCTACCTCGGGCAAGTCGCGCAAAAACTCGGACGCCCCGGCGTCGAAGTCTGCAATCTCGGGCTGATCGATTCACCGGAAAAAGCGATGGAAGCAGGACACGCTTTTCGCCGCGCCGATGTGGACATCATTTTCCTGCACGTCACGACCTACGCGCTAAGTTCGACCGTCTTACCCGTCGTGCAGCGGGCCAAAGTCCCTGTCATCATCCTCAACCTGCAACCGGTTGCCGCGCTGGACTACAAGGCGTTCAACAAAATAGGCGACCGCACCAAGATGACCGGCGAATGGCTGGCCCACTGCGGAGCTTGTCCGGTGCCAGAGATCGCCAACGCCTTCAACCGCGCTCGCATCGGGTTTCATCAGGTCACCGGCACCCTGCAACCCGGCGATGGGGCGTGGCAGGAGATCGACGATTGGATCGAGGCCGCGCGCGTGGCCAACACCATGGCGCACAATCGCCTCGGACTGATGGGCCACTACTACAACGGCATGCTCGACATTCATACCGATACGACGCGCCAAATCGCCTATTTCGGCGGACACCTCGAAATCGTCGAGGTCGAGGAACTGGCGGCTCTCCGTCGTGACGTCACGGCGGAGGAAACCGCAGCCAAACTCGCCGAGTTCTGCCAGTCCTTCGACATCCAACCTGATTGCGCGCCGGACGAACTCGAACGCGCGGCCCGCACCTCGGTCGCGCTGGACAAACTGGTCGCGGCGAAAAACCTCGGTTCCCTCGCCTACTACCACATGGGCACGGGCAACGCCGAGCACGAGGACGTGATGAGTTCGGTCATTCTCGGCACCTCGCTGCTGACCGCCCGCGGCATTCCAGTGGCCGGCGAATACGAAGTAAAAAATGCCCAGGCCATGAAAATCATGGACGCCTTCGGCGCCGGCGGATCGTTCACCGAATACTACGCCATGGATTTCGACGACGACATCGTGCTCATGGGTCACGATGGACCGGGCCACATCAAGATCGCCTCGGGCCAAACCAAAGTGCGTCCGCTGGAAGTCTATCATGGCAAGGTAGGCAAAGGACTTTCGGTCGAGATGAGCGTGCAGCACGGACCAGTCACCCTGCTCTCCGTTGTCGAATACGCCGACGGCTCGCTCAAACTGCTCGTGGCCGAAGGCCAATCCGTAGCCGGTCCGATCCTCGAAATCGGCAACACCAACAGCCGCTACCGCTTCCCCATCGGCGCCCGCGCCTTCGTCGAACGCTGGAACGAACAAGGCCCCGCCCACCACTGCGCGGTCGGCGTCGGTCATCTCTCGGACCGCATGACCAGGCTCGGCGCCCTGCTCTCGATGGACGTGGTCCGCGTCTGCTGAACCCACCGCAACACGCCCAAAAGCGGTCAGCCCCGCGTTTCAGCGCTGGTTTTCTTCCGCTTGGTCAGGTTGCTTGACGGCGGCGCCCATGGCGCTGATCGCCGACATTTCGCCATGTTCGGTTGTATGCCGGCCCGGAGCGGAAGAGACATCGCTGCGCTGGCGCGCCAGCGCCGGCGGGAACTGGGATGGAGCCAAGGACGGCTGGCCGAAGAAACCGGCACCAGCCGTGACTGGGTCATCGAGTTCGACAAAGCCAAGTCGATCGTGGAGTTGGGGTTGGCTTGGCGGGTGGGCAAAGCTCACGGGCTGACCCTGCAGTTGGCGTCCGGTCCGGCGGCTCGCACCAGCGGGAGGAGAACATTATGAGCGGGCAACTCATTGTTCTGGCCGACGGTCAGCGCATGTACTTCCACTACTTTTGACAGACTTCCGTCGAAGCGATGGACGCCCATTGCTCTTCGCTTTCGATCTCCGCGTAGCCGAACAGCTGACGCGTATCGGGGTGCAGGAAAATCGAGTAGTTCGAGAAGCCGTGGCCTTTGAGGACATTTTCCGATTCCGGCCATATCGGATTGTGCTACTTTTCGTATTCGTGTTCGGCGCCGGCGTTGACCGACATAACGAAAGCTTTGCGGATTTTCACGATTGCGCTTAGGAGGCTAAGAACTCCGGAACCTCAAGGCCGGCTTGACGCGCCACGAGGCTTTGCTTGGTGTCGAAGGTCAGGAACTGACGCGCGCCCAAGACGAGTGCGCAGGCCACGTGCAGGATATCGAACGTCCGGCCGCCGTGGTGCACCGTGTCGCGGCTCAATCGCTCGAAAGTTTCCGTCAACTCCAACCGATCGATTTCCGGGTGGTAATAAAGTCCGCGGCGCCGGCGCTCTTTGAACAAGTCGATCTGCCGTTCGGCATCGGCCGGCGAGAGGTCCTTCCAAAAAACCTTCAAGCGCAGCGCATTCACGAACTCCATCTGCTGGATTTCCCACACGGGCAATGGATGCCGCTGACCCGCAACCACGGTCTGCGTTTCCGCGGAACCCCGCTCTTTGAGATACAGCTTAAGCAGGGCGCTGGTGTCGAGATAGAGCACCGGTTACCACCTGCCCTCGCGGTCGGCCCGCACGGTCTCCTCGGCGGAAGGCCCGCGGTCCGCTGTTATCGCCGTGGCGAGATGATCATCCCACACCAGCACCTCGCGCGGTGCGGCGGGCACGATCCGCGCGGCGGGTTTGCCACGGTTGAGAACCAAAAAAGACGCCCCCTCCCGCACTTGGCCCTCGATCTCCGACCAATGGGCCTTCATTTCACGGATAGAAACGGTTTTCATATGCGGGGCGGTTAATGTTTCACACTTTGTAAAACATAAGCTCGGCAATTTGTCAACTATGGACCGTCCATTTGACATCGAACCGGTGATGCCCGGGCAAAAGCTGCTTCGTCCGCTGTCCGGGCAGGCGCAGTTCGGCATTGGTGCGCGGGGGCACTTCGACTTCGCCGCGCAGGGTTTTGCCGCGGAGTTGCCAGCGGCACGCGGCGCGGCCTAGCGGGGTGTCGAGTTCGCATTGCGCGGAGGTGAGGCCGCCACCGGGCTCGGGGGCGAAGAGGATTTTTTTGAAACCTGGCGCCGACGGACGGATCCCGCCGATGACCGCATACATCCACTCGCCCACCGCACCGTAAGCGTAGTGGTTGAAGGAATTCATGCCGACGTCGCCGAAGCCGTGTTCTTTGGTGTAGCTGTTCCAGCGCTCCCACATGGTCGTTGCGCCGTTGCGCACGGTGTAGAGCCAGGACGGATAATCCTCCTGCATGAGAATTTTGTAAGCCAAGTCGGTGCGGCCGAAGCGGGTGAGCACGGGCAAAAGGAGCGGCGTGCCGACGAAGCCGGTGGTCAAATGGCATCCCCTCGCCTCGATGAGATCGACGAGATGGGCGAAGGCTTTCGGCCGGAGCTTGGCCGGCAGCAGATCGAAAGCCAGCGCCAGCAGATAAGCCGTCTGGCAATGGCCGACGACGCGGCCATCCGGCGTGACGTAGGCATTACGGAATGCCTCCACGATCTGTGCGTGCAGCTTGCGGAATTTTCGGGCATCGTCCTTCTCGCCGAGGATAGATGCGATCTTCGCCATGAGGTCCGTGGTGTGCGCGAAGTAAGCCGTCCCGACCAAGTCGCAAGGCACGGGCGCGTTCTGCGCGGTGACGGCATCGATGGCCAACCAGTCGCCGTAGAGCGTGCGCGGGCGGACGAGATTTTTTGAGGTGCGCTCTTGGTAGGCAATCCAGCGCTTCATCGCATCGTAGTTCTCCGCGAGAACCTCTTTGTCGTCGTAGCGGCGATAAATTTCCCAGGGGCAAATGACCCCGGCATCGGCCCACGCCGCGTTGCCGAAATGCAACGGACTGTGTTTGCCAAGCACGTCGGGTGCAATGTCGGGATAGGCGCCGTCGGACCTTTGTCCGTCGCGCAGATCCTGCAACCACTTGCGGAAGAAATCGCGGACATCGTAGTGGAAGGCCGCCGTGCCGACGAAGACCTGCGCGTCGCCCGTCCAACCGAGACGCTCGTCGCGCTGCGGGCAATCGGTGGGGACATCGAGGAAGTTGCCGCGCAAGCCCCAACTGATGTTGCGGTCGAGGCGGATGAGCAACGGGTTCGAGCAGCGGAACTTTCCGGTCGCCGCCATGTCCGTGTGCAAGACGAGGGCGGTCAGCAGCTCGGGCGACGGTTTCCGGTCCAAGCCCGTCACTTCGACGTAGCGGAACCCATGGAAGGTGAACCGCGGCGTCCACTCCTCGGTGCCCCCGCCCCGGCAGATATAGGTGTCGGTCGCGCGGGCCAGGCGGAGGTTCTCGCGGTAAACGGTGCCGTCGGCCTTGAGCATCTCGGCGAACTTGAGCGTGATTTTTTGTCCGCGCCGGCCGCGCACCTTGAGCCGGCAAACCCCCGCGAGGTTTTGCCCGAAATCGAAGACATACCCGCCCGGTTGCGGCTCGGTGATTTTGCGCGGCTTGAGGGACTCGGTGACGCGCACCGCTTCATTGACCTTCGGGACGAGTTCTCCGTGGTATTTGGGGAAAAGATCCGCCGCGCGCCAACCGGCCTTCGATGCCCCCGGAACACACCAGTCCCCGAGATCCAGCCGCGCGTCGTGGATTTCCCCGTGGTAGATGTCAGCAGCAATGACCGGACCGGTGCGCATTTGCCAACCGCGTCCCGTGGTCATGCTCACCTTGCGTCCGTCGCGCAGTTCGATGTCCAGTCGTGCCCACAACTGCGGATGCGTCCCGTAGTGATTGCGCTCGTTCTTCCACAGCAGCGTGCCGGTATACCATCCGTCGCCGAGGATGGCACCGAGGGTGTTGTCGCCCGGACGGAGCATGGCGGACACATCGGCGCTCATCACCTGCGCCCGGTGCCGGAAATCCGACCAGCCCGGCATGAGAAAATCCTCCCCGACCTTGCGGCCGTTGAGAAAGAGATCGGCCACCCCGAGCGCGGTCCACTGCAGCGTGGCGCGCCGGACGGGACCAGGCAGGGCGAAGGAATTACGGAGATACGGGCACGGCGGCTCGCCCTTGGTGGCCCGACGGCGATCGCCGATCCACTGGGCCTTACCGGGCAGTTTGGTTGTTTTCTGCATAAAATCGGTCAGTCTACTGCCTCATGCAGCTAAGGGCAGCGTGGTCTTTGAGCACTTTCTCCTAGTCTGGCCAGATCGGATGGCGGCGCTTTTCGTATTCCTTCATGACTCCGGCATGGAACCACATGACAAAGGCTTTGCTGATTTTCATGCATAGCAAGCGCGCAGGGTAATACAACTCGGCTTCAGTTCAAGTAAGCCGGACGGAAAACATCCACCGGCTTGCCTTGAGGCATAAGGCGGAAGCATTTCCACGCGCGCCGAGTGGCGGGATCGTTTTCGTCAGGTAGCGGGATCTCCTGCAGATAAGTCTCAAAGCGCTGGCGGGCGGCGATAACTTCCGGATCTTCGGACTCGCTCACGTCGCGGTATTCGTCGCGGTTGGCTGCACCACGCGTGTCGTAGAATCGTCCGCGTCCGTCGAGGAGCCAGTCACGGTCGCGGACCCAGCGCGCATTGTTCATGGCCATTTGGATGTTCTCGCGCGGATTGAAAGGCTCCCCTAGCAAATAAGGAGCGAAGCTGTGGCCGTCGGTTTTCATTGGTCCGCGATACCCTGCAAGCTGGGCGAAGGTCGGCCAGAAATCGGTGAAATCTACGAGCACGTCGCTTGAACCGCGGGGCTGCACCGGACCGCTGCCGACGATCAAGGGCACGCGGATGCCGTTGTCGCGATCGTAACTGTTCTTGTCCATGACTTCGTTGCACCCGCGGACGTCGGCGGTGCCGTTATCGGAGGAGAAGAAGATGATGGTGTCCCTCGCCCTTCCCTGCTCGGCCAGACCCTCGCGGAGACGGCCGAGCAAATGGTCGAGGTATTGCATGTTCGACTCGAGTGTGCCGGGCACCTTGCCGCCCGTCGGCCGGCCTTCTTTGTCCAACTCCGGCACATCAGTGTAATACCAGCGCCCCTCGGGCGAACCGTCCACCTCCTCGTGGGCTTTGTGCGGCAGATTGGTCGCCCAGTAGGCGATGAACGGTTTGTCGCGGTCCGCCGCAGTGAACTCCAACAAATGCTTCAGCTCCAGATCGGGCCCGAAGTCTTCCGGCGTGGTCGGCACGCCCTTGCCATTGCGGACGAGACCTGGATGCCAATACCAAGAGACGCCATACATGTCGTTACGGTCGGGCGACCAATGGTTCTGCCGCGGTCCGTCGTGTCCCGGCCAATACCACGCGATCAGCCAGTCCTCCGCCCCCAGAACACCCGCATCGGGACCATCTCCCGGGTGCTTTTTTCCGATCATACTCGTGGCATAACCGGCCTCTTTCATCATCTTCAGTATCGGCAGATGCCGCGGGTCCTCCCAAAACGGGATTTCGGGGGACACCGGGTTCTCATAGTAGCCGGTGTGGTGCGGGTATTTTCCGGTCATCATCATGGCACGCGACGGAGCGCACACGGGCGTGGACCACGCGTCGCGGAAAAGCACGCCATCCTCGGCCAACCTCTGCAGGTTGGGCATGGGAATGGATCCACCGTAGGGCGAAAGTTCACCGGCGGAAACATCGTCCGCGAGGATGAAGATGATGTTGGGTGGCCGCACCTCGGCAAGGTTGCCTTGGCCGTCGTCAAACCATGCGGCCGCGCCTGCGGACACCAAAGAAACAAGCAGGGCCGAGACGAGCACCACTCGCTTG
>Ga0247844_1007455_pt1 | contig 12395 bp, 10 predicted proteins | sample LaCtaG_FD_192421 | JGI IMG/M metagenome (GOLD analysis project Ga0247844, IMG submission 192421) | Freshwater microbial communities from meromictic Lake La Cruz, Castile-La Mancha, Spain - LaCruzMarch201714.5m_1 | ecosystem: Environmental > Aquatic > Freshwater > Lake | place: Spain: Castile-La... | reverse complement strand
TCAAAACGAAGCTTTAATTGATTATATAGTTTCATATACTAATAATTTTTAGCTAAGATAATAAATATCAATGATATATACAAATTTTCAAGCAACTTTTTGACTAAAAAAACAGACTCTAATTATATTGCAGATGTTACAGAAGATGGATTACGATTAATAACGGGTGAGTATTATGCTAAAAGTCTGACCAGCAGCTTTGCTCCAAAAAAGAAAGCGCTACCAAAGTACTTGCAGGTTCAGAATGGATATTTTGCTCAAAATACAATAATCAATTGCGGAGGACATGGAATTGATATCGGTTTTGCCTATCAAAATCATTGGCCTGATTTGCAAATGGTTCTATTCCCTGAAAACAATCGATTTGTAAATAATGTCGTATTTAATTGCAAAGGAAATTCGATAAATATGGCAACAATTGATAAAAATCCACCGCTGGATGTGTTTCAATTTAAACCAAATAAGTTTGAAGGAAATATTGTTTGGGGCAGCAAAGTGAGTGGTTCAACTATGCCTGAAGGTATTAAAATACAGCAACCAAAACTCACTTATGGTAAAGATGGTCTATTTCGTTTAGACAAAAACAGTCCGTTGATAAATGCTGGAGTCAATTCAAACGTGAAAACCGATATGGATGGACAATTAAGAGATGAAAAAAAGGATATTGGAGCAGATGAATTTATGAATTCTAAAATCACAATTCATCCTTTAAAAGCCAATGAAGTGGGACCAAAATGGATGTTGAAATAACACAATACTTCATTTCAACTAGCCGAAACAAAGATTTTGAACGCAAATACCACAAATGAACGCAAATCAGAAAAAAAAAAAACAAATATCATCTTTAAAGATTAGAAAACCTTTCACAGTATTAAATCAATTAAATAATTAAATTTTTATTTGCGTTCATTTGTGTTATTTGCGTTCAAAAGAATCATAAATAAGGTACCAAAGATAATCATAAGTTTGTTTCCTATTTTTCAAAAAATCATAATATTAATTTTCTTGTTCAAATTTTTGAACCATGAACAAATCAACATTTTATGAAAAAAATTATTCAAAACAGCAGCTTGAATCTAGCATTATTAGGTTTGGCTACAATGCCTGGAATGGCTCAAAAAAATGAAATAAAGCTAGTTAAACCCAATGTATTGTTCATTGCGGTGGACGATTTAAAACCGTTGACAGCTGCTTATGGCGACAAAAACGCCATAACACCAGGGATGGATCGATTAGCCAAAGAAGGGATGGCTTTCCAAAACTGCTACGTGCAGCAAGCCATTAGTGGTGCTACCCGTGCCAGCTGCCTAACAGGAATGCGTCCCGATAAAACCAAGGTGTGGGATTTGGTGACAGATTTCCGTCAGGTGAATCCAAATACTGTGAGCATGCCGGAGTATTTTATCAAAAATGGTTATGAAACTGCCGCTGTTGGGAAAATTTACCACATGGGAAGTGCCGGTCCAGGACACGATGGCACATCATGGACGGTGCCTTATGTTACTGCAAAAGCTAAAACTTATGTAAATTTCAATCCCGAAAAAGGCAAAAAAGGGCCAGCTATGGAATGTGCTGATGTGCCTGACAACACCTATCAAGATGGAGTCTGTGCGGAAGAAGGAATAAAATTAATGCAGCAATTAAAAGAAAAAGGAAAACCTTTTTTCTTGGCAATTGGATTTGTAAAACCACATTTACCATTTGTTGCTCCAAAAAAATATTGGGATTTATACAAACGTGACCAATTCCAAATTGCTCCTTTCCAGAAAAAAGCCGCTGGTAGTCCAGATATGGCATATCATGTTTCGGGCGAGTTGAAAAGTTACACCGATATTCCTCAATTCGACAGTTATTCTGAAAAAGAGCTGGATTATTTATCGGTGGACAAACAAAAAGAATTGATTCATGGTTATTATGCCGCCACTTCGTATATGGATGCACAGTTGCAAAAAGTGCTGAACGAATTGGATCGATTGGGACTTGCTGAAAATACGATTGTTGTACTTTGGGGCGATCATGGATGGCATCTGGGCGATCACGGACTGTGGAACAAACACACTGATTTTGAACAAGCTACACACGCATGCATGTTGATGCGTGGTACTAAAGGTATGTTGCAAAATATCAAACCAACCACACAATGTGAATTTGTGGATATTTTCCCAACATTATGTGATTTAACTGGCATTCCAACACCAAAATATTTGGATGGTATCAGTTTGGTTCCTGCCATGAAAAATCCGAATGTTGAACTGAGAGAATATGCATTTAGTCAGTATCCACGCAAGGATGCCATGGGATATACCATCCGCACCAAAAATATGCGTTATACGGAATGGATAGGCGAATATTATTCTGCAGAGAAACCATATAGCGAAGCAAAAGTGTTGGCCAGCGAAATGTATGATTATAGCAAAGATCCATTAGAGACTAAAAGTGTTATTGGTGACAAGGTATACAAAAAAGAAGAAACCATGATGAAAAAACTTTTCAAAGAAGCAATGGAGCGTGAACATATTCAGTATGTTGGGTATGCCAAGTTAGCAAACTTCCAAAAACCTATCAGCACTACTCCTGAGAAAAAAGGACGTAAAAGTGGTAGTATTGAATAGAGGCAAGAACAAAGATTCAAGAATCAAGAGACAAGAACAAAGACAAACATATATTTATGTCAATAATCAAGAAAATCATTTTATTACTTGCATTTACAAGTGCTCTTAGTATAACTGCTCAACAGCAATACATTACAGAAAAGAACATTCATTATTATTCGGATTCAATCAATAAAAGTGACGAATACATCAATTCGCAATGTGTGTTGGACGTTTATTACCCAAAAGATGCCAAAAATGTTTCCACCATTGTGTGGTTTCATGGTGGTGGATTGAGGAACGGTGAAAAGCAGATACCAAAAGCATTGAAGGAGAAGGGTTTTGCCATCATTGGCGTTGAATACCGATTATCACCCAAAGCCAAAGCACCTTCATACATCGAAGATGCTGCCGCAGCAGTGGCTTGGACATTTAAAAACATCGGAAAATATGGTGGAAACAACAAATTGATTTTTCTGTCGGGTCATTCGGCTGGTGGTTATTTGGACTTGATGATTACGCTTGACAAAAGTTATTTGAGTAAATACAACATTGATGCTAACAACATTGCGGGAATTATTCCATTTAGTGGTCAGGCAATTACGCATTTCACTATTCGCAAAGAGAATGGCATAAAAAATACCCAACCCATCATTGATAAATATGCACCCTTGTATTTTGTACGATCAGATGCACCACCTATGTTACTGATTACTGGTGACCGCGAAATGGAATTACTTGGACGATATGAAGAAAATGCGTACTTGTGTAGGATGATGAAATTGGCTGGGCACAAGCAAACCCGACTTTATGAACTTCAGGGTTTTGACCATGGCGGGATGGATGATCCTGCTTATCCTTTACTAATAAAGGAAGTAAATACCATTTCAAAATCTATAATTGAGAAAAATAAATGATTTCTATGAATAAACCTGTTATTTTCATATTACTTTTAAGTCTCACTTTTACAGTTTTTGCTCAAAACACAAAACCTGCTGAAAGTAAGAAACCTTACGTTTGCACTGTAAAAAGTGAGAAGATTATTTATACCGAAAATTTCAATACTGATTTTTCAAATTGGAAAGTCGAGTTTGAAACTCCTGATTCATCATCAATACAACTAGTTGATGGAAAGCTAGATGTAAGTACTTTTGGTGGTGCCACAATTTGGTTCAATCCAAAACTTAAAGGTAATATCATGATAATCTATGATGTAACAATCTTGGATAATGGTGGTAAAAACGAGCGAGTATCGGACATGAATGCATTTTGGATGGCAACTGACCCTGCGAACGATAAGGAAATAATCAGAGATGGAAAATTTTCGTCCTACGACAATCTCAACCTTTATTACGCTGGTGTTGGCGGACATTACAACAAATATACCCGCTTCCGGAAATATAAAAATGATGGCAATAAACCTGTATTACAAGAATATTCAGATGCTGCACATTTATTGAAAGGAAACACGGAATATCAGGTGAAAATAATTGTAAAAAATGGATTAATTCGATATTTTATCAACGATGATTTGTATTGGGAATTGAAAGATGAAACACCTTACTTAGAAGGATATTTTGGATTTAGAACCACAAAAAGTCATCAGCAATTTGATAATTTTATGGTGTTTGGGATTGAATGAAAAGCCCCTAATCCTCCGCCAGCTGGCGGAGACTTTAAGACGAAGTTTAGATGAAAAAAATATTTGCTTGCTTTGTTATTACGTTCTTATTATCATCCATTTCGGCTGCTAAATTGACCGATTCGGTGGCGCTGGAAAACGAATTTGTGAAAGTAATGCGTCACTCAACTGTTGGATTTTCAGATAATAATGCTGCTTTTGGATCACGGGTGATTGTGGCACTTTCGGATACAAAGATTTTGTGCAACAAAAAAACAAAATCATTGAAAAGAGGAGATGTGGCTGTATTTCAAGTTACTGAAATATACAACATTACAAGTGGTGATTTTTTTGAAGTGGCTTTCAAAAAAAATCATCCTGTCCCGAAAGGTCCGGAAGAATGGATTGAGCCATCAAAAAATACGATTATTTATGAAGATAGTGAATTCAGAATTTTCGAAGAACGGCTTGAAGGTGGTGACACCCGTGCACTTCACAGTCATGCGCAACGGGTGGTGGTTCGCCTCAACGGAGTAAAATTAACCGACCCAAGATTTCATCCTACAGGGACACTTGGTGGTGGAATTCAGGTTCCAAACACAGTAAAATTTGCCGAACCAATAGTACATGTGGTAAAAAATCTCAGTAAAATTCCATTATTTAATATTATCATAGAATTTAAAACTACAAAAAAATGAGCCATTTAAATTTACTCAAAACCACTGGAATACTTGCTGCTGGAATGCTTGCTAGTAACGGCCAAGTACTAGCCAAAGAAGCCACAAAATCAATTGAAAATAAGAAACCAAATATCATTTTCATTCTGGCTGACGATTTGGGTTATGCCGAAATAGGTTGCAATGGTTCAGACAAATACAAAACACCAAACATTGACAAACTAGCGAGTGACGGATTGCGTTTTACGCATGCGTACGCAAATCCGTTGAGTGGGCCATCGCGCGCTGTACTTATGACAGGAAGATATAATTTCCGTACTGGAGCCACCAATCAGGATGCTTGTTCAGAAGTCTTTTCACCAACAGAAAAAATGCTGCCTGCCTATTTAAAACCAGCAGGTTACGTTTCCACTTCCATTGGAAAATGGGGTCAGCTCCCACTCGACCCATCCGATTTTGGGTTTGATGAATACCTACGGTTTTTCGGAAGTGGCGTGTATTGGAGTTCACCCGAAAAGATTCAGAAATACAGACAAAATGGCGCTGATTTGGAATTGAAAAATAACGATTACATGCCAGATTTGATGCACAAACAATTGGTAGATTTTATGACCAAAAATAAAAACAAACCATTTTTTGCATATTATCCAATGACGCATGTACACGGAGAAATAACAAAAACACCTGATAGCAAGCCAAATACTACAGACTTTTATGATGACAATATAACTTACATGGACAAACTTGTAGGTGAATTACGCACTGAACTAAACCGACTAAAAATAAGCGACAACACCATAATCATTTTCTTCAGCGACAATGGAACAGCAGGATCTCGTGCCGAAGCAGCCACTATTGGCGGTCGTAGATTAATTGGGCAAAAAGGAAAAATGGAAGAAGGCGGCAGTTTGGAACCGCTCATCGTTTACTGGCCTGGTGTTACTCCAAAAGGCAAAGTTTGCAATGATTTGATTAGTTCAACAGATTTCCTTCAGACATTTGCCGAAATAGCGGGTGCAAAAATCCCTACAAATATCGTACTTGATGGTCAGAGTTTTAATGCACAACTTCATGGACAAAAAGGAACCCCACGCACCTCATTATTTGTACAACTTGCCAATAATTATTGGGTCAGAAGTACAGGTTGGAAGCTCAATCAATCAGGACAATTATTTGATATGTGTAATGCGCCATTCGAAGAAATTCTTGTTCCGGTCGACACTAAAAATGCTGAAGCCATTTCAGCTCGTACAAGTCTTCAGGCTGAAATGGATAGATTAAATCCAAAAGGAGGTTATATTGACAAAGGCGATGGCACAGGAAGGCATGCTAATAAGGAATTAAATAAGGCAAAGAAGGAAGCAAAAAAGAATAAAAGTAATGAATAGCACAATCAATTACAAATCAGCTAAATGACTAGAATAAAAATTATCATTTCTTTTTTGTGTTTACTTGTAGTACAAAGTATAATATGTCAGATCACCACGTTGGTCACTATTGATGCAAACGGGAAACTGACTTATAAAGCGGACACAAAAGGAACTGTTATTCCAGATTTCAGTGGCGTTGGTTATAAGAATAGTGAAGAGGCCATTCCAAATATAACGGTTGTAAAAACGGTTACAGCCGTTGTGGGCGATAATGCCACCAATGTGCAAAATGCTATCAATGAGGTGGCTGCAATGCCGTTACTGAACGGGGTGCGTGGCGCTATACTTTTTAAAGCTGGAACGTATGAAATAAGTTCTACCATAAATGTGACTGCAAGTGGAATTGTATTGCGCGGCGAAGGAATAACTACTATTTTCAAAGCTACAGGAACGGTTCAGTATGATTTAATCAATATTATTGGAAGTGCGGGAAAAACCGAAATAGCTTCAACCCAAAAACAAGTTACCGATGCATTTGTACCGGTTGGAGCTAAAAGTGTAACGGTGCAAAGTGGACATACATTTTCCGTTGGCGATTGGGTGCATGTTCGACGTGAGCCAAACACTGCTTGGATTCACATGCTGGGAATGGATACACTTACACACATTGACCCATTGGCAACTGACTGGACAGCATCATCTTACAAAATAAGTTCTGAACGAAAAGTCACAGCTGTTCAGGGAAATGTCATTACATTCGACGCGCCAATAATGGATATTATCGATCCTGTTTATGCCAATGCGTTTGTAATAAAATTCACTTCTGCACGTATTTCAAATTGTGGAGTTGAAAATCTAAGAATGACTTCTACTTACACTTCGTCCACTGATGAACTGCATGGTTGGAATGCCATTTATATGGATAATGTTGAAAATTGCTGGGTAAAAAAAGTGACAGCTGACTCCTTTGGTTATTCATGCGTAAATGTGAATGATGGCGGTAGTTTTGTAACGGTCGATAGTTGCTCGTTGGTGGATGGCATCTCGATACTTACAGGTGGTCGCAGGTATTCGTTTAACGTGAATGGACAACGTTGTTTGGTTCAAAATTGTTCCACACGCAATGGTCGCCATGATTTTGTGGACGGAAGTAGAACGCCCGGCCCAACCGTTTTCTACAACTGTAAAGCCACACTAGAACATGCTGATATTGGACCGCATCACCGCTGGTCGACAGGGATTTTATTTGACAACGTATCCACCGATGGCCAAATCCGGGTACAGGACCGTGCTGATTCAGGTTCAGGACACGGTTGGTCGGGTGCTCAGATCATGTTATGGAACTGTACTTCCCCAGATTTTGTGGTGCAAGATCCACCTTCGTACCATTGCAACTGGGCCATTGGTTGCGTGGGACCGATTACCAATGTGGGTCAGTGGACAACGAATCCGATAGGGATTGTAGAATCGAAAGGCACGAAAATCACGGCCATTCCGAGTTTGTTTCAAGTGCAATTGAAGGAGCGATTGAAAGGAATTACGACTGCATTAATGCCAATAGAATTAAATCAAACCAATTTGCAAATTATTCCAAATCCTGCATCAGTGCTAGTGGATGTAAAATACAGTTTATGTGAAAACTCAAATGTTAGATTGGATATTTTCAACTTAGAGGGAAAAATTGTAAAAACTATTTTTTCAAATATAAGTCAAAACTATGGTACTTATCATCAGACCATCAATATATTGGACATAAAAAATGGAATTTATTTGGCAACTCTTAATACAGGGAAATCTGCTCAAACCGTCAAATTGATAATTCAAAATTAATCACTAAAGAATATGAAGGTCAACTTAAATATGCTTGAAATGAACATTTCAAAAAAACTTTTACTCAGTTTAGCATTCATTTTATCTGCATTAAATTCAAATGCAGCTACCATTAATGTTGTTTCCATTTCAGCTTTGCAAACAGCCATAAATAATGGCAAATCGGGCGATGTAATCATCTTGGCCAATGGCACTTACTCAAACAACACCATAAATATTGGCACAAACAACATCACGGTAAAAGCTGGCACTTCGGGTGGCGTGCACTTAAATGGTACAAATGCCATCACCATTTCCGGTAATTATGTCACATTCATCGGATTCCAATTTACGTCAGGTACTATTACTGGAAATGTAATTAGTGTAACAGGTAGTAATAATACAATCACGCAATTAAATTTCAATGGATATATAGCCCAGAAATATGTCGTACTCAATGCTCCCAGTCAGTACAACGTGGTTTCGTATTGCAATTTCGAAAACAAACCAATTGGTGCAACAGCTGGCAATTTGATTCATATTGATCCAAGCGCAACTGTGCCTGGCTATCATAAAATCAGGTATTGTTCGTTTCAGAATATGCCCGGATTGGGAGGAGACAATGGCAACGAATGTATTAGAATCAGTAATGGCGCTACCTCTACATATGTTTCGCGCACCACGGTTGAGTTTTGTTATTTCAACAATACTGGCATGGGCGACAGCGAGACGATTTCAAATAAATGCCGCGAAAATGTAATCAGATACAATACGGTTGTGAATAATCAGGAAGCTTGGTTTTGTTTCAGAAATGGTGATAATTGTGTTGCATATGGCAATTTCTTTATAGGCGCAGGAGGTATTCGGGTCAAGGAAGCAAATAATATTTATTGTTATAACAATTATTTTGAAAACGCTGGTGTGGGCGGTAATGCAGATGCCGTAACCTTGGTTTATTACACAGTCAACACAACTAATGTGCTGAACAACATCAACTTTATACACAACACATTCGTAAATTGTGGAAATATCGACATGGGAGGCGTTGGTGCAACAAACAATACATGGGCGAACAATATTTTCAAGAAAACGACAGGAAATATATTTTCTAATGCCAATTCGGGAACTACTTATGCCGGAAATATTTACAGTGGCAGCCTGGGGATTTCGATTCCTTCAGGAATGAATTCAATTGACCCAAAACTGGTATTAAATCCAACTGGTTATTATGCTCCTTCAGCCATAAGTCCAGCCATAGATGCTGTAAGTGCAAGTTATCCAAGCATTTTAGACATAGCTAGTATTGACGATGACCCTACAATATCACTTGATATCAGCGGAATTACCCGATCGGCTAGTTTAATATTAAAAGATGTAGGTTGCTCCGAATACTCAACAGGTACCACCACCAATCATCCATTAAAATTATCAGAAGTAGGTCCAGCTTATTTGGTTTCAATTTCCACAAAAATTGAAGATATTAGTGTTGATCAATTAGGATTTCAGGTGTCTCCAATTCCAGCAAAAAACGACATACAGGTTAATTACAAGCTTTCGGAACCAACAAAAGTAACTTTGGCAATTTATGACCTGAATGGACGCCTTGCTAAAAGTTGGATTACAAATGAAAATCAGTTGGATAACGGTCATGCAAGGAATTTAGATATATCTGATTTGGCACCAGGAATATACGTAGCAAAATTGGAAACCAATTCATTTTCAAACACTAAAAAACTATTGGTTATCAAATAAATAATACTATGACAAAAATAAAACTTCAAAAAGTTTTCAAACAGGTATTGATGCTCTTGTCAATTGTACTGCCACAATTCCTACAATCGCAAGCACTACTCGAAGCCGATGGTCCTGGAAATACTTATGAGTTGATAAATAGCATATTGGCACCAGGTGCAGATGTGGTGGAGCATCCCGAATGTGTGCATCCCGAATTTGGAAGACACATTACGGAAGTGTGGGATGCTGATCTGAATCAATACGTATTCGAATTCAACATTCACGTTACGCCCGACAATGACCGCTGCATCAACTTTGACCGTCAGCGAATGGAAATAAAAACCTATGCTGCTTCGCCCGATAATTTAATTGGTACAACTGGCGAAACCATTGACTACAAATGGAAATTCAAATTGCCGGTGGGTTTTCAACCCTCTTCGAATTTCACGCATTTACATCAAATAAAAGCTGTGGATGGCAGTGATGACATGCCCATTTTCACCCTCACGGCACGAATGAAATCCATCAACCAGTTGGAGCTTATCCATAACAATACCGATAAATTGGCATCAGTCGATTTGAGTCTGTTCGAAGGGAAATGGGTGGAAGTGAACGAGCGGATTAAAGTGGACAGTATTCATGGAACGTATTCTATAGACATCAAAAATGCGACCAGTGGAGCTACAATTCTGACGTACAGCAACAACGATTTGATGACCATCCGCTCAGACAATTCCTTCATCCGTCCCAAATGGGGCATTTATCGTAGCCTGTTGAATTCTCAGGATTTACGTGATGAAGCAGTTCGATTCAATAGTTTCTACATTTACGAAGAACCCAAGACGAAATTAAATTCGACGCTTTTGAATGATGCAACAAATCTAAAATTAACAACAAATAGTGTGCTAAAAACATTTACATTAGAATATAATTTACAGGTTCAAGATACTATTTCTATTGACATTTTAAATTCCAATGGGCAAATTTTAAAAAACTTAATCGATGCTGAAATTCAAGAAAAAGGCAAGCATATCAAGCAAATTAATAGCTTGTATTTGAAAACTGGCTTGTATTTTGTTTGTTTACACTCGTCTACTTTCAACAAGACTATTAAACTAATTATTTAGAAACATCTACTTCATCCTACCACATAAAACATTAGCTACCAGTCTCCTTTTAATAATCCAAAAGAATCAAGATTCACTTCAATTATCTATTTTCCTTATTTCATTTTATCTTACTTCCAACAAAACCGACCCACATCATACCATTTGATCAACCAATATTATGTTGTACAACATTTTTTGCCACAAAACGTCACATTAATTTTTTTATTCCAAAATGATAGTCTATTTTTGGCACACCAATCATATTGGTTGACCACAACAAAATCTTTATAGCTATTTTTGTGAGTGGACACACAGATTAGTCAACCCGATGAATACTTCTGAAACATAGGCAATTATCGCGATGCTTATTTTTTTGATAATTTTCGTGTACGGACACGGAACTTACACTGAAACAACTTTAAATTCAAATATTTCACTCTTAAATTTCAATGTTATGAGAAAACTACTTTTTATTTATTGCTTAAGTTTGGTTACGGTCATAGCCAATGCTGCTATGCCGTATGACTATTCAACATTTTTTGCCGGAACGGCCACGGGTAGTGGTGTTTTAGAAAAAGCTACAACATCAACTGTATTGACTTGGAATAATGCAACCACAAATAATGGTGGTACGAATCCAACCATTGCATCAAGTAGCTTGAGTTATACAGATGCAAATTCAACAAAATATATTGACAATAGCCCAGGCACCAATATCACTTCTATTACATTAGCATCTGTAGTAACCATTACACCAGCTCGCAGTTCCGTTTTTTTTCTTTCTAGTTCTGCACTTCCTGCAGCTACAACTTATTATGCGAGTGCAATGATAAATATATCTGCAGCACCGACTACTGCAGTGAAAATTTTTAATTTAAATAATTCTTCTGTAGGCAATTCTGCTTATGGTACAGTTCAAATTAAAGGTAATGTCGATGGAAGTGGATTCCAACTTAATGTTGCACCAGGAGCTAGTGGTACTGCTTCAGGATATTCATCTACCTTAACTTACAACAATACACATTTAGTTGTATTAAAATTCGTGTATGCTAATATAACAAATTCAACAGATGCATATTTGTATACAAATCCTAATTTCGGTGCAGAAGGATCTCCAAATGTGAGCGGTTTAAATAACACTTCTGCTGTTGCTACAATAAAAGGATTAGTAATAACACAAAATCTGGGTTTAACTGGCACAGTTTCTGGTCTTCGTTTTGGAACAAGCTGGGCAGATGTAGTAAAAGGTAAACTTGCTACTCCTTCAGCTACTGGTGCAACGATTGGATCATTAACTAGTAGTGGTGGTAGAACTAACTGGACGACAGTAACAAATGCATCTAGTTATACTCTTACAGTATATAGTGTTTGAAAGAAAACTTCTAATCATCAATAAGTCAATACGATACTCAAAGATAAATGTTTGAAAGTAAAGATGAATTAACCTTAATTAATTTGGCTGTTAATTATTAATTCGCTAACTT
>Ga0247844_1007452_pt1 | contig 12400 bp, 12 predicted proteins | sample LaCtaG_FD_192421 | JGI IMG/M metagenome (GOLD analysis project Ga0247844, IMG submission 192421) | Freshwater microbial communities from meromictic Lake La Cruz, Castile-La Mancha, Spain - LaCruzMarch201714.5m_1 | ecosystem: Environmental > Aquatic > Freshwater > Lake | place: Spain: Castile-La... | reverse complement strand
CATGTAAAAGAAGAACAGGTCGATGGATGCGAAAGCGCCCAGCCCTCCGGCCGAGATGAAGAGCAGGCTCGCGTAGAACCAGTGCGGGTTTTTCTGCGGCGTGCGGGCGGCCGCCACGGCGGCCAACGTCACTAGCACGGTCAGCGCCAGCATGACGAGCGAAAGCCCGTCCGCCCCGAGCGTGAGGCTGATCCCCATCGAGGGGATCACCGGCCAGGAGGACACGAACTGGTAGGCCTGCTCACCGCCGAACTCGTATCTTGCGAGCAGGACGAGCAGGAACAGCACGTTGGTCGCCGAGGCCACGAGCGCCGTGAACCGGGCGTTCGATCCCGCAAGGATGAATGCGGCTCCGAAAATCGGGATCAGGATCAGGAAAAGAAGCGGACTCATCGGGAAATCAAGAGGTAGAGGAGGCCGACGACGCCGGCCCCGAAGAAGAACGCATACGCCTGGATGTTGCCGATCTGGAGGAATCGGAGAACAAACCCGCACGCCCAGGCCAGCTTGCTGGGCACCTGGACCACGAGGAGGTCAACCACCCAGCGGTCGCCCCAGGAAAGAACGGCCGCCCCGCCGTCCTGGAGGTTTTTGACGGCCCATCCATAGACGTTGTCGATGTAGAGGCGGTTGGCAAAAAGCGGGATGCGCACCGGATCTTTCTCCGCTTTCCCATACAGCAGCCAGGCGAGCCCGGTCCCGCCGGCGAAGAGCGCCCAGAGGACCGGATGCAGAAGGTGCGGGACGTGCTCGGGCTCGGAGGTCTGGAAGAACAGGTGCTCGACAAACGGGTATCCCCCGATGAGAGCCGGGATCGAAAGCAGCCCCAGCGGAACAATCATGACAAGCGGCGACTCGTGCGCGTGCTTCGCCGCCTCGGCGCGCGGCTTGCCAAGGAAGACGACAAAGACAAGGCGGAACGTGTAGAACGCGGTGAGGCCGGCGGTCAGGACCGACAGCCAGCCGAGGAGGGGGTGCTCAACGACCGCCCACGCGATGATCAGGTCCTTGCTGAAGTAGCCGCTGGCACCGGGGCAGCCGGACAGCGCAAGTGCCCCCGCCAGGGTCGCAAGGAACGTGAAGGGCATCTTATTTTTCAGCGCCCCCATCTTCCAGATCCCCTGCTCGTGGTGCATCCCGACGATCACCGACCCCGCACAAAGGAACAGGAGGCACTTGAAGCAGGCGTGCGTGAAAAGGTGGAACATCGACACATCGGCCGTGGGGGCCGAGGCAATCCCCAGAACCATATAGCCCAGCTGGGAGATCGTGGAGTAGGCCAGAATCCGCTTGATATCATCCTGCTGGGTCGCCATCAGCGCCGCCGCAAAGCACGTGATGCCGCCAATCCAAGCGATCACATCGAGCGCATGCGGGGCGGCTTCAAGGATCGGAAAAATCCGGGCCAGCATGTAGATGCCGGCGGCGACCATCGTGGCCGCATGGAGGAGGGAGGAGACCGGAGTGGGGCCCTCCATCGAGTTCGGCAGCCAGACGTGAAGCGGCATCTGGGCCGACTTCCCAACGGTCCCGCAGAAGATCAGAATGCAGGCCACCGTCAGGTAGACCGGGTTCAGCGCAAAGTCCCCGATCCTTCCGATCAGCTCGCTGAACATCAGCGTCCCCGTCGCGGCCCAGAGGAAAAGGATGCCGAGCAGGAAGCCGAAATCGCCGACCCGGTTGACGATAAACGCCTGCTTCGCAGCGTCAGCCGCGCTCTCCTTCTTGAAGTAGTGCCCGATGAGGATGTAGGAGCTCAGCCCGACCAGCTCCCAAAAGATGAACATCATCAGGAAATTGTCTGCCAGCACGATGCCGAGCATCGAGAAAAGGAACAGCGCCAGCCCCGCAAAATACCGCCAATACCCCTCCTCCGTCTTCATGTAGCCGAGCGAGTAGGTGAACACGATCGTCGCGATCGTCGTCACGATCACCAGCATCGTCTTGCTCAGCCCGTCAATCTCCATCCCGATCGGGATGTGCAGCAGGTCGGTGAAATGGATCCAGTCAAACTGCAGCGAGGCCGCCGGGTCGGTCTGAAAGAAAAGCCACCAGCTCAGGACGCAGGAAAAGGCCGCAGCCCCGATCGCCAGGCCCGCACTCAGTGGCTTCGAAAACTTTCCGACAAACAGGATCACCGCCGCCGCCGCAAGCGGGGTGAAGAGGATGATCCATGGAATGGTCAGCGTATTCATCAAAATTTGAGGGTGTCGAGGTCCTCGACGTGGGTCGTCTGCCGGGCGCGGTAGAGGGCCACGATGATCGCCAGCCCCACAGCCACTTCGGCCGCAGCGACCGTGATAATAAAGAAGACAAAGACCTGCGCGTTGTAGCCCGGGATCCCGCCCTGCACGAGGTGGAACCGGGAAAACGCCACAAGCGAGAGGTTCGCCGCGTTCAGCATCAGCTCCAGCCCCATGAAAATGATCAGGATGTTCCGGCGCAGAAGCACCCCGGCCAGCCCGATCGAGAAGAGCAGCCCGCTGACAATGAGGTAGTTGGCAAGAGTGGGCATCCTAGGAAAATGTGAAATGCGAAATGCGGAATGCGGAAGGGAAGAGAACGCGCGATGTCCGCCGGCTGCACTCCGAAATCCGAATTCCGAATTCCGAGTTCATTTGAGCTCCCTGCGGCTGAGCACGACGACCCCTGCGGAATGCGGAAGGGAAGAGAGCTCGCGATGTCCGCAGGCTGCACTCCGAAATCCGAATTCCGAATTCCGAATTCATTTGAGCTCCCTCCGGCTGAGAACGACGACCCCGATCGTTGCGACCAGGAGCAGGACTCCGATCACCTGAAAGGGAAGGTTGAAGTCCCGGAACAGCACAAACCCGATGGCGGCCACGTCGTTGAGGGACGGGTCCGCAAGCGGAGGCTTCGTCTGTTGGAGGGACGGAAGGGACGTCACGACCTGGGTGAGCGCCGCCAGGAACCCGCCGACCACAATTCCTCCCCCCGCCCAGGCCGCCAGCTTAACCGGACGCCGCTCATCGGCCCGGATGTCCAGGAGCATGATGATGAAGAGAAAAAGCACCATCACCGCCCCCGCATAGACAAGCACCTGCACGACCCCGATGAAAAAGGCGTCGAGCGTGACGAAGATCGCGGCCAGCCCGACAAACGACATCACCAGGCTCATCGCGCTCGACACCGGGCTCCGGAAAAAGACGACGCCCAAAGCGAAGGCCAGGGTCAGTGCGGAAAAGATCCAGAAGAGCGCGAGCGGCATAATGAAATTCGGCGCTTGGTTTAGCAGGCAGACGGCCGGAGGGCTACTTTTTTTCGTTCCACTTGTTCACGAGGCCGGTCATCTCCCCGCCCAGCTCGTAAAGCTTCTCCTTGTCGTGCACCATCTCGGCACGGGTGTATCCGGTGATCGAGTAGTCCTTGCGCAGGTAGATTGCCTGCTCCGGGCAGACCTCCTGGCAAAGCCCGCAGTAGATGCAGCGGATCATGTCGATGTCGAACGCGTGCGGCCGCTTCTCCACCTTTCCCCAGCGCTCGCCGGCCGGAATCTCCTCGGGATGGATCGTGATCGCCCTCGGCGGGCAGATGAATTCGCAGAGCTGGCAGGCCACGCAGCGCTCCCGCCCCCACTCGTCCTTCACGAGCGTCGGGGCCCCGCGATACCACTCCGGCAGGCTCGCATCCCACTTCTGCTCGGGATACTGCATGGTCACCTTCGTCTTGCCGAGCAGGCGGTTCACAATGTGCCGGAGCGTGATCAACAAACCGGCTGCGATCGCCGGCAGGTAGAGCTTCTCCGCGAGGTTCAGTTTGGGTCTTTGGACAGCGAGCGCCATATAAGATGAGGTTTCGTAACAAGGTTCGCCCCGCCTGACAACTGCGGACTCAAAAAACTCTCCCGGCCGGCCTGCAGCCAGTCAGCGGTTGCTCAGCGAAGGGGCGGCCTTGCCCGGTCAGGCAATCGTGACGGCGGGGTCGAGGTAGACGTCCTGGATGGTATTGAGGAGCTTGACGCCATCCTCCATGGGGCGCTGAAAGGCCTTTCGTCCCGAAATGAGGCCGGTGCCGCCGGCTCGCTTGTTGACGACGGCGGTGAAGACCGCGTCTTCGAAGTCATGTTTTCCGGAGGCTCCGCCGCTGTTGATGAGTCCGGCGCGGCCCATGTAGCAATTGGCGACCTGGTAGCGGCAGAGGTCGATCGGGTGGTCGGTCGTGAGCTCGGTGTAGATCCGCTCGTCGAGCTTCCCGTAGCTTGAGGATCCCGTGTTGAGCGCCTTGAAGCCCCCGTTGTTCTCCGGCAGCTTCTGCTTGATGATATCGGCCTGGATGGTGCAGCCAAGGTGGTTGGCCTGGCCGGTGAGGTCGGCAGAGACATGGTAGTCCTTGTCGCCCTTGATCGTGAACGCCGGGTTCCGCAGGTAGCACCAGAGGACGGTGGCCATGCCGAGCTCGTGGGCGAGCGCGAAGGCCTCCGCGATCTCGACGATCTCGCGATGCGCGTCATCCGACCCGAAATAGATCGTGGCCCCGACGGCGGCGGCCCCCATATCCGAGGCCTCCCGGATTTTTCCAAAGAGGATTTCGCGGAAGGCGTTCGGGTAGGTGAGAAGCTCGTTGTGGTTGATTTTGACGAGGAACGGGATCTTGTGCGCGTATTTGCGCGAGACCGCTCCGAGCACGCCGAAGGTCGAGGCCACCGCGTTGCACCCGCCCTCCACCGCGAGCCGGACGATGTTTTCCGGGTCAAAATACAGCGGGTTTTTCGCAAAGCTGGCCCCGGCCGAATGCTCGATCCCCTGGTCGACCGGCAGGATCGACATGTAGCCGGTTCCCGCGAGGCGCCCGGTCCCATACATGCGCTGCAGGTTGTTCAGGACCCTCTGGCTGCGGTCGCTTGCGGCAAAAACGCGGTCCACAAAATCCGGGCCGGGCAGGTGGAGCAGGTCTTTCGAGATGGTTTTCGATGTATGGCCGAGAAGGAACTCCGCCTGATCGCCGAGATAGGATGTGATGGATGGGTTCATAGCTGAAGTCAGCCCTACCCGCCTCGGGAGCGTCTGTCCAGCCTGGGATTTTTTCGGGATGGCCCGCGCATTGACTCCATGGCAACCTCTCAACCCCGGCCATAAGAAACCCTGGAAAAAAAAGGCCTGCCGGGGCGGTCCGAATCAAGCCGTCATGGCAAGGTCGAGGCCGAAGGCGTGGCGGAAGCTGGTGTTGGCCAGGACCTCTGCGGGGGTTCCCACGCAGACGATGCGGCGGTCGAGGAAGACGATGCGGTCGGAGACGGGGGCGACCCCGGCCAGGTCGTGGGAAACCATCAGGATCGAGAGGTCGAATTTGTGGCGGAGCTCCGAGACGGTGCGGTAGAACAGCTCGCGGCCTGGGAGATCAATTCCTGAGACCGGCTCATCGAGAAGCAGGAGGTTGGGAAGGGGGGTGAGCGAGAGGGCGAGCAGCACCCTTTGGAGCTCCCCGCCGGATAGCTTTCCCAGCTTGCGCTCGAGCAGGTCCCCCGCCTGAACGCTCTCGAGCGCGGATAGCGCCGAGGCCCTCACGTCCTCCCGGCAGCCAATCGGAACCGGGAACCTCGAGAGGGCCGCCGCAAAAAGATCCCGGACGCTGAGCGGAGAGAACCGGTCGAAATCCAGGCTCTGGGGAACGTATCCGATCGCGGGGGCGTCCTCCCGCTCCGGCCCGAAAACCGGGTGGAAGTGGATGACGCCCGTGTGGGGGACCTCGCCCAGCAGGGCCTTGAGAAGCGTGGACTTTCCGGCCCCGTTCGGGCCGAGGATGGTCGTCAGCTCGCCGCAGTGAAGGTGGAGCGAGACATCCTCGATGATGGGATTGCGGTCGAGCGTGACGCCGATCCTGTCGATGTGCGTGCAGCACTGGCCGCAGCGGTGCGGGGAGATTCCCTTGTGAGGTGTGGGCGGCATGTCCCCGCCCTGCGGCGCGCACCGGTTCATCGTGCCGCTTCGGGTTGGGAGGTCAGCCCGGGAACCTCCCCGAGGCGCTTCGGCCGCAGGGGTTTGTTTGGCAGCGGGGCCTTGCCCTTGGAGAGGTATTCCGAGAGGGCGGCCGTGATCATCCTTGCCGTGCGCCGGGTGTCCGGGGTCACCCCGCTGTTCACCGAGGTCACGACCAGCCGGGGAAGGGCGCCGAACGGGCCGCCAAAGAGCGCTCCCGGCTCGGCGTTGGACCCCCCGGTCGTCTCGATGACGGCAAGCGGGGTCCGCCTGGCGTCCCTGAGGTCGTAGACGCGCGCGATGCAATCCATTTTCGTGCCGCCAAGCCCCCAGCCGACCACCGCCCGCAAGGCCCGGCTGCCCTGGTGCACGCGGGCAAACCCGCCCTCGATGAGCCAGGCGTTGGCACGCGGCACGGGGTCTGCGGGGCCGATGACGCGCGCCGGCGCGATGTGCTTGGAGAGGCGCTCTGCCAGCATCGCCGCGAAGGTTGCCTGGAAGTCGCTGGTGAAGGCCGAGAGGTCGTCCCCTTCGCGATCCACGCGCAGCCCCTCCACGGCGAAGGGGCGCACAAGAATGGTCTCCGGTGTTTTTGGTTGACCGGGGCCGAAGGTCTCCTTCTTCACGCTCACCGAGGCGCACCCGGAGGCCAGGAGCGCCAGGACTGCCAGGGCGGAGGAGAGAGGGAGGTTCAAAATGAGATGGGCACGGCGGCTAATCGGACAGGGCCTTGCGCAGGACGTCGAGGTTTTTGCGCATGGCAACGAGGTAGGCATCGCGGGCTTTGGCAGGCTCGCGGGGGCCGGTGACGACCGGGTCGAGGATGCTCACGGGGACCCCGGTTTCTTTCTCGATGACCCTGGCGCTTTTCGAGGGATACTGAGGCTCCGCGAAGAGGGCGTGAACATCTTGTTTTTTGATGATGTCGACCGTTTCTGCGAGCTCCCTGGCATTCGGCTCGGAGCCGGGCTCGCGCTCGATGACCCCCGCGATGTTGAGCCGGAACTCGCTGGCAAAATACGGAAAGGCCTCGTGGAATGTGATGATGTCGCGGTCCTTGAGCCCATCCAGCGCGGCGTGCATTTCGTCGCGCAGCTTCTCCAGCTTTGCGACGTAGGCGGCGGCGTTGGCGCGGTATTGCGCGGCGTTTTCCGGGTCGGCCTTGGCCAGCCCCCCGGCGATGTTGTTGACCTGGCGGATGGCGCCGGAGATCCCGACCCAGACGTGCGGGTTATCCTCGAAGGCGAGCTTGATCCCCTTGCTGGCCTCGACCATTTTGAGCCCGGGGGATTGCTTCAGCGCCTTTTCAATGAACGACTCCATGCCCGCCCCGTTGGCGACAAAGACGTCCGCTCCGGCCAGTTTTTTCATGTCCCCGGCCGAGAGTGCGTAGTCATGCAGGCAGCCCACGAATGGCGGCGCGAGGCAGGAAACCTCCACGCCAGGGGTGTCCCCGACCACGTTCAGGGTGCTCACATACATCGGGTAGAACGAGGTCAGGACCTGGAGGGGCTTGGCCTGGGCCGCACCGGCGCAAAGCAAAATGGCAGCGGCGGCTGCGGAACGTTTCAGGATGCTTGGCTTCATGGTTGGATCGGACTTGGCGGGGTGCTGAAGGTGGCTCGGAGCCGATGGCTGCGCCTCTGAAGAGAAGCCGCCCGTCGGAGCCAGCCTCCTGCCCCGGGAATCCCTTATCGTGTGCGGGAGGATTGGAGTCAAGCCCGGCGGCGCCCGCATGACCCGCGGGATCCGGCGGCCGGGGTCAGGCCCTCGTTTGGCGGAGGGCCTCGTAGAGCACGATGCCGGCGGCGGTGGCGAGGTTGAGGCTGCGCGCCTGGGGTGCCATGGGGATCGTGCGGCAGGCTGCGGCGTTCTCCGAGAGCAGGGACTCCGGCAGGCCGCGGGTTTCGCGCCCGAAGACAAGGTGGTCGCCGTCCGCAAAGCGCTCGTCCCAATACGGAGCCCCGCACTTCGTTGTGAAGAACAGGAACCGGGCCCCGGGCGAGCAGTCCCGAAGCTCGTCAAATGAAGCCCACTGGCGGATGTCGCACCTCTCCCAGTAATCCATGCCGGCACGGCGGAGGGATTTTTCATCGAGCGAGAACCCGAGGGGTCCGACGAGGTGGAGGCGCGCCCCCGCCGCGAGGCAAAGCCTTGCGATGTTCCCGGTGTTCGGCGGGATCTCGGGCTCGATCAGGACGACGTGCAGCATCGGGTGGGGTCCTCCTCTTGCACGGGGGGCCTCATCCCCTGGGGATCGGGCGGGGTTTCTCACCCGGGAGCTCGATCCCGGCGTAGATGTCGCCCACCGCGCAGCGGAATCCGATCGACGCAAGGTAGTCCTCGAGTTCGATGAGATCGGATTTTCGGAGTGCGGTCATGGTCTCTTCATACACGAGTTGCCCGGCCCGGCCAACAGCTTCCCTTGCCAGCAGCGGGGGCATTGACGCCGCTCCGGCCCGGTCAGGCCGAGCGCCCGCAGCAGGATTTGTATTTCTTGCCGCTGCCGCACGGGCACGGGTCGTTGCGGCCGACCTTCGGGATTTCGCGCTTGATGGGCAGCTCGATTTTCGGGGCGGGAGGGGGTCCGTCGCCCGGGAAGACGGCTTCGCCTGCTGGCGCGGCGGCGGCCGGCCTGGCCGTGGCGGCGGGGTCGGCGCGGAGGAGGCTTTGCGGGAGGCTGGCGAGAAGCTGCTCGAAGGCCTGGAGGTTGGTCGTGCTGCGGAAGAGGTTGTTGAGGACCTCGCCCTTGATGTTGTCCATCAGCTCCACAAACATCCCGTAGGCGTCGTTCTTGTATTCGACGAGGGGATCCTTCTGCCCGAAGGCGCGGAGGTAGACCGCCTCGCGGAGCCCGTCCATCGCGTAGAGGTGCTCCTGCCAAAGGCGATCGACCGCGTTGAGGATGATGTAGCGCTCGAGGCCTCGGAGGGCCTCGGGGTTTTCGAGGGCGGCCTTCCGGTCGTAGGCGTCCCGGATTGTCTCCATCAGGAACTGGCCGTTCTCCTCGACCGAGCGGGAATCGAGCGCGGCCTTTTCGCGGGTCAGGCCGAGCGGGAACGTCGAGTTGATCCACTGGAGGAGCCCGTCGGGATCCGGCTCCATGCCCTCGGGTGCCTCAAGGAACCCGGCCACTTTCTTGGGAACCATCTCGGTGATGACCTCGTGGATGAGGGGCCGGGTGTTCTCGGAATCCATGACCTCGTTGCGGTAGCCGTAGACGACCTCGCGCTGCTGGTTCATCACGTCGTCGAACTCGAGCGTGCGGCGGCGCATCTGGTAGTTGCGCTGCTCGACCCGCTTCTGGGCGGTCTCCACGCTCTTGTTGAGCCACGGGTGCTCGAGCTCCTCGCCCTCCTTGAGGCCAAACGTCTCCATGATCTTCGTCATCCGGTCGCTCGCTCCGAAATTCCGCATGAGGTCGTCCTCGAAGCTGACGTAGAAGCGGGAGCGCCCGGGGTCGCCCTGGCGGGCGCAGCGGCCGCGGAGCTGGCGGTCGATGCGGCGGGATTCGTGGCGCTCGGTGCCGACGACGTAGAGCCCGCCGAGGGCGGAGACGCCCTCGCCCAGCTTGATGTCGGTGCCGCGGCCGGCCATGTTCGTGGAGATCGTGACGGCGCCCTGAAGTCCCGCGCGGGCGACGATCTCGGCCTCCTGCATGTGGTATTTCGCGTTGAGGACGGTGTGAGGGATTTTCTGGAGCTTGAGCATGCGGCTCAGCAGCTCGCTCGACTCGACGCTGGCCGTGCCCACAAGGACCGGCTGGCCGCGCCCGTGCGACTCCCGGATCGCCTCGATGACCGCGCTGTATTTTTCGCGGCGCGTCTTGTAGATCCGGTCGTTTTCGTCGAGGCGGGCGACCTTCCGGTTCGTGGGGATGACGTTGACGTCGAGGCGGTAGATATCGTGGAACTCGTTGACCTCGGTCTCGGCCGTGCCGGTCATGCCCGCCAGCTTGTCGTAGAGGCGGAAGTAGTTCTGGATCGTGATCGTGGCGAGCGTCTGGGTCTCGCGGTCGATCTGGACGCCCTCCTTGGCCTCGACCGCCTGGTGGAGGCCGTCGCTCCAGCGGCGCCCGGGCATCTTGCGGCCGGTGAAGGTATCGACGATCATCACCTTGTTTTCCTCGACGACATATTCGACGTCCTTTTCGTAGAGGCAGTAGGCCTTGAGGAGCTGGGTGATGTTGTGGATGCGCTCGGCCTGCGCGTCGCAGTGCTGCTGGCGCTCGGCTTTTTTCTTCGCCTTCCCCGCGGCGTCGAGGGCGGGGTCGTTTTCGATGTCCGCGAACTCGGTGAGGAGGTCGGGGAGGACGAACGCATTCGGGTCATCCGGGTTCAGGTAGTCCCGGCCCTGCTCGGTGAGGTCGGCATCGTGCTGGCGCTCCTCGATCGTGAAGAAGAGCTCCTCCTTGAGGTCGACCAGGGCGGCCTTGCCGTCGGTGTCCTTGTAGAATTCGAGCTCCGCCTTGTCCATGACCTTACGCATCTCGGGGTCCTCCATCATGCGCAGGAGGGCCTTGTTGCGGGGCTGGCCGAGCTTGAGTTTGAAAAGCGTGCGCCCGGCCTCGTCGCGCTTGTTGGCCTCGAGCAGCTCCTTGGCCTCGGAGGCCAGGCGGTTGCAGAGCATGGTCTGCTTGCGGACGAGCTGCTCGATGAGGGGTTTGAAGCGGTCGTATTGGTGGGTCGAGACGGTGGCGGGGCCGCTGATGATGAGCGGGGTGCGGGCCTCGTCGATGAGGATCGAGTCCACCTCGTCCACGATCGCGTAATAGTGCCCCCTTTGAACCTGCTGCTCGCGGCTGGTGGCCATGCCGTTGTCGCGGAGGTAGTCGAAGCCAAACTCGCTGTTCGTGCCGTAGGTGATGTCGCACTGGTATTGGGCGCGGCGGAACTCCGGGGGCTGGTCGTTTTGGATCACGCCGACCGTCAGCCCGAGGAACTGGTAGAGCTGGCCCATCCACTCCGCATCGCGCTTGGCCAGGTAGTCGTTGACGGTGACGACATGGACCCCGCGCCCGCTGAGGGCGTTGAGATAGACCGCCAGCGTGGCGACCAGCGTCTTGCCCTCGCCCGTCGCCATCTCCGCGATGCGCCCGCGGTGGAGGATCATCCCGCCGACCAGCTGGACGTCGAAGTGGACCATGTTCCAGGTGAGCGGCTGGTCGCAGACGGTGATCTCGCGGCCGCTGAGGCGGCGCGCCCCGTTTTTCACCACCGCGAAGGCCTCCGGGAGGAGGGCCTCCAGCTCGGCGGCGAGCTGTTCGCTGTCACGAACCTGGGAAAGGCGCTCCTTCCACTCAAGGGTCTTTGCCCGGAGGGCGTCGTCGGGAAGCGGCTGGAGCGCGGCCTCCGCCTCGTTGATGCGCCGCACGAGGGGCTGCAGCCGGCGGATCTCCCGCTGGTTTTTTGAGCCGATAATTTTCTTGATGATCCAATTTAGCATGGTGGGCAGTCGGACCGTTCATCAAAGGCGGAATCCGGCAAAAGTAAAACGGGAAAATCGGGCGGGCGAAATTTGAGGTCCCGGCGGGCGGGCTGGGCGGTGACCGGGCGGGAGCCTGCGCCGGGATCGCCGGGCCTACGTTCCCGGCAGGGATTTGAGGCGGCTCTCGAGGTGGTCGCGATCGGCCATGGCCCGGAGGAGGGGCCCGTGCAGGCCGAACTCCACGATCGAGACCGAGCCGACCGGGCAGGCGAGGCGGTAGCGGAACCTTCCCACGTCGATGCCGAGGAGGGAGCACAGCAAAATCCGGATCGTGGCCTTGTGGGACACGATGAGGACGTTGCCGTCGTCGTAAACTTTTTGGATTTCCTCGATGACCTGGAGCGAGCGGTGGGCGATGGCGACGGCCGGCTCCCCGTCGGTCGGAGGATACCATGCCGGGTCGGCCGTCCAGGCCAGGTAGTCGTCGTGGAACTGCTCGGAGACCTCGTCAACGGTCTTGCCTTCCCACTGCCCGTATCCGATCTCCTTGAGGCCGTCGCGCACCTGCGGGGACATGCCGGTGGCGTTGCAGATCGGATGGGCGGTCTCCAGGGCCCGCTTCAGGGGGCTCGCAAAGATCGCCTGCCACGGGGTCCCCCCGTAGGCGGCCGCAAAATTTTCTGCCATGAGCTGGCCGTCCTCGGTCAGATCCGGGTTCAGGGCGGCCCCGCAGAAGGCGTTCGCGCGGCTGAACGACGTCTGCCCGTGGCGGAGGAGATAAAGCGTGAGCATGGGCGGGGTATAGGCGATTCCCGGCACCCTTGCCAATACTTTCAGCACTAGCGGTGGGCGGCCGCTTTGCTCCGGCCCCGTCGCCTACGGCTTTTTCGTGCTCTGGATGGAAAGCTCGCGGAGCTGCTTGAAGTCGACCTCGGAGGGCGAGCTGGTCATGAGCTCGACGCCGCGGTTGTTCTTCGGGAAGGCGATGACGTCGCGGATGCTTTCCGCGCCCGCGATGAGCATGACGAGGCGGTCGA
>Ga0247844_1007451_pt1 | contig 12400 bp, 13 predicted proteins | sample LaCtaG_FD_192421 | JGI IMG/M metagenome (GOLD analysis project Ga0247844, IMG submission 192421) | Freshwater microbial communities from meromictic Lake La Cruz, Castile-La Mancha, Spain - LaCruzMarch201714.5m_1 | ecosystem: Environmental > Aquatic > Freshwater > Lake | place: Spain: Castile-La... | reverse complement strand
TCTGTAATCAGGCACTTCGTCAAATATTTTTTTCCATTCCATCCTCAAAAATACAACCAACAACAATTATATGGCTATTTTTGACCTATGCCCTAAATTAAGATTATTAGGTGCGTTCAACCTGATTGTCAGGGCGATAGATTAGAAAAGAAAAATGCACTCTTAACCTATTTAGACAATAACCTGCATCGAATGACTTATAAAACGTTTTCGGATAAAGGCTATCTGATTGGTTCCGGTGCCATTGAGTCTGCTCAAAGAACAGTAGTGCAGCAACGACTTAAACTTTCCGGACAACGCTGGACGCTAAATGGAGCACAGCAAGTTTTAAATCTGAGAACAAAAAACCTTAGTAATCAATGGGATGAGGTAATTCAATTGGTCAGAATGGCCGCTTAGGAAGCAATCCTGCATACATTCGTACACCCTTACCGATATTATGATGGTAAGTTGCTGCACAATCCTTATTGTAATCCGTTGCCCAAATAACTTCATGCCCTGCTTGTACAAAACCCAAATCAAAACCTCCTGCACCGGAAAATAAAGAAACAACTCTCATAGAATATCTATAAATTGAAATGTAAAAATACACAGATACTGGAAAAAGTCTAATGTATATTGAATGCAAAAGTAAACACAAAACGCTGAATCGCTTTTGATAGAAATCATAATCTCTCTAAATTTACCAAAAAAACAAAAGACAATGGCTGCACCGGCAACTCTCCGAAAACAACGCCTCATGCTGGACATTCAGGTAACTCCTAGGCAAAAAAAGGCTTTGATGAGCGTACTCAAGGCACTGGATATTGAAATAAAGCCTCGCGAACTTACGGAAGAAGAAGAGGATACTGCCCTGTATTTGGCAATGCAGGAGGGAAAGAAAGAAGGACGGTTGTCAGATCAGGAACAAAGTGATTTTTTGAAATGGATGAAAGATGCTGTTTCAAACCAATAAATCCTTTGAACGAGACTTAAAGAAAAGTCCCGTTTCGGTATTCAGTGACGTACTTCTCGTATATAATCAAGTAGCTGAGGCGTCGGCCGTTAAGAATATTCCCAACCTCAAAAAACTTTCGGGTTATAAAAATGCTTATCGAATTCGGATAGGAGAGTACAGCATTGGTCTTTATTTAGAAGGCGATGTACTTGTATTTGCCCGAATTTTACCCCGAAAAGAGATTTATCGCTTTTTTCCATAATTCACCTACGTATGTTACATAAAGTCTTAAAAGTAAATGTAAACGATAATGTCATCGTTGCGCTCCGCGATTTAGCAGCGGGAGAAGCTGTTGATTTTGAAGGCGAAAGCTATGTATTGCCGTATACTGTTTATGCCAAGCACAAGTTTGTAACCCAAGACTTAGCCATTGGTGACCCTGTCATGATGTATGGCGTGTTGGTGGGGCGTGCTTCGCAACCCATCAAACGAGGCGAGCCCGTTACTACGTATAATTTAAAACACGATTCGGAGCCGTACAGCACAGCCAAGCGCCAACCTTACAGTTTGACGCCGCCTGATGTGAGCAAATGGGTAGGCAGAACGTTCAAAGGCTATCGTCGCTCGGATGGTAAAGTGGGGACGTATAATTATTGGTTAGTAATACCCTTGGTTTTTTGCGAAAACCGTAATGTATTGACCCTAAAAGATGCGTTTGAGCGCGAGTTGGGCTATGCCCAGCCCGACCTGTACCGCGACCAAGTGCGGGAGTTTCTGCATTTGTACCAACAGGGACAAATAGATGTTTTGAAGAAAATTGAACCCTTTGCTCCCGTTGCGGCTATAGATGCTTCAGTCATAACAAAGCGTCCATTTAAGAATATAGACGGCATTAAGTTCCTGACCCACGAAGGCGGTTGTGGCGGTACGCGGCAGGATGCGCACACGCTCTGCTCGTTGTTTGCCTCGTATGCCGTTCACCCCAATGTGGCCGGGATTACGGTGCTGAGTTTGGGGTGTCAGAATTCGGAAGAGAAGATTTTGATGGACGAAATTCACAAACGCAGTCATCATTTTGATAAACCGTTGTACATTTTTGAACAGCAACAGGGCACCGAAGCTGAAATGATGTCAATGGCCATCAAGCAAACATTCTTAGGACTGATCAAAGCCGACAAACACGAGCGTGAAGAGGTTCCCATTACGGAATTGGTAGTAGGTTTAAAATGTGGAGGCTCGGATGGTTTTTCAGGAATCTCGGCCAATCCCGTCTTGGGGCAGGTATCAGATATTCTGGTGGCCTTGGGTGGAAAAACATTGTTGGCGGAATTTCCCGAACTGCACGGTGTAGAACAGGAATTGTTGAATCGTTGCGTTACGGAAGAAAAAGCGGCTAAGTTTGAAAGACTCATGCGTGATTATTCGGGCAAGGCCGATGCGGTAGGTTCGGCGTTTGCATTTAATCCTTCGCCCGGCAATATCAAAGACGGACTCATCACCGATGCCATCAAATCGGCGGGTGCCGCCAAAAAAGGGGGTTCGGCCCCGATTCAGGACGTAACTAATTACACCGAAATATCATCCGAAAAAGGCCTGCAACTCGTTTGTACTCCGGGCAATGACGTAGAAGCCACTACGGGAAAAACCGCCGCCGGTGCCACGGTCATTCTGTTTACAACCGGTCTGGGAACGCCAACGGGCAATCCGATTTGTCCCGTGATGAAAGTCGCGACTAACTCGACCTTGGCTAACAAAATGTCAGATGTGATTGATTTTGACTGCGGCCCCGTCGTAACAGGAGAGCAAACCATTGCCCAAAATGCCGATGCCTTATTGGAAGAAATCATCCAAGTGGCGAGCGGAAAACTTACTCACGCCCAGCGTTTGGCACAGGATGACTTTATTCCCTGGAAACGAGGCGTTTCGTTGTAAAAATTAGACCCTAATCGTATAAAATCGCTTAAAGGGTCTGTCTTTATTTCTTAAAAACAGCTTTCTCTGCCAACTCAATATCCCGCATGACCTGCGGACGAAGCAATTCCCAAGAAAATACCGTAAAGTTCTCTTTGTAGTTTTGAGTCGCTACGTGGGGCGTAGGGAGGTATCGATTTTTGGTTAAAGCCACTACATTATCCCAGTGAGAAAGGGTAATTTTTAACATTTCAACAGACTTCTTCTTTTGCGATTCATCACCCGTTTGGCGGTACAGTTCCAAAGCGACACCGGCCCGCAGTTTTTCGGCAAAATACAATCCTAAGTACGCCCACGTGGCGGCATCGTCCAGTTCCGAGGTAAGTGCTCCCGATTGTTTGGTTACTTTTTTACGCAAATCTGCGACCAATTGAAGCACGTTTTTGCTGTCTTTTTCGGCAGAATCCGCCAACGCAAGCGGTGAAGTTTGAGCGCTTGTTTTTGATTGCAGTACATTTGCCACGTAGGCAGGAATGGACAGTAACTGTGGATCCAGCGTTTCGTGATAAATAAATTCGTCAATCGAAATAAAGGGCGAAGAACGGTCAAAAACGCCCTTGGAATCGGAAGGCTCAGCTTCGATAAAACCTTCGGAATACAGCGTATAATCCCACGTAGAGCGGTGAAAAGACGCCAACCGCAACGGAACATTACTTGCCAGTTGATAAGCTTGAAGCAACGGTTTTCCAATCCCTTTTCCGTATTTCAGGTCAAAAGCAGAGGCAAAAACAGCGTCGGGCGTGGTAGGATTGTACAGCAATCGCCCCCATGTTTTGTAAAATAACCATTGTTTTTCAAAGGCGTATTGCCACGTTTTTACGGGAGAATTTACCTGTGAATAATCTTTGGCAGGAATATAACCCTCTGAACCAATGAAATAACCATTGACGTAATCGGGGGTATTAGCGGCAATGTGTTTTCGGATAAAATCGGGTTGCCCCCAACGCAGAATGAAAAAATCTTCGTTCCGAATCATCCATTGAATGTGGTAATTAGTAGGAGAAGGTGTCCAAAAACGTTCGTCGAGTTTTCCCGAATGATAATCGTGCGTAATGGCCAAAGTGGGCGTCGAATGTCCGTGCGACCAGTTGAACTTAATTTCTACCAAAGCAGGTTCCGAGAGATTGGCGCGGTCAATGACGCCGCGCATGGCCATCGGGTCACCAGCTAATACCGAGCGATGCAGGAATTTAACGGGGCGTTTGGCGGCTTTCATGCCGGCCACAAAGGTGCCTTCAATCCAATCTTCCCGTTCCTGCGGTGACATTTTGCCGTCAAATGTTCCCATCCAATCGGCGAGTGTGACGCCGATGCCCGTCAAATCTTCGTATTCATCAATGAGTTGCGTGACGGATTCTCGTGTGTAGCGTTTCACTAATTCCGAACGGTCATTGTATTCTTTGGCGTTGTAGGCTTTGGCAAATTCGGGCGACACCACGATGTTCCAATTGACAATGAACGTTTGAATGCCGCGCTCTTTAGCCATCCGAAACAGGGCTTTCCAAAAGCGTTGCCAGTCCTTCATTTCTGTTTCGTTGAACGATGTAGCCAACGGAAAGTTGGTGGAACGAATCAGGTACGGAAACGGATGGTTGTTCCATAGCGACAACACATTCAGTCGATTTTCGGCCATCATGTCCAGAAATTTTTCCCAATAGCGCAAATCACGGCAAGTTTCGATATGAAGTTTGGTGGCAGGGCTATCGCGGTAAGGCGACCAAGGCACGTTGAACTTGACAATCCGGTATTCTAACTTCGGATTCTCAGTTTTGTTGGGCAAGATTTATACGTGCCGTTTATCTGCCAATATTCCGCCAATTCCAGCACGCCGTATTGCGCACCCAAGGCATCTTTTGCTAAAATAACGAGTTGGGTTTTATTCTTAATCCACCGATGAGCATATCCTTCCGGTTGAATAGCAGCCCATTCTTTTTCTGTAATGAATGCTGTTAAAGATTTTGGTAAATCAGCTTGAGAAACTACCCAAACAGTGGCTTTTTCCTTTTCTTTGACGATTAACTTTTGACCCTGTTGTACTGAAACCCGATTGAGTTTTTGTACGGCAAACAGGACGGGTGCGGCCGTTGAGTCTGCCCATATAGTGACTTGGGCGTGAGAAAAGCCGGCGAGAAATACAAGCAGGAAAGTGAATCGAGAAACCATGGGAGAGAAAAGAATGTAGCCTTTTTGAAATTTCGCTTTACCCAAAAAGGCTTTACCTGTTCGTTCCTATCTGATTTCTGCGGACTTTAATTGCTTCCTGAGGGCTTTAATAAACGAACGGTGACCGGATTGGCCATCGCAATGGCGTTGCCGACTTTGTTGCCCTCGACATCCTGTTCAAAAAGCAGGGCATTGATGGTCAGGTCGATGTAATTGTTGTTGCCAAAACCCGTACAGCTTTGCGCCGTTAGCTTGCGTCCGTCCCACTGAGCGGTATTGTCTCTGTAATTACCGCTTTGACCATTGGCAAACAGGTAGTTAACTGAAAGGTCAACGTAATAGCGATTCAAATCGCGGGAAGAGGTATAAAACAGACTGATTTCAAATAAACTGTTCCCGTTTTGGCATCCATTGACTTTCACCAAACGTTGCGTTGCGCTTGTAATGTCGAAGGTAGGCATAGGGTCATTTTTTTTAGAGCACGAGAAGACAGAAACCAATAAGACAACAACGAGGGATAATTGAAGCGTTTTCATAGTTGTAAAATTGTAAAGTGAATTGATTGATTTTGATTAGGACAAAATTCGGGGATTTACGAACGCTCGTAAATCCCCATTCACCTGTAATTCTGTTCGATGAAAACCTACATTTTATGTTTATAGGTAAACCTGTAGGAATGGATAAAAAGATTTAGAAAGCCTTATCTAAAGGCATAGATTTTTAACAGTCGGTCGGTTTTGAACCGACTGACTGTTAACTTTGTCGCATTATGTTACAGAAAACAGCCACACTATATCGAAATGCGTACGGCGGTATCTCCCGCGAAATCTGGCTTTTAGCCTTCGTGATGTTCATCAACCGCTCAGGAACAATGGTCATTCCCTTCATGAGCGTGTACTTGACCCAAGCCCTTCATTTCAGCCTTCCCAATGCCGGTTTGGTGGTGAGCTGTGCGGGCGCCGGTGGGATTTTAGGGACTTATTTTGGTGGGAAATTGACCGATAAAGTGGGTCATTACTACGTTCAAATGGCCAGTTTGGCGTTGGGCGGATTGATGTTTTTTGTGCTGATGCAAATGCGAACGTTGCCTACTTTATGTATCTCTACGTTTTGTTTGAGTCTGGTAGGAGAAGCCTTTCGTCCTGCCAATTCCACTTCCATTGCGTTTTATAGCACACCCGAAAACCGCACACGGGCGTATGCCATCAATCGGTTGGCTATTAATTTGGGTTGGGCCATCGGACCGGCTTTGGGCGGTTTTTTTGCGACCATTGGCTACAAATACCTGTTTATTGCCGATGGCATTACGAACATTGCTGCGGCGTTGGTATTGGCATTATTGGTCAAAAATCGTAACAGTGCCCATAGAGACGAGCACACCGAAAAAGCTACGCTTACGGCTCCTCAATCGGCCTTCCGTGATGGTGTTTACCTACGTTTTGTGGTGTTTACCATTCTTTTTGCCGTTGGGTTCATGCAGTTTTTCAGTATTGTTCCCGTTTTCTGGAAAACACAACTGCACGTCAACGAATTTTACATCGGGTTGCTGTTGGGAGCAAACGGTCTGTTGGTGGCTGCTTTTGAAATGATTTTAATTTACAACATTGAGCCCTTGCGTCCCAAACTCACGTTTATCAGTTGGGGCGTGTTGCTTTGCGGGTTTAGTTACCTGCTATTTGTTGTTTTTCAGGGAGTTGCCTGGATATTACCTTTTACGGTGGTGACCATTACGCTCAGCGAAATGCTGGCAATGCCTTTTATGAATTCCTTCACCATGGAGCGTTCCACCTACCGAACCCGTGGGCAATATTCCGCTTTGTACTCCATGTGTTATTCCATTGCGCAGGTAGCCGCGCCCGTTTTGGGGGGACAAATCGCCGCTACTTATGGCTATTACGTGCTTTGGGGAGTGATTATTGGTTTTATGTTGATTGCCTTTGTGGGTTTTCGGTGGGTACAAACGCTGGTTGAAAGTGAAAATAGAGTGTAGTGAGTCTCTACGAAGCTTAAAACAAAAAAAGTGCCGATTCTTCCATGAACCGGCACTCGTTTGCAAACACTGTTACTCGAAACCCTAAAGCCTGACGATGTCTTTGTCATCTTCATCTTTTGTCTCTTTGATGGCTTTGGGCAATACTGCCCACAAAATGATGTAAACTACTGTAACAGGTACCCCTGCGGTAAAGAAAAAAGCCAATACAAACAAGATGCGTACCAGTACCTTGTCTATCTGAAAATGATGCGCAAACCCAGCGGCTACTCCCCCGATAACTGATTGATTTATAATGCGGTATATTTTGTTAGTTTCCATGGCTGTTATTATTTTGAGTCAAAGGTGCACTACAGCAGCGATTCCGCGCAACTCAATTATAACCAATGGAAAAGGGGCTTGATGGATGGAAGTTTTTGGGGACGAATTTTAGGGATTCATTTGCATTAGCCCCACGGTTTGTGCATAAATATCAGTTAAAGCAATAGGAGAGTCAAGCGCTTCCAATTGCAGTACATCGTCCAAACGTCGTGTTTCCTGCACCAATGCCCATACACTGGGAGATTCTAACTTGCGCCAAACCTCAATTTTAACGCGCTGAGAGTCCACCAATACGTACTCGCGGAAGGAAGGAATGGTACGATAGTATTCAAATTTTTCGCTTCGGTCATATTGGGCGGTACTTTTGGATAACACCTCAATAATGGTCGAAGGATTGAGCATGGTATCAAATTCATCATCCAACAATTCAAGTTTGCCGCACACAATGGTCAAATCAGGATACGTATAAAATTCTTCGTCGGGAATCCAAAGACGAAAGTCTCGCGAGAAAGATTGGCATTTTTTCCCTTTGAGTCGAGTGCCAATCTCAATAGAAAGGCTTTCATTAACGCGATTATGATTGCGCGACGCACCGGCCATCAAGGTGATTGTACCTCGGTGGTACTCGCTTTTGAATTCAGCAGCGCGTTCCAATTGCAGATAATCATGGGGCGAAAGTGTTTGTTCAACGGCAGACATGACTTAAAAAGGGATTGTTTGCAACAAAAATACGAATTTCCCCTATCCCAGCACTATATTTGCAGTCTAAGTAACGGAGTAAATTCCATTCACAAATTCATAATTCGCTCACTCACTCATTGATTAAATGAAAGTCCTCAAGTTTGGCGGCACTTCGTGCGGCTCAGTCGAAAGTATTCAACAGCTCATTCAGATTTTACAGGATAATATTGCCAAAGGCGAACGCATTGCCGTCGTGTATTCGGCCATGGGTGGCGTTACCAATAAATTAATTGAAATCGGCCGCATGGCTGCCAAAGGAAATGCCGAGTATTTTGACGCGCTCAAAGCCGTGGAAGACCAGCATTTTGCCGCCATTCGTGGGTTGATAGACATCAAAAACCAAAGCAGCTCCATTGCCAAAGTACGCGGGTTGGTCAACGAATTGGAAGATTTATTGAAAGGGATTTCCCTCATTCGCGAAATGTCGGCGCGGACGCTGGATTTGTTGATGTCTTTCGGAGAACGTCTTTCTACCACCATTATCACCGAAGCGCTCAAAGGCCGCGGCGTCAAGGCGGAGTTTTGCGATGCTCGGAATTTGGTGCACACCAACGACCATTTTGGCTACGCAGAAGTAGATTTTGCCGTCACTGATGCCCAGATTCTATCACATTTTGCCAAAACCGATGCGTTGCAGTGCATTACGGGCTTTATCGGCTCTACCGCCGAAGGAATCACCACCACACTCGGACGCGGTGGTTCGGATTATACAGGCTCCATTTTTGGCGCGGCGCTCGATGCCGACGTGATTGAAATTTGGACCGACGTGGACGGCATGATGACCGCCGACCCGCGCAAGGTTTCCAATGCCTTCACGATTCCAACCATTACCTACGCGGAAGCTATGGAATTGAGTCACTTTGGGGCCAAAGTGATTTATCCACCCAGCTTGCAACCGGCCTTTGTTAAAAATATTCCGATCAAGGTTCTCAATACATTCAATACATCTTCGGCAGGAACGACGGTTCACAACACTTCTGACGAAACTCCTTTTGCGATTACGGGCATCAGTTCGATTGACGACATTGCGTTGGTCAACGTACAAGGAAGCGGTTTGATTGGCGTGGCCGGCGTGTCAGCGCGGTTGTTTTCGGCCTTGTCGCGGCATAAAATCAGCGTGATTCTAATTTCGCAGGCTTCGTCCGAGCATTCAATTTGTTTTGCCATTGACCCTAAAAACGCAGACCGTGCGAAGGAAGTTTTGGATCAGGTGTTTGCGCCCGAAATCAACGCAGGCGACATTGACCGCGACGGAATTCAGATTCAGAAAAACGTGTCCATCATCGCCATCGTGGGCGAGGGAATGCGTCGCAGTACGGGGGTTTCGGGAAAACTGTTTACGGCGTTGGGCAAAAACGGTATCAACGTCATCGCCACAGCACAAGGCTCTTCGGAGTTGAATATCTCGGTGGTGATTCAGAAAAATGACCTTTCCAAAGCGTTGAATGCCATTCACGGGGTGTTTTTTCAATCAGAAGTAAGGTCGTTGAATTTATTTATTGTGGGTACGGGCCTGATTGGCAGTACGTTCCTGCGGCAATTGGCCGCACAGTCTGATTATTTGGCCAAAGAAAAATTGCTCAAAGTAAACGTGGTCGGGTTGGCACGGAGCAAAAAAATGTACCTCAATCCCGAAGGTATTCCGTTGGAAAGTTGGCAGAAAGACCTCGAAGAAAACGGCAAAACAACGAGCGTATCGGCGTTTGTGCAGCGGATTCGAGAGTTCAACTTACCCAACAGCGTATTTATTGACTGCACGTCCGACAAGGACATTATCCAATATTATTTTCCGTTGCTCGACGCCAGCGTGTCGGTGGTGACGCCCAACAAAGTGGCCAACTCCAGCAGCTACGCCGAGTACCGTCGTCTGCAACAAACGGCCGTACGAAAAGGCGTGAAGTTTTTGTACGAAACCAACGTAGGTGCCGGTTTGCCCATCATCAATACCATTCAAGGGTTGATGTCGAGTGGGGATAAATTCGTGAAGATTGAAGCGATTTTGTCCGGAACCCTGTCGTTTATTTTCAACAGTTTCGTACCAGGAACGCGCTTCGTGGACATTGTACGCGAAGCCAAAGTGAAAGGCTATACCGAACCCGACCCGCGCGACGACTTGAGCGGTTTGGACGTAGCGCGTAAAATCCTGATTTTGGCGCGTGAAACGGGCGTAGCGCTCGAAATGAGCGACATTCAAATTGCGCCTATTTTGCCCGAAAATTGCCTTCAGGCCCCAACAGTAGATGCGTTCTTTACGGAGGTGGAAAACTCGGACGACTATTTTGGTTCGTTATTGCAGGATGCGACCGAAAAAGGTGAAAAACTGCGCTACATCGCCACCCTCGAAAACGGAAAAGCCACGCTTCAACTCCGTACGGTGGATGCCGACCATCCGTTTTATTCGCTTTCGGGGGCTGATAATATCGTTTCCTTCACGACCGAGCGTTACAACACGCGCCCGCTCGTGGTCAAAGGCCCGGGTGCCGGTGCGGAAGTGACCGCGTCGGGGGTTTTTGCCGATGTCATGAGTATCAGCAGTTATTTGGCGTAGTTTTATTGCCATTCAAGATACAGTCAAGAGGCCGGCCTAAGCCGGCTTTTTGCGTTTTCGTGGAGCCAGTATTAAAGTTTATGGATCTTTCAGACTACTTCCCGGTCACGGGCATTCGTACGGTTTTGATGACAGGCTCTGAAAACGTTTTTTTCTCGTAGCGGGGAGTAAGGGTCGTTTCAGTGATGACCTTGTCTTCGTAGGTCATTGTTTCTACGATGGCAATCACTTTGACCGACGCATCTACTCCTTGCACAAGGTTGTCGTTAGAAAGCAAAATGTAGTACGCTCCTTGGCACAAAGCAGGGTCGGAAAACTTCCGAAAACCCGCGACACCCTTGCCTTGGTCGATGACGCGATGAGGCTGGCCTGCCATAAATAAATCTCGGTTGGTTTTGTCGGCTACGGCATAGTACACATCTTCGCCCATTTTGGGAATGGCCAAGTCGGTAACGACCCCTGCTGCTAATGCACCAAGCGGCGTCGTAAAATAGGCCGCTGCGCCTTTAGCAATGCTCACAATGATCTTGGAGTTTTGTTTCCATGCCTCGTTGGCTTCATTGCCCACGCCCACCCAATACGCCCACGACACAACCTTGGTGGTTTTGTAGGGAGTAATCCCATTTTTGGGAAGCGTAAACGACAGCGACGCTTTATTGCCGTTAGTGTTGGCCGAGGAATGCACGCGTTGCGGTTTGTCAAACACCAATTCTTCGCGTTGCTCGGATTTTACCATCACTTTTTTGGTTTTTCGGGTGTACGTGGTGTCATATCCTGCCGGTACATCTTTGGTATAGGTGTTATACGTAATTTCCTGTTTATCTTCCCACGACACGGCGGTGTTGAAGTTGACCGTGGCCTCGCCGGCGGGAATTCGCCGGATGTTGATTTTACAGATTCGCCCCGTAAGTGCTCCATTTTTAAACCGAAACAAATACGCTCCCTGCTTCACTACCTGAATGGTTTTGCTGTCTACTTGGGTGGTTTTGTAGTCCGAAAACTTTGAGGTGGTGGGGTATTCAACAATTTCGATTTCTTTGAGCTCTTTGCCGTTGATTTCTTTGAACTGAAACACTATTTTATCACCTGCGGCAAAGCCAAACTGCAATTCCTGTTCCTGCATAGGCCCGAGTTTGATGGTTTGGTCGGTGACGTCGATGGTGGAAAGTTGAGCGTATGAAGTAGCTGCTAACAGCAGCCCCCAAAAGAAGGTAAGTGTTCTCAATTTGATAATGAAATCTGTCTATTTGTGCAAAAATAGTAAAAATAGACAGATGCAGAACTTGTTCCGAGGTTGGTATTCCTACCATTGCGGGCCCCGCAACCTCTTTCTTTAGCTTACTGCTACCAAGTCAATCTTGATTCGGCCCTGAATGATATCCATCAAAAACTTTTTCCATTGCGCAATTAATTTTGGTTTTTTCATGGTATTAGGTGTTTGGGAGTAAGTGATATTGCAAGATACTTAATCGGAGGTTGGGTTTGTTATCTAAGTTTTTTTTTATTTCTCCTAAAGACTGAAGGTGAGGAGGTTGGTGGTGAGAATGCCACCAACGGTGTAAAAATATTTATTTTAACTATATTCCCCATTCTTCCGAATTTGTTACGACTCAGGTTTTGAGTCAAATTAGATAAATTGCATAAAAAGGTTTAGCATTGCCCATTGACAGATAAAGAACTTATATCGCAACAACAAGCACAGTTAGCCACACAAGCTCAACAAATAAAG
>Ga0247844_1007450_pt1 | contig 12401 bp, 8 predicted proteins | sample LaCtaG_FD_192421 | JGI IMG/M metagenome (GOLD analysis project Ga0247844, IMG submission 192421) | Freshwater microbial communities from meromictic Lake La Cruz, Castile-La Mancha, Spain - LaCruzMarch201714.5m_1 | ecosystem: Environmental > Aquatic > Freshwater > Lake | place: Spain: Castile-La... | reverse complement strand
TGGTCGGGTTCGTGATCGACGAAAGTCCAGTCGTCCTTCATCGCCAGTACATAGTCGCCCAGCCGCGCGGCAAGCCGCGAATTTACCGGACCGGGGCCGAGCCACTCCTCGGCAAGCAGTTTTTCGCGCGACCAGGCTTCGGCCCGCCCGGCGAATACCGTGGCAACATAATCTTCGAAGTCAGCCTGCGTGCCCGGCTTCAGGTAACAGTAGGCAAAGCGCCGTTCGCCACAGACCGGGTGCGCGAGCATGGCGCCGAGGGCGACGTGGTCGTCGAGGTGAATCTGTCGGTCGCTGGGGGAGTCGAGAAAGCCATGGTCGGCCGTCAGCAGCACCAGCGTGTCGGTCCCCTTCATGTCGTCGATAAACTTTTCCAGCCGTGCTTCGAAGTCGAGAAACTGTGTGACGGCGGCCGGACTGAAGACGCCGCTGCCATGGGCGGTATGATCGAAATCGGGCCAGTAGCCATAGACGAACTTGCGCGGGGCAGGCTGGCGGCAGACGCGGCGCAGCGTGCCGAAAAAGTCGCGGTGGCCTTTGCCGAACATCAGGGCCTCGATCAAGGGGTGTGCGACCGGATGATAGGGGTGCAAGTTTGCCCCGGTCGCATGCACCTTCGAAAACGGCGAGTTGGCAATCTTGATCGGTGTCACGACATGAGATTCGCAGGCCAGCCGCTGGTAGAGCTTCGGGTAGCAGAACAGGGCGTCTGGATCGATGGGGGAACCGCCGCCGGGCATAATCAATCCCCGAGCAGTCAGTGGCAGAACGGCGGTGACGGCGTTGATCTCGTCGAGATAGACGTGCCAGCCAGTCAGGCCATGCGCGGCCGGCGGCAGGCCGGTCATCAGTGTGGGGATCGCGCAGGCGGTGGTGGTCGGGCAGACGGAAGTGAGCGTGGCCGCGCGATGACGGGAAAGAAAGCCACCCGGGCTGACGTGCTCGATGAAATCGCCGCCGACGCCGTCGGCAAGAATCAGCACCAGATTCCGCGCCTGTTGCCACTGCGAGAGATCGATGCCGGCCAAGGGAGAATAGACCGGATCCGGAGCACCGCAGGCGGTGGCGATGCTGCTGATCAGGTTAAGCAGGCCACTGCCATCATGGCTTGGCATCCAATACCCTTGCGGGTTCGCTTTCATGGTGACTCCGAAAAAGGCTGATGTAATTGTAAGCGAGTACATCAGGCAGGGCCATTGACAAGGATTACACTGCCGCACCGCTACGGGATATTTCATCCCGCCAGTACCGACTATTTGGAAAACCTATGGGCTACCGACTCTCAAAAATCTATACCCGCACCGGCGATGCCGGTACCACCGGCCTTGGCGACGGCTCACGCGTCGGCAAGGATGCACCACGGGTCGACGCGCTCGGCGATGTCGATGAACTCAATGCTGTCGTCGGCGTGTTGTTGTGCGAGCCACTGCCGGATGAGGTACGCACCCTCCTGATCGGGGTACAGCATGATCTGTTCGATCTCGGGGGCGAATTGTCCGTGCCCGGCGCAAACTTCCTGAAAGCAAGTCAGCCCGGGCGTCTTGAAACGGCCATCGATCACTTCAATGCCGAGCTTGCACCACTCAAGGAATTCATCCTGCCAGGTGGTAAGCGCGCTGCCGCGCTAACGCATCAGGCGCGCACGGTGTGCCGTCGCGCCGAGCGCTCCGTCGTCGCCCTCGCGCACAATGAACTGGTGTCGGAACCTGCCCGGCAGTATCTGAATCGGCTTTCCGATCTGCTCTTCGTGCTGGCCCGCTGGCTCAACAAGGATGCCGGTTGCGGCGACGTGCTATGGCAAAAGGGCATTAACGCCTAGCGAATCCGCAGGCGCTGATTCTCCAGACACTTCATCAGGTCGCCACTCACGGCACGCAGCCGCTGATTCAGCAGCATCAGCAGTTCCATGAGAATTTTGACACCGATGCGCGGCTCGTCCGAGATGACTTGGACGAGCGAATCACGATCGAGCACGGCAAAGAGGGTCGGCTCCAGCGTCAGGCAACTGGCAAAGCGCGGTTCGCCGTCAATTAGGGACATTTCACCGAGGGTTTTCCCCGGCCCGGCGACCGCCAGGCGCTGGGGCAATCCGCGCGGGTCGATCTTGAGGATCTCAACGGTTCCCTCAAGGACCAACAGCATGAAATCGCCGGGCTCACCCTCGCGAATCAGTTCCACGCCCAGACCGGCCCGGCAACAGCGCATATAGCGCGTCAGGGTCTCGATGTCCGAGCGCGAAAAATCCTCAAGCAGGTTGATGCGATCGATGATGGCCAGGATGTGATCGACAAAACCGGTCGCGTCGCCGAGCAATTCGACGCTGCCAAATGATCCGGTCAGTTCAGTCTTGTCCATGTCTTTCTGTAGGCCGATGACCCGTGCATTATGCCAGCAGCCAGATGACCAAGGTGAGCCACAGGCCGAAAACTCCCAACAGGTGCGGATCGGCAAATAACTCACGCGCCGGATCGCCGCCGCCGCCCGCGTTGTGCAAACGATACAGGTAACGCAGCAGGCCATAGACCACACACGGCACCGTGGCAATCAGCCAAGGCGTGCCGTGGGTCGCGATGGTGTCTTCGCTGACGGTATAAAGGCTGTAGGAAATCACGGTTGCCCCGGCCGCCAACGTGATGAACTGGTCAAGCATCGCCGGCGTGTAGTGTTCCAGCACGCGTCGGTGCTGTCCGCTCTCTTCTTGCAGGGCATTCAGCTCGGCGCGACGCTTGGCAAAGCCGAGAAACAGCGTCAGCATCAGGCCACACAGGAGCAGCCAGTGCGACGGCAGGATGCCAATACCGAGCGTGCCGGCCAGGAGGCGCAGCATGAACCCCGCCGCAATGATGAAGACATCGAGCACCACCACATGCTTTAAGCCGGCGCTGTAACCAACATTCATCACGAGGTAGGCGACGAACAGCCAAGGCGCTTCGGAGGCCGGCAAGCCGAGGGGTGCCAACAGCCCCCAGGCCAGCCCCAGGCCCAGCACAAGGCAAACAACGGCGAGTATCACGGCCGCACGCACGCCGACGCTGCCATTAGCCAGCGGGCGCTTGCACTTGTCGGGATGCAGACGATCCTGCTCGCGGTCCACGAGATCGTTGCCGACATACACCGCCGATGACAGCAGACAAAAAACGATAAAAGCAGAGATTGCCTGCAGGAACAGTTCAGTCCCCTCCCCTTGCTCCCAAGCATGGCCAAACAACAAGCCGACGAAGACGAAGCCGTTTTTCACCCACTGGTGTGGACGCATCAGACGAATCAACGGGTGCATTGCTCCCCCGGGAAATAGCGATCACAGAAGTAGCAGCCGGATTGGGGCAGCCATTGTGGAATGGCATAGTAACGCCGCACGCCAGTCAAAACCGACTCCCGATAGGCTGCATAGTCGAACTGCTGGCCGCGCACTACCCAGAAGCGCGCGCCCCGATGTTCAAAGCCCTCCGTCGTCACGGCGGCGAACCATTTGTCGTATTCGCCCGGGTCGGGCACCGTCTTGCGCAGCACCACGATGTCGCGCCCAGCGTATTCGCGCCAATCGGTGAGGATGTCGTCATGGCGGGCATGACTCGAGCCCGGCCCCAGAACTGGCACATAGCGACCGGCGTTATAGCCAAGCGTCACCGCGTTCGAATACCCATCCGACGCCAGGAGTGCCTCACCCGGCGCAGCACGTGCGATCAACGCATCGCTTTCGAAAGTGAGCACCAGACCGGGATAAAAACTCAAGCTGCGCCAGGTCTCCAGCGGCAAACGCGACACAACGGTGGCGGCAGCAATATGCAAGGCGGCAAAGCCGAGGAAAAAGACAACCAGCTTCGGCAAAGCCTGTTCGGGTAGCCGTCGGGCGACGAGCAGCAACACGAAGGGCACAAAGGAAAGTACCCAGTGCAGGCCAATGGTCTTGACCAGCGACAGGCCGGCGAACAGCAGCAGCGGGACCCAGACCAAGGTAGCCAATGAAAAGTCGGCGCTGGCGGGACGGCGCCGCAGCATCAGCCACAGCACCGGCGGCGTCAGCACATACGCCAGCGTAGCGGCATACAGCAAGGGCGTTGTCCAACTCAGGCCGGCATTGCCGCTGCCATGCCGATTGACGAAGTTGAACATGTAGTTCGACCAGCAGTGTTCGCTGTTCCACCACGCCATCAGTAGCAGTGCCGGCACGCAAGCCGCGTAGGCGATGGCGAGGCCGAGCCAGGCGCCACGTGTACGGCGACGCAGCACGTCGATCAAATAGGCAAAACCAAGCAGGGCGACAAAGTATTTTGAGAGCACCGCGCCAGCGAGCAGGATGCCGGACACGACATACCAACGTGGGTTGTCGTCACGCGCAGCACGCAGCCACGCCAAACCGGATAGCACGGCAAAATAGACCAGCGCCGTATCGGTCGTGATGAAGACATTCCAGACATTAACCGGCGCCAATAGCACGAGGAGCGCCACCCAGTCGCGCCGCGCCGCCTGCTCAGGCCACAGTTGCGGCCAGGCCCAGCGCACGGCAAGGGCCAGCAAGGCGGGCTGGATCACCTGCGGCAAACGCAGCCAGCCCTCGCTATCGGACACGGCGAGCAAGCCGGCCAGCCACCAGCCGATCATCGGCGGATGATCGTAGAACCCCCAGTCCGGAAGTTTCCCCCACCAGATGAAATAGGCTTCGTCACCAGTGATGGGGAAAGCAAAGGCCAGCCAAAGCCGAAAGGCCAGCGTCAGCCCCAGCGCGGCAGCAAATAGCCGGGCAGGCGACAGATTCTGCAAGATCAGCGTTCGGCCAGCACGTTGCGCCGCTGCTGCACGGCGGCGGCCAACTGATCGAGCACGGCCACGGTATCTTCCCAGCCGATACAGGCGTCGGTAACTGACACGCCATGCGCCAAGGGCTTGCCGGGCTGAAGATCTTGGCGGCCTTCCTTGAGGTGTGACTCGATCATCACGCCGAAGATGCGATCCTCGCCGGCTGCCATCTGGGCCGCCACATCGATCGACACGTCCTTCTGGCGACGATAGTCCTTGTTGCTGTTGCCATGCGAAAAATCGACCATCACGCGCGCAGCAAGGCCGGACTTGCCCAACTCGGTACACGCCGCATCGACATGCGCATGGTCGTAGTTCGGCTGTTTGCCGCCACGCAGGATCACGTGGCAATCCTCGTTGCCATTGGTGGACACGATGGCCGAATGGCCGGCCTTGGTCACCGAGAGGAAATGATGTGGGGACTGCGCCGCACGAATCGCGTCGACGGCGATCTTGATGTTGCCATCGGTGCCGTTCTTGAAGCCGACCGGGCAGGATAGGCCGGATGCCAGCTCACGATGTACCTGCGACTCCGTGGTCCGTGCGCCGATGGCGCCCCAGCTGATCAGGTCGGCAGTGTATTGCGGCGTGATAGTGTCGAGGAACTCAGTGGCACAGGGCAGGCCCATCTCGGTGAGCTCCCAGAGCAGGCGGCGCGCCAGACGCAGCCCGTCGTTAATCTTGAAGCTGCCGTCCATGCGCGGATCGTTGATCAGCCCTTTCCAGCCGACGGTGGTGCGCGGCTTCTCGAAATAAACGCGCATCAGAATCACCAGATCACCGGCTAGGCGATCGCGCTCGGCCTTGAGCAGGCGTGCATATTCCAGCGCCGTATCAAAGTCGTGGATCGAACAAGGCCCGACGACCACCAGCAGGCGGTCATCGGCGCCATGCAGGACGCGATGGATGGCACTGCGGGCCTCGTAAGTCGTGGTCGCTGCCAGATCGGTGGCTGGAAACTCGCGCAAGACATGTCCAGGCGGGGAGAGTTCCTTGATCTCGCGAATGCGAACATCATCGACAATATATTTCATGGCAGGCGATTGGATCGAAAGGGCGTGATTTTAGCGCAGCGCAGCAAGCAGGACTTGCTGCAAGCTGAGTGAGCCTATATCCTTTGGACGGTTTCCCTCACACATACCCTCATGTCCCCAGAATTACGTGCGCTGTTGGCCGAGAGTCGCCTGTTCCGCCAGGTCAACCTCGCCATGGTCGAGTCGATGCTGAACAGTTGCACCCGCCACCAACTGATGCCGGGCGATACGGTTATCGAGGCAGATTCCCGCAATCAGACGCTGTATCTCGTCCTGTCGGGGCAACTGCGCGTCTATGCTGGCGGCCGTGACACGCCCGCCAATGCAATGCTCGAAGCGGGTGATTGTGCCGGCGAGATGTCCTTCATCGACGGCCAGAAAAGTTCGGCACTGGTGCTCGCCGCATCGCCGAGTGAGTTGCTCGGCATCCCGCATGAGCGCATGTGGGAGATGATGGATGTCGATCCGATGGTCGCGCGTAACCTGCTTTCCATCATGTCGGGGCGCCTGCGCAACAACAACCTGACGCTGGTCACCACGCAAAGTGATTCGCTCGAATTCGCCCAGGCCAGCACCGTCGATCCACTGACGGGACTGCACAACCGGCGCTGGATCGAATCCACCTTTATGCGCCAGGTACGCCGCTGCCGTCAGGATCACGCGCCCGTCTGCCTGCTGCTGGCAGACATCGACAAGCTCGAGCAGATCAACGAGCGTAACGGCTATCTGACCGGCGACAACGCCCTCAAGCGCGCCTCTCGCGCCGTGGCCGAATCGCTGCGGCCACAAGATCTGGTCGGCCGCTGGGGCGGCGACGAATTTGCCGTGCTATTGCCCAGCACCTCAACTATCGAGGCGATTGCCATTGGCAACCGCCTGTGCATGGCCGTCATCGAGGCCGGCATCATGGTGCCGCCGAGCAAGGAACCGCTGAGCATTTCCTGTGGTGTGATCCCGGTCAAGGCCGAAGACTCGATGACCAGCGTTTTCACGCGCGCGCGCGTGGCGCTGGAGGAGGCCAAGGCCAAGGGGCGCAATCGCGCTGAGCTGGTGGCCTAGCTAACCTGTCCCACCCACCGTCAGCCCCTTGATCTTCACCGTCGGCTGACCCACGCCGACCGGCACGCTCTGCCCCTCCTTGCCGCAGGTACCAACCCCCGGATCGAGCGCCAGATCGTTGCCAATCATCGAAACACGCGTCAGCACATCCGGGCCGTTGCCAATCAGGGTGGCGCCGCGCACTGGCCGAGTGATCTTGCCGTTCTCGATCAGGTAGGCCTCGGCCGCAGAGAAGACAAACTTGCCGCTGGTAATGTCGACCTGACCGCCGCCGAAGTTGGCGGCATACAGACCCTTCTTCACCGAGGCGATGATTTCTGCCGGGTCCTTGTCACCCGCCATCATGCTGGTGTTGGTCATGCGCGGCAGCGGCACGTGGGCAAAGGATTCACGTCGGCCATTGCCAGTCGGTGCCACACCCATCAGGCGCGCATTCAGGCTGTCCTGCAGGTAGCCGACCAAGATGCCATCCTCGATCAGCACGGTGCGCTGGGTCGGATTGCCTTCGTCGTCGATGGAGAGCGAGCCGCGCCGGTCGGGAATCGTGCCGTCATCAACCACAGTCACACCCTTAGCCGCGACGCGCTCGCCTATCCGCCCGGAGAAAGCCGAACTGCCTTTGCGGTTAAAGTCACCTTCGAGGCCGTGGCCGATAGCCTCATGCAGCAGGATGCCGGGCCAGCCACTGCCCAGCACGACCGTCATCTCACCCGCCGGGGCCGGGGTTGCTGCCAGATTGACGCGTGCCTGATGGACGGCTTTCTCGGCGTAATCGGCCAGCACGGCATCGGTGAAATAGCCGTAGTCGAAACGCCCACCACCGCCCGACGAACCCTGTTCGCGGCGGCCATCCTCTTCCAGGATCACCGTCAATGAGACACGCGACAGCGGCCGTACATCGGCGGCCAGATGACCGTCGGAACGCGCCACCAAGACCGTTTCCCAACTGCCGGCGATGTGCGCCATGACCTGCGTCACGCGCGAATCAACCGCGCGAGCCAGGCTTTCCAGGCGTTCAAGCAACTGTACCTTCGCCTCATCCGGCAATGAGGCCAGCGGATCATTACCGGCATACAGCGGGGCTTGGGAGCGGCCGGCAAGCTTGGGTGCCCGCCCATTGCCGCCCACCCGGGCGATGGCCCGCGTGGCACTGGCCGCACTTCTCAAGGCCGACAGGCTGATTTCGTCGGAATAGGCGAAAGCGGTCTTCTCGCCACTGACGGCACGCACACCCACGCCCTGCTCGATGTTGAAGCTGCCCGACTTGACGATGCCCTCTTCCAGGCTCCAGGCTTCGGAACGGGCAAACTGGAAGTACAGATCGGCATAGTCGATCTGGTGGCTGAATAATTCGCCAAATACGCCGGTCAGATGGGCGGGGCTCAAGTTGTAAGGCGTCAGCAGGTGGCCTTCGGCAGTCTGGAAATGGGTGTCAGTCGTCATGGGGGCTATATGGGGTCTAATCGTGGAGTTTACAGCCTGCGATGCTGAAGTGCCGGCAGGCTGGTGCGAATCTCGGCAATCCGCGCCGGCTCAAGCGCTGCCTGCACCACGCCCTCGCCTTTGTCGATGCGGGCGAGGATCTCGCCCCACGGGTCGATGATCATGCTGTTACCGTGGGTCATGCGCCCGGTTGGATGCTGACCACCTTGCGCGGATGCCAGCACATAACACTGGTTCTCGATGGCCCGGGTGCGCAACAGGATTTCCCAATGCGCCTGTCCAGTGGTGTCGGTAAAGGCAGCGGGTAAAACAATCAAATCGACCGGTCCCATAGCGCGAAACATTTCCGGGAAGCGCAGGTCATAGCAGATGCCCAGACCGACGCGGATAGTCCCGCCGTCAATCGTCAGATCAAACGTGACGGGCTTGGCTGGCCCTGCTTCGATGGTCTGTGCTTCGTCGTAAGTCTCCGCACCTTTGCTGAAACCGAACAGGTGGATCTTGTCGTAGCGAGCCACGCGTTGCCCTGCTGGATCGAACACCAGGCAACTATTGAGGAGCTTATCGGGATGAGCAGACGTCAAGGGAATCGAGCCACCCACCAGCCAGATACCGTGACGCTGCGCTGCAGCTGCCAGAAAGTCCTGCAGCGGACCGTTGCCATCGGCTTCACGCGCTTGCAAGCGGGTCGCATCGCTGGGCCCGATGATCGGGAAATATTCGGGCAGCGCCACCAACCGGGCGCCCTGATCGGCAGCTTCGGCAATCAGCCGCACTGCCATGACGAGATTGGGACCAACTTCAGGCGCCGAAATCATCTGCACAGCAGCAATCTGGATGCTCAAGGTGATGATCCTCCCGCGCTTTTTGGTGCTTGATGCAGCTTATCGACTTTCGGGTCTTTCCAGTTGCCACTCACGGCATACTCGTAGGCAAAGATTTGACCAAGCGGATCGTTGAGGGCTTTATGCGCCAGCCAGGCAACCGCGCCGACCACCGGATTGACCAGCATCGCCCCCGTTGCAATGGTCTCACCTACCGAGGGCTGCACGCGCACCCTCAGATCCTGCGTTTCATGCACCAGATCAACCTGGCCAGAGAGCAGGATTTTCGCGGCTGGGCCACGGATATTCAATTCATCGCTGTACAGCCGTCCCTTGTCAAGAGCAGCGCTGCCAACAATACTGTCAAAGGCAAAGCCTTCGCTGAAGATGTCGCGAAAATCCAGCGTAATCCGCCGCGGCAAAGACTGAAGGGATAGCACGCCCAACAAACGACCAACCCCCGGTTCTAACTTCTTGAACTGCCCCTTGCCGATATCCGCCTTGACCCAACCGGACAGCCTGGCCAGTTCGAAATCGACCGGGCCGCCGGGCCAGGTGACATCACCCTCAAGCTTGCCACTGCCACGCCGCACCGCATCGACAAAACCCAGGCGCCCCAGCAGTTTCTCGCTATCCTCGACATCCAGTTTGAATGCCATTGTTGTCGCCGGCTGGCCTTGACCCCGTCGCCAGCGTCCTTCGCCGGAAAAGCGCGCGGCTTCGTTCTTGACATCAAGCTTGGCCTGCCACGCACCGGCACGATTTTCGGCATTGATGCGTACTTCGCCAAAGGCCATGTCTTTCAGGCGGAAATCGTCGATGAGCAAATCGAGATCCGGTGGAGACATATCCTCATATGGCGCGTCCGCGCCAACCGCTACAGAAGCAATCGGCGCCGGCAGCGCGAGCAAGGGCAGGCGGCCCGATAGACGGCCAGACCCACTAGCATCCCAGGTCAATTGACCGCGTACCTCACGACTCTCCAGATTCATGCGCCAGCGGGATGTCGCGGTGGTGCCGATGTTGAGGCGAACATCATGAAACTCGCGCTGGAAAGCGCGCAGCGTGCCGCTTTTCAATTCAATTGCCGGCAAGCTGAATGCCTCTGCACCATCCGCATTGCTGCCGTTGTTACTGCGCGCCAGGAGTGTGCGCCAGGTATCCAGATCAAAATTTGGCAGGGCAATCGTGACGGCCAGCCCCTGACCTGGCAGGGCGGGTATGCCAACCTTGGCTGCATCGCCCAAGGCTAGTCTTCCACGCGCAGGAGCATCTCCCATGAGCAGTCGCAGGGCAGCAATATCGCCAACCGTACCGGTCCATTCATCCATTCCTTTGTCGATACGCGCATTCAGCTTCAGGGGAATAGCCATGCGTAATGACTTGTTAAACGGCGCCGGCAGACTCGATGAAATGCCCTCCAGCGACGATTCGATACGCACCTCGGCACCCGGCTTCTTGACCCGAATGTTGGCCGTCCAGCCGGTTTCTCCGGAAAGATGTTCCAACACCGGCCAGCCATATTCCTGCCGCGCACCACGTGTTATCAGGGTGCCCTTGGCATCGATGCGCACCGCCCCGCCTTTACCGCTCATCACACTGGCGGTCACGGGTGCCCCGAGCAGTCGGGCGCGCAGCGCCTTGCCCTCCAGGCGATTCTCGGTAAAGTCAAACTCACCCTGCGCCGTCGTCAGCATCGGCAGCATCGGCAACACACGCAACTGGTTGTCGGCAAAACGATACTTACCCTGGACACGCGTCTCGCCGAGCTGGCGCAAGGGCAATTCGAGCCTGAGATCCAGATGACCATTGCCTTTCGCACTCATGGGCGCGGTGAAGTGGTCGATCATCTCGCCCACCGGGCTAGCCTCGATAAAATCGAAAAAGCGCTGCGTCTCTCCCTGCGCCTTGCCGGTGACCACCAGCAGTTCCTCGTCCGCGTCAAGGTTGGCAATTTCCGCGCGCACCTCGCTCAAGGCAACCCCCATCATCTCGGCACGCTGGCCGCGAATCAGCATGCGCACACCCTCGAACAACAGATCGCCATCGATGCCGGTCATCTGTGGCCAACCCGGCGCAAAATTCAGGCTGGCCCCGCGAATCGTGCCCTTGACCTGAAAAATGCCCTGCTTGCCATCAGCAAAGGGGAAGGCTTCAAGCGGCCCCTTGAGTCGCAAGTTCGTTTCATCGGACGTCCCACCGACAATACCGGCCCGCAACCAGTCACGCGCATCGGTATTTACCACCAGCGGCATATAGCGCCACACGGCCTGGCCGGATGCCTGCTTAATCTTGGCCGAAAGATCGATGACCCCCAAGCCCGTACCCGTGTAGTGATAAGTGCCGGTCGCCTCGCCCGTTGCATCCTCGTTGCGAAAAATGGCACGCACCAACTGGAACTCGGTACTGCCCTCGCGGGCGCGCCAACCCGCGTCGACCTGGAGTTTCGCCAAAGATAAAGTCGGCTCCGGGAATACGGCAGGCAGTTCGATCCGCACATCCTGGCTGTCGAGCGTTATCTCTCCAGCCTTGGCCTCTCCCGAGAAGCGTCCGGAAATGCCGGCAAATCCGGGTAGCTCCTTGTGTGCGGCCAGTGTCAATCCGGCAAACTGGCCCTTTGCCGACCAGTCTTTGGGCGCGTCGACTGGACCGCGCCATGTGAATTTAACTTCATCCACCTGACCCGTGGGTGCGAATGATTTCAGGCGCTCGTGCAGGTGGTCAGGCAAGGGCAGGTACTGCGCCAGAGCGGCCAGCATGCCCAAGTCCAGGTGCGCAATCAAAAACTCACCGCCCTGACGCCGTCCCACCGTGTTTATTGTGAGTTGCGCGTCGCCGCTTGGCACGACAATGCCATCATGCGTCGTGAGACTGAATCGACGTATCTCGCCGGTATAACCATCGGCCGTTTTCCGTGCAGCCAGGCGCCCATGCAACGTCTCGAGAGCCAGTACCGGCAGGTCCGGTCGCAAACGCGCGTTGATGCCCGACAGGCTCAAGTCGGCCGTCACGGCCAGCGGCTGCAGATTCTCGAACTCCAGCCAGAAGCGCACGCCCCCCCGCCCCTGATGCATTTCAAACGGTAGATCGAGCCAGGCCTTCCAGACACTGATATCGGCCTCTTCGAGATCGGCATACAGTTCGCCACGCCAGTCCGCCGGTTTGCCCGGATCGCTGCCAACCAGATTGCCGCGCAAATCGAGCCGGCGTGCTCCAGCATCCAGCGGCGTGGCGCTGAGGCAAA
>Ga0247844_1007444_pt1 | contig 12406 bp, 4 predicted proteins | sample LaCtaG_FD_192421 | JGI IMG/M metagenome (GOLD analysis project Ga0247844, IMG submission 192421) | Freshwater microbial communities from meromictic Lake La Cruz, Castile-La Mancha, Spain - LaCruzMarch201714.5m_1 | ecosystem: Environmental > Aquatic > Freshwater > Lake | place: Spain: Castile-La... | reverse complement strand
CCCGGACGGGGTTCAGATCAATATAAGCCGCCATCGTGCGCACAGCAGTCTCGGAGTCCTCGACCTGCACGCTCTTGTACCGATCCTCCCAAACCGTTCCCTTGCGCCGTACCCGGCGATTGTGCCATCGGGAGAATCGTTGCTTCAGCTCCTGCATAAAGCTGGGAATGTCCCGCATCCGGTCCAGATACTTCTGGCGCAACTCTGCCGCCGGCTTTTCGAACCCGCCCGCGCGAAAGCTCTCCAGCTGCCAACCGATCTTTTGCACCTCATCAGCGCTGTAGATGAGTTCGAGGTGATCGAGCAAGGCCTTGTCCGGGGCATCATGGAGCGGGTTGGGCTCGGCGGTGTCGATACGGACGAGCAAATGGAAGTGATTCCCCATTAGGCAAAACGTGACCAGCTCCACCTGCGAGAACGCACACTGCTTGGCCAGAAGCTCCCGGAACTTTTCCTTGGCCACGTCATCGAAGATCATTTTCCGGTCCAACGCCCGGGAGATCAGGTGGGTATTGATCACGGTGGAATGAGCGGCTTGGAAGTTGCGCGGAGGTCTCACGGGGAGGTCAACTGAGGCAGAAATCATCGGCGATCAAGAACAATTTCGGTGCTTCGGATTAGCTGATAATTGCGACTTCTAATGTGAAAAAAGGGTGGCACCAAAAATCAAACACCTCGGCATACTGAGCCTCGGTAGCTAGCCCTAAGTAATCATAATGATTCACCGGATCATTCCCACAATAAGCATAGGGATTAAAGCTCTCCTCCTCCCCCAGCGGCTCGCGCCCCAGCCAGCGGCCATGGCGCGGGTCGTAGTAGCGATACCCGAAGTAGACCAGCCCTGTCTCCGGATCGGTGTATTTGGACCCAAAGCCCATCCGGTTCGCCGCGATCCAATCCGCGTTCCCCGTGGCCCCGACATTTTCCCCGAACGGCCCGATCTCCCATTCCGCCACGACGCTGCCGTTTGAGCCCAGCACGGCCACCACGTCTCCGCGATGGTTGGAGACCGGGAACACGGTCTGGTTGAGCCGGGTATCGTGGATGGACAAGAGCCCGCCGGTCCCGCCCGCGCCACCGATCGTGCCCGAGAGGTCCAGTTCAATTTATGGTGCCACCGAAACTACCGCCAGATCTCTTGCGCCATGTTGATTGTCAACCCATAGTAGCTGACCTGATGGCGAATAGATCGCCGATGCCCACCCTGCCCATCTCCAACCCAGGCCTTGTTCCTGAATGAATCAGGGAAGTGGCGAAAAGTGTCCATCCTCCCAAGTCCCGCATTGTAAAAGAGGAACCCAGGCGAGATCTTCGATAAGCAGAATCAAACAACTGCACCAAATTCAATTCCACGGTCATTTGATCGAAACTTCATACCCGAAAGCCTTCGAACGAAATCGTAGATTTGATAGCTGTCGAAGTAGGTCGCTCTATCGAACCAATAGGCGCGCGGCTGGCTCGGCTCATCCACACTATCCCAATTAACATAGTATTTACCGATCTTGCCCACCGAAACCTGGAACAATTCTGAAACCAATTGAGGCCGTCCATGCCAATCCCCTTCCATTTCTTGAGGGCGTGTCGAGAACCGATCAACTTCTCTATCACCAGCGAACATTCGATATCCCCACGCGATATCTTCGTTTGTTCGTAAATACATCCAACACCTCCTTAACTCAACTGGAAACTGCGCGAAGAGATCGAACGCATCCAATCTCAGTGAACCAATTCGCACCGCGACAAATCTCCGATTCGCCTTGATGTAGACACTTCCCCCATCATTGCGGTTTAAGGTGTAATTTAAATGCTGGAGACCAAGAGTCACCGCATCTCGAACAGCCGTTTCTGTAGCCGCTCGAAATATTCCCAATTTGACGGAAGAAGCCATATCAAAGAAGACTATCTCATTCCATTAGTCCATTCGCGAAACGATTGCGCCGCAGCAATTGGATCGTCTAAATCAGCTTGCGTGTAACCAGCCCACACGTCGAATGCGCTTGGAAAGGGCTGCTTCCAGTCACCCCATTCGGCGGGAATACTCGCACTCCCGCTCATTAATGCAAGGAAGATCGGTCGCGACGCACCATCTGCGCCAAGATCCTCAGCCAGGTTTCCTAAAAGTGCGGCATTATAGGCATAGCCCATCGTGTCGCCGGCCTGCTGCGTTCTGTATAGATTATATCCGATTTCCCGGAATGACTGTGCATGAGCTTCCTGTTGGGCGTAGATATTCACAAGCGTAAAAATTCCGCCAATGGTGAGCGCCGTCCCGCCGCCGCCGCTGGGCGTTGTTCTGGATGGACGAGCGACGCGCGGGTCCATTTCTGGCAACATAGGTGCCATTCTTTTAAACGTATTCGTAGTCCATCCATTTGCGGTCGGGCGGATAGTTGGAACGAATGCGGAGAGTTTCTCGGCCGGAATGACCTGCAAGAGTCGAATGACTTGTGATTTTGTGCCCGAGCGGGCATTTCTCGGCAGGTTCCACTTTTTATCAAGACTGCTCAAGCTGGTGGTGATTTCCCCAACTTGCTCTATGGCGCCCAGAGGCAGCTTACCTCCTTTTTGAAGTTTCGCTCCGGGCCGAATCTTTACGATATCTAACTCTGTGGTTCCATCAACGCCCGCCCCCTGACCGATGCTAACTATACGCCAGTATTGACCACCCAGGGGGCCGCGCGCCTTTTCAACGACTACACTGGTGTAGATATCGGAGCGGCCGCGAGCCAGTCGATCCACTTCCGCTGTCAGCAAGTCGCCGCCTTCACCCATATCTGCGGTCAACTGGAGTGCGGGATTTGCGGCACGGACATTCTTCATTGCTTGCTCAACAATATTATCAATGTCCATTTGATGTGCGGAAGGAGAAGAGATCTTTACACCATTAAGTTCTACGGATTCTAGTCCCAGCAGGTCCACCCGGTTCACCGGATCATTCCCACAATAAGCATAAGGATTAAAGCTCTCCTCCTCTCCCAGCGGCTCGCGCCCCAGCCAGCGGCCATGGCGCGGGTCGTAGTAGCGATACCCGAAGTAGACCAGCCCCGTCTCCGGATCGGTGTATTTGGACCCAAAGCCCATCCGGTTCGCCGCGATCCAATCCGCGTTCCCCGTGGCCCCGACATTTTCCCCGAACGGCCCGATCTCCCATTCCGCCACGGTGCTGCCATTTGCCGCCAGGACGGCGACGACGTCTCCGCGATGGTTGGAGACCGGGAAGACGGTCTGGTTGAGCCGGGTATCGTGGATGGACAAGAGCCCGCCGGTCCCGCCCGCGCCGCCGATCGTGCCGGAGAGATCCAGGCCCCAGGTGTAAGTGCGGTGCCAGGGGGTGCCGTCGTTTTCGCTGATTTCTTCCACCAGCAAGGTGGTGCCGTCGTAGAGGAACTTGTGCCGACGGATGGTCACGGCGCCATCCGATGCGGTGCGGCGATATTCCTTGAAGGTCCGCATCCCTTCGGCGTTGTAGGCGAAGGTGAGGGTTTCCGCTGACTGGCCCGCTCCCGCCCAAGTGGGAGCGCGTTCCATCCCCACGAGTTGATTGCGGCCGTTCCAGGTGTAGAGCCAATTTCCGTCCGCGGTGAGGTTGCCGTCGGCATCGTATTCGAAATCCGTGACCGCCCCTCGGGCCAAGGCATCGAGCGCCGGAATGGTGATGATTCGCTCTGCGGAGGACACGGCGTCCGTGCCTCGTTCTCCGGCACCGGGCAGGCGGCCGGTGATGGTGAGGACGACATCTCGACCTTGGCCGGAGAGATTGCGCAGCGGGAGTTCCACCTCGAAGAGGTTTTGCGGGGCGATCGGCAGGTTTTGGGTGTGAAGCAGATCCCCGTCCGCGCGGATTTCCAGGCGCGAGGGGACAGTGCGATTGATCTCACCCGTGATGCGGATTCGGTGGGAAGGGAGGGGAGACGTGCCCGCGCCGCCTACGGCGGTGTATTGGTGAAACCGATTGGTGTCGTAAACAACGCTCGCCCGAATGTTGCTTCCCCCGGAACCACCCAGGACCGTCAAAGGGATCGACGCGGAGCGCCGGTTTCCGTGGGCGTCATACTGATAGGTAAAGTCCTGATCGGATTCGGCGCTGATCAGTTCCTGGTCCCGGTTGTAGCCGTACTGCCACGAGGGGCCTTGGGAGCGGGTGATGCCGGAGATGAGATCCCGGTTGTTGTACTCCAAGGTGAAGGCATACGGCACCGCACCAGTGGTGGAAATCTGATGCAGGCGGCGGTTGGTGTCGTACTGCCAAATGGTCGAGATCTGGGAGCCGCGGGCCAACGCCAATGGGGCCGTCCCGCCGGGCCGCAAAGAGGTGTAGGTCCCGCCGCCTCCGTTCCCATCGGAAACGCTGTTGAGCCGACCACTGGCGGCATCGTATCCAAACTCCACTGAATGAATCTCTTGGGGGCCGTTTGAGATGGTGACCGCGGTCAATCGCCCAGTATCCGGATCCCGCGTCCAGACCGCCTTCATCCCCAGAAAAGAACTCCCTGGCGGCCCGAGGTCAGTGCCGCTCCATTGCACTTGGGATTGGTACGGGCCCGTCCAGGTGATCTCCCGCTGACCGGAAGCATCCGTCAGCGTGCGCGGTCGGCCGAGCAAATCGTTCACCTGGGCCACTGCGGTACCCGGACCGCCGTCCGTGGTATTGAAGAACGATCCGTCGCGAAATCCATGGTCGTCATGGGTGTAGGATGTCGCTGTACGACCAGTGGTGGAGCCGCCGAGCTGGCCATCGTCGTTCCAATCCCACGTTTGCGTCAGCGTGTTCCCAATCCACTTGCGCAGCGGGTAGTGGGCGAGGGAATACTCCGTGGTGGTCGACTTGCCACCGGGAGTTCGCCTGGTTACCAAGGTCCCTGTGGCGTTTTCTTCATATAAGATGGTGTCATCCCCCGAAGCCGACCGTTGGACCAGGGAACCGTCCGCACGAATCTCCGTCGATGCGGAGTTCTCTTTGGCTGTGTCCTGGGTGCTGATCCGGTAACCGCCCCCAGAAGGTGTCTCATGACTGACGGAAATGTTTCCGCCGGGGGATGACACCGAGCTGAGCTTTCCGTTCGCTCCAAAATTCACTCGGGTAAGTCCATCCGGGGAATTCGTTTCCAGGGCAGTGATCCGGTCGGGATTCTTCGGGTCCCGATAAACGGTGGTCTTCGTAGTCGCCCCTCCCGCGAGAATCGTGGTATCCGAAACACGCCCTTTAGCGAGGTTGGTGGTCTGAGAAATCTGCGGACCAGCCGCGACGACCGTGCCCGCGACGGGGGTGCCCGTGGTGCTGATCGTGAGGTTCTGGCTAGGACTCGGACCGGTGAAGGTGACTCTGCGGGCGGTGGGCTCGACCGCAACGGTGCTCTCAAATCCGCCACCTTCGGCGTCTGACCGCAATTTCTCCTTGCTGACGATGCGCGCTCCTTCGATCGCCACGGTGGACTCTGCAATGGCTTGTCGCACGTTGCCCTTCACCCGGCTGGTCGTCGTATTGCCAGTGGACGGATCCCGGTGGACTTCAATGTCAGGACCGTCTCCCGGCTTGTCGATGAAGACCTTTCCCTCGGATGCTTTGTAGACGACTGAAGTCGAGACGATGCCCGTCCCACCCGGTGCGGGGGTGTCGATCTTGACGACCCTACCAGCCCCGTCAAAGTAGGTTTTGCGCAGCGCAATGGTGGATGCCGGTGCGGACGCCGCGATGAATAGACAGTTTCCGTGTTCCGGCACGGATTCCACTCCATAGGTGTAAACCTCACCCGGTAGCCCGTGGCTGGCGGCCGTGGATTTCGGCAATCCATCGGGAAATGCGACCGCACTTCCCGGCCGGCCGTCCTGAGTCCAATTCACGATCGACTCATCCGGCCCCGCGATCGTCTTTGAGGAAGTGATCGAGCTACTCAGCGGTGAATTGGAATTCTGAGTGCTTTCCGCGCCGAAAAGGTCGCTAACCGAGCGAAACGCAACGCCATTGACCCTCCCAGTCGTGCTAAGTCCGGAATAGTTGAGATTGAATCCGGCGCCCTCTACCGAACCGGAGCGAAGGCGATCGATGGGATCGTAGGATAGGCCGTCGAGCTTCTCTCCGGTTACCCCGGTGTGAGAGGCAAGTTGGCCGTCGGGAAAGAAGGTCTGCATCCATCTCCCGCCATCCAATTGGGAAGTCACGCTTTGCGGTGAGCGCCAGACGTTCTCCTGATGCCCAGACGCTTGGAGGGACTCAAGCACGACCTCACCTGGGATGGAAACAACGGTGGTTCCCACCCAATCACCGGCCGCTGAGTAAACATGCGTTGCCTTGCTTCCAGCTTCCACGTCCGCAATCAACGCGCCCCGGCCGGTCCCAGAACTAATCACGACCTCGTAACCTCCGTTTTTCGGCGACGTGGCGATCGATTGCCGGACCGCGAATGGTGCCCTGGACGCAACCGGGAGCCAAGTCATCCAGGAGTTCGAAGGATCGAACTGTACCGTGGATTCCGTCCCGGATCCGGTGGAGGAGGTAACCTTGGTCAGGCCATTGGAAAAATCGATGTTCGTCGCCTGCAGCGGGGTATTGCCGACGGATCGCTGGGTTGTCAAGAGGTTGCCCGAAATGGACTGTTGCACGCCGATCTCAAGGGAACCGAATCGTTCGTTCCAAGAGATCGGTTCGTCATTTGGCCCAAAGTTGATGACATCACCCGCATCTGCCCACCCAACGCCCTGTAACGAAATCTGGGTGAGTTTCGCAAGATTACGCGCGGGATCGAAAGGGTGTAGTCGATTGCCGTAAACGGCGGTCCGTGTTCGAGTCTTTCCTGCCTGAAGGTCGGTTATCTTTAGAATAGGGGGAACGTAACCTTGTCCGATTCCCTCGAACCATTCGGTGCCCGGGGCGCCGCCCCATTCGACCGAGTTCATGGCGATCCGATCCCTAGTGTAGTTGAGTCGCCGTTGATGGGGCACCTCATTGATTTCACCGTAATCGTAGAACTCGAAGCGCTCCAATTCCCGGCTGGATGTCTCACGGGTCACGATCACTGGCAGAGAGTTGCTGCTACAATTGATGATCTTGATCGTCCAATTCAGGCCGCGGCATTCCAAAGGAACGAATTTGGGGGCTGCGGTGCTCGAATTGCTCCGGTGGTATGCGGTTTCCGGTGAACGGTCCTTTCCCAGGGCGGCTGCCTGCTCCGGATCAATGATGGTGACCCGATCGATCAAGACATTCGAGCGAGTCCGAAACGTGAGAACGTGCTCCAAAGGACCTTTCGAGTCGATCGTCAGCTGACAATCCCGCCCCCTAATGGAGCGCAGCGACTTCCGCCCGTAATCGGAGCGAAACGAGAACTTTTTAAATTTGTCACGAAAATACTTAGAATCATAGGCGTGAGATGTCTGAAATTCGCTGATGTCCCCCTCGAATCGCCATTCCGCCAGTGAACATGGGTAACCGAATGAGTCGACTGGAATCATCAGGTAGCCTTCATTGCCGAATCCGTTGAGACCTCTCCCGAGACCGATCACCAATCCGAATCCCCAATTGGGAACGTAAGCAGCTGCAACCTCACCAGGTGCCATTCCCGGGGCAGCCCGATTGGCCAAACCTGGAAACTGATCATGCCCGAATGTGTGATCAAAATCTGGATAACAGATCACTCTTTGGTCGATTGAAATCCGCACTGACGATGTTCCAGCGTCCGGAAAACTTCCAGGTAGTGATACCATAAACGGATCTTCTTTGATCGAGGGATAAGACAGGACGCTATAAAATGTATCACCCTGGTGTTCCGATGTGTATTCGTGATGGACCCGTTCATCCCACAGCAGGTCTCCCTCACCTCCCCGGGTTCGGCGGTCGATCTCTGTGTACTCTCCAGGACTCCGTTGCGGCAGATAGGGATCCGCATCCTCCCCCGCAGAAGTCCTAGCAGACCGCACATACGTCCCGCTCACTGTCGCTCGGGTGGTGATACGGTCCAACGTGCAGCTTAAAGTGGTTCCGGGGATGTCTTGCAAGCCACCTTTGGAAGAAGAGATGGTACTATGGGCGTCCAGCGCAATCCTGTCGGAACGGAGGTAATGCGGGAACCAGCCATAGGTGTAGTCATTGTAGCCGTTGTTGCTTTCGTAACCGCCAAATCCGATGTACGGCTCAAGATGCAACCGACTTGCCTCTGCGGGACCGCCGGTTCGAAGGATCAGGCTGCCCCCGGAGAAATCCTTGGAAAAGTCACATGCAGACACCGCCAGCGGCCACGGTAAAGCCTTCAGCCTCGACAGAGCTCGGGCGAAGATGGGGAGCTTATCGCGATAATTCGATGGAGTGAAGGCTCCGATGTCCGGAGCCTGATCCACATAGATGCCCTTGATCAGGGAAAAGATTCTGGAGGCGTGATTTAGGTTGGCTAAGGCCCGGTCAAGCGGCAAATCGGCATTGAGCGGGTATGGCCATCCGATCGCCTGCGGCGTGTAGGCAAGCAGCCCAGGGTTTTCGGCGACCATTTGCCGGTACATAACGATACTTGGCGTGTTGGCTGCGAGTTGCCCATTCGAAGTCTTCACCCATCGCGGGTTGATCCAGCCAAGGGCATTGGAAAAGCCCCTAAGCTCATTGAAGAAGTACATTTTTTGACTCGCCCGGGAGAAGCCAATTTGCCAAGTCGCCCATGTCGCCTCAGATGAATCGAGCGGAGGACGATCTGGAATGACCATTCCGGGCGCTAACGCAGCGTAGGCCGTGGCCATTTCGACGGCTAGCTGGTGCGCAGCGACACTGCGGTGTTCCACCGCATTGTAGCGCTCCTCCAAGCCGCGGAGGACCTGCTCGATTGTCTGTGCTTGCAAACTAGCGCAGCCCAAACTCATCCAGGTGAGGATTGCTGCGATGCCCGCGAACCGGCGGCGGCGTTTCTGCTGGAGATTGGTGATCATTTCCGGAAGCGCTAGAGGGATGGTTCCCGAGAATTAGTAAATCTGAACATCCAGAATGCGGAGCTGGACGAGGGGATGGTCTGGACGCTGCGAATTCGTCTGTTGGGCCGCTTCCACGGCATCGGATACACCATCAAAATCCGCGTCCCACTCAGCTTGGCGCCAATCCCGGGCCGTGTCGGTGCGATCGAAAGGGTCTGAACTGATTGGAAAGGAAAAAACCATCTTGAGCTGGCCGACGTTAGCGAGCGCAAAATCGTCTGAGGCGGCCCCTCCCCACGGCAATTGGAGGGACCCTTCATTGACTGGAGCCAAGCGCTCATAGAACTTCACCGACACGGACTTGAGCTGGCCAACCGTCAGACCGGCGAAGTCATCACGCTCCGGGTTGGGTGCCGCCCAGGTATTCAAGAGTGCTTCAATGTCCGCGCCTGCGCCGCCATCAAGCCGCGCATCCATTTCGAGCGCGGCGGCTTTGGCGAAGTGCTTCAGTTGCCCCACGTTAGCGACGGCGTAGTCATCCGCAATCAGCTCGGAAACAATCACTGCCCGCGTCCTCCACCAGCCAGGGACGTCGCCTTTAGCCGTGGCCAGTAATCCCGCCCAGAAAAGCGCGGCGATCGCAGTCCGAAGGACAGCGTACAGAGACGCCGAAAGAGTGCAAATACGGTTCCAGTTCATCGCTCCAGGTTCCAGGAAAGGAAACGCTCTGAGATTTCATCACGGGGCGGCGAACCCCGACGGCGAGGCCGTAAAAGCGCCCATACTGATGTCTCCCCCTGGCCGCACCCGCAATGTGCCGCGAATTGTGCTCACGCCTCCTTCAGAGGGGTCGAGCACAACGCCAGGCTCCTCAGCCTCGGGGCCATGAAGACGTAGTTGCTGAGATTCATCGAGTTCCATTACCGGGATGGTGGTATTCACGCTATCGGTGCGACTCCATATCCACTGGGAGGTGGGACGGGCGATTACATTGTGAAGAGTTGCGGAACTCCCGGCCGGATCGTCACTGAACTGCCAGGTAACTCCGGCGGTAGGCTCAACGCCCGACAATTCACCGAAGCTGATCACATTCCCGGTGATATCGAGATCACCGTTAATCCAGCCCTGAGTGGCGCCACCCGAGTCCGAGCGGACGATCCGACCATCAAACGTACTTGCATACGCCTTCCCGCCGTCCGCAAACCCTATCGTGCCGGTCCTCACATTAAAGCTTCCTGTCCGATTCGGAGAAGTCCCGAAAGGATCTGCAACGGTGACCACCCGCTGGCCGTCAACTCCCGCTCCGCCCACGACAAGGCGCTGCCCGCCATAGAATCCTTCGTAAACTTGCCCGCCTGCCGCATCTTGACCACTGTGACGCCACGCCTTCCCATCCACCAGGAATGCCTCAGGGAGGTCATCTGGCGCCGCAATCACGCCCCAGGGCCGGTTGTTATCGTTCGGATCCACCGCGTAGATCGGCAGTGGAAAGCCACTTTCCGCTCCGCTCGTCTGAAACAGATGGCTTTGCTTCCTGTAACTTCCGAAGGAACGTACACCCGTCTGGTAGTCCGTATAAACAACGGACCCACTCTCGTCTGTGCGGATCTGGATGAGCCACGGACTCACGTCAGCCGCAGTCGCACTTCCATAATATGCCACCGTAACGGCGGGATCGTAGTCAGCCGCGCCAATCCCCAGATACGCCCAAATGCGTCCGTCCGATACCATGAGGGCCGGCGGAAGATCCGTGGGAGGAGCTTGGGCGGACAGTCGGAGCGTCCCATCCGCGTCCCCCGGGAAAACGATAACCTTGGCTGTTCCGGTCGATGCCTGGATGACAAACCCTCCGGTCACTCCCGCCCCAAACGTTCCGTGGAACGCTCCGTCGGCGTCACTGCCTGACAAGGCAAAGTTATTGGATCCGCTCGCAATTTGAACGGTGAGACGGTTGCCCTCGCCAGAGATGTAGGAATTGGCGCTCCGGCGATAGTACCCCCCCCGCACCCAGAATGCCGCAGGCACGGTGCCGACTGGAGGCAGAGAGGAAATGGTAAATGAATTCATCGCAAACACTCCGCTGGGACGGTAATTACCATAATCAAGAACGCCAAGAGAGCTCGCGATCACCGAAGCCGAAGTTCCATTTTGAAGATTCGAGATCACGACGGTTCCGGAAGTAGGGTTGGCGTAGGTATCGATGTGATGGCCTGTGCCATCGTAGCGCCCATCTCTAAAAGTATAGACAATCCCGTTTACCCAAAGGTTTGGTGAACTTGAAAAGTGGGGTGCTGTGGATGTTCCACCTGCTTGGACGATCGACCAGCTATCCGAGTTAAGCGAAAAGCCAGTGGACTCCGAGTAGACGCCAGAATGGGAACCTCCGATCGTTACGGCAGCTGGAATTGCGCCCTTCTTGAAGGAACGAATCTCACCAGAGATCGCTACTTCAGCCCCATCCCAGGTATACGTGTCGGTAATCATCCCATTCAATTGGAGTGTCCCTGACTGCCAATTCGCAAGCGTTCCATTCACATAAAGTTGTGGAAATGCAAAGGTGGGCGCGGAGCGTTGAAAGGTGATCGAAGTCATATCTGCGCCACTTCCCACGAAACTTCCGGCGTAGGGATCCCAACCTGAGATGGAATAAGTCGATTCCGAGTAGCCCGAATATGGACTAGTGGTCGTGACGCTGACTTTAACTGTCCCGTTATCCGCGCTCCGATAGTTGAATATCTGACTCAGATAGGACAATTCCGTCGAATTACCTGCAAGATCGCCACTTGAGTAAGTGGTTTGTGAAAACGTTCCAGATACGAACGAATAGGATGCGCCGAAGCAATTTAAAGCCGACGGATTGGGAGCGGCAACGGCACCCGACGTGGACAGTTCTTGTGACCAGGAAGAATTTCCCAAATCGTCTTCATACCATGTATAATGTCCTGACGGCCCACTGTAGGAAGTAGTGAGCGCCCAGCGTACCACACCCTGAGCAAGTTCAGGCCAGTAGGTGTACGCCTCGGTCTTCGTATCATAGATTACTCCATTCACAGGCTCCGTTGCCGGTGATGTGGAGCTAGGCGGATGACTGTCCCCGAATGACCGGGACACGAGATACCCATCTACCGGACCTGAAGGTCCCGCGCCGATGACTTTGCCAAGGTCCGGAAATAAGGGATTGCTCGAAACAGTGACCGAAAATGCACCTCCGTTATACACGTCGGACGCCGCGTCAGCGCTACGCCAACCAGACGCCCAGATGTAGGCGTGTCCATTAATCGACAAACTATCACCGAAGAATGGTCTGCCGTCACCGGTGGTTACTGGAGGATCGACTGGAGGATCGACTGGAGGATCGACTGGAGGATCGACGGGAGGATCGACGGGAGGATCGACGGGAGGATCGACGGGAGGATCGACGGGAGGATCGACGGGTGGATCGACGGGTGGATCGACGGGTGGATCGACGGGTGGATCGACTGGAGGATCGACGGGTGGATCGACGGGTGGATCGACG